>Ga0187827_10000070_pt1 | contig 153647 bp, 147 predicted proteins | sample ETNtaG_39_FD_167969 | JGI IMG/M metagenome (GOLD analysis project Ga0187827, IMG submission 167969) | Marine microbial and viral communities from oxygen minimum zone, Eastern Pacific Ocean - ETNP2014_SV_150_PacBio MetaG (Illumina Assembly) | ecosystem: Environmental > Aquatic > Marine >... | reverse complement strand
CGCTCGATCCGCTCCCGACGAACCTGTTCCCTCTCAGCCATGGTGTCCTCTCCGGTCGTTCGTTGGTCTGTTCAGCCGGGTCGACCCGATAGTCGATCAAGCAGTTCGGTGATGTCGTCACAGTCATCGATGAGCGTAGCCACATGGGCGCGGCTGCCGCGGGTCGGTTCCATCATCGGGACGCGGCGGAGGGACTCCTCCCCGGCGTCGAAGACCATCGAATCCCAGTTGGCGGCAACGACGCTGTCCGGCCAGCGGTCGAGGCACCGGCCGCGGAAGTAGGCCCTGGTGCCTTCGGGCGGGGTGGTCATGCCCCTTTCGACATCTGCCGGATCCACCAGGGTCTCGGCGCCCATCCGTGCGAACAAGGACCTTTCCGGTCGCAGGTCGTGGTATTGAAGGTCGAGCGCCATCAACCGGAGGTCGTCGGGTTGCAGGCCGTGTCGATCGCGGTAGCCGTTGATGATGTGGCGCTTGGTGACCCAGTCGACCACGCCCACCAGGGGCTCGGGATCCTCTTCGAGGGTCGCCAGTACCTCGCCCCAGCGGTCGAGGACGTCGTGTGCGACCGGGCCACCGACACCCTCGTCGCCTCGTTCCTCGACGTATTTCCGGCCCTGTTCGAGCAGGTCCCACTGCAGTTCGATGGCGGTCGCTGTCGTACCGTCGGCCAATTCGAGGGCCCTGCCGAGGCTCTGGTCGAGCGATACCTCCTGGAGCGCCCGGACCGGATCGGCGAAGCGGGCCTCCCGGTGCAGGAAGTCATCGTCGACCATCGCCAGCACGATTGCCGTCGTACCCACCTTGAGGAACGTGGCGACCTCGCAGAGGTTGGCGTCGCCGACGATCACGTGGAGTCGCCGGTAGCGCAGCGGGTCTGCATGGGGCTCATCGCGCGTGTTGATGATGGGGCGCTTGAGGGTCGTTTCGAGGCCGACCTCCTCTTCGAAGAAGTCCGCCCGTTGGGTCAACTGGAAGTCGATGTCACTGCGACTGCACCCGGGGAGTTCGGAGCCGACCTTCCCGGCTCCCGTGAAGACCTGCCGGGTCACGAAGTGGGTCGTGGCGTGGGCCACGACCCTGCCGAAAGGTGTCGCCCGGTCGATGAGGTAGTTCTCGTGGCAGCCGTAGCTGTTGCCCTTGCCATCCGAGTTGTTCTTGTAGACGACGATCTCCTGGCCCTCGGGTAGGACCTCGTTGGCGGCCGCCATCGACTCGATGAGGATCTGTTCGGCTGCCCGGTCGAAGCGCACCAGGTCAAGGGCGTCCAGGCACTCGGGGGTGCTCAACTCTGGGTGGGCGTGGTCCACGTAGTAGCGGGCGCCGTTCGTGAGCACGGCGTTGACCAGGTGCGTCTCGATCTCGGGGGCCATGGCGTCGAAGGCGGAGAAGCCGCGGAGGTCGAGCGCTGGGCTCTCGTCGACGAAGTCCCAGCCGATCCGGGGAGCGCCGGGGCCGTCGCCCGGGGCAGAACACCGGCTCAGGTAGGCGTTGATCAGCAGCGACGAGGCCGTGACCGGATTGGGTTCGGGGACCCCGCGGTGGAGAATTCCGAACTCGGTCTCGATGCCGAGGATCTTCGGTACGGCCATTCGCGGACCCTATCGGGGCGTCGTTCCGGGATGGGACCGGCCAGCGGCCCTGGGGCGGGACTAGAGGTACTGGCCCGTGCCAAGTGCCTCGATGGCCCGTCCGCCGCCCTCTTCCTCGGCTGCAGCGATGAGCGTTCGGACGTAGACGATCCGCTCGCCCTTCTTCCCCGAGATCTTCGCCCAGTCGTCGGGGTTGGTGGTGTTCGGAAGGTCCTCGTGTTCCCGGAACTCCTGGCGGACGGCATCTTCCAGGTCGGTGGTCAGGATGCCCCGGCTACCGCCGGCCAGTTGGCGCTTGATGGCCAACTTCTTGGCGCGGCGGACGATGTTTTCGACCATGGCTCCGGACGCGAAGTCCTTGAACGAGAGGACCTCCTTGTCGCCGTTCTGGTAGGTGACCTCGAGGAAGCGGTTGCGCTCGTCGTCCCCGTACATGCTCTCGACGGCGGCGTCGATCATGCCCAGGACCGCCTTGTTGCGGTCTCCGCCGCCCAGGGTCTCTACCAGGTCCTCGTCGATGGGGAGGTCCTCGGTCAGGTAGCGACGGAAGATGTGTGATGCAGCGGTTTCGTCGGGCCGTTCGATCTTGATCTTCACGTCGAGGCGGCCCGGACGCAGTATGGCGGGGTCGATCAGGTCCTCCCGGTTGGAGGCGCCTATCACGATGACATTTCGCAGTGCTTCGACGCCGTCGATCTCAGCGAGGAGTTGCGGGACGATCGTCGACTCGATGTCGGAGCTGATCCCGGATCCCCTGGTCCGGAACAGCGACTCCATTTCGTCGAAGAAGACGATGACGGGCCAGCCCTGCTCGGACTTCTCACGAGCACGTTCGAAGACCAGGCGGATCTGGCGTTCCGTCTCCCCCACATACTTGTTGAGTAGCTCAGGGCCCTTGATGTTGAGGAAGTAGCTGCGTGCCTCGCGGTCGTCTGAGAGTTCGGACACCTTCGAGGCCAGTGAGTTCGCCACCGCCTTGGCGATCAGGGTCTTGCCGCAACCCGGGGGCCCGTAGAGCAGGATTCCCTTCGGCGCCGGCAGTTCGTACTCGGCGAAGAGTTCCTGGTGGACGAAGGGCAACTCGACGGCGTCGACGATCATCTCGATCTGCCTGTCGAGGCCGCCTACGTCCGCATAGGTGATGTCGGGAACCTCCTCGAGCACCAGGGCTTCGACCTCCGGCCGGGGCAGGCGTTCGAGCAGCAGTCCGGAGCGTGGGTCGAACAGGGCTGCGTCGCCGCTGCGGATCCCCTCACGCAGCAGGACGTCCCCAAGGTCGGCGACGCGCTGCTCGTCGGCGCGCCCTACGACGACCGCACGCAGTCCCTCCGGCAGGACCTCCTTGACGGTCACAACCTCACCGATCTTCTCGGGGGGGCGGGACCTGATGATGCTGAGGGAGTCGTTGAGCACGACTTCCTGGCCCACGGTCAGTCCAGCGGCGAGGTCTGGTTTGATGCTGACCCTCATCTTGCGGCCCGATGCCTGGATGTCGGCGGAACCGTCGTCGTTGAGCCCGACCACGGTGCCGTAGGAGGCGGGTGGCTCCGAGAGCTTGTCGACCTCTTCGCGCAGTGCCTCGATCCGCTCCCGGGAGGAGGTCAGGGTGGTGTTGAGCTTCTCGTTCTGGCCCATGGCTCGAGCCAGTTCCCGCTTGGTGTCGCGGAGTTCCTTCTCGAACTCGGTGAGGCGCCGAGGGGTGTCGACGACCCGTCGCCTGAGTTCTTCTACCTCGGCCTCCAGGTCGGCGATCTGGGAGTACAGGAGCTTGCCCCGCTTGTCCTGTTGGTCATCGAGTTCGCCCACGACCCCTCCTCTGTGGCCACTTCGGCCGCTGCGCGGGACCCTAGCCCCTTGTCGCCGGATCGGGGTGACGGATGCCCGTGCTCCAGCGGGGCTGATTCGCACTCCCCGGGGTGGTGTCCGGGTACACTTTCGCTCCGTTGTCCTGTGGTCCAGGTCAGATCCCGGACGTCGGGTGCTCCACTCATGAAGGGAATCCACATCACATGAAGGTCTGGATCGATCAGGATCTCTGCACCGGTGACGGGCTCTGCGAGGAGATCGCACCCGACGTGTTCGCCATGCTCGACGACGGCCTCGCCTATGTGAAGGACAGCGACAAGATCCTCAACGAACCGGGCGGCGCCGAAGCGGTCGCCCCGATCCCCGAGGCGCTGCTGGAGGCCACCATCGAGTCCGCCGAGGAGTGCCCCGGCGAGTGCATCTTCATCGAGGTCGAGTGACCCCACGCAGCGACGACTGATCGAACTCCGGGAGGCCATCGGGCCTCCCGGGCACATCTTGGCCGGTCCGCTCAACGGCAGTCGGTAAGGGGCACCGGGCTGGTTCCGACCTCGTCGATCAGGGCCCGGAGCTCGCCGGACTGGACGGCGAAGGAGGTTCCGGTACCGCCCCGTGTGTTGGCGAACACGACGCCGACGACCGCGCCTTCTGCGTCGACGATCGGGCCCCCCGAGTTGCCGCGAGCGACCGATCCCTCGAGTATCAGGGCATCCCGACCGGTTCCGGCATCACCGTAGATGTCCTTGCCGGTAGCCCTGATCAGCTGTTGCACCGTGAGATGACGTTCGACCGGCTGGGAGTTCTCGTCGAAGGCGACCAGTGCCACTGCCGCACCGACCGTGGCTTCACCGAGGGACATGGGCTCTCCGAGGTCCTGTGTAATCCGGAGGATGGCCAGGTCCGAGACGGGGTCGAAGGCGACGACGCGGCTGCTCACCTCCTCGTTGTCGACGCTCAGGATCGGTACCTCGATGCCGGCCACCACGTGGGCATTGGTGGCCAACAGGTCCGGGGCCACCAGGAAAGCGGTTCCTATCTGGGCCTTGCGACAGTCGAGGCCCCGCACGGAGAAGGTGGCTGCCCGTGTGGTGGCCAGGACGACCTCCGGAACCTCGGCCACGGTGGTGGCGGGGACGTCGGCCGTGGACGTCGTGACAGCCGAGGTGGACGTGGTAGCAGCCGTTGTCGAGGTCGTCGAGGTCGCGGCCGGAGGGGGCTCGGTATCCGGGGAGCAGGCTGCCAGCAGAACCATCAGGGCGGCAGCCCCTGCACGGCTCATGTACCCAGGAGTCGTGCGTGGCTGAGAAAGCCCGTATGGCCCACCATCCGGTGCGCCGGTCGGACTGCAGCTCCCTCGATGTGCCAACTCCGGTGCATCACCTCGAGGGTCTCCGAGTATGCGAAGCCGTGTTCCCCGAGGGACTCCCGGAATGTGGCGGCCTGCACGATGCTGGGCGTGTAGGCGAGGATGGTCCCACCCCGGCGAAGTGCCCGGGCTGCATGGGGCACCACCTGCCATGGTTCGGGCAGGTCGAGCAGGATCCCGTCGAGTTCTGTCTCATCGATTCCCTCGTAGGCGTCGCGGATCTCGACCTTGTAGCGGTCGAGTGGCTCGCTGCCGAGCATGGCTTCGACGTTCTGGCGTGCGCGTTCGGCGAAGTCCTGTCGGATCTCGTAGCCGGTCACCTGCGCCCCCGCCCGCAGCAGGGTCATGGAAAGCGCCCCGGAGCCGACACCCGACTCGAGTACCCGCACCCCCGGCCTGATATCAGCCAGCATCAGGATCGTGCCGAGGTCCTTGGGATAGATCACCTGGGCTCCCCGGGGCATCTTGAGCACGAAGTCGGCCAGGGTCGGCCGGAATGCCACGAAGGAACCTCCCCGGCTGGAGCGGAGGCGGCTGCCGTCGGGTGCTCCGATCAGGTCGTCGTGGTCGATGACTCCTGTGTGCGAGTGGAACTCGCCGCCGGCGACGAGGGTGACGAGATAGCGCCGGTCCTTGCGGTCCACGAGGAGCACGCGATCCCCCGCCTCGAACGCTTCGCTCATGCCCGAACCCCGTCCTGACGGCGACTTCCAAGCCGGACAGGCGCTCCTGCTCCTGTGGCACGTTCGGCGAGTCGGCAGAAGGAGCAGATCTCGCCGTTGGCCGGACTCCCGCACCTCGTGCAGGTGTCCAGGCCCGTATCCACCTCCGCCATCCGATCGCGGAACAGGCCCGCCGCCCGGTCCAGGAAGTTGAAGTAGAAGGTGTGCTTCGTCCCGGGCGACTGTGCCTCGATGGCGTTCAGGGCCGCCTTGTAGCCGAGGTGGCGGTTCCCTTCGGCCATGGGGCACTCCTCGACCTGGTAGTCGATGCCACGCAGAACGCAGTAGGCGGCGGTCTCACGCTCGCTCAGCCGGACCAGCGGCTTGACCTTTCGGGGAAAGCCGTTGCCGGCGGGCAGGACGGGGAACTGACGTGCCAGGTACTCCCCTTCCCAGCGTAGGACGTTGCCGAAGAGCACGGCTGCCTCGTCGTCGAGGTTGTGTCCGGTGGCCAGGGCGTCGTAGCCGCCGTCCCGGGTGGCGCTATCGAACAGGTGCCGCTTCGAGAGACCGCAGGCGCTGCATGGCGGCCGTTTCGCCGCCCGTGAGCCGTTCGGGATGTCGAAGCCGTGTTCAGATCTCAGGTCGACCTCCCGGAGGTTGAGGCCGCGGGCAGTCGCGAACCGCCGCACGTGGCATCCGGACGCTTCGGTGTATTCACCGATTCCGAGCCCCAGGTAGAGGCCGTCGACCTCGTAGCCCAGGTCGAGGAGGATGTCCCAGAGGGCCAGTGAGTCCTTGCCCCCCGACACGGCCACGAGCACCCGGTCGCCGGGCGACAGCATGTCGAAGGCCTCTATTGCCCGGGTCACCTGGTCGTGGCACAGCTTCAGGAAGTGCTCTTCGCAGAAGTTGGCGTTGTGGCGACGGATGTCTATGACCGCCGGCCCACGACAGACCCGGCACTTCATGGCGCTCCTCCGGAGATGACGGGTCGGATCTCTACCTCGGCGTCGGCCTCGAGGCGTGCGTCACCCGGAACGAGGGTTCCGTCGCTGATGACCAGGACCGTCTCACGGTCGATCTCCAGCCTCCGGAGGAGTGCCACAACGGACAGTGGGCCGTCGATCTCGAGCGTGCGGCCCGGGTTTCGTAGTTCTATCCTCATCGACCCGGTGGGCCGGAGCCGTCGGAGGCCGCAGGAGGCAGGTGTCGTATCTCGATGCCCTCGCCAACATGGAGGCGCCGGCGGTGCACCACCGGACCGGGGCCCGGTCTGGCCACACGTCGGACGAGCCGGGTCAGTGCGACGAGGCCGAGGACCACCTGCCATCGGCGTTGGCCGCCCAAGAGGCCACGGCGGAGCCCCCGGCCCAGCAGGCTGCCGACCGCCGGACCCATCAGATGCGCCTGATCTCGACGGTCGTGGAGGAACGCCGGCCGATGCGCCGGCCCACGAGGTACGCGACTCCGAGGAGGATGGCGCCGGCGGCGACCGCAACGGCCAGCAGTGGGACCCGAGCATCGTCGGCGCGCCCGACGGCGTCCCCGAAGGTGTTGCGCACCTCCGCCTCGAGGTCCTCGCGGGTCACCCGATCGTCGCTCATCCGGAATCATCCGATCGGGGAACCTGCCTGAGGGCGAGGCAGGAGAGCGCCAGCAGGACCACCGAGACGATGAGGTAGGGCAGGAAGGACCAGGTGGCGTCCATGGGGGCCCATCCCTGTAGGAGGCGTAGCGCCCCGATGGAGAGAAGCACGGCACCGGTACCCATCAGGAGGGATCCGAACACACCGAACAGGAGCGTCCGACCGATCGAACGCAGCGGATCGACGGTCTCCTGCCGCAGGTAGCGCTTTACGAGCGCGACGAGGTCCTGTTCGTTGCCCATTAGGGGGCGACGATAACTACATCACCTCCGAAGGCCTATGTGGGGGGAACCTGTGGACCGGTTCTTGGGCTGTTGGAGAAGCGAACCAGTAGTTGACGTCGTCGTGCCTCAGGCCGTGTACAGGCCGCTGGGCATCGTGAAACACAGCGAAACCACGCGAACCGGTGGTCAACCAGAACTGCAGGTCAGGGATGGTTTCGGGGTGTTTGCACAGGTCGGCATACCTTGCCAAGGTGAGGGTCGCGGGTTCGAATCTCGTCGTCCGCTCCACGTCGACCCCTGCACAGCAGGGGGTTCTGTGCATTTTTTCCTTCGAACGGGCTGACGATTCCCGGCACAGGCCAGACTTGTGGACCAGCGCCTAGACGGAAGAGCCTCGGTGAGCGAACGACTGCACTGTCTTTGGTCAGGATTACTGACAGCGTTGGTCCTGGCCACTTCGGGGTGTGGCGGCGGTAGCCACACGGCGGCTGCCACGACCACCAACGGGCCGTCCACGACCACGACGACCACCCGGGCAGTTGCGACAACGACCCTCGCACCGACCACGACGACCACCCGGGCAGTTGCGACAACGACCCTCGCACCGACCACGACGACCACCCGGGCAGTTGCGACAACGACCGTGGGCTCACCGCCTACGCCACTGGTCCTCGCCGAAGGCGAGCAACTCCGCGTCGTTGTGACCGGGGATTCGGTTATCGAACAGGTTCTCCCCCATCTCGCAACGGCGTTCGGTTCCTCAGCGGTTATCGAACGCAGGGTCCATGGCGGTACCGCGCTTTGCGACTGGTTCGCCGAACAGGGTGGGGACCTGGGCATCGAACACCTAGCGGATTGGCAGCCCCATGTCATTGTCGTAGGCCACGGTGGGAACTCGATGACCCCCTGCATGGCAGGAGTCGATGGCGAAGCACTTGAGGGAGAGGCCTACTTCGCGAAGTACCTCGCCGACTCGGAGTACGTCGTTGAAGTCGCCACGCAAATGGGCAGCCGGGTGCTCTTCGTGAACCATCCGGCCTGGTTCGACGACAGCGCATGGCGCACGGACGAGATCTTCCGGTCGATGCCCGATCGGCATCCGGGAGGCCTTGTCCGCTTCGCCTCCACCTGGCCGGCACTTTCGCCCGACGGGCAGTTCCTCGAGTCGGCACCCTGCTGGGAAGATGAACCCGGTTGTGTCGACGGACACGGCGAGCTCCGGTCGGGACTCTGGAAGAATCATCTCCAGCCACTTGGGGCATGGCGGTATGCGCTGACGATCGTTGAGGAGTTCATCGCCGCGGGGTGGCTCAATCTCGAGGTGCTTGCCATGGAACCCGGGGTAGGCGACGGATAGTTGCGTCTTGACTCCTCGTTCCACATCAGAGGGCGGCGACAGCTAAATCACCTCCGAAGGCCTCTGTGACGGGGCGCCTGTGGGTCGGTTCGTCGGATTTCCCGGAGAAGTGGATCTGCAGTTGGCGCCTTCGTGCTACACGGGCCGTCCCCCGCTGTCCCTACCTCCCGGCAGCACCCCCGTCGCCCCCGAGCCGGTAGGCCACTATCTCCTCGACATGTGCCAGGTACTCCTCGAGCAGCGCCAGGCGCTCGACCGTCCGGGTTGTCGCCAACAGGCGTTGGCGGTCCATGGGGCCGAAGGGCCCGAGTGACCCCAACTGGAACGTTCCGGTTGCGGGGTCGTCGGAGCATTCAAAGGTGTCGACGGGGACCGGGTCGCCCAACCTGCCCAGGTCGGCAAGGACCAGCCTCAGTCGTGCCGCTACCGCCCCGAAGCGGGCTGACTCGGCACCCATGTCCCGATCGGCCTGTTCGACGTCGGGCAGGTCCTCCACCAGGGCCATCGGGTACGGATCGTCGGGCAACCAGCGCACCACCCGGATCCGCTGCATCCCCGTGGCGGCGACCGACCATCGGCCCTCACCGACCGTGCGTGCGTCGACGATCCTCGCGATCGTGCCTACGTCCGTGCGGGCCTCGCCGCCGCCCACCTCGCTCCCCCGCTCGATCAGGACCGCTCCGAAGCGCCGGGGCCCAGCGAGCAGGTCCGTCAGCATCGCCTGGTAGCGCGGTTCGAAGACGTGCAATGCCAGGAAGGCCCCGGGAAGGAGCACGGTCCCCAGGGGGAACATCGCCTCGGTACGCCTCCCCTCCCGGCCCGGAGGAGGTCCAGCGTCCACGGGTTCAGCGGGTGACGACAGGATGCGGTTCGAGCAGGGAGATGTCCGGTCCATCCGGGTAGCCCACGAGCGTGAGGACCACCTGGTCGTGTATGGCCCTGATGTCGTCCGGCATCGACTCGGCGTTGCTGAGCACGGCGAACGTGAGGGACCGGTCGCCGAGGGTCTCGACCCGACCGGCCAGGCTCACGACGTCGTTGAGGGTCCCCGTCTTGGCAGCCACGCGACCTTCGGCCGACGTTCCGACCAGGCGCTTGCTCATGGTCCCCGATTCGCCCGCCACGGCGAGGCCCGACTCGAGGAGGCTCCCCGGCCCGCCGATCGACGTGTCGAGGATTGCCACGAGCAGCCCGCAGGACACCCGGTTGCCGGTGTCGAGCCCTGAGCCGTCGGCGCTCGCCGAGCCTGAGAGATCGAGGCCCAGGTCATCGAGGGCGCTGCGCATCGCCGTCAGTCCGCCTGCGGTGGTGCCGGGTGACTCGACCTCCGCTCCCAACGCCTTGATGAGGAGTTCGGCGGTCATGTTGTCGCTGGTGAGGAGCATCTGGCGGACGATGTCGGCGAGGGGCGGTGACTCGATCGCCGCCAACTCGACTGTCGCATCCAGGGGCACGACGCCCGCCTGGGCAACACGCCGGATCACGAGGTCCCTGGCCTCCAACAGGTCGTCGAAGAACGCTGCCGCGAAAGCTGCCGGGTCCGCCGCCGGGGTGTTGTGGGCATATGCGGTCCGCTCCGGATCCCACAGGGTGAAGCCGTCGTTGACCGTGAGGGCGCTCAGGGGGCCGGACTGTGTCTGGTTCCCGGGGCGGAACCGCTCCGGCCAGGTCTCGACCCAGCGCAGGCCGTCGAACCGGCTCTCGTCGCCGATCACCGCGCCGGTGATGGTGGTGATTCCGGCGTCCGCTATCTGTGCTGCCAGCAGGTCGATGTCGGTGAACGGCAGGGGGTCGTCGAAGCGGCCCCAGTAGTCCCCGGTGGCGAGCAGGGGATCTCCCGACCCCACCAGCCAGACGTCGCCGTCGACAACCCCCTCGACGGGGGCGGCGCGTGCCACCACCCGGGTGGTGAAGCGGTGGTCGGGACCGAGGAGGGCGAGTGCCGCTGCGCCGGTGAGGAGCTTCTGGGTGCTGGCGGGAACGAGCGCACGATCGGCAAGGTGTCCGTAGCGCTCGCGCCCCGATTCCGAGACGGCGACGCAACTGTCCGCAGGCAGGGCCGCAGCCGACTCCTCGAGGGAGGCCAGCAGGCGACGGTCCGCCTCGGGTTCCTGGAGGAAGATCGGCACCCGTCGAATGGAAAAGAGCGGGGTGCGTACCTCGGGAGGCGGAATCTCCGACGCCTCACGGGGTGGCCGGTCGTGCGCCTGGTCGGACACCCGCGCCTGCCAGGCCGACCCGAGGGCGAGTGCCACCAGCAGAAGTGGGAGAACTGCGCGCCTGATCACGGCCGCATCGTAGAGGTGCACCGCCCCACAGATGGTGCGCCATGCGCTGAACTTCGCAGCCGGCATCAAAGGCACCGGTTCCGGAGGGCAACGTCTATGTTGCCCTCCGATGAGCACTTCCGCCGTACCCTTCTCCTGGTGACCCTCCCCCGGGTGACCCGGCATCGGGCCTCCTGATCCGGTGCGCTACGCGGTCGCACTGTCCGAGCATCCCGATACCGGCATCGCCCTCGGGGAGGTGGTCGGCCAGGTCCTCGACCGGCTCGGGCCCACATCCGACGTCGCTGTCCTGTTCCTGACCGGCCACCACATCGAACGGTGCGAGGAGGTCGGGCGGACGGTTCGCCGCACGCTCGGCGTCAGCCACCTCATCGGCGGAACGGCCGTCTCCGTCCTGGCCCACCGGCAGGAGGTCGAAGGATCCCCGGGCATCGTCCTTTGGGCAGGACTCACCGGCCCCGTCGAGGTCTTCCGCCTGCCACCGGAGGGGCCCCTCCCCGATGGGCTCGTCGACGAGACCGCCGTCGTCGCCCTGGCCGATCCGTTCTCCTTCAACGGCGTCGCGCTCGCCGACAGCGTCCCACCCGGGTTGACCCTGGTCGGAGGCCTTGCATCTGCTTCCAGCCGGCCCGGCGGCAACCGGCTCTTCCTTGACGACGACGTGTACCGGGACGGCGCAGTCGCCCTGGCGCTACCACCTGGCCTGGGTGCTCAGCCCCTCGTTTCCCAGGGTTGTCGCCCGGTGGGCGAGCCGATGACCGTCACATCCAGCGAGGGCTCCCTGCTGCGAACTCTGGGCGGTCGCCCTGCCCTCGAACGGCTGAAGGCGATTTCGGATGCTGCGGAACCCCCCGAACGTGCCCTGCTCTCCCGAGGTCTGCATGTCGGGCTCGTCGTCGACGAGCAGCGCGATGTGTTCGGACCGGGTGACTTCCTGATCCGGACCGTGCTGGGTGCCGACCGGTCGACGGGTGCCGTGGCCATCGGCGACCATGCCCCGGTCGGCTCCACGGTGCAGTTCCAGGTCCGCGACGCCGATGCCGCCAGTGGCGACCTCCGGGACCTGACCGCAGCCTGGCACGCCGATTCGGCCCTCGCCTTCACCTGCAACGGTCGCGGCTCCAACCTGTTCGGCCGCCCGGGTCCCGATGCCGAGGCACTCGTCGACGGACTCGACACCACCGCAGTTGCCGGCATGTTCTGCGCCGGCGAGATCGGACCCGTCGGGGGCCGGCACTTCCTCCACGGCTTCACCGCCTCCGTCCTCCTTCTCGGTGCCGAGCCTGCTGCCTGAGGCATCGGTAGGCGGCCGAACGGTGCCTTTCCGGTTCGGGCCACGCGGATAGGGTGGCCGATCACGTCCCCGACCGGAGCCACATCGCCCATGAGCGCCCCCCTGGACGCCCCCCTCGAGACCCACGCCGTCAACGTCATCCGCGGCCTCTCGATGGACGGTCCCCATGCTGCCCGTTCCGGCCACCAGGGCACCGCAATGGCCCTTGCCCCCCTGGCCCATGTCCTGTGGACCAGGGTCCTCACCTACGACGCCGGCGACCCCGGATGGCCCGACCGCGATCGCTTCATCCTCTCGGCCGGCCATGCCTCGATCCTCCTGTACTCGATGCTCCATCTCACGGGCCATGGGCTGACCCTCGAGGACCTCCGCCGCTTCCGCCAATGGGAATCAGCCACGCCCGGCCATCCAGAGGTCGGACACACGGCGGGCGTCGAGGTCACGACGGGGCCCCTCGGTCAGGGCCTCGCCAACGCCGTCGGCATGGCCGTGGCGGAGCGGAACCTGCGCTCCCGCTTCGGCTCCGAGGTCTGCAACCACCACACGTTCGTCGTCTGTGGCGACGGTGACCTCGCCGAGGGAATCAGCCACGAGGCGGCATCGCTTGCCGGCCACCTCGGCCTGGGACGCCTCATAGCCGTCTACGACGACAACCACATCACGATCGACGGGCCGACCGAGTTGGCACTCTCCGACGACGCTCCGGCCCGGTTCGGTGCCTACGGATGGCACGTGGTCGAGCTCGGCGAGGCGGCTGAGGACCTCGACGCCATAGAGGCGGCGCTGCGCTCCGGGACGGCCGAGGATGATCGGCCCACCCTCATCGTGCTCCGGAGCCATATCGCCACCCCCTCGCCCGATGTCGACACGTCGGCCGCCCACGGCTACTCGTTGACCGACGACGGCATCGCCGAGACGAAGCGCCGCATGGGGCTTCCGGAACACGAGTCCTTCCACATTCCCGATGAGGTGCTTGCGACCTACCGTGAGGCCGGCGCACGGGGTAGCGCCGCCCGTGAGGCCTGGCAGCAGCGGCTCGACGGCTGGGACGGTGACCGCTCCGCATGGGAGGCCTGTTGGGCGGCCTCCGGGCTCGACGGCTGGACCGACGCTCTTCCGACCTGGGAACCCGGCCAGAGCGTGGCCACCCGCAAGGCCGGCAACGCCTGCCTGACGGCCCTGCTCGACGAGGTCCCCGGCCTGATCGGTGGCGGCGCCGACCTGACCGGCAACACCGGAACCACCATCGAGGGCCACGGCGTCCAGTCAGCCGTCTGCCCCGAGGGCCGCCAACTCTTCTTCGGCGTCCGCGAGCACGCCATGGGCGCCATCTGCAACGGGATGGCCCTCCATGGCGGCCTCATCCCCGTGGGTGGGACATTCCTCGTGTTCAGCGACTACATGCGCGGTGCCGTGCGCCTGGCGGCCCTCAGTGGTGCCAAGACGCTGTTCGTCTGGACACACGACTCGGTCGGAGTCGGCGAGGACGGACCAACCCACCAGCCCGTCGAGCACGCCGCCGCCCTGCGGGCGATCCCCGGCCTCCGGGTCTTCAGGCCTGCCGATGCCAACGAGACCGCCGCCGCCTGGCGGGTGGCGATCGAGGGTGACGGTCCCACAGCCTTTCTCCTGACCCGTCAGGACGTGCCGGTCCTGGCCGGCACCGACGACCATGCAGCGGTGGCCCGGGGCGCCTACGTGCTCGTGGATGCAGACGGTCCTCCCGACATCGTGCTCATCGGAACCGGCAGCGAGGTTGCCGTCGCACTCGATGCTGCAGCGACCCTCTCCGCCGGCGGGACCTCCGTGCGCGTGGTGTCCATGCCCTCCATGGACCTGTTCGGCGGGCAGGACGGCGCCTATCGCTCCTCCGTGCTCCCCCCCGGCGTGCCCGTGGTGTCGGTGGAGGCCGGCGTGACCTTCGGTTGGGGAGCATGGGCGGACAGCTCGGTCGGCATAGACCGATTCGGGGCTTCGGCTCCAGGCGCCGAGGTCATGGAGCGGCTCGGGATCACGCCGACGGCCGTGGTCGAGGCGGCACGTGCACTCCTCGACGGCGGTCTCGACACGAAGGAAGGCGCAGCATGAGCCGACTCCGCGAGCTCTTCGACCAGCAGGGCCAGAGTCCGTGGCTGGACAACCTGCGCCGGGGATGGATCACCTCCGGTGAGTTGCAGGCGCTCATCGACCGGGGGGTACGTGGCATCACCTCGAATCCGTCGATCTTCCAGAAGGCGATGACCGGGACCGACGACTACGACGAACAGCTCGGCGCCCTCGCCGGCGCCGGGCAATCGATCGAGGACTCCTACTGGGACCTGGTGACGCGCGACATCGTCGACGCCCTGGACCTGCTGCGGCCAGTCCACGAGGCGACCGGTGGCCTCGACGGCTTCGTCTCGGTCGAGGTCGATCCCAGCCTGGCCGCCGACACCGCCGGCACGGAGGATGCCGCCCGCCACCTTCGGAACGTGATCGGCCGGCCCAACCTGTTCGTGAAGATCCCCGCCACCGCCGAGGGCATTCCCGCCATCCGCACCATGGTGTCCGAGGGCTGCAGCGTCAACGTCACCCTCATCTTCTCCCTCGACCGCTACCAGGAGGTGATGGAGGCGTACATCGGCGGTCTCGAGGACCACGAGGGCGACCTGTCGGGGATCTCGTCGGTCGCATCGTTCTTCATCAGCCGCACAGATACCGAGATCGACCGCCGCCTGGAGGCCATCGGCACACCTGAGGCGCTCGACCTCCGGGGCCTCGCCGCCGTCGCCCAGGGGCAGGTTGCCTACGACCTCTTCCGTCGAGCCTTCTCCGGACACCGGTGGGAGGCGCTCGCTGCACGGGGGGCGAGGGTCCAGCGCCCCCTCTGGGCGTCGACCTCGACCAAGAATCCCTCCTATCCCGACACCCTCTATGTCGACGCGCTGATCGGCCCTGACACCGTCAACACGCTCCCGGAGGCCACGCTCGAGGCGTTCGACGACCACGGCACGCTGGCCCGCACGGTCGATGCCGATCCCGAGGGGGCACGCTCCACGTTGGCTGCAGTCCAGGCGGTGGGAGTGGACCTCGATGACGTCTCCCGCGTCCTCGAGGAGGAGGGCGTGGGAGCCTTCGTGAAGTCGTTCGTCGAGCTGCTGGAGACCCTTGGGCAGAAGGCCGACGAGCTGGCCTGACCTGCCCGGAATCGGCCACGGCCGAGTCCGTTGCATTTCGCAACGGACTGCTACGGTCCCCCCATGCCCGGTGAACCCATCCCCTCCTCCACCGACCGCTGCTCGATCGCCCGCACCCTCGAGGCCGTAGGAGACCGCTGGACGCTGCTGATCCTGCGAGACCTGTTCCGGGGCGTCCGTCGCTTCGAACGCCTTCACGGTGACCTGGGAATCGCGCGGAATCTCCTGACCGACCGCCTCCGCCGGCTCGAGGAAGCCGGAGTGGTCCAGCGGGTGCCCTACCAGGAGAGACCGGTGCGCCACGAGTACCGGCTCACAGCCAAGGGCCGCGACCTCTCCCCGGCGCTGGTCGCCCTCATGGCATGGGGCGATCGCTGGTGCGCCGAGGACGGGCCCCCCACCCTGCTGATCCACGACGCCTGCCATGGCCCGGTCGAACATGCGGTCCGCTGTCCGACATGTGACGAGGCCGTTGCCGCCCAGCACATCCGGAGCCGGCCCGGCCCCGGACACCATGCACGAGCCACCGGAGCCGTCCGATGACCGCCCGGCAGGTTCCCGCAGGGGCCGGGGAGTTGCTCGGTGTGCCGCTCCCGGAGCTGGTCGCCGCTGCCGGCCGGCGTCGCGACATGGCGCACGGCACCCGCATCACCTACAGCCCCAAGGTGTTCATCCCCCTCACCATGCTGTGCCGCGACCGCTGCGGCTACTGCACATTCGCCCAGCCGCCCGCCCGACTCGCCGCCCCCTACCTCCTGACCGACGAGATCCTCGAAATCGCCCGCCGGGGAGCCTCGGCCGGATGCCACGAGGCGCTGTTCACGCTCGGCGAGCGACCCGAGGAGCGCTATCCGGTGGCTGCCGACTGGCTGGGCCGCCACGGCTACGAATCGACCGTCGACTACCTGGTCGATGTCTCGCGCCTGGTGCTCGAGGAGACCGGCCTGCTCCCCCACTCCAACGCCGGAGCGCTCCACGAGGACGAGTTGGCCCGACTCCGGGAAGTTGCCCCATCACAGGGGATGATGCTCGAGACGCTTCGTCCCGACCTCGACTGCCACCGGGGCGCCCCCGACAAGACACCGGAGCGCCGCCTCGCCACCCTCGAGGCCGCCGGCCGTCTCCGGATCCCGTTCACCACGGGCATCCTCGTCGGAATAGGCGAGGACCGCATTGACCGACTCGTCGCCCTCGAGGCCATCGCCGACTCGCATCGACGACACGGGCACGTGCAGGAGGTCATCGTCCAGAACTTCCTTCCCAAGGCCGGCACCGCCATGCGTGCGGCACCACCGTGCCCGTCGCACGACTACCTCGAGGCCATCGCACTGGCACGTCTGGTCCTCCCGGACGAGGTGCACGTACAGGCCCCGCCGAACCTCTCCGACGACTTCAGGCCGTTGCTCGATGCCGGCATCGACGACTGGGGCGGTGTCTCCCCTTTGACCGTCGACCATGTCAACCCTGAGCGCCCCTGGCCGGCCCTCGACCGCCTTCGGGAGTTGACCGAGCAGCGGGGCTTCACCCTTGCTCCCCGACTCACCATCCACCCCGACTACGTGAGCCGGCCCGAGATCTGGCTCGACGAGGCACTCCGGTTCCCCGTGATGGACCGTGCCGACGCCGAGGGCCTCGGCCGCGACGATCCGGGGGCCGTCTTCCCTGAGCGCATAGAGACCATCGCCGCCGAGGACGGCGCCGAGATCCGCCAGATCGGCCACGACTCGACGGCCTGGTACTCGGGAGCGCCCGTTTCGCCCGTCGACCTGCTGAGCGGGTCGCCTGCAGCGGGCGGACGACTCCGGGAGGTCCTCGACGGGGTCCTCGATGGACAGGAGGTCGGGTCCGAAGGACTCCTCACCCTGTTTGCAGCACGCGGCCCCGAGGTGCGATCCGTTGCCGAGGTCGCTGACGAACTCCGGCGTCGGGCCGTCGGCGATGTCGTGACCTGGGTTGCCAACCGCAACATCAACTACACCAACGTCTGCACCTACAAGTGCCGGTTCTGCGGCTTCTCGAAGGGCCCGCTGTCGCTGAACCTGCGAGGCACCCCCTACCTCCTGGACCTCGACGAGATCGCCGGCCGTGCCACCGATGCCGCACGTATGGGTGCCACCGAGGTCTGCCTCCAGGGCGGTATCCATCCCGACTTCGACGGCGACTACTACATCGACGTCACACGGGCCGTCCGGGACGCCGTGCCGGACATACACGTCCACGGCTTCACCGCACTCGAGGTCACCGAAGGCGCCCGACGCCTCGGCGAGCCCCTGGCGGACTACCTCCGTCGCCTCATGGACGCCGGCCTGCAGTCCCTGCCCGGAACCGCAGCAGAGATCCTCGACGACACGATTCGTGCCAGGTTGTGTCCCGACAAGATCAACACCGAGGAATGGCTCGAGGCCCACCGCACTGCGCACGGGGTCGGACTGCGCTCCAACATCACGATCATGTTCGGATCGATCGAGGGCCCCGAACACTGGGTGCGGCACCTGCTCGCGTGCCGCGACCTCCAGAAGGAGACCGGTGGGTTCACCGAGTTCGTGGGCCTCCCCTTCGTGCACATGGCCTCTCCCATCTACCTGCAACGCAGGGCGCGCCGAGGCCCCACCTTCCGCGAGACGCTGTTGATGCACGCCGTGGCCCGGATCGCACTGCATGGGCTGGTCGACAACATCCAGGGCTCCTGGGTCAAGATCGGCTTCGACGGCATCCGCCAGATGCTCCAGGCGGGATGCAACGACCTCGGCGGCACCCTCATCGACGAGAACATCTCACGGGCCGCCGGCGCCGAACACGGTCAGTCCGCCCAGGAGTCCGACTTCGTGGCCATTGTCGAACCGCTGGGCCGCACCCTCGAGCAGCGCAACACGCTCTACGGACGGGTGTCCTCCGGCGAACACCTCGAGGTCCGGCGCGCCGATGACGGCCGGGTGCTCATCCCCGTGGTCGGCGCCTGATCCCACTGCTTCCCGCCACGGCCACGTGGTCGCTGAGCAGGGCCTGTCGGCTCCGGTCCGTTCTGATGTGGTCGCCGTCCGGACGACTGGGCAATGATGTGGACACTGGACCAGGAGGAACGCCGCCATGGCAGAGGCCGTCATCGTCGAAGCACTACGGACGCCGCTCGGGCGAGGCCGGGTGGGAACAGGCGACCTGAGCGGCTTCCACGCCACCCAGTTGCTGGGAGCCCTTCAGAGGGGCATCGTCGACCGAGCCGACCTGAAGCCGGCTGAGGTGGAGCAGGTCATCGGAGGCTGCGTGACGCAGGCCGGCGAGCAGGCAAGCAACGTCACCCGCCACGCCTGGTTGACCGCCTGCGACGACTACAGCACGGGGGCCACCACCGTCGACGCCCAGTGCGGCTCCGGCCAGCAGGCCAACAACCTGATCCACGCACTGATCACCTCGGACACCATCGACGTGGGCCTGGCCTGCGGGGTCGAGTTGATGAGCCATGTGGGCCTGGGCTCCAACGTCGTCAACGGCCCGGGGAAGTCGAAGCCGGACGACTTCCCGTGGGACAGTCCCAACCAGTTCGAAGCTGCCGAACGGATCGCCGCCAACCGGGGCATCACCAGGGAGGATGTCGATGCATGGGGACTGCGCTCCCAGGAGCGGGCGGCCCAGGCAGCGGTGGAGGGGCGCTTCGAGCGGGAGATCCTCCCGTTGGACGTCCCGATCCTCGACGAGAACGGCGCCCGAACCTCCGAGACCAGGCGTGTGACGACCGATCAGGGGATCCGGGAGTCCACCGCCGAGGGCCTGGCCCGACTCGATCCCGTGATGCCCGCCGGGATCCACACGGCCGGCAATTCGTCGCAGATCTCCGACGGTGCTGCCGGCCTGCTGTGGATGAGCGCCGAGCGGGCTGCTGCCCTCGGCCTGAAGGCCCGAGCCCGCATGGTGACCAACGTGGTGGTGGGCACCGACCCCTACTACCTCCTCGACGGCCCGGTGGATGCCACGGCCCGACTCCTGGCCAGGAGCGGGATGCAGCTGTCCGACATCGACATCTTCGAGTGCAACGAGGCGTTTGCCGCCGTGGTGCTCTCCTGGCTGGGCCAGTACCCCGAGATCGACCCGGAGAGGGTCAACGTGAACGGCGGAGCCATAGCCCTGGGCCACCCGGTGGGGGCCACCGGCTCACGGCTCCTGGTCACGGCCCTGCACGAGTTGGAACGACGTGACGCCTCGACGGCCATGGTCACCATGTGCTGCGGCGGGGCGATCGGCACGGCAACGGTCATCGAACGCATCTGACGATGGAACTCCTCGACGGCCGCGTAGCCATTGTCACCGGTGCGGGTCGTGGCCTGGGCCGGGTCGAAGCCCTCGAGTTGGCCCAGCATGGCGCAGCGGTGGTCGTCAACGACCTCGGCACGACGCTTGTCGGTACAGGCCAGGACGACTCGCCCGCCGAGGATGTCGTGGCCGAGATCACCGCTATGGGCGGTCGGGCCGTGGCCCACTTTGGCGACGTGGCGGACTGGGAACAGTCGGCCGACCTGGTCCGAACGGCCGTCGACGAGTTCGGGGGCCTCGACATCCTCGTCAACAACGCCGGATTCATACGCGACTCGATGCTCCAGAAGATGGAGGAGTCGGAGTTCGACGACGTGGTCCGGGTGCACCTCAAGGGTCACTTCTGCACCATCCGCCACACGCTGGCCCACTGGCGTGACCGGTGGAAGGCCGGAGGTGGGGAACCTCTCGGCGGCCGGTTGATAAGTACCTCCTCGGAGGCGGCGCTGATCGGCGCCCTGGGGAGCGGCAACTACAGCGCTGCGAAGGCCGGGATCACCGCCCTGACCATCTCGGCCGCCCGCGAAGTGCTCCGGTTCGGGTGCACGGCCAACGTGCTGGTACCCCGGGCCCGCACCCGGATGATCATGGGCGGTCCGTCGGCAACGCTGTTCGAGCAGCCCGACCATGGTTTCGACACCTTCGCCCCGGAGCACGTGGCGCCGCTGGTGGCCTGGCTTGCCTCCCCGCTGGCCGAACGGGTCTCCGGCCAGGTACTCCAGGTCTGGGGCGGTGAGGTCACGGTCTACGAACGGCCCCGTCGGGCCTTCGAGGCCACCCACGAGGGTGATTGGACCCTCGAGGCCCTTGAGGACCACCTGGGGCCCTTCTTCGCCGACCAGGAACCGGTCGTCGACGGCTTCGGCCTCTAGTCCTCCCGTTCGGCCCTCAGGAGGCTCGGTCGGCGATTGTCGAGCCGAGCCTGGCCAGGTGGGTTCCGGCTCCGCCCAGGCTGTCTGCCAGTTGGAGCACCCAGAGGAAGTAGCGGTGTGCCGGGTGGCTGATATCGGCCCCGGTCCCACCGTGCAGGTGTTGGGTGGTGACCACCACCCGCTGTCCGGCTTCGGCAGCCCACCACTTGGCCGTCGGCACGGCCTGTGAGAGGTCGAGGCCGTTGTCGAGTCGCCATGCGGCCTGTTGGAGGGTGACCCGTATGCCGTCCGTGTCGATCGCCGCGTCGGCGGCCTGGATGGCAACCCCCTGGTTGGTGGACAAGGGCCGGCCGAACTGTTCGCGTTCGGACACATGGGTTGCCGCCATGGCCAGGGCCTCTTCGCAGCATCCCAGCACCATGGCGCAGATTCCGATCCTGGCCCGGTCCAGCACTGACCGGGTGATCTCATCGCCGTCGCCCTCGAGGAGATCGTCGGGACCGACCACTACATCGTCGAACTCGAGCGTGCCCTGGATCTCCCGGCTGGTTGTCTCGGCGAGGGTGACGGTCAGGCCTTCGGCATCGAGTGGAAGGACCGCCACACGGTGGCCATCGACGTCGACTGGCACGACTACGGCGTCGGCTACAGCGGCGGCAGGCACGGCCACCTTCGTTCCAGTGACCCGCCATCCCGTCCCCTCGGCCACCCCGGTCAGGGGCTGCGAGAGGTCCGCTCCGGCCGGGTCCGTCCACGCCCCGGTCAGGATCCGGCTGCCTTGGGTCACGCCCTCCAACCACCGGGCCCGCTGAGCGTCGGAGCCGTGGGCGGCGATCGGCCACGCTCCGAGCGCCGTGACGGCCAGCAGCGGAACCGGGGCCACCCGTCGGCCCTGCTGCTCGAGCACAAGGCAGGCTTCGAACATGCCCAGGCCGAGGCCCCCGTCCCGTTCGGGGAGTGCTACGCCGATCAGGCCCGCTTCGGCCAGGGCCTCCCAGAGGCTGCGGTCGAAGCGGTCGTCGGTGTCCTCCACCTCGGCCACCCTGTCAGTTGAAGCGAGATCGCCGAAGATCCGATCGGCCAGGTCGGCCAGGGCCTCCTGGTCATCGGTCAGGTCGAAGTCCACTACCGCCTCCGTCGTCCTCAGGCCTGTCGGGTCGTCCGGGTCAGACCGAGGCCCATCCAGGCAACGATTTCCCGCATCACCTCGTTGACCCCACCCCCGAATGTGTTGATCTGAGCAGCCCTACCGGCCTTTTCCAGTTCGCCCCGCAGCACGGCTCCGGGCTGGCCATGCCTCACCCGACCCTCCGGTCCGATGATGCCGAGCAGGCGTTCGTAGATCCTCACCGCCGCCTCGGTGCCGTAGACCTTCACTGCCGACGACCGGTCGGCTGTGAGGCGACCCCGCTCTACATCGAGGGTCATCCGCCAGTTGAGGAGTCGGAGGGCGTCCAGTTCGGCATGGCAGCGGGCCAGGTCCAACTGCACCCAGGGCCGGTCGATGACTCGCCCACCCTCGGCGGCGATTGTGTCGGCCGCCCAAGCCACCGTGTCGTCGTAGAGTTGGAATGCCAGGGCACTGGTGGCGGCCAGGCCGACCCTCTCGTGGTTGAGTTGGGTCGTGATCATCGACCAGCCGTCGTTGATCTCGCCGACCAGATTGTCGGCCGGTACAGGAACATCGTCGTAATAGGTGCTCGTCGTCGACCCGTCGCCCACCGTGGTTATGGGCGTCCAGGAAAAGCCCTCAGCGTCAGTGGGTACGATCAGCAGTGAGATGCCCCTGTGCTTGCGTGCCTCCGGGTCGGTTCGGCAGGCCAACCAGATGTAGTCGGCCTCGTTGCCTCCGCTGGTGTAGATCTTGGATCCGCTCACCACCCATTCGTCGCCGTCACGGACGGCCTTGGTCCGCAACGAGGCCAGGTCGGTGCCTGCCGTCGGTTCGGAGTAGCCGATGGCGAAGATCACGTCACCGGTAAGAATGCCCGGGAGAAAGCGCTGCTTCTGTGCCTCGCTCCCGAATTGGATGAGGGTCGGTCCGACCGTGTTGAGGGTCACGAACGGCATCGGGCAGTTGGCCCGCTGTGCCTCGTCGAACAGGATGAACTGATCGGTCTCCGGTCGGCCGCCGCCCCCGTACTCGGTTGGCCATCCGAGGCCGAGCATCCCGTCTGTCCCGAGTCGCCTGTATACCGACCGGCGTGTGTCGGATGCGGCGTGGCCATCGCGGAGCGCATCCCTGAGCTCCTCGGTCATCAACCCGGCGAAGTAGGAGCGCAACTCGGCGCGCAATGACTGCTGTTCGGGGGTTTCCTCGAGCCGCACCCCAGCAGTCTGGCCGGTCTGACGTCGAACAGACACACCGCGACCCTGTCGGTGGTCCGTCCGGTGTCCGGTGTCCGGTGGCCGGCAGGGCCGGTCCGGCAACTCAGTTGGCAGCGAAGGCTGGAATGGGCACGGTGGCCGTGTCCCTCCCCGACCGCAGTACCGCGCCCGGCAGGTTGCCGGTGGGCTTGCCGTCGGCCACGATCTCAGACCCGCCGACCAGCACCCGTACCATGCCCAGGGGATCGGACCACAGCCGCCTGTTGTCTCCCGGCAGGTCGTTCACCACGACCGTCTCGCCCGCGTCGATGCTGTCGGGATCGAAGACCACCAGGTCGGCATGGCATCCCTCGGTGATTCGGCCCCGGTCGATGAGGCCAAAGAGGCGGGCCGGCGCATCGGTCATATGGCGGACGGCATCCTCGACGCTGACGAGGCCCCTGCCCCGCAGGCAGTCGGCCAGCCAGGCCGTCGGGTAGGAGGAGCCGGCAATGCGATCCAGGTGGGCGCCGGCGTCGGAGCCGCCGATGAGGACGTCGTCCCTCTTCCATGCCTCCTGGCGCATTCTCCAACTCTCGTCGTCGTCGTCGGTGGGGCTGGGCCAGAGCACGGTGTCCAGGTCGTCGGCGAGGACGATGTCGAGCAGGGTGTCGAAGGCCCCGGTGCCCCGCTCGGCGGCGATGTCTGCCACCAGGCGGCCCTTCAGGCCCGCGTTCTTGGCCGAGTAGGTGTCTCCGATCTCGTAGGTGGAGAAGTCGGTGAGTCGGGACATGACTCCCGCCTCGGGAGACGCCGCGGCAGCCTCCATCTTCTGCCTGACCTCAGGTCGGGAGAGTTCCTCCATGCGTTCGGCCAGGGGGAGGGACAGCACATCGTCCCAGCCCGGCAGGAGGTTCAGGCCGCAGTAGTGGCGGAAGCTCATGTTCATCCCGACCAGGACCGGCATTGTCAGGGCCACCACCCGCGCCCCCTGGGCAGCGGCGTAGTCACCCATCCCCGTCTGCTTCTCGAAGGCCTCCAGCCGGGCCGAGTCGATGGTGAACACATTCCAGTTCAGGGGCCGTTGCCCGGCCAGGGACATCCGGGTGAGAAGGTCGTACTCCTCGGTGCTGAGCCCGTCGAGACAGCCGGTACTCACCCACTGGAGGGTGGTCCCCTCGTGGTCCGCCACCACTGCCGACAGGGAGACGAGTTCCTCGGCTGCCGCCCAGCGGGAGGGAACCGGCCGCCGCTCGGCGTCGTTGTGGGTGTAGGACTGGCTGGAGGAGAATCCCAGGCCACCGGCCTCGATCGACTCGTGGAGGAGGCGGGCCATCTCGGCCAACTGTGCCTCGTCGGCCTCGGCGCCGACAGCGTCTTCTCCCATGACGGTTCGACGAAGGGCGTTGTGGCCGACCAGGCAGCCCATGTTGACACCGATGTGGCCCTCGAAGCGGTCCAGGTACTCTGCGAAGGTCAGCCAGTCCCAGGGCACGCCCTGGGCCAGCGATTCCAGGGGCATTCCCTCCACCCCGGCCAGCATTGCGCTTATGTAGAGGGCGTCGGCTTCGTTGCCCACAGGAGCCAGCGAGAAGCCGCAGTTGCCCATGATGATGGTGGTCACCCCGTGCAGACTCGATGAGGTGAGGGCGGGGTCCCAGCAGATCTGGGCGTCGTAGTGGCAGTGGGGGTCGATGAACCCGGGACAGACCATGAGGCCGGTGGCATCGAGGACCGTGGTGGCCTCCCCGTCAAGGGCGCCTATCGCTGCGATCCTCCCGTCGAGCACCGCCACGTCGGCCTCTCGGGCCGGGGCGCCGGTCCCGTCGATGACGGTTCCACCCTTGATCAAGTAGTCAAACATGGGGCCTCCTCAGGTCCTCTACGGTTCGGTGCCTGGTCCGACCGCCGATCAGGCGAGAGCCATCCGGTGGCGGACCGTCGAGAACTCCGGATCGGGATCGGCGCGGGGGATGACCTCCCTGCCGAACAGTTCGATCATCGACAGGGCGTCCTCGATGTCGAGGCCCAGGGGGAAGGCGAAGACCAACTGGTCGCACCCGATGTCCGTGTAGCGCTGGATCTGGCTGACGCACTCGTCAGGGTCACCGCAGATCATCGTGCCATCCTCTATCGACCGTTCGATGTCGTCGAGGGTCAACTCGGGCAGCACCTGGGGCCAGGGGGGGATCGTCCCCGGGACGGCGAAGCTGTCGAGGTAGCGGAACACGTTGGTTCGCAGGTAGCTGAGTTGCATTTCGAGCGCCTTCTCCCGGGCCCGCTGTCCGTCCTCGTCGATGCTCAGCACCCCGGTGATTGCCAGGTTGTCGTTGACGAAGCCTCCGACCGGTTCGGCTTCGGCGATCCCTTCCTTGTAGGACGCTATGAGAGGCACGAACTGGTCGAAGGTGGCCACGTTGAAGCCGAGAACTCCCATGCCGGCCCGACCCACCTTGCCGTAGGTGGGAGCGTTGCCGGCAGCCTGCCAGAGCGGGGGATGTGGCTTGGTGAGGGGCTTGGGGAGAATGTTCCGGGCCGGGGACGACCAGAACTTCCCGTCGAATCCGGGATAGGTGCCCTCTTCCCACATCTTGAGGATCTCGGGCAGGGCTTCTTCGAACATCTCCTTGGTGACCGGGTAGTCGTCGATGCCGAAGCCGCCGACCTCGGTGGTGCCCGAGCCTCGGCCGACACCGAACTCGAATCGACCGTCGCCCAGCAGGTCCAGGGTGGCCACCCGTTCGGCGGTCTTGTAGGGATGGTTGACCGGGGGGACGATGTTGAAGATCCCCGATCCGACGTGGATGCGCTCAGTCTTGGCCAACAGATAGGGGATGAAGGCCTCAGGCTGGGAGATGTGGGAGTACTCGTGGAGGAAGTGGTGCTCGACCACCCACAGGTACTTCCAGCCGTTCTCGTCGGCCTTCTGGGCCACCGCTACGTCGTTTTTGTAGGCGCGCCACTCGTGCTCCTCACCCCATTCCTCCATCCGGTTCCGAGGAATGAAACTCTGCAGGAAGATCCCGAACTCCATGGTGCTACCTCTCAGTCGGCTTGGCTTGGCCGCTATGGACCTATTTAATGCCCGTTCTTAATCCCGACAGCCGACGTGGGCTACGGACCAAGGTCCTATTCTCGAAAACTCCTCCCGGGGGACCTGAGAAGCACGGCCGAGGCGGGTGGGACTGACTGCGACTGGTGGCGCTTCGAAGGCAACCTCTGGCCCTGTTCCCGGGTCGAGTCGGCCGTCGGCCACGACCGCGTCGGCCACGACCGCTCTGAGGTGATGATCGCCCCGACAACCTTCGAAGAGCTGAGGCCCGGTTGCTACGACGCCAAGGCCCGCCTCGAGGACATGGACGATGCACACACATCGGCTCCGGATCCGCAGTACGCAGTCCGCTAGGGACGTTGCTCCCCTCTGGGGCGGGTCTCTCCACAGTTCCAGGCTTCTCAGGCCCCCTGGGAGGAGTCTTCGAGAATAGGACCTTGGTCCGTAGCCCTTGCCGACTGTCAGGATTAAGAACAGACATTAAATAGGTTCATCGATGCAAGAGATTGCGATATGAGAGGTGATACCGGTGGAGGAATTCCCGAAGTTCGTGTCTGTAGACGACCACGTGATCGAGCCCGCTCATGTGTGGCTGGACTGGTTGCCTGCCCGGTTCGAGGATCAGGCCCCCCGTGTCGAACGGATTCCCTGTTCCCGGATGGGCTACGAGGGTGGGCTGTTCACATTCGAAACGGCCGAGGCGGGGGGGACAGACTGCGACTGGTGGCGCTTCGAGGGCGACCTCTGGCCCTGTTCCAGGGTCGAGTCGGCCGTCGGCTACGACCGCTCTGAGGTGATGATCGCCCCGACAACCTTCGAAGAGATGAGGCCCGGTTGCTACGACGCCAAGGCCCGCCTCGAGGACATGGACGATGCACACACAGAGGTGCAGGTCATGTTCCCCAGCACCTTCCCCCGATTCTGCGGACAGCGGTTCTCCCTGGCACAGGACAAGGAACTGGGCCTGGCCTGCCTGCAGGCCTACAACGACTGGCTGGTCGAGGAGTGGTGCGGCGACTCCGGCGGCCGGTTGGTACCCCTGGCGCTCGTCCCCTTGTGGGACCCGGACCTGGCCGCCGCCGAGGTGGCCCGCAACGCGGCCCGGGGCGTTCGCGGGATCGCCTTCTCGGAGATCCCCGCCTATCTGGGACTCCCGTCGATCCATACCGGCTACTGGAACCCGCTCTTCGCCGCCTGCGCAGAGGCCGGCGTCTCGGTGCACATGCACATCGGTTCCTCGTCGACCCTGCCCCGGACCTCCGACGACGCCCCACCGCTGGTGGCCTCGACCCTGACCTACGGCAACGCCATGGCGTCGATGGTCGACTACCTGCTCTCAGGGGTGCTGGTCGACTTCCCCGCCCTCCAGCTCGTCTACAGCGAAGGCCAGATCGGCTGGATCCCCTACATGCTCGAACGGCTCGACAAGGTCTGGGAGAGCAACCGGGCATGGGGAGGCGTCGAGGACAGTGTTCCCGAACCCCCCAGCAACTACTTCCACCGACAGATCTACGGCTGTTTCTTCGATGACGAACACGGCCTCACCGAGGAATCGCTCAAGGCCATCGGCACCGACCGGCTCCTCTACGAGACCGACTACCCCCACGCCGACAGCACCTGGCCCCAGTGCCGGGAAGTCGCCGAGGCACAGATGGGCCACCTCGACATGGACACGATCACCAAGATCACCCGAGGCAACGCCATAGAACTGTTGGGGCTTGAGCTATGAGCGCGGCCACAGTCCACACAACGACACTCGAGGAGATCGTCACCCCCCTCACCACCCTCTGGAATTTCGACTACGAGTCCAACGTGAAGGCCCTGCGGGACCTCTATGAGATCGCCAAACGGGACCAGTGGAACGCCTCGACCGATATTCCCTGGACCGTGGAGACCGATCCGGCACAGGTCGGGCTGCTGGTCGGCCCCGAGGGAGACCCCCTTGAGGACTTCGACTTCTTCAAGGACCTGTCCGATGCCCAGCGTGATGACCTGAACCGGCGACGCTCGGCCTGGACGCTCTCCCAGTTCCTCCATGGCGAGCAGGGCGCTGCGCTCTGTTGCGGCCAACTGGTCGAGGTGGTTCCCGACATCGACGGCAAGCTCTATGCGGCCACCCAGGTGATCGACGAGGCCCGCCACGTCGAGGTCTTCCACGAATACATCGGGCGCCTCGACCGGGTCTACCCGATGATGCCGGGACTCAAGGCCCTGATCAATGCGGTCCTCACCGCCGAGATGTGGCAGATGAAGTGCCTGGGCATGCAGGTCATCGCCGAGAGCATGGCCATGGGGGCGTTCAAGATGATGAAGGCCAGCACCGGCGACCTCGTATTGAGGCGGGTGCTCGAGTTGACCGAACGCGACGAGGCCCGCCACGTCTCGTTCGGCCTCATCTACCTGAAGGAGGAACTCGAGGGCCTTTCGGAGCAGGACCAGATCGCCCTGGAGGACTTCGCCCTGGCCGGGCTAGGGCTCCTCATGTCGCCGGCGAACCTTGAACAGAGCGGTAGGTACCTCTTCGACATCATGGGCGAGGTGGGAATAGACACCGACGCCGCTGGCAAGGAGATGGCCGAACGCTACGAGGCCGATCCCGACCTACGGGCCGCCGGGACCAACCCGATCAAGCAATACGCCATTCCGAACCTGGAGCGCCTGGGCCTCGTCAACGACCGCACCAGGCCCCGCTTCGCGGAGATGAACCTGCTGAACTGACCAACGGGTCGGCCCGCCGGGCGACACGCTCCACTCTTGCGGGGGGCGCTGCCGCTGGAACGGGGGCCGTACCCTGACTGCATGACCCTGCGGAACTACCGGACCGGCGACGACGCCATCGATGCCGCCATCGAGGATCTGGCGCGGTCGACAGGCCGCCGGGACGACCTGGACATGATCGCGGAGATGCTCGTCTCCGCCGTCCGACTGGCACGCGAAGAGGTCGGCCGAGGCGACCTGAAACTCGTCAACAGCACCCTCAAGGAACTCCGCCACGCCTTCTCGGTCTTCGAGCCCTACCGAGCCGTCCGCAAGGCCACGGTCTTCGGTTCCGCCCGCATCGCCGAGGGGGACCCCGCCTATGCGGCCGCACGTGACTTCGGGGCCGCCATGGCCGCACACGACTGGATGGTCATGACCGGAGCGGGGCCCGGAATCATGGCCGCCGGCCTCGAGGGAGCCGGCCGCGACCGCTCCTTCGGCATCAACATCCAGCTCCCCTTCGAAGCCGAGGCCAACGAATTCATCCTGGACGATCCGAAGCTCGTCAACTTCAAGTACTTCTTCACCCGCAAGGTCACGTTCATGCGCGAATCCCACGGGTATGCCCTACTGCCCGGAGGCTTCGGCACGATGGACGAGGCCTTCGAACTCCTCACCCTGATGCAGACCGGAAAGACATACCTAGCTCCCGTCGTGCTGCTCGACCCACCGGGCGACACCTACTGGTCGCACTGGACCGAGTTCATCCGGAGCGAACTGGTGGAGAGGAACCTGGTCTCCCCACACGACCTGTCGCTCGTCCACTCCACCGACGACCCCCGTGCCGCCGCCGAGCACCTCCGACACTTCTACCGGACCTACCACTCCATGCGGTACGTGCGGGGACGACTCGTCCTGCGCCTCGAACGCGAAGTGGGTGACGAGGAGGTGGCGGCGCTCGACGCCGAGTTCGGCGACCTGCTCGTGGACGGCCACATCGAGCGCTGCGACACGACCCCTGCCGAGCTCCGGGACGCCGACGAGGTCGACCGACCCCGACTTCGCCTCCACTTCGACCGCCGTTCCCACGCCCGACTCCGGCAGTTGATCGACGTCCTCAACGACGCCGCACCCGACTAGTCGTCGCCCCACCCGGCGTCGTCTGGCTCCCGTAGGAGCCCGACGGCCTTCTCGACCGCCCGGCGGGCCCGGGTCAGGCGGCGCTCGTCGACCGGGAGTTCGTCGCCGCCGGCGTCGATGGACTCGCGCAGTCGGAGCATCGCCAGGTCGCCCAACTCCTCGGCGATCCCCTCGAGCCGTTCCCGGATCTCGTCGAACTCACCGGCCATGGGCATCCTCCTGCGTTCCCCGGATCCGTTCTGCGACCACCTCCAGCGGGTGCCGGACGACATGCCCTGCGGCTGCCAGGTGGATGGCACATCCCGGATTCGCACTGACCACGACCACGGCATCCATGGTGGCCGCCGCCCGCCGGATGGACGCCGTCTTACGACTGCGTACTGCTGCGGACAGGCCGGGCTGGAGAACCGAGAACGCCCCACCGGCGCCACAGCACAGGCCGTCATCGTCGAGTTCGACGGTTTCGGCGTAGGGAGCGAGCACTGATCGCACGCTGGCGTGCTTGCCCTGGGCGTGGCGGAGGTGGCACGGGTCCTGGACCACGACGGTCGACCGCTCCCCCACCGTCGCCGCCGGCATCCGCTCGATGTCGGCCGCCAGCCATTCATGGACGTCCCGCACCCTGTCCGAGAAGGCGACCGCCTCCGGGGTGCCGAGGAGGGATCCGTACTCGCGTAGCGCTGCTCCACACCCTGCCGAGTCCACCAGCACCGGGACGTCCGCCGGGATCGCCGCCATGACCCGTTCGGCGAGTGATCTTGCCGCATCCTCGAGACCGGCATGGGCGTGCATGGCGCCGCAGCAGCCGGCCGCATCGCCGGATCGTCGAACCGTCGTCCCACAGGCCTCGAGGACCTCCTCGACAGCTGCATGGACCTCCGGCTGCCAGGCGTCCATCACACATCCGGTGAACAGGACCACATCGCCCACCGTCCTCCCTCGGGAGCGGGCGTCCCGCAACGGCAGTCGCCGGGGAAGGGGAAAGCGTCCGGGAATGAGGTGCAGTCGCTGCAACAGGGCGAGAACCCGGCTTGCGACCCGAAGGAGGCGCGGACGGACCAGGACGGCGAAGCCGAGGCGGAGCCAGAGCGGCACCCCGCGCTCGCCTGCCATAACGGCACGCGTGTCGTGCATCAACTCGTGGAAAGGCACTGCTGAGGGACACGCAACCTGGCATCCGAGGCAGAGGAGGCAGGTGTCCATCGACTCGTGCCACTCGGCATCGCGGACGGTCGTCCCCGCGTCGGCGGCACGCATGAGGGCGATACGCCCCCGAGGGGAGCGCCGTTCGTCGCCGGTGACCCGGTAGGTGGGGCAGTGTGGGAGGCAGAGGCCGCAGGAGACGCACGATGTCAGCGCATCGTCGCTGAGACCGAGGAGGCTCCCGGTGAGCGGGGACGAGGAGACGGTCATGCAGCAACCCTGTACGGATCGCGGCCCGGGTTCAGGCGCCCTTCCGGGTCGAACCCCGACCTGAGCCTGGCGACGATGGCGGCGACGCCCGGCCCGGGCTCGGGAGCCGGTTCCTCGACCGGACCGTGCACCACACTGGTTCCCACCTCGAGCAGGCCCCCCTCGGGCAGTCGGCCCGTCCAGCGGCTCCGATGTGGCGGCAGGACCGGGCCGGTCGCCACCTCCACGAACCCGAGGTTCGATGCGAGGGCCGCCGCCTCCACCTCGACGTCCTGGGCGTATCCCTCCAGGCAGACGCTGACCTGTCGTCCGTCCCACAGCACGCTGGAAGGGCGGTAGCACAGGAGGCGGACAGCCTCGGGCGTAGCCGATCCCTGCATCCAGAGCATTCGCTCCGGTGACGGCCAGGTCCGCAGGATCACCTGTCCGAGGAGGGCGAGGGTTCCGAGCGACCCGACGAGGAGTCGGCACAGGTCGTAGCCCGATACGTTCTTGACCGTCGGACCACCTGCGGTGAATAGGGATCCGTCGGCACCGACGCAGTTTGCCTGGAGCAGGGCAGCGCCGACCGACCCGACCCGGATCCGCCGGAGGCTGCTTCGTCCGACCGCCAGCACACCACCCACGGTCGATCCCGGCGGGCCGTCGAGCGCCGCCTCCTGGCGGTGCTCGGCCAATGCTCCGGAGAGTTCGGTGAGGGGCGTTCCCGCACCCGCCTCGATGGTCATCTCGGCCGGGTCGAAGGCGACGATCCCCGAGGGCGCCCGAACCTGTCGGCTGTCGCCGTCCGGAGGTCCGCCGACGAGCCAGCGCGTCCCTCCCCCGCGCACACAGACAGGACCCGACGGCCCGACCTCTTCGCGGAAGTCCTCGAGTCGGCTCACACCCACGTTCCCTCCGGAACCTCCGGCAGGTCCTGGATCTCTCCACAACTCGGTCCGTCGGGCAGCACCTTGTCGGGATTTGACACTCCGTCGGGGTCGAAGGCGTCGCGCAGGAGTCGTTGTGCCGCAAGGTCCTCCGGCGAGAAGAGCAGCGGCATGAAGCGACGCTTCTCCAGGCCGATGCCGTGTTCCCCGGACAGGACACCGCCGACCTCGAGGGAGAGCCGCACGATCTCCTCGCTGGCTGCGTAGACGTGGTCCATTATCCCGGGCTCGCGGTCGTCGAAGACAAGGAGTGGATGCAGGTTGCCGTCCCCGGCATGGAAGACGTTCATCCCGATGAGGCCGTGGCGTTCGGCGATGGCGTTCACGCCGGAAATGACCTCGGCCAGGCGGGTCCTCGGGATCACGGTGTCGTGGAGGTAGTAGGCCGGCTTGATGGTGGCGATTGCCCCGAAGGCCGCCTTCCGCCCCTTCCAGATCCGGGCCCGTTCCTCTTCATCGGCGGCGACGCGCACCGACCGGGCACCGTTCTGGAGGGCGAGCAGTTCCACAGCCTCGGCTTCCTGTGCGACTCCGGCCGACAGGCCATCGAGTTCGACGATCAACACGGCCGCTGCATCGAGGGAATACCCGGCATTGGCGAAGGGTTCGACCGCCTGTACCACCTGCTGGTCCATCAACTCCAGGGCCGAGGGAACCATCCCGGCGGCGATCACCGCGCTGACCGTGTCGGCGGCCTCCTCGATGGACATGAAGTCGAGGAGCATGGTGCGAACGGCGGGCGGATCGGGCGTGAGATGCACCGCGATCCGCGTGGCGATCCCCAGAGTTCCCTCACCGCCGACGAAGGCCCCACGGAGGTCGTAGCCGACAGCGTCACCCTCCTCCTCACCGAGTACGACGACATCTCCGTCAGGGAGCACCACCTCGACCGCCGCCACGTGCACGCTTGTCACGCCGTACAGCAGACAGTGGGGACCACCCGCGTTGGTGCCCACGTTCCCGCCGATGGTGCAGGCCGATTGGCTGGAGGGATCCGGGGCGAAGTGCAGCCCGGTCCCCGCCAGGTGTCGCGTGAGTTCCAGGTTGATGACGCCGGGCTCCACCCAGGCGATGCGCCGATCGACGTCCACCTCGAGGATCCGGTTCATGCGGGTGGTCGAGATGACCACGGAGCCGTCGGAGGGCACCGCCCCACCGGCCAGACCGGTACCCGCCCCGCGCGGAACGAAGGAACGTCCGTGGGCCCGGGCGATACGGATGCACGCTGCCACCTGTTCGGTGGAGTCCGGAAGGCAGACCGCGCCGGCGCGACCACCGCTGATGATCGATGCGTCACGGCTGTAGAGGAGGCGGGCAGACGCTCCCCCAGCGACGTGGTCCGCTCCGATCGCAGCCTCCAGGTCACGGGTGAGCGGATCAGGTGAGCGTTGTCGGGTCCGCCACATCTCCTGTGTTGTATCACGACCGGAGCAAACTCGTATATCGGGAATTAGCGGTACCTGTGTCGCGGCGAAGCGGGCAACGGGGTGTAGGAAGGACACCGTGAGTCGCCTGCGCACCATTGCCACCCGGGGCGACACCCCTGTGCTTGCCCTCTCGATCGCCACCGGCGCACTGGTCGCCCTGCTGATCGCCGGCTTCGAGTACCTGGCGCAAAGCGTCTTCCTCGAACGGATCACACACAGACCCCTCTACCAGATCGCCGCGGCCCCCGCCATCGGGCTCGTGCTCGCCGCCCTCCTCCTCCACTGGATCGGCCGTCGTGGGAACCCCTCCACCTCCGATGAGTTCATCCGCGTCTACCACGAGCGCAGCCCGCGCCTGCCGTTGCGCGACCTGCCTGCCAAGTTGCTGGCCGGGGTCGCCACCATCGGCTTCGGAGGCGCTCTCGGCCTGGAGGGTCCCTCCATCTATGCGGGATCAACGGCCGGGTTGGCCGTCCACGAGCGCTTCCGGCGGTGGCTTCGACGCGAGGACGTCCGGATCCTCCTCACGGCCGGAGCCGCAGCGGGGATCGCCGCCGTCTTCAAGGCGCCGGCCACCGGCGTCCTGTTCGCCCTCGAGGCTCCTTATCGGGACGATGTAACCCGGCGTGCCCTGATTCCCTCGCTGCTGGCCGCGGCCACTAGCTATGTCACCTACATCAACATCATCGGCCCCGACTCGGTGATCCCGTTCCTCAACGATCCCGAGAGCCGACTTGGGCTCAACCTCATCGATGCCCCGCTGTTCACCGAGGACGGTCTCGTCTGGATCGCGCGAGACCAGTTGAGCGCCCTGTTCTCCGGAGTCGAGATCAACGACATCATGGGCGCCGTCCTGCTGGGCGTCCTGGCCGGCCTCGGCGGGCGGTTCATGGCCTGGCTGGTCCGCCAGGCGAAGAGCCGTGCACGCGAGACCAGCCTCCTCCTCCGCCTCTTCGTCGGAGGCTCGCTCCTGGCCGGCCTGGCGGTCGGTGCCGACATCGCCTTCGACTCACCCCTCACGATCGGCCCGGGATTCAGGGCTATGGAATGGGTGGTTGCCCCCGAGCACGGGTTGGGCCTCATCGCCCTGCTGTTCGGCCTCCGGATCGCCGCCACCATCGTGACCCTCGGCGCAGGAGGCGTCGGCGGGCTCTTCATCCCACTCGCCGTCCAAGGCGTGATCCTGGGCGCCTTCGTGGGACAGGTGGTCAATGCCGACCGCCCCGGCCTCTACCCGATCCTCGGACTGGCGGCCTTCCTCGGCGCCGGATACCGCGCACCCATCTCGGCGGTCATGTTCGTCGCCGAGTCGACGGGTGGGGCCTTCGTGGTTCCCGCCCTCATCGCAGCTGCCGTCAGCCAGCTCGTGGCCGGCTCCTCCTCGGTGGCCGAACACCAGCAGCACGTTCGACTGGGCCACCTCGAGCGGCGCTTCACCCTTCCGGTCACAGCGGCAATGGCGACTGAAGTGCTGACCGTGCCCCCCGACGCGACCCTCTCCGAGTTCGTGTTCCTCCACGTGCTCGGCCGTCGCGAACGGTCCGTGGCGGTTGTCGACGGCGGCACCTACCTCGGGATGATCAGCCTCACGGAACTCTCCGAGATCGACCGCTCCGAATGGGACGACACCACCGTGGGCTCGGTGCTTCGCACCGACCTGCCGGCGGCGAAACCTTCGTGGACGTTGCGCGACGCCATCGGCACCATGGGCGACACTGATGTCGACGTCCTGGCAGTGACAGACGCCGACGCATCGTTCATCGGGGTGATCCGGGAGGACGACATCCTCAAGTTGGACGAAATCCTCGACGAAACCGGAGGCTGAGCCCTCGGCGATGGGCGACGGGCTACCTCAAGCCGAAGCGTCGAGTTCCTCTGCAGCCTCGGATTCCTCGTCGGCTTCTTCGGCCCACGCTTCGTACGCCGGCGAATAGCCCTCCTCCGGCGTCTCAGCGGCGTCGTCGGTGGACAGGCTGTCGAAGATGGATTCGAGGTCGAGGTCCTGGTTGCGCTTCAGCGCACGGGCCTCTTCGAATCGGCGATGGCGACCTTTCTTCACGGCGCCTTCTCCCGGGTCGGTGGTCGGTAGGGCCTGCACCCTACCCAGTCGCACCCGGCAACCGGGGTCCCCGGCCGGCTCAGGATCCGTTCCGGTCCTCCAGGACAAGCCCACCCTCGCCGTCGAAGGCCAGGGCCGAGTGGCCGGCCAACAGGCCTGTCAGGGCTTCGCCGACGGCATCACCACGCCATCCGGTAGCCAGACGGGTCCCTTCCTCGCCACGGACGAGTGCCTCGATGTCGGAGCGCGTGCCCAACAGGGTCGGATCGATTTCGAGGTCACGTGCCGCCTGGGAGATCCAGGCCGACACCAGGGTCACCGCTGCCCGGTGGTCTCCCCTGCCCTGCCTGGAGCGTGCCGGGTCGCGAGGCACCGGTGGAAGGTCGGCGGCTTCCGCCATCGCCTGCAGGACGGATGACGCCGCACCGTTGCGCAGGTGGCGGCCGTCGACCCCCCGGATACGACGAAGCGCCTCCTCGTCCACCGGGTGGTCCTGTGCCACGGCGACAACGGCAAGGTCGGAGAACACCGACCGCACCGGGACATCGCGGGCGGCTGCCTCGCGTTCGCGCCAGGCGGCGATCGCCCGTGCCCGGTCGAAGGCTGCGCCGCGCAGTCGTCGAACCTCCTTGATTCGTTCCCAGGCGATCGACGGCTCACGCGGCCCTCGGCTGCGGTCCAGCATCGCCTGGCATTCGTCCTGCGCCCAGGCCAGGCGCCCACGGGATGCCAGGTCATCGGTTAGCCGGTCGTGGAGGACCAGGAGGTGCAGCACATCGGCTGCGGCGTATTCGAGTTGCGAACCCGTGAGTGGGCGCGCCAACCAGTCGCTGAGGCGGTCGCCCTTCGGAAGGCGGATGTCGAGTTCTCGTTCGCAGAGCGTCGTCAGGGAAGGTGTCGACAGGCCCACGAATCCGGCCGCCAACTGGGTGTCGAACAGGTTCCTCGGCGCCGTGCCGCACGCACGGTCGAAGACCTCCAGGTCCTGACCTGCGGCATGCATGACCAGCAGCACGTCGGATTCGAGGACGGAGCCGAACGCCCTCAGGTCCACGGCGAGCGGGTCGACCAGCGCCAGACCGTCGCTCCATGAGATCTGGAGGAGTGCCACCTGTGGGTAATAGGTCCGCTCCCGGTGGAACTCGGTGTCGACACCGATCCGCGGTTCGTCGACCAGTTCGTCGACCAGGGCCTCGAAGGCCCCCTGTTCCTCGATCGGATCCGGGGCAGGGCGGTCGGAGCCGCTGACGACCCCCCTTGCGCTGCCGCCGCGTCGACGTCTCAGGTCACCGGGCCCGATTCGACCGGGAAGCCGCCGGCGACCCAGGCCTCTGTGCCCCCGAGCACGTTCACCACATCGAAGCCCTGTGATCTCAGGAACCCGGCGGCAGCCATGCTGCGGCCCCCCTTGCCGCAGATGAGCATCACCTGGCCCTCCGTCGGGATCTCCGCCACCCGGGCGGGGACCTCACCCAGGGGGATCGAACGGGCACCCGGAACCCGGGTGCCGGCGAATTCATCGGGTTCTCGGACATCGACCAGGGGCGTTCCAGCGGTGAACCGTTGGTACAACTCGTCGACGTCGATCTCCGGAATGTCCATTGACGGTTCGATCTCCTTCGGGGAACGAGGGAACAGCCTTCGGATCACGGGCGGCACCCTAGTCATGACATGGTGCCGAACCGCTGCTGATGCCGCGGCCGACCAGATCCTCCGGTGTGTCGATGTCGCTCAGGGTCCAGCCGTCGACGACGGCCACCTCGATGACCGGCAATCTCCGACCAGCACGCCAGGGAGCGCGTTCCCCGGCCTCGAACGACTCGGTTAGCGGTGTCCGCGCCCCGGCAGGCCAGAGGGCGTGTAGCCACTGGGGCACCCCGTCGAGCATCGGCAGGATCACGGCTTCGGGTGCCGCGGCCACTCGTTCGAGGATCTCTCTGACCGTCGCCGCCGACGCATCCGGCAGGTCGCAGGCGAGGACCATCACAGGTCGCTGCTCCTCCTCGTCGAGGGCGTTCAATGCCGTCAGGATCCCCCCCAGAGGCCCTTCCCCGGGCCAGCGGTCGGGAATCACCTCCTGGTCGGCGTCCATGTCGGCCATCGGATGGCCACCCACCACGTACACAGGTGACACGCCGGCTCCGCGGAGTGCCTCGATCGGCGCCATCACCATGGGTCGCCCGTCCACCTCGAAGGCCGCCTTGTCGACGCCCATTCGATGGCTGGAGCCGCCCACCAGCACCGCTCCGGCCACTCCCCGTCCGCTGCCGGTCACCCTTGCCCCAGTGGGCACGCCGGGTCGAGAACGGCCTCCGAAGGGCCGGATCCCGACAGGCGCACCGGTCGCTGATCGCTCACGGGACGCAGGGTACCCCTCCCCCTCCTCCAGCAGGGTGGTCGGTAAAGTCCCGCTGTGTCCGAGAGCCTCTACGACCTACCTGAGCTCATGACCCTGCCCGGCTGGGCCGATCCGGAGATGTTGGCGAAGGCCAGCGCATTCGGACTCGTCGTCCTCCTCCTGGCAACCTTCCTGGTCCTGCGCTTCCTGCGCAAGGTCATGGTAAAGGTGGTCCTCGTCGCCGGCATCGTCCTGCTCGGCCTCGGCCTCTGGGATCAGCGACTCGAGCTCCGCTCCTGTGCGGACGAATGCGCATGCACTCTCTTCGGCCAGACGGTCCAGGTCCCGCTCGACCGAAACCCCCGCTGCGACTCAGGTTGACCTGTCCGGTCAGGCCGGATCCGGGACCCGTTCGAGTCGGAGTTCGTTCGTCGCCCGCGACCGGGAATCGGTTCCCGCCAGGACGGCCACAAGCTCACCGGCCGGAACGCCCGCCTGCTCCCGACAGAGGTCGAGCGCCTCGGCGACCCTCAGGTCCACCGCGCCGTCCTCGGGCAGGTGGAAAGGCTCGGTGCCCCAACTCAGCGAGAGTTGGCGGACGGTGCGTTCGTCAACGCTGTAGCCCAGAATGCGCGCCGAGGGACGGAAGCGCGCCATCGAGCGGACCGTGAAGCCGGAACCCGACACACAGACGATCGTCCGGATTCCCAGTTCCTCGACGGCGCGTGCGGTCGCAACGGTCATGGCGTCGGTAATCGAGGTGTTGGGATCGTCGGTGTCGGTGAGGCGTGACTCGGCCAACTCGGTGGACCAGCCACGGTGGTCGAAGTTGTCGTCGGCGTGCAGGGCGACGCGGGCCATGGTCGCCACGACGTTGACGGGATCGATGCCCACGGCAGTCTCCCCCGAGAGCATGACGGCACTCGAGCCGTCCCAGATGGCGTTCGCCACGTCGGAGACCTCGGCCCTGGTCGGTTCGGGTCCGTCGATCATGGACTCGAACATCTGGGTGGCGGTGATCGCCGGGCGCCCCAGCGAGATGCACTGGCGGATGATCTGCTTCTGGAACACCGGCAGTGCCTCGATGCCGCACTCGTTGCCCAGGTCGCCCCGGGCCACCATCACGGCACCCGACTTCCCGATGATGCGCGAAAGGTCGTCCAGGGCGGCGGCCGTCTCGATCTTGGCCACCACCAGGGGGCCGTGCGGATGCGGCAGGGTGCCGAGACGGTCGAGGTCGTCGGCCGAGCGGATGAAGGACAGGGCGATCATGTCCACCTCGTGTTCGAGGAAGAACTCGACTGCCCGTAGGTCCTCGGGGGTGGGCGCCGAGAGGGAAAGTCGGTCAGCGGGGATGTGGACACCCGGCCGGCCCGAGAGGACGCCCCCGTGGATGACGGTGGCCGGCATCCGATCACCGTCCTGTTCGCCCAACTGGAGGATCACACGCCCGTCACCGATACTCGTCCGACTGCCCGGCTCGACGTCGCGGAAGAAGGCCTCGTAGTCGATCTCGATGACGGCAGGCCCACTCAGGTTCCTGCCGATCCGCAACTCCACTCCTTCCCCCTCGGCGAACTCGACCGGGTCGTCACCGAAGCTGGCAGCGCGGACCTTGGGCCCCGTCAGGTCGACGAGGATGCCGACCGAACGTCCCTCTTCGGCGGCGATGCGGCGAATCGTCGTGAGGCGCCCGGCGTTCTCCTCGAGGGAGCTGTGCGCCATGCCGAGCCGGGCCACGTCCATGCCGGCGCGGACCAGGTCGCGCAAGACCGGCTCACTTTCGGAGGCGGGCCCGATCGTGGCGATGATCTTGGTGCGTCGGGCCATCGGGTCACGCTACCGGCGCGACCGAAGCGAGCGAAGGGACGATCCGGGGCCGATTAGTGTCGGCCCGTGCCCGGCCACATGTTCCTCGACCATCCCGGCGTGCTTGCCTTCGCCCACCGCGGGGGTGCCGAGGAGGTCCCGGAAAACTCGCTTGCCGCCTTCCGGCACGCGGTCGACCTCGGCTACCGCTATCTGGAGACTGACGTTCACCTGACGGCCGACGGCGTGCTGGTCGCATTCCATGACGATGTCCTCGACCGGGTGACCGACAGCACCGGACGCCTCGCCGACCTCTCATGGGACGAGGTGTCCACCGCACGCATCGCCGGCACGGAGCCGATCCCCACGCTCACAGAACTCCTCGAGGCATTTCCAGATGCCCGGATCAACATCGACGCCAAGGCCGACGCCGTCGTTCCCGCCCTCAGCCGGATCCTGCTCGAGTTCGAGGCCCTGGACCGTGTCTGCCTCGGGGCGTTCTCCGACAGCCGCCTCAAGCGCCTCCGTGACCTCCTCGGACCGGAACTGTGCACATCCGCCGGGCCACGCTCGGTCGCCGGCTTCCGGGTCGCCTCGCTCGGGTTGCCGATGCGTCAGCCGCCATGGCACTGCCTGCAGGTCCCGGTCAGCTCGAACGGCGTCCGTCTCGTCGACCACCGTTTCGTCAGGGCGGCTGATGACCGCGGCCTCCAGGTTCACGTCTGGACGATCAACGATGCCGAGGAGATGCACCGCCTGCTCGACATCGGCGTGCACGGCATCATGACGGACCGGCCGGGCACCCTCCGGACCGTTCTGCTCGATCGGGGCCTGTGGGCCTGAGCACCCGCTACGACCTGCCGCAAGCTCCCGCCCGCCCGCTACCTTTCTCCCATGCCCGAAGCCACCACCAGCCTCGACATGGACGCAGTCCGCATCTTCCTGCACCTGCTCGGTGTGTGCGGCTGGGTGGGTGGCCAGATCGTCATGATGGCCCTCGTACCCATCCTGCGGAAGGTCTCCACCGATGCCCCGCGGCTGGCGGCGGCCCGGTTCGGCCAGGTCGCCTGGGCCTGCTTCGGACTCGCGGTCGTCACCGGAGTCTGGGGCCTGGCTGCCGTCGACCTGGCCGACAAGCCCAGTGGCTACCACGTCACCCTCCTCGTGAAGCTCCTCCTCGTCGGAATCTCAGGGGCCGCCGCCGGCATCCACGGCACGACCAACTCCGTGCCGGTACGTGGCGCGACGGGTGCTGTAGGCGGCTTCGCCGCCCTCGGGGCACTCCTCGCCGGGGCCGTTCTCGGCGCCTGAGCACTCTTTCCTGCCACCGAAACCAGCAGCGGTTCGGGCGCTGCGCACCCCTTCTCTGTGGATGAGCTGTGCACTACCCATCTGATGTTGGGGAAATCATCCCGGTTACTGGGGATTTCCCCCCCGGGGGTTGACCGCCGACCCGCCGCAGTCCAAGATGCTCCCACGCCGAACACGGCAAGGGGAATCGGATCCGGACGGACCGGCGAACCACCGAAGGAAGAGCTCTCGGGCTCGACCGGAGGAGGAGCGTCGAGAGCCTGGTGAAGCCCCCGAGGCGAGTTCGGGGAGGACCAAGACCACGCTGGTCCCCTCGGGGAACAGCAGGTCGGCCGCAGGCACAGAGGTGTCGAGGCCGGAAGGGTTCGGAACGGCTCAAGGGCCGATCCGGAGTCGATCGGACGAAGCACCAGCTGGGCCCGGGCCGCACCCGGTTGCGCCGCCGCCGACGGGCGACGGAGGCAGAAGGGTGTGGGACGGGAACGGTGTGTCGGGCACACCTGGTCCTTCGGGCGCCGTCGGGTGCCGGAAGGAACGGAGGTGTCGGATCCCGTCGGGGATCAGTGGTCGAGTTGGGCTCGGGTTCGGGGACCGACGGGTCGCCCGGAGATCGGGTCAGGGTGTCGCCCCCCGGGGCAACACCCCGAGTCCGGAGCGTCTGACGGGACGAGCCGGGGGGTGGAAATGGGACGAGGACTTGGCTCCGAGGAGTTGACCGGTTTACCGGGAGGCTACTCGGGGCCAATTTCCTTTTTCAGCCACCCGCTCCCACCTGCCCTGCTCAGGGCACGTACTCGCCCATGACGGCAAGCACGGTCAGCGACACCATGCCCAGCGCCGAGATGGCCGGCACGAGGTGTCGGAGTCGGCCCCGATCCGCGATGACCGCCAGGGCCACGACGATCGGGAAGCCGTTCAGGGCATAGCGCTCGAGGCTGTTGAGGTTTTCCGCCGCCAGGGCGACCACGAGACAGGCTGCGGCAAATGCTGCGTGTCCGAGCGGAAGACGTCGAAACGCCACGACCACCAGGACGACCAGGCCCACGGCGAACGGTATGTGCAGCCCGTCACCCAGCGCATCCGGCCCGAACAACTCACCGAGTCCGGAGAGGAGCCTGCGGAGGGGATCGACGAGATCGCCCCGCAGTTCGCGTTGCACGACGAGCGGAGCGAACGCCTCGTCGACGAGCTCCGACGCCCACCACACGAAGGCCCCGAACCCGACCGGTCCGCCGAGCACCGCCGCTGTCCGTGCGACCCGCTCCCTTGCCGGCGAACCGCCCCAACCCTGCCAGGCCGATGCGATGGCGGCCACTGCCAGCAACGCCCCCGTGGGGCGGGTCACGGCCGCAGCGGATGCCAGAACGGCGGCCCACCACCAACTTCGCCGGGCCAGGGCCAGCAGGGTCGCCACGGCCAACAGCAGGAACAACGCCTCGGCGTATCCCCAGACCAGCACGAACGCTGGAGGAAAGCAGGCTGTGAGCCACACGGCCCGACCGGCGAGGTCGGCGTCACCTGTCACCTCGCGGACGAGCCGCAACAGGAGGGCCATGGCGAAGAGGGCTGCCGCATTGGCCAGCACGACCAACGCCACCCCAGCCCCTCCGGGGAGCACAGCGTCGAGGAGTCGTCCGAGGAGGACGAACCCCGGGAAGAATCGGATGCCTTCCTGATCCACACCCGAATAGCCGGACTCGACAAGCGACCGGTACCAGGCACCGTCCCAGGCGAGCAGGCCCTGCCCCACCTGGAGGGGCCGCTCCCCTTCATGGAGGTGGTCGACGTAGAGGCGCGCTCCGAGCATCGCACCCGCCACCAGGAGGCGGGCAGTGATCCAGGCCGGGAAAACGGCAACGAGGTCCCTGCGGAAGGTGGCGGTCACGAAGGAGGAACCCCGAACGCGTTCAGGTTCGCTGCGTTGTAGTACTCGTCCCCGTTGGCTGCCACCAGGTGGCGGGACCCACCCAGTCGTGCACTCAACTCGCCGTGGAGGCGCCCACACTGTCGTTCGAAGTTGCGGTAGCCGTCTATCCAGATCATCCAGACATTGGCCGATCCCCCGGCGCGGGCCACGATGGCGTCGGCCACCGCCACGAGGTCGGCGGACCGGTTGCGCTCTCCATAGTCGACCCAGTCGACGCTCCTCCCGTCGTCCATGGCAGGGAACGCGACGGTCGTGAAGCGGTCACCGAGCAGGAAGTGGCCTGCGGGTGCCAACTGGTCGGGGCAGAAGACGACGAGGTCTCCGTCGCTGCCCTGTGCGTCCACCACCTCGGCGGCAACACCAACCTGGGTCCGGTCCCGGCTGAGCTCCCGGGCAACCGAGATCCACGAGAGTCCGACCAGGAGAACCAGCGCCAGGGAGGCCGCCGGACGCGGGAGCCGGGACAGCCCGACCCCGGCCGCCAACACCACCGGCACGAAGCAGAACACCCCGTACCTTCCCTGGAAGGCCGTCTGGGTGATGAGGCTCACACCGGCACCGAGGAGCATCGTGGCGACACCGACGCCCACGGCGACCCACAGCCAGGGCAGGTCGGCCGGGCCCAACTCCGAGCGGTGGCCCCTGGTCCCGAGGCCGAGTGCGACCAGCAGCGAGAGGCACACTGCCACGAGCAGCGCCTCGGAGCCCCGCCCGCCCCCGTACGCCTCGAGGGCCAGGGCGGCGACGACCGTCGGCCTCGGCCCGGGCGCCCAGGGCGTCCCCGTATGGGCCAACTGGTACAGGAAGACAGGCAGCCAGGGGATGAAGGCCACGGCACCTACAGCCACACCCACGAGGAGCCTCGGTGCGGCGGCCACCCGGTGTGTGACCGTGGCGACGAGGAGTCCGCCCAGGAGGACTGCCACGAGGAAGAGGGACCAGTAATGGGTGTAGAGGAGCAGGGCCACCACCGCTGCCACACGTGCGAGGCGTTGCCCGTCCGGACGCTGCCACGCCGCCTCCATCGCCAGGTGGCCGGCCATCAGGAGGACGACCAACAGGGCGTACATCCGTGCCTCGGTCGCATATCGGATGGCGAACGGGCTCGAGGCCAGAACGCCGAGAACCAGAGCCGAGGTACGTGCATCCGAATGCCGGCGGACGATCAGGACGACCAGCACCAGGGCGAGGACCCCCAGCAGTCCCGACAACGCCCGCACTGCGAATGCCGAATCCCCGGCTACCGCGGTCCAGGCCGAGAGCAGCAGGTAGAACAGGGGCGGGTGGCCGTCGTGGCGGAGTGCGTCGACGAGCCCTCCGGGAACCTGATCGGCCAGTGCGACCGACTGTGCCTCGTCCAACCAGAGCGGGGAGTCGGCGAAGAAGCGCAGGAGGACCCCGACGACCACTGCCACCACGGTGACGGCTCCCACCGGGGAGCGGAGCACGCCTGACAGGCGTGCGGCCTCCGTGGAGGACGTGGAGGTCGGCTCGGTCACGACCCGCGATGGTACCGGTCACCCGCAGGGCGATGGGTATGCTGCGCGTGAGCGCGAAGGCCGGGACGATTTCGCCGGTCGACGGCCAGACGCACCCCATGAACCCTGCCGATCCCCCCCACCGCGACCCTGAGGGCGAGGGCACCGTGATAATCGGCGCCGGACCGGCAGGGCTGACGGCCGCCTACCAGTTGGGGAAGGCCGGCTGGCCGGCGACGGTCCTCGAGGCCGACGACGTCGTGGGCGGCATCAGCCGGACGGTGGTCCGCGACGGCTGGCGCTTCGACATCGGCGGCCATCGCTTCTTTACGAAGGTCCGGGTCGTCTCCGACCTCTGGCACGAGATCCTCGACGACGACGACTTCCTCGTCCGCCCCCGGATGAGCCGCATCTTCTACAAGGGCCGCTTCTACGACTACCCGTTGCGCGCCGGCAACGCCCTGCGGAACCTGGGCATCATCGAGGCCTTCCTGTGCGTGCTCTCATACCTCTGGGTGCGAATACGCCCACCGGCCGACCAGACCAGCTTCGAGGGCTGGACCGCCAGCCGTTTCGGATGGCGGCTGTACCGCACCTTCTTCAAGACCTACACGGAGAAGGTCTGGGGGGTCCCCGGCAGCGAGCTCCGAGCCGACTGGGCTGCACAGCGCATCAAGAACCTCTCCCTGTTCAGCGCCATACTCAACTCCTTGCTCCCCCGCCGCAACCAGAAGGACATCACCAGCCTGATCGAGGAGTTCGAGTATCCGCGGTACGGCCCCGGGATGATGTGGGAGCGCTGCCACGAGAAGGTCGTGGCGCAGGGAGGCGACGTCCGGCTCGAGCACAGGGTGACGCGTATCGAGCATTCCGGCGGACTGGCCCGCTCGGTGGTCGCCAGAGGCCCGGACGGTCCGGTTTCGCTGGCTACCGACCACGTGGTCTCCTCGATGCCGATTCCCCACCTCCTACGGGCCATGGAGCCGGCAGTGCCCGAAGAGGTGCTCGCCGCCGCCGATGGCCTCAGATTCCGCGACTTCATCACCGTGGCCCTGGTCGTCCCGGAGGAGGACGGCTTCCCGGACAACTGGATCTACATCCACGCCCCCGACGTCGACGTCGGTCGGGTGCAGAACTTCGGCCGCTGGTCGCCGTACCTCGTCAAGGATGGCCGCACCTGCCTCGGGCTCGAGTACTTCGTCAACGAAGGCGACGACCTCTGGACTGCCGACGACTCCGACCTCATCGCCAAGGGGAGCCGTGAGATGGCCCATCTGGGCCTCCTCGACGCTTCCCGGATCGAGGCCGGCCACGTGGTCCGGATGCCGAAGGCATACCCGATGTACGGCGGCGACTATCAGGCCCACGTGTCGGTCCTGCGTGGGTGGCTCAGTTCCAACACGCCCAACGTCCACCCCGTTGGTAGGAACGGCATGCACCGGTACAACAACCAGGACCACTCGATGCTGACCGCCATGCTGGCGGCCGAGAACATCCTGGGAGCCGATCACGACGTGTGGCAGGTCAACGTGGAGGAGGACTACCACGAGGAGATCCGGCCTCGGAGGCCCGCCGACTCCTGATGGCCGGGCCGCCCCTGCTCCTGTCGGTGCTGGTGCCACGGGCGCCGTTCACCCGTCGGCTGTGCCTGATCGCCCTCGCCGGGCTGGCTCTGCGCCTGCTCTACGTTCTCCTCGTCGCGCGGGGAACGGCCCTCACCGGCGATGCCCGCTACTACCACGAGGCCGCCAACCTCTTCGCCGACGGCCTGGGCTTCACCGAGCCCTATCGGTACCTTCACGGTGGCGCCCAGGAGTACCTCTTCGTCGACGATCCGTCCCTCATCACCGTTTCGGCCAACACGCTGCTCCCCGTCGGGCACGTAGAACCCACCGCCGGCCATCCCCCGCTCTGGGTGCTGATCCTCGGCTTCTCTTCGCTCCTGGGGATCACGAGCGTGCTCGGCCACCAGTTGGTCTCGGCATGCGTCGGGGTGGCCGGGATCGTCCTGGTTGGCCTCCTTGGCCGGCAGGTGGGTGGTGAGCGGACAGGCCTCATCGCCGGCGGGTTCGCCGCCGGATATGCCTTCTTCTGGCTGAACGACGGGTCGATCATGTCGGAGAGCCTCGTGGTGGTGCTCGTGGCAGCGAGCACCCTTGTGGCACTTCGCCTGAGCGAGGACCGACCCCGATCGATGGTCCTTTTCGGCATCCTCGCCGGACTGGCTGCCCTCACCCGGGTTGAACTGCTCCTGTTCCTGCCCTTTGCCGCCTTCCCCCTGGTGGTCGATCGGGAACGGCCCCCCGTCGAGCGCCTCCGCAGGGTCGCCGCCGTCGGGATCGTCGCCCTTCTCGTCATGTCCCCCTGGCTGCTCCGCAACCTGTCCCGATTCGAGGAACCGGTGTTCCTCTCCAACGGGTCCGGTGTACTCATCGCCCAGACCAACTGCGACGCCACCTACTACGGCGACAAGGTGGGCTACTGGGAGCACCTCTGCGTGCTTCCCCAACCGCTCGGAGACGACGGCGGAACCCTCGATGAATCCGAACGGGACGCCGCCTGGAGGCAGCGGGGCCTCGACTACGCCGCCGCCCACAAGGGGCACCTGATCACCCACGTCGTTCCCCGACGGGTCACCCGACTCTGGGCACTCACTGACCCGGTAGATCAACTACGGGCCGACGTCCTCGTCGAGGGACGGCCGTTCCGGGCCTCGATCGTCGGCCTCCTCCAGTACGCCCTGCTGCTGCCGGCCGCCATCGCCGGGGCGTTCCTGTTGCGCCGCCGCCGACGCCCGCTCCTCCTGCTTCTGGCCTGGCCGGCCATCGCCACCTTCGTGGCAGCACTCACGATGGGCACAACCCGCTACAGGGTCAGCGCCGAGGTGGCCATCGTCGTCCTGGCTGCAGTGGCAGCCGATGCTCTCCTCGACTGGTGGCGGGGTTGGCGCACCACCTCCACGGGCTGAACGTCGGGCCACCCGTACACTGCGCCGATGGCCCACCCTGTCAGCGTCACCCTCGACGTTGAGGACCTGCGGCCCTCGGCCGACCTACCTGAGCGTGCGCCGCTGATGACGAACCGTGTCCTGGACCTGTTCGCCGATGCCGGTGTCCGGGCGTCCGTCTACGTCGTCGCCGACCTGGCCGAACGCCACCCTGAGATCGTCCGTCGCGCCGCCGCCGAGGGACACGAGATCGGGCTCCACGGACACGAACACGTGCCGCTGCCTGTCGTCGGCGAGTCCGCATTCGCCGATGCCACCCGCTGCGCCCGGTCCCTCCTCCAGGACCTCTCCGGGCAACCGGTCGCCGGCTATCGGGCACCGATGATGTCCCTGGTGCCCGGCAGTTCCTGGGCGGTGCCGATGCTGAGCGACCTGGGCTTTGCGTACTCGTCCAGCACCCTGCCCGCTCCGAGCCCTCTGTACGGGTGGCCGGGCCTGCCGAGACGGCCCTTCCGTTGGTCCAGCGGCCTCATCGAGCTCCCCTGTCCACTGTTGCGCGTGCCCATGCTGGACCTCCCCTACCTCGGCGGCACCTACCTCCGGGTGCTCCCGGACTTCGTCCGTAGACATGGACAGCGCAGGGCGGGCTCCGAGGAGGTCCTCTGGACCTACAGCCATCCCTGGGAGTTCGACACCGACGAGCCCTACCACGTCCATGAACACATCGGTGCGGTGGCCAGCAGGGTGGCCTGGCTCCGACGGGGCCGCATGGAGGACCGGGTTCGACGTCTGCTCAGCGAGCCGACCGCTGCTCCGCTGGTGGAGCGCGTCGAGGCACTTGTCGTCGGGAGCCTCCCCGTCGTGGACTACGCACAACCGTCGGTGCTGGGTCGAGCCGCACGTTTCGCGAACGGGCGCCTGCGCTCCGACTGATGTCGAACGTCGTCACCGCCGGTCGTCCGCTCCTGCGCATGCCCGCCACCTTCGCCGGCCGACTCGCCCTCATCGCCGGACTCGGGGGCCTGCTCCGGGTGCTCTACGTCCTGCTGGTCGTGGCGGACAACCCTCTCAGCGGGGACGCCGCCGGCTATCACCATGCGGCCAACCTGTTCGCCGACGGTGCCGGGTTCCCGGAGCCGCTCCGACACATGTTCGGCGGCGTCGACCTGATCGTCCGCGACGGCGCCGAGATCATCGTCGGCACCCCCATCGGCCACCTCGAGCCGACCGCCGGCCACCCTCCGGTCTGGACACTGCTGCTCGGTGCCTTCTCCTTCCTCGGCGCTGTGACCGTCCTCCAGCAGCAGGTCGTGGCCGCCCTGCTGGGTGTGCCGGCCATCCTGCTGGTCGGGCTCCTGGGCCGCGAACTCCGGTCCGATCGGCTCGGCCTGACGGCCGCAGGGCTGACCGCCGGCTATGCGTTCGTCTGGGTGAACGACGGGCTGCTCATGGCCGAGACCGCTGCCATCGCTGCAGCGGCGGCGGCCTCCTGGGCGGGTCTGCGCTTCGCCAGGGACCCCAGTCGCCGGAAGGCGGTCGTTTTCGGGCTGGTCGGTGGCCTGGCTGCCCTGTCCCGGGCGGAACTCCTCCTCATGCTTCCGCTGCTGACCACCGTGGTGTTCCTCCGGTCGGCGCTGCCATGGAGGGAGCGCATCATCCGGACGTCGATGGCCGCTGCTGCCACACTGCTGCTGCTCTCACCCTGGGTGGTTCGGAACCTGCTCGTCTTCGAGGAACCCGTCTTCCTTTCGAACGGAGCGGGGACGGTCCTGGTGCAGGCGAACTGCGACCCCACCTACCACGGCGACTTCCTCGGCTATTGGAGGATCGAGTGTGGCCAGCCGGCGCCCTTCGGTCCCGAAGGCGAGCACCTGGACGAATCTGAGCGGGATGCAGTGGTGCTGGAGCGGGCGAAGGAGTACATCGGCGACCACAGCGGCCGACTGGTGACGGTCGTGGTGCCGGCCCGCATCGGGCGGATGTGGGGCGTCTACGACACTGCCGACCAGTTGCGCCTCGATGCGCTCGTTGATCGGCGACCGCTGGCCGTGTCGACCCTGGGGTTCGTCCAGTACGTCGCCCTCCTTCCGCTGGCGGCCTTCGGAGCGATGCTGCTCTGGAGGCGTCGGGAGTCGTTGTTGGCGGTTGCGGCATGGATCCCGATCGCCACGTTCACAGCGGCGATCTCGTTCGGAAACACCCGCTACCGGACCGCCGCCGAGGTGTCGATCGTGGTGCTGGCCGCCGTCGCCCTCGACGTCCTGGCGGACCGACGTCGTCAGCCGAAGCAGGCACCGGGCGGATCGTCGTAGCGGGGGTCGAGGGTCCACTCCCCCGTCCACCATTCGCCCTGCGGCTGGCCTGCCTCCGGATCGCCGACCTCCACCCTCACCACTCCACGGCTCAGGAGCACCTCGGCCACCGCCTCACCGAGGAGTGCCGCCCCCGCCGGACAGAGATGGCCGTCGTCCTCGCCGTCGCGGACCTTCCGAATCTGCTGAACGCTGCCGTCGACGGCGATGCCTGTCCGGGTGAACTCGCCCCGGGCATCGCCCAGTATCGATTCGTCGACATATGCGACGTTCGAATGCGTCCCCACGACCTCGGAGACCAGGCCGTTGACCAGGATCAGATGCTCTCGGGCATCCTCATCGGGTGGAGTAGGAGGAAGCCCCAGCCACACGACGAAGGCGCCGGTGTCGGTGATCCGACGGGCCACCTCGTCGATCCTCGTCCGATAGGACTCCGGGTCGGCCATTGCCTTGTCTGAGTCCCATCCTCCAAGCATGAGGGTCACGACATCGGGGCGCTTGTCGAGGGCGTCGGCCAGGTAGTCGTCGAACCCGGGACGCAACAGGCCGATTCCACCGAATGAACGGGTCTCCACCTCGATGCCCGACCCGGTCCCGGTCGGGATCGCCTCGAGCGCTGCCCTGATGCCGGGATCGGCGTCGTAGGCGACGCTGTCCCCGAGGGTGACCACCCGGAGGACGTCGCCTGAACCGGAACCACACGCTGCACCGAGGAGGGCGAGGGTGAGAAGAACCGCCGGGATCACGGAACGATGCGCCACCCAGCGGAGGTTACTCCGGGCCCGGTGCCCGGATGAGAGGCAGGAGTAGGCTCGGCGGCCGATGGACCGACGACGACTCCTGGCCGCTCTGGGCCCGCTCCTCGTCCTTCTGGGCCTCTGGATCGCGGTCCTCCCCTTCAGTCGACCCCTACCGGGTGGCTCCCATTTCGATCTCGAGGCCACGCCGCGTGTCGGCTGTCGCTCGCCGTTGATCGGTTCCTTCGGTGACGATCAACCGATGGGAACCGTCTTCACCACGCCCCGTCCGATGGACGGGGACCCGACCGTGGAGGTCGAGGTGCCGTGTGGGGGACGTGCCCGCTTCCGCCTGGGACTCGGGATCGTGTTCCTCGCCGGCGGGATCGTCGTTCGGCGGAGGACCACTTCGACGGGGGCGTCGCCATGAGCAGCGACATGACCGTCCTGGCGGCGACCGCCGACCTGTTGAACGACGTCTTCGCCCCCGATCCCCCACTGCAACCTGTAGAGCTGTCCTGGTACTACGACGAGAACCCGGAGGGCCGTGCCGCCGTTGGGCGGGTCGTCGACCGTGGCCGCCAACTCGGCAACTACGCACTCGTGCCGCTGCGCTTCGAAGATGCCGAGGGCTCGACCGTCCGACTCGGGCTCGGCGTGGACCTGGCGGTGCATCCGGACGCCCGTGGATCCGGGGCCTTCCGGCGGACCGTGGAGAACAGCTACGAGGAGGGGCGCTCCGCCGGCCTCGACGGCATCCTCGGCATCGCCAACCTCGAGTCGGCTCCGCGGATGGTCGAGGCGATGGGTTGGCGCCAACTCGATCCACTGCCCCTCCGGCTCCTGTTGCCCACCCCCTGGTCGGGTCGCCACGAGCACCACGCCGTCACCGAAGACCTGCTCGCGAGTGGGCGCCTCGACGAATGGCTGCCGGACCGCTCCCGGGCGGGGGACACCGGCTACGCCGCCACCTGGTCGGCTGAGCAGTTGCGCTGGCGGCTGGGCAGGCGTCGGGCGGACTACGTCCTCCATGTCCTCGATGACGCCATCCTCGTCAGCACGCGCACCCGGATGGCCGGGGTTCGCTTCGCCGTGCTCCTGAAGGTCATTCCCCGGCGGCCCCTCGAAGCGACCCTCGCCGGCGGACCGCTGGCCGCCGTCGTCGGAGAGCACCACCGCACGCCGTTCGTGGTCCACTGGGGGCGCAACCACGATGTTCGTTTCCGCTATTTGTCGCTCCCCCGCCGGTTCATGCCGAGTCCGCTGGAGGTCGTCCTTTTCAGCTTCCACGACGACTTCGACGCAGCGGTGTTCGAGTTCTGCTGCTTCGAGTTCCTCGACTTCGACGCCTTCTGATCCCTTCGCCGAACGGGGAGGCCCCGATCGGCGGGCCGACCGGACTGCTCCGGTACCGTGACGGCGTGCGCACCGCCGTCGTCATCCCCGCGTTCAACGAGTCCGAGGCCCTGCCGGGCGTCCTCGCCGAGTTGGCTGCGGCCGTCCCCGACCATGCCGTCGTCGTCATCGACGACGGCTCGTCGGACGACACTGCCGGGGTAGCTGCTGCAGCAGGGGTGACCTGCCTGCGGCTCCCCTTCAACCTCGGCATCGGGGGCGCCCTCCGCCTCGGCTTCCGCTTCGCCGCCGAGCAGGGCTTCGAACGGGTATACCAGTTCGATGCCGACGGCCAGCACGACCCGTCCCAGATCCCGATCCTCCTCGCCGGCCTCGAGAACGCCGACATGGTGGTGGGCACGCGCTTCGCCGTCGGAGACCCGGGTGACAGCGGGTACCGCGTGGGGCGCGGTCGCGGCCTCGCCATGGGCCTGCTCCGGTGGTTGGTTCGACGGGCAACCGGTCGCCGCTTCACCGACACCTCGTCGGGCTTTCGTGCCCTGCGGAGGCCTGTGCTCGAGTTGTTCGCCACCGACTACCCGGTCGAGTACATGGATTCCGTGGAAGCGCTCCTGCTGGCCGTTCGCCATGGCTTCACGGTCGTCGAGGTGCCGGTACGGATGCGCGAGCGTCAGGGTGGTCGGCCTTCAACCCGGAACCTGCGCCTCGCCTACCACTATGTCCGGGTGCTGATCGTCCTGGTAGCGGGCCTCGGGCGACACACCCGACTGGGGGCCACCGCATGAGCGACACCGCCCACCTCGTCTTCGCCGTCCTCGCCCTTCTGGCGCTGGCCCTGATCGTCCGCCTGGTACGCCTGCAGGCCCTGAAGGCCAAGTACTCGGTCCTCTGGCTCACGGTCGGAGCCCTGTTGGCCGTCTCCGCAGCAGTGCCCGGGGTCCTCGATTGGATCGCCGGCAAGGTCGGCGTCGCCTACCAGCCGGCCCTGTTCCTGCTCCTTGGGTTCGGGTTCCTGCTGTTGTTGGCGATGCACTTCTCCTACGAGCTCTCCCGCCTCGAGACGAGGGTCCGGACCCTGGCCGAGGAACTGACCCTGCTCCGCCAGGAACTGGACGACAAGCAGGACTAGGGCCCCCGCCAGGAGCACGTCCCCGAAGGCCGGATCACCGCGCCACCAACCACCCATCGAGCACCAACTGCTCCTCGAGTTGACGAGCCAACAGGTCCGCTCCGATCTCGAGGAAGTGGACCCCGTGCTCCTTGCGAAGGGGAACGATGCTCCCGTCCTCGTTGACGATCTCGTCCCGGTACCGACCGTCCTCGTCACCGAGGACCTGCATGGAGTCGAGCACAGAGCCGGCAGGAGCCCAGGCAACCATCGTGTCGACCCAGATCTCGTTCAGTTCGTCGACCGCTGCAAACCGAGCGTCCCGCATCAGCGGCGTCGTCCACCAGTAGACGTGGCCTCCACCGGCCAGCCAGTGGGCGACGGCCTCGTCGGCCCGCTCCGCCAGGACCTCCCGCCAGCGGTCGCTCCCTGCCGGGAGGGCCTCTCCCTCGACGACGTGGCCCTCGAACTCGTTGGCACCGATCATCATGACGACCACGTCGGGTCGGGCCTGTGCCACTGAGAAGTCGTAGTCGGTGAGAACGTCCTCGTCCCAGTCCCAGTGGGGAACGGTGAAGCCGAAGCCGAGGGCTCCCCTGCCGGTGACCGTCACATCGGATCGCGTACCGAGGACGCGTTCCAGCCCGTATTGCAGGTCGAGCATCAGCGAATCGCCCACGGCGAGTATCCGCAGTGGATCCTCCCCGGATGCGACCTGTGGCGCCACGGTGCTCGGTGGAGGCGGGACCGTGGTGGGAGGAAGCGTCGCAACGGAGGTCGTCGTCGCCTCGCTGGTGGTGGATGCGCCCGCCGCCGATGTCGTCGTCGCAACGGAGGTGGTCGTCGCCTCGCTGGTGGTGGATGCGCCCGCCGCCGATGTCGTCGTCGCAACGGAGGTGGTCGTCGCCTCGCTGGTGGTGGATGCGCCCGCCGCCGTGGAGGTGTCCGTTGCCGAGGGCGTCGTTCTCGGGGGTCGGGTTGCCGGTGGCAGGGTCGTGATCGTCGGTGTCGATTCGAAAACGCCAGCGGTGGCCTCGAGGGGACGATCAAGCCCCAGGGAGTGGCTGAGGCGTCCCACGGGGTCGGCCCAGGCAGTGGCCAGGCTGCGACGCCACCCCTCCGGCTGGGTGTCCGCCCAGGTCTGGACAGAATCCGGGGCAAGGAGGCTGCCGCCCAGGAGCACCAGAAGGCTGACCGCGAGGATCCGGGTGGCCTGCCGGCGGGGACCGTCCATCAGGGGGCGAGCGTAGCCGGATGGGCGGTTTTCGTCCGACCGCACACCGTGGTCGCGCAACCACCGGAGGGCGATTGGTCCCACTTCCCTCTTTCGGAGACGACCAACCTTTGGTAAGACAGATATGCAGTTCGGACATTCATGTTCGGACTGCAGCTGCCAAACAAAGGGGATTAACCAATGATGTCAACCATCCTCACCCTTATGGTGACGGCAATGGTCTTCCAGGCGGTAGTAGCCGTCCTGGATTCCGTTCTCGACACCGTCGGGGTCAACGCAATGTTGCGTGGGCTCCCGATTGTGGGTGCGAACTTGACTCTGATCTATGCGTATCTGTTTGTCACCATCTCAAGCCTCGGCGGCCACGGCTACGGCTCCGGCCTCGAGCTCCTGGGCATGGGTGACTTCGGTACGGACCTCGGGGTGGCTATGGTGATCGTGGCCTTCATCCCGGTCAAGGACGCTGCGATCAGCGCCCTGGGTAAGGGAATCTCACGCGGCTGATCACGTCGCACGAAACGCCCCGCCGCCTCCGGGCGGCGGGGCGTTTTGCCCTTTTTGGGCGGGCTGCTGGTGATCCGAACGCGATTGCTAACTTCGGCGGACACCCTGAAGGGACGGGAGGCACCAGATGACGAGATTCGGTGGCAAGGTGGCTGTCCTGACGGGCGCCGCCTCGGGCATCGGGCGGGCGACGGCGATCCGCCTGGCCGCCGAGGGCGCCACGGTCATCGGCCTGGACATCGACGAGACCGGACTCGCCGGTACCGGCGAAGCCGCCGGATCCATGGACGCGATCGTCTGTGACGTGGCCGACAGGGCGGCCTGCCACGCTGCAGTTGAACAGGTGGTCGCCGACCACGGGCGCCTCGACGTCTTCGGCAACATCGCCGGCATCGCCGGGAGCCAGCACGTTCCCGACGTAACCGAGGCGGACTGGGACCGGATGGTCGCCGTCAACCTGTCGGGCGTCTTCTGGTGCGCCCAGGCTGCCATTCCCCACCTCCTCGCGGTCGACGGCGTCCTCATCAACATCGCCTCCAACGCCGGACTCATTGGCCAGGCCTACACCGTCCCCTACTGCGCTACCAAGGGTGCGGTCGTCAACATGACCCGTGCCCTCGCCATGGAGTACGCCAAGACCGGGCTGCGGGTCAACGCCATCGCCCCGGGTGCCGTCCGGACGCCCCTGGTGGACAACTACCAGATGCCAGACGATGTCGACTTCGCCCTCATGGCCGGCTACATGGGCTTTCGCGACATGTCGGAGCCCGAGGACATCGCAGCCGCCTTCGCCTTCCTGGCATCCGACGAGGCCCGCCAGGTCCACGGGGCGATCTGGTCGGTCGACGCCGGACTGACAGCAGACTGACTGGCCCCGGGGGGGCAACTACCGTGCTCGACATGGAACATCCATACGTTCTCGGCGTCGACCTCGACGGCGTCTGCGGCGACTACACGACCGTCTTCCGTGCGGTGGTCGCCGAGGAGTTGGGAATCGACGAGGACCAGTTGTCCCTCGAGCGGTCCTGGGACTTCAACGAATGGAACCTCACGCCGGAGGACTTCGAACGGCTCCACCTCCTCGCCGTTGCCGAGCACCGGATCCTCCGAACCATGCCGGTCATCGAAGGCGCAGCCGAGGCCCTCTGGCGCCTTTCGGACGCCGGGGTGTGGATCCGGATCATCACGCACCGGCTCTACGTGAACTGGAGCCACGCCATCGCCATCGCCGACACGGTCGAGTGGTTGGACCAGCATCGGATCCCGTACCGCGACATCTGCTTCCTGGGGGCCAAGCCAGAGGTCGAGGCCGACCTCTACATCGACGACGGACCCCACAACATCGAGGCCCTGCGAGCCACCGGCAACCGCGTGGTCGTCTTCGAAGCGCCCTACAACCGTGACATCGGGGGGCTCCGGGCAAGGGACTGGTCCGAATGCGAGCACCTGGTCCTGGTCGATGCGGCGGACCAGGGCTTTTCCCTGCAGACGCAACTCCCGGGCTTCGAGTCGGGGACCGACCGCCTCCCCTGATGAGACCAGGTTCCTCCCCGGTCAGCGGCGTTCGTAACCGGGCATGCGCTTCTCCGCGAATGCCCGCGGGCCCTCCTTGGCATCCTCCGAGCCGAACACCGCCTGTCCATAGGCCTGCTCGTGGGCGAACGCCTCCTCCTCGGTCATGCCCGAGGTCTCCCGAAGGGTCCGGAGGACGGCCTCGACCGCCAGGGGGCCGTTGGCGGCGATGGTGTCGGCAATCTCCAGGGCGGTGGCGAGGGCCTCGCCGTCGGGCACCACATGGCCGACGAGGCCGAGCCGCTTTGCTTCGGGGGCGTCGATGTGGCGTCCTGTCAGGAGGATGTCGGCTGCTGCTGTGAAGGGGATCTGGCGGGGTAGGCGGACCGCCGAGCCGGCCATCGGGTACAGCGACCAACGAACCTCCGAGACCCCGAACATGGCGCCCTCACCGGCGACCCTGATGTCGGTGCCCTGGAGGATCTCCGTACCGCCGGCTATGGCGTTGCCCTCGACGGCTGCGACCACGGGCACCCGGGGGTGCCTGGTCTTGAGGAGCCCGTCGTATATGAAGCCCGAACCCTCGCGCTCCATGCGTCCCTTCACGTCGTAGTCGTCCGTTGCCTCGGCGTCGCCGGCCATGGCCCGCAGGTCCATGCCCGCGGAGAAGTGCCCGCCGGAGCCGGTGAGGACGATCGCACGGATGTCCAGGTCCTTGTCGACCATGTCCCACGCATCGGCCAGGCGGGCAAACATGGCGAGCGTCATGGCATTGCGGCGCTGCGGTCGGTTCAGGGTTACCGTCAGGACATGGCCGTCCTTGTCGACGAGGCAGTCGGACATGGTGGCGCTCAGGTCCCGGCCAGCGCGGAGCGGGCGTCCTCGAGGTCCTCGCGGCTCGTGACCCCGATCCAGGTCTCGTCCGTCTCCACGATGTCGATGTCGAGCAGCCCCTCGGCCCGTTGCTGGTCGAGGGCCTCGGGAAGCAGGAACTCGGCGGAGGGATCGTCGCTGTGGACGGCATGGAAGGCGGCCCACTGTCCCGCCAACCGTGCAATCGCCGCGGCTGGAAGCCCCCAGAGGTTCATCGACACCCGGGTGTCGTCGGATATCTGCCCCGATGGGTCGTCGGCGATTATTCGACCATCCTGCCGCCTGATGCCGTGTGTCTCGACCAGGTTGACCAGGCTCCCGTCCACGACCCGGCAGATACCCCTTGATACGTACCCGGTGTTCGGGAGGGTGTGCCCCAGTTCGAATGCGAGGATGACCGCGTTTCTACCATCCGTGGCCAGCAGCGCATCGACCGTGCGCCGGACGCTGGACGAGCCGTAGTGGTCGTCGGCGTTGAGGACCACGACAGGCCCCGGACAGGCGCCGGCTGCGCTCAGGACCGCATGCCCCGTGCCCCAGGGCTTGTGCCGCGCCGGTCCGCAGGTGTCCTGGTGGACGATCGTGAGCGGCAGGTCCGGCCCGTGCTGGTACTCCAGGTGCTCTCGGAGAAGGGCGTCGAGGTCGGTTCGGGCCACGACGACCATGTGTCCGATCCCCGCTGCCAGGGCGTCCCTGATGGCGAAGTCGAGAAAGGCCTCGCCGTTGGGGCCGACGTCGATGAGTTGCTTGTCGCCGCCGAACCTGGAGCCCAGCCCGCCAGCCATCACGAGGAGCGTGATGTCGTCGGGGGTCACGCCGACGGGGCCTCTCCGCCCCGATCACCCCGCAGGAAGGCATCGCGTGCAGTGTCGCCGATCCCCCGCAGGTTCAACTCGTAGGTGAACCCCTGCTCGTAGCGGTAGCTGCGCCGCACGTCGATGGGGTCGATGCCGTTGAGGCTGGCCTTCGCCGCACGGATCGTGGCGGCGTCCTTGGTGGCGATGAGGATGGCAGCCTCCGTGGCGCGTGTCCGGAGTTCGACGGCTGGTACCACGTCGAGTACCGATCCGTAGGCCAGGAGCTCGGCCGCCATTGCGGTCTCACAGCTGTAGAGCATCCAACGGGCACGCTGGGCGGGAACCAGGCGCATCAGGTGGGTGGCGGCTCCGAGCGCCCCGTTGTCGACCTCGGGCAGCCCGAACTCGGCATCGTCGTCGGCGATCACCACGTCCGCATTGCCGACCAGGCCGATGCCCGACCCGAGGCAGTGGCCGTTGACAGCTGCGACCACCGGCACGGCGCATTCGTAGACGGCCCGGAACGCCTCGAAGCACGAACGGTTGGCCTCGAGGATCCCTTCGTTGTCCGGCAGGGACTGCATCTCCTTGATGTCGACCCCGGCGCAGAATCCCCGACCCTCGGCGCAAAGGAGCACCACCCGCACGTCGGGGTTGCGGCGGTAGCCGTCGAGCATGTCGGCGAGGGCGTATCCGTCGGCGATGTCGAGTGCGTTGACAGGCGGTTTCGACATCTCCACGGTGGCGACGCCGCCGGCGATGGTCTCGGAAAGTGGCACGGTCCGACCCTAGCGGCGAAGCAGGACCGACGAGCCGTGCCCGAACAGGCCCTGGTTGGCGGTCACCCCGACCCGCGCCCCCTCGACCTGGCGGTTTCCGGCCCGCCCGGACAGTTGCCAGGCGAGCTCGCACACCTGCGCTATCGCCTGGGCCGGCACGGCCTCGCCGAAGGCGCCCAGCCCTCCGCTGGCGTTGACGGGGATACGACCACCGATGCTGGTCGCTCCCGTGCGCAGGAGCGACTCGGCCTCGCCGACCTCGCAGAGCCCCAGGTGTTCGTACCAGTCCAGCTCCAAGGCCGAGGACAGGTCGTATACCTCGGCCAGGTCGACATCGTCGGGGCCGACACCCGCCTCCTCGTAGACCCTGGCGCCGATCGACTCCTTGAAGCCCAGATCAGGGGGTTCGACGGCGGCGGCCGAGTCGGTCGCCAGGTAGGGCAGGTCGATGACCGTGTCCGGGTAGGTGGGTGTAACCAGCGAGATGCCTGCGACCCTCACCGGGTCGGTCACGCCGAGGCGCCGTGCGTAGTCCATCGAGGCGACCACCAGGGCAGCTCCGCCGTCGCTTGTGGCGCAGATCTCGAGGAGGCGCAGCGGATCGGACACGACCGGCGAGTTGGCCACGTCCTCGACGCTGAACTCCTTGGCGAAGCGGGCGTTCGGGTTGTGTAGTCCGTGGCGGCTGTTCTTGGCCTTGACGGCGGCGAAGTCGTCGGGTGTGGCGCCGTGGAGGGCCATGCGCCGACGGGCGTGCAGGGCGAAGTAGACGGGGTTGGTGGCCCCTACGAGGTGGAAGCGCAGCCAGTCGGTGTCGTCGGGCCGACGGCCCTCGTTCGGCGCGAGGAAGCCCTTCGGGGTCGTGTCGGCGCCGACGACGAGCGCCACCTCGCTGGCACCCGAGAGGATCTGCCCCCGGGCCACCGACAGTGCGGTCGCCCCCGATGCGCAGGCGGCGTAGGAACTGGCCACCTGGGCGCCGGTGAAGCCGAGGGCCCGGGCGAAGGTGCTCCCGGCCACGTAGCCGGGGTAGCCGCACCGCACCGTGACCGCACCCGAGACGAATCCCACGTCTCGCCAGTCGACTCCGGCATCGGCGATTGCCGCTCGTGCGGCGTGCACGCCGTAGTCGACGAAGTTTCGTCCCCACTTTCCCCACGGGTGCATGCCGACCCCCAGCACAGCGATCTCTTCCATCAGGCGGCCCCCTCCCCGGGCACGGCGCCGACGACGGGTCGCCACTGCCAGGTCAGGTACTCGTTGTCGTCGTCCTCGTACAGCACGCCGAGGACCAGTTCGACGTCCATGCCGACGGCCAGGTCTGCGACGCTCCAGTCAGGGTGGACCTGCCCGAGGACCACCATGCGCTCCTCTTCGAGTTCGACGGCTGCGATGGTTACCGGCGTGTAGGGCTCGGTGACCATGAAGGGCGGGGGCGGCGGGTAGGCGCTGTCCGTGAACGACCAGATGCGGCCCGTGCGGGACAGGAACACCTCTTCGACGTCGCCGCCCGGTGCAGCCGGGTCGGAGCCCCCGAGGTCCTTCGGGAAGCAGTAGCCCCCGGTTCCGGTCAGGCGCCCGCCGATGAGGTGGGGCGGGTCGTCGAGGGTGAACAGGCCCTCGACCGCTGGCAGACGTGGCTTGCTTGCTACTGAATCGGCCATGTGCTGCCTGTTCTCCACGTCGTCGAGGCTCGGTTGATTGTACGAGGTGCACTCCCCCACGGCCGAAGCCGCCGCTCGACGCGGGGCACCGCTGCCTGGCGGGACTCGCCGTCCCGAGCCTCGACCGCCCAGCAGGGTGACCCATTTCACGCTTTCCGACCAACCCCCTCCCCTATGCCATCACCGCCCCCTGCTACATTGCCCGGTGCTGACAACATCCCTGTGGGAGAGACCCCGACTCGATCGGGGCGCCGAAGGAGCAACCGCCCCCGGAAACTCTCAGGCAGAAGGACCACCGGGACAGGCGACTCTGGAGAGCGACCGGCATACCGGTCCACCGAAGGGGCAAGCCGATCGGCCGGGTCCCCGGGATCCGCTCGAACGGTGTATCTCTCAGGTTTCGGACAGAGGGGGGCGCTCAGTGAGCGCACCCGACCCCGGAGGCCAGAGATGCCGAAACGTGCCGAGAACCTCCGCACCCTCCCCCTGCAGGACCTTCTCGACCGTGGCGGGTTCCTTCCCCGCCACATCGGACCCGACGAGGCCGACCTGGCACGGATGCTCGACGTCATCGGTGTCGACTCCGTCGAGCAACTGCTGGAGCACACGATCCCCGAGAGCATCCGTGAGCCGGAACCGCTGGCCCTGCCACCCCCGGTGCCGGAGGCCGAGGTGATAGCGCTCCTGAGGGCGCTGGCCGACCGCAACGAGGTCGTGACCAGCCTGATCGGTGCCGGCTGGTACGACACGCACACGCCGGCGGTCATCGTCCGCAACGTCCTCGAGGATCCGGGCTGGTACACCGCCTACACGCCATACCAGCCCGAGATCTCGCAGGGCCGCCTCGAGGTGCTGCTCGGCTTCCAGACCATGATCGCCGACCTGACGGGCATGGACATCGCCAATGCCTCCCTCCTCGACGAGGCGACCGCCGCCGCCGAGGCCATGACCCTGTTGCACCGCGTGGCCCGCGGCACGGGTGACGTGTTCCTCGTGGACGCCGACTGCCACCCGCAGGTCCTCGCTGTCATCGAGACCAGGGCCCGTCCGCTGGACATCCACGTCGAGGTCGCCGACCCCTGGGAGGCCACCATTCCCGCCGGATGCTTCGGCGCACTCCTGCAGTACCCGGGCAGCAGCGGACGCCTGCGTCCCCTGGGGCCCGCCGTCGGGCGTCTCAGGGAGGCCGGCGCCGGTGTTGCCGTCGCCGCCGACCTCCTCGCCTTGTGCCTGGTCGAATCCCCGGGAGAGTCCGGGGTCGATGTGGTCGTCGGCTCCGCCCAACGGTTCGGCATCCCGATGGGATTCGGCGGTCCCCACGCCGGCTACATGGCCGTTGCGGATGCCCACCGACGGAAGCTGCCCGGCCGACTGGTCGGCACGTCGCTGGACAGCGCCGGACGGACGGCCCACCGCCTGGCCCTCCAGACCCGCGAACAGCACATCCGGCGCGAGAAGGCCACGTCCAACATCTGCACCGCCCAGGTTCTCCTGGCGGTCATGTCGGCCCTCTACGCCGCCTACCACGGTCCCGACGGCCTGCGCGTTATCGCCGAGCGCGTCCACCGCCTGGCTGCCATCGCCGCCGAAGGCCTGCGCCGGCACGGACTCGACGTCCTCTTCGACGGGTTCGTCGACACGGTGGCTGTCCGGGTTCCCGGCAGGGCAGATGAGTTCGTCGCCGCCGTCCTCGAGCACGGTTGCAACCTGCGGAGGCTCGACGCCGACACGGTCACCTTCAGCCTCGACGAGACGACCACCCCGGTGGTAGTGGAGTCGATCTGGCGTGCGTTCGGCGCAACGGAGGCCTCGCTGGAGGAGTTGGACGGAGCCTCCACCGCCATCCCCGACACCCTGCGACGCACATCGGCCTACTGCACATCGGCGTTCTTCACTTCGCACCGCAGCGAAACCGAGATGCTGCGCTGGCTACGGCACCTCGCCGACCGTGACCTCGCCATGGACCGCACGATGATTCCGCTCGGCTCCTGCACCATGAAGCTCAACGCCACCACCGAGATGCAGGCGATCACCTGGCCCGAGTTCGCCCGCATCCACCCGTACGCCCCGGTCGACCAGGTGGCCGGCTACCACGAGCTCATCGACGACCTCGAGCGGATGCTCTGCGAGGTCACCGGCTATGAGGCAGTGTCCCTCCAGCCCAACGCCGGGTCGCAGGGCGAGTTGGCCGGACTCCTCGCCATCCGCGCCTGGCATGACGCCCGTGGCGACAGCGGCCGCGTCATCTGCCTGATCCCGTCCTCGGCACACGGGACCAACGCCGCCAGCGCCGTCATGGCCGGGATGGAGGTGGCGGTGGTGCAGTGCGACCCGGCCGGCAACGTCGACCTCGACGACCTCGAGCAGAAGGTCACCGACCACCAGGACACCCTGGCGGCGCTGATGGTCACCTACCCGTCTACCCATGGCGTCTTCGAACCCCGGATCGTCGAGATCTGCGACCTGGTCCACCAGTTCGGCGGGCAGGTCTACCTCGACGGCGCCAACCTCAACGCCATGGTCGGTCTCGCCCGCCCGGGTCGGTTCGGCGCCGACGTCTCGCACCTGAACCTGCACAAGACCTTCTGCATCCCACACGGCGGTGGTGGACCAGGTGTGGGGCCGGTGGCGGTGCGCGAGCACCTCGCCCCCTACCTCCCGAACCACCCGATGTCCCCTGAAGCCGGCCCCCTGTCCGGAGTCGGCGCTGTCTCGGCCGCCCCATTCGGATCGGCCGGCATCCTGCCCATCTCGTGGGCCTACGTCACCCTGATGGGGGCTGAGGGCCTCACCCGGGCCACCGAGGTGGCCATCGTGTCGGCCAACTACATCGCCGCCCGGCTCGGCAGGCACTTCCCGATCCTCTATACGGGCGACACGGGCCATGTGGCGCACGAGTGCATCATCGACGTGCGGGCACTGAAATCCGCCCATGTGACCGCCGACGACATCTGTAAGAGGTTGATCGACTATGGCTTCCACGCTCCGACGGTTTCCTTCCCGGTGGCCGGAACCCTCATGGTCGAACCGACCGAATCGGAGGGTCTCGCGGAACTGGACCGGTTCTGCGATGCCATGATCGCCATCGCCGCAGAGGTCGAGAGGATCGCCACCGGTGAGTGGACTCCCGACGACAACCCGCTCGTGAACGCTCCGCACACGGCCGAGGACCTGGCCGGCGAATGGACGCACCCCTACGACCGGGAGACCGCCGCCTATCCGCTGCCAGAACTGCGTTCCGACAAGTACTGGCCGCCCGTGGGCCGCGTCGACAACGCACACGGCGACAAGAACCTTGTCTGCTCCTGCCCCGATATCGACGAATACGCCTAGCCGGAGGCAAGCCGGACACCCGCCTGCCGGTACGGTCGGCGACATGCCTGGACAGAACGACGGATCCGAACTGGACGCAGCTACGGAGGACGCCTTCCGGGAGCAGGTTCGCACCTTCATGGAGGCCAACTGCTCCCGAACCGGCGATCGATCCGGGAGCATCGGTGACGACGATCCGGAAGGCATCGCCGCAGCGAAGGCCTTCCAGGGATCGATGGCCGATGCCGGCCTGGCCGGGCTGACATTTCCGTCCGAGTTCGGCGGTGCGGGCCTCACGAGCCGGCATCAGGAACTGTTCAACCAGGAGGTCCAGGGTTGGTACCTCCCCACCACGCCCCTGTCCATCTCCCACGGAATGTGCCTGCCGGTGCTGAACCAGTTCGGCACGGAGGACCAGAAGGCCCGGTTCATGCCCGACAACATCAGCGGCGCCAGCATCTGGTGCCAGATGTTCTCCGAGCCGGGTGCCGGATCCGACGTGGCCAGCCTGTCCACCCGGGCCGTGCGCGACGGCGACGAGTGGATCATCGAGGGTCAGAAGGTCTGGACCTCGGGCGCCCAGTACTGCGACTACGGCATCCTCGTGGCCCGTACCGACACTTCACTCCCCAAGCACCAGGGGCTGACCATGTTCGTCGTCGACATGCGGCAGCCGGGCGTCGAGGTGCGCCCACTCCGTCAGATCTCCGGCGGCAGCGGCTTCAACGAGATCTTCTTCACCGAGGCGAGGGTGCCCGCGGACTGGCAGTTGGGCGACCTCGGCCAGGGGTGGAACCTGGCCGTGTCCATGTTGATGTTCGAGCGGGTCTCGATCGGAGCCGGGAGCGGGAGCGGTCTCAACGCCGACCGGTCACCCGGGCTCATCCAGACAGCGCAGGCACTCGGGTACCGCCATGACCCGGTCCTGCGCCAGGGCCTGGCCGATCTGTGGATCCGGGAGCAGATCAAGGGCTACATAGGCCAACGCATCCGGGCGGCGGTCGAGGGCGGACGGGTTCCGGGCCCCGAGGGATCCCTTGCCAAGTTGAATGGAGCGCTCCTGGCCCGCCGCGTGCGCGATGTCTCCCTGGCCATTGCCGGCAGCGCCGCCCAGGCCTGGGACGCCGATGACGCCGATGGGGACCGGTGGGCCGTGGCCTGCCTGTCGACCGCCGGCATCAGCATCGCCGGGGGAACCGACGAGGTGCAGCGAAACATCATCGGCGAACGGGTCCTGGGCCTGCCCAAGGAGCCCGACCCGTACAAGGGTGCAGCCTGGGAAGCAATCCCCCGCAGTTGAGGGTTCCGTCTCCGTGTTCATCGACCTGACCGACGAGCAGAAGGCCCTCCGGGCCGAGTTGCGGGAGTACTTCACGAACCTCATGACCGACGAGGTCCGGGAGAAGATCGCGTCGGCCGAATTCGCCGAGAACCTCGAGTACAAGGACCTCATCCGCCGAATCGGAAGTGACGGGTGGCTGGGCGTGGGCTGGCCGGTCGAGTACGGCGGCAAGGGCTTCACGCCGGTCGAGCAGTACATCTTCTTCGACGAGTCACAGGCCGCCGGCTGTCCGATCCCGTTCCTCACGACCAACACCGTCGGACCCACCATCCGTCGCTTCGGCACCGAGGAGCAGAAGGACCGCTTCCTCACCCGGGTGCTCGCCGGTGAGGTCCACTTCTCGATCGGATACTCCGAACCGGACGCAGGCACCGACCTTGCGTCGCTGCGCACCCGGGCCGTCCCGGACGGCGACGAGTGGGTGGTGAACGGCCAGAAACTGTTCACCAGCCTCGCATTCAACGCCGACTACGTCTGGTTGGCTGCCCGCACCGACCCTGACGCACCCTCCCACAAGGGCATCACCATGTTCCTGGTCGACACCTCCGACCCGGGGTTCTCGATCCAGCCATTCGTGACCTTCGGACAGACACACACGACGGCGACCTTCTACGACGACGTGCGCGTTCCCGACTCGATGCGTGTCGGTGAGGTGAACGGCGGTTGGGGGCTCATCACGAACCAACTCAACCACGAACGCGTCTCGCTGTTCCCGGCCGCACGCCTGACCACGCTTGTCGATGACGCCCTTGCGTGGGCCCGGTCGACACAACTCCCCGATGGTCGCCGGGTGATCGACCAGGAGTGGGTGCAGGTCAAGTTGGCCGAGGGTCGGGCCCTCGCCCGCCACCTCGACCTCCTCAACTGGTACGTGGCCGACGAGAACACACACGGCCGCATGAACCCCGCCGACTCGTCGTCGGTCAAGGTGCACGGATCCGAGAGCATGCACCGCATCTACACGCTCCTCACCGAGGTCATCGGGGCGACCGGGCACCTCAGGGAGGGCTCACCCGGAGCCGAACTCTCGGCCGGTATCGAGTCCGCCTACCGTTCGGTCTGGATCCTGACGTTCGGGGGCGGCACCAACGAGATTCAGCGCGACATCATCGGTGCGGCCGGCCTCGGCCTGCCCCGCGAGAAGCGCCGCAGGGCCTGAGGGTCCGAGGGGAACGCATCGTGGACTTCACCTTCGACGAGGCCCAGCAGGCCGTTGCCGACCTTGCCGACCAGATCCTGGACGACCGCCTCGACACAGACCGCCTCCTCGCCATCGAGGACGCTGTGGGTGCAGACGGCGCCTGGTTCGACGCCGACCTGTGGGGGTCGTTGGCTGCGGCCGGCCTACTCGGAATCGCCCTCGACGAAGGTGTCGGTGGCGGTGGCCTCGACGCCGTGGCTCTGGCGATCCTGCTGCGGGCACAGGGAAGCCACGTGGCACCGCTGCCGCTCCTGCCCCACTGCGTCGCCTCCCTCGCCGTGGACCGATTCGGGAGCGAGGAACAGCGCATCCGCCTGCTCCCGGGTTGTGCCGACGGCAGTCACATCCTCACCGTGGCCGTGCAGGAGTACCTCGAGGATCGGATACGACAACCGGGCGCCCATGTCGTCGATGGCGCACTCAGCGGCGAAAAGATCGTGGTCGAGGGTGCCGACCTGGCGGGACATGCCGTGGTCACGGCGATCGGTGGCGATGGCCCCGGGCTGTTCCTCGTCGACCTCTCTGGTGATGGCATCACGCGGACCGTGGGTCGCTCCACCCGCCTCGAACCGGTCTGGCGACTCGGTTTCGACGGCACGCCCGTCGAGCCTCTCGCCGAAAACGGCTCCGTTCCCGTCGACTGGCTGGTCGACCACCTGCTGATGGCCATCTGCGCCACACAGTTGGGGGTGACCGAACGGGCGCTCCGGCTGACGGCGGAGTACACCAGTGAGCGGGAACAGTTCGGACGGCCCCTCGCCACGTTCCAGGCCGTGACCCAGCGCCTGGCCGACCAGTTCGTGAACGTGGGGGGCATCCGGCTGGCCACGCTGTCCGCCGCCTGGCGCCTGGCGCAGGGCCTCGATGCCCGGGAGGACCTCCTGATAGCCAAGTGGTGGGCGTCCGAGCGGGCCACCGAGGTGGCCCACGCCACCCAGCACTGCCACGGTGGCATGGGCGTTGCCAAGGACTACCCGTTGCACCGATACACGCTCTGGAACAAGCACCTGACCACATCGCTGGGCGCAGGTACCCAGTCGCTGCGTGCCCTCGGGAGCCTCCTGGCGGAGGCCTGATCCAGGCATGGCCCACCACGATCTCCTCATCATCGGCGCCGGTTCCGGCAACTCGGTCATCGGCCCGGAGCACGACGGCTGGGATATTGCCATCGCCGAGCCCTGGCTGTTCGGCGGCACCTGCATGAACCGTGGATGCATTCCCTCCAAGATGCTCGTCCATGCCGCCGACCTGGCGATGTCCGCCCGCCTTGCGCCGGCTCTTGGTGTGCACACCACCTTCGACGGCGTCGACTGGCCGTCCATCCGGGACCGCATCTTCGACCGCATCGACCCGATCGCCGATGCGGGCCTGGCGTACCGGCACAGCCTCGACAACGTCACGGTCTACGAATCCGAGGCCCACTTCACCGGGAATCGGGCCTTTGACATAGGTGGGCAGTCGGTGACAGCGGACCATGTCGTGCTGGCCGCAGGGGCCCGGTCCGTCGTCCCGGAACTCCACGGCCTGCTCGACACGCCCTTCCACACCTCCGACACCATCATGCGCGTCGACACGCTTCCCGAACACCTGGTGGTGCTGGGTGGGGGCTTCATCGCCCTGGAGATGGCGCACGTCTTCCACGGCCTCGGTAGTCGGGTCACGATCCTGCACCGGGGCGACCTGCTGCTGCGGCGGGCCGACGAGGACATCAGGCGCCGCATAACCGACATCTACGCCGACCGCCTGGACCTGCGCCTCGGGACCGAGGTGGAGCGGGCCCACCACGACGGGAGGTTCCGGCTCGACCTGTCCGACGGCTCGCGACTCGAGGCCGACACGTTGCTCGTGGCCACAGGGCGGCGTCCGAACAGTGACCGCCTCCATGTGGACGCCGGTGGGGTCGAGGTCGGCCGTGGCGGGTACGTCACAACCGACGAATTCCTGCGCACCTCCGCCGATGGCGTCTGGGCCCTGGGCGACATCGCCAACCCCGCCCAGCTCAAGCACACCGCAAATGCAGAGGCCCGCGTGGTGGCCCACAACCTGACCGCCCCGGGTGACCTGCGACCGATCGACCGCTCCCTGACCCCGGCTGCCGTCTTCTGTCATCCCCAGATCGGCTCTGTCGGCTCCACGGAGGCGGAGCTGCTCGCCGAGGGCCGCCCATTCCTGCGCTCGGTCCGCGACTATTCGGACACCGCCTACGGCTGGGCTATGGAGGACACGACCGGCTTCGTGAAGCTGCTGGCAGATCCCGACACCCGGCTCCTGATCGGAGCCCACCTGATCGGGCCCCAGGCACCCACGCTGGTCCAGCAGTTGATCCAGGGCATGGCCCACGGCCTCACGGTCGACCAGATGGCGCGCGGCCAGCTCTACATCCATCCGGCCATGCCAGAGTTGCTCGAGCAGGCGTTGCTGGAACTCTGAGAGAGGGACGAGAATCACACCATGCAGGATCTGAAGGGAAAGGTCGCCGTGGTCACCGGTGGTGCATCGGGAATGGGGCGGGCGTTCGCCGACCGCTTCGCCGCCGAGGGAATGCGCATCGCCATCGCCGACATCGAGGAACCGGCGCTCGACCGGGCGGTCGCCGAGCTCGAGGCTGCCGGTGCCGAGGTGATCGGCGTGCGCTGCGACGTCTCCGACCACGGGTCGGTGCAGGACTTCGGCGTCGCTGTCCAGGAGGCCTTCGGCTCTGCCCAGGTGCTCTGCCTCAACGCCGGCGTGGCATCTGGAGGCACCATCGCCGAGCAGTCCATGAAGTCATGGCAGTGGGTGCTGGGCGTGAACCTCTACGGCATCGTCCACGGTCTCGACGTGTTCCTGCCGAGCCTCATCGACCAGGACGAGGGTCACGTCGTGATGACCGCTTCGATCGCCGGGCACACCTCTTTCGCAGGCCTCGGCCCCTACAACGCATCGAAACACGCCACGGTGACAATCGCTGAGACCCTCTCCGTGGAACTCGCCGAGGTCGAATCCAACGTCGGGGTGTCGTGCCTGTGCCCGGGATTCGTCGCCACCAACATCTTCGCCGCCGAACGCAATCGCCCTGAATCCCTTCAGGACGCCTCCAAGGAGCCGGTCAGCGCCGAAGACCAATTCGCCCATGAGGCCCTGCTCGAGTGGATGGCAGCGAACGCCCTGCAGCCGGCGGCAGTCGCCGACATGGTCCACGACGCCATCCTCTCGAACACCTTCTGGATCTTCACCGACCAGGACCACCTCGTCCAGATTGCCGAACGGCACGAACGCATACGCGGCTGCCAGAATCCCAACGCCAAGCACATCAGAGACGACTTCTTCGAGTAGGTCGTTTCGGCAACAGCCCATCCGAATCCCAACGAGGAGAAGCTTGCCATGCAGGACCTGAACGGGAAGCTCGCCGTGGTCACCGGCGGTGCATCAGGGTTGGGCCTGGCGTTCGCCCACCGCTTCGCCGCCGAGGGAATGCGCATCGCCATCGCCGACATCGAGGAGCCGGTGCTCGACCAGGCGGTCGCCGAACTCGAGGCGACGGGTGCCGACGTGATCGGCGTGCGTTGCGACGTCTCCGACCACGACTCGGTCCGCAACCTCAAGGTGGCGGTGGACGAGGCATTCGGAGCCGCCCACCTGCTGTGCCTCAATGCGGGCGTGGCCTCCAACGGGCTCATCGTCGAACAGTCCCTAAAGGCCTGGCGCTGGGTTCTGGGCGTGAACCTGTTTGGCATCGTCCACGGCCTCGACGTCTTCCTGCCCGGGATCATCGAGCAGGGAGAGGGCCATGTCGTGGTGACCGCTTCGATCTGTGGGCACACCTCTTTCGCCGGCGTCGGTCCCTACAACGCCTCGAAGCACGCTGCGGTCACGGTCGCCGAGACCCTCCATGCGGAGCTCCGCGAGATGGAATCCGCCGTCGGCGTGTCGTGCCTGTGCCCGGGATTCGTCGGGACCAACATCTACACCGCTGAGCGGAACCGGCCCGAGACCCTCCAGGACGCTCCCGGCGAGCCGGTCAGCGATGAGGAGCGGATGCAGCTCGAGGCGGTGACCGAGTGGATGGCGGCAAATGCCCTCCAGCCCGCCGAGGTGGCGGACATGGTCCACGATGCCGTCGTGTCCGACACCTTCTGGATCTTCACCGACGAGGAACAGGTCACCCAGGTCGGCGAACGCCAGGAGTCCGTCCGCACCCGCCGGAACCCCACCGCAGGCCGCATCAACCACGAACTGTTCGACTAGCCACCCCACTCGGGAGCCAATGGCCCGTGGTCCCCATTCCAGACGAACCCGGCGAGGAGGAACAGTCGGCGCTGCTCCCTCCGGGTGGCGACCCGCGTTGCGTTGCCGCGGTCCGTGTCCAACCGGGAGGGCGCCGGGCCGGCGGCGAGCGAACGTGAGCGTCGAGCCGGAGTGGGTGGCGGTGCCGGCACGCCGACCGGGCACCAACAGACAAACGTCCCGAGAGTAGACAAACCCGCGCCGTAAGATCAGCACATGGGCAGCACCTTTGGAACCCTGTTCCGAGTCGCCACCTGGGGTGAGTCCCATGGTGGCGGGATCGGTGTCGTCGTCGAAGGATGCCCGCCGCGCCTGGCGCTTTCCGTCGAGGCCCTCCAACATGACCTGGACCGTCGCCGCCCGGGTCAGAGCCGCCTGACCACGCAACGTCAGGAGGGCGATGAGGCCGAGATCCTCTCCGGCGTCTTCGAGGGTCGCACGCTCGGAAGCCCCATTGCCGTCCTGGTCCGCAATTCCGACGCCCGACCGGAGGCATACGAGCACCTCAGGGACGTCTACCGACCGTCCCATGCCGACTTCACCTATGACGCCAAGTACGGGATCAGGAACTGGCAGGGCGGCGGCCGGGCAAGCGCCCGCGAGACCATCGGCCGGGTGGCGGCTGGCGCCATAGCCAGGAGGCTGCTCGACGAAGCAGCCGGTATCGAGGTCCTGGCCTGGGTCTCCCAGGTCCACTCGATCGGTTCCGTCGTCGATTCCGGTTCGGTGACGCTCGAGCAGGTCGAGGCCGATCCCACCCGCTGTCCCGACCCTGACGCCGCGGCCGCCATGACCTTCGCCATCGACGATGCCCGACGCAACGGTGACTCGCTGGGCGGCATCGTGACATGCGTGGCCCGCAACATGCCGGCCGGGCTCGGCGAACCGGTCTTCGACCGCCTCGAGGCCGACCTGGCCAAGGGCATGCTCTCCCTGCCGGCCGTCAAGGGGTTCGACATCGGGGCCGGGTTCGACGCCGTAGCGATGACCGGCCTCGAACACAACGATCCCTTCGTTCCCGGCAGCAGCGGTCCGGCGACCAGGAGCAACCGTTCCGGCGGCGTACAGGGAGGCATCAGCAACGGCGCCGACCTCGTCTTCCGGGTGGCGTTCAAACCCACGGCCACCATCAGTTCGGTGCAGGACACCGTCGACACCGACAACAATCCCGTCACGCTCGAAGCCACCGGGCGTCACGACCCCTGTGTGCTGCCCAGGGCGGTTCCGATGGTCGAGGCCATGGCGCTGCTGACGCTTGCCGACCACTGGCTCCGCCAGCAGGCGACGGACGTCCTCGACTCCTAGGTCGAATGCCTCCCCACCTACACTCCGGGCCGCACAGAACAGGAGTCCACCATGTCTGAAACCTCCACCTCCGGGTCCCACGACGCCTCCCTTCCCCTCTACTACGAACTCCCCACGTTTGCGACGGTCGAGGAGGAACGTCGTCATCGACAGGAACGCCTGGCGGCAGCCTTTCGGATCTTCGGCAGGTTCGGCTTCAGCGAGGGTGTGGCCGGCCACATCACCGCCCGCGACCCGGAGCACACCGACGCCTTCTGGGTGAACGCCTTCGGCCAGCCCTTCTCCGACATCCGGGTCTCCGACCTGCTGCTGATCTCCCACACCGGAGCGACCCTCCACGGCTCACATGCCGTCAACCAGGCGGCGTTCGCCATCCATTCCGGTATCCACATGGCCCGGCCGGACGTGGTCGCCGCCGCCCACTCCCATTCGCTGCACGGCAAGGCCTGGTCGGCGCTGGGTCGGATGCTCGACCCCATCACCCAGGACTCCTGCATCTTCTACGACAACCATGTCCTGTTCGATGACTACACGGGCGTGGTCAACGACCCGGAGGAAGGCAAGCGCATTGCCTACGCCCTGGGCGGCCATGCTGCTGCGATCCTGCGCAACCATGGCCTCCTCACAGTGGGGCACAGCGTCGACGAGGCGACCTGGTTGTTCGTGACCATGGAGCGCACATGTCAGGCGCAGTTGCTGGCAGAGGCGGCGGGCACGCCGGTGGTGATGGATGAAGCGGTCGCCTCCCAGACCGGCAGCCTCGTCGGCCATGGATTCGCCGGCTGGTTCAGCGCACAGCCGATGTTCGACCAGATCATCCGGGAGCAGCCCGACCTTCTCGAATAGCGGTTCCGACCTCAGCCCACGAAGGGCAGGTCCACCACCTCGGCGGGGACCTCGGTGCCTCGCTGGTCGATACTCAGCGGCTCCCCCACCTGCACGGCGGTCGGCAGGAACGCCAGGCCGATCCCGTGGCCGAGGACCGGTGAGATGTTGCCGCTGGTCAGCACGGACACCTGCTCGCCGCCGCGCAACACCGGCTGGCCCTCTCGTGGTGGACGCCGTCCCTGCACCGACAGTCCCCTCAGTCGGTGGGTGACGCCCCGCTCGAGGGCCGCCTCGAGGGCAGCCCGCCCACGGAACTCCTCCTTGTCCCAGCCGACGGCCCAGCCGAGTCCTGCATCGAGCGGCGTGATTCCAGCCCCCAGTTCACGTCCGTGGAGCGGGAGCCCTGCCTCGAGGCGAAGCGTGTCGCGTGCCCCCAGTCCCGCCGGTTTGGCTCCCTGCGAGGTGAGGGCCTCCCACAGCGGCTCAGCAGCCTCGTCCGCTACGGCGATCTCGACGCCGTCCTCGCCGGTGTAGCCCGTGCCGGCCACGGTGAGCGTCGTATCCCCCCAGGCGACGTCGGCCGCCCGGAACCGGCCCACGGTGGCGGCTTCGGGGGAAACCTGACCGAGTACGGCCCGGGAGTCGGGCCCCTGTAGTGCCAGGAGTGCCCGCGTTGCGCCGAGGTCCAGGCTGCCCGGCAGCGCCTCGACCACGGCTGCGTTGTTCGAGGCGTTCGGCAGGATCCAGAAGCGCTTGTCGGCGAGCCACCACACGATGATGTCGTCGAGTACAGAGGCGTCGCCCTCGTCGAGCAGGTGCGTGTACTGGGCCCGTCCCGGGCCGATGCGGCGCAGGTCGTTGCCCAGCACATTCTGCAGGATGTCGAATGCGCCGGGACCCGACATCTCGAGCGTCCCGAGGTGGCTCACGTCGAACAGGGCGGCACCCTCTCGGCAGGCCATGTGTTCGGCGATCGTGCCGGCCGGGTAGCTCACCGGCAGGTCCCAGCCGCCGAAGGGCACCATCCGGGCGCCCAGCGAGCGGTGGACGGTGTCGAGTGGTGAGGTCCGGAGGTCGCTCATGGATTCGACCGTACCGGTCCACGCACGGTGCTCAGGCAGCGTGCGTGGCGAAGAGGCGTTCGATGTCGCGTTGGTAGAGGATGCGGACCTGGATGTCGGGTTCCTGTTCGCGCAGTTGGCGTACCTTGCGGTTCTTGCGGGTCACCAGAGCCTGGCGCAGCGTGGTGACCTCGAGGTAGAGGTCGTGGTCGGGGAGGTAGAAGTCGGGGGTGAAGGCCGATCGGGGGTTGCCATCCGAATAGTGTTCGAGCACGAAGGTGCGGGGCTCGTACTCCCAGGTGATCCCGTAGGAATCGAGAAGTTCCGCGACCCGGCGCTCCGACTCGTGGGCGAACTCGACGGGTTCAGGGTCGGGCCTGATCTGGTGGATGTCGGCCACGCGCCTACTCGCCCACCGCCGAGGCATCGTCGCCTACGCCGGAGGTGTCAGCGTCGGCGGATCGGGTGGCCCGAAACAAGTCGATGATCGTGGCATCGAGGTCCTCCTTGACGCCGGCCAGCGGCAGGATGTTGAGCACGCCCTGTCCCTCGCGCAGCAGGTCGATGATCTCGTCTGCGCCTCGTCGGACCAGGACGGAGTCGCCGCTGATGACCAGGTTGACCCGAGCCACGTCCTCGTCGAGCGTGTCCTGCAGGAACTCGAAGACCTTCCGCACGCGCTCCAGGCGTATCCCGGCGTCGAGCAGGGTCTTGATGGCCTTCAGTTCGAGCAGGTCGCGGTAGGAGTACAGGCGACGCGAGCCGCTTCCCTCTGCGTCGTGCAGCGATGGCCGCACGAGCTCGGTGCGAGCCCAGTAGTCGAGTTGGCGGTAGGTGATGCCGACGATCTCGGCGCTGCGCCTGGCGCTGTAGCCCTCTGTCGATGTGTCCACGATCAACCCCTCTCAGCACCGTCTGCCACCTGATCGGATCTTCTCGGCAACCCGGGTGTCGGTACATTGCGAACCACAACGGCGGAACTACACCGTTGTGACCCCCACAGGGTACGGGTCGGCGCGCGCGGCGTCAATCACCTGTCAGGGAAATCGTCCTACAGCGGGAGACGCTCCAACGGAACTGGTGCTCGCGATCGCAGTGGAACCCGGCGGGGGGGGACCATTCTCGGGCAACGGGAGGTGCACCAACAGGGGGGACCCGAGCCCACGGAGGCTCTCTCCAGCTGCGGGAATGGGACTCGATGCACCGAAGGCCGCCGACAACTGCCGGGAGTTCTCCTCGGACCTGGAAGAAGCCTGTTCGAGGATTCCGACTATGTCATCCCCGAGGTTCACCCGTGGCAGGCATGTCCCCGGGCAGCCGTGAGTTGTACCGAGTACCCGGTGAGGCACCCTGGGGATCCCTATTCCCCGGCGAAGTCCTCGGGGTTGACCTGGTCGAGGAACTCGCGGAACTCCTCGAGTTGCTCCTCGGTGCCAACAGGCTTCTCCTCTTCCGGAGGCAGGTAGCCGGCCTCCTCGAGGACCTCTTCGGCAGCGAACACGGACGTCGCCGTACGGACGGCGAGGGCGATCGCATCGGAGGGCCTTGCGGACACCACCTGTGGGCCATCCGGTCCCCGAAGGTGCAGTTCGGCGAAGAAGGTGCGGTCCCGCAGTTCGCTTACGACGACCTGCTCCAGCCGGATGGAGAAGCCGTCGAGTACCTCGACCACCAGGTCATGGGTCATCGGACGCGGGGTTTCCTGGCCGGCCAGCGCAAGGGCGATCGCGGTCGCCTCCGGATGCCCGATGAAGATAGGTAGCAGTCGCCGACCCTCTGATTCCCGGAGCAGGACGACGGGCGTGTTCGTCGGCAGGACCTCCTGAACGCCGACGATCTGCATCTCGATCATCGACGGTCCCCGGACAGCACCTGGCAGATCACGCGGGCACCATAGTCCCGTCGCCTGAACCGGCTCTGGCCAACTCCCTGACGTCGTCTACCAGGGCACCCCCGCCCGGCTCCGGACAGGAATCGAGGTCCGCCTCGAGCTGTGCCTGGTCGAGGGCGACGACGCCCGGCAGGTTGCGAAACAGTCCCCGATGGTCCAGTCCGTAGCCGACCACGAACGGTTCCTCCATGATGAACCCGGCGTGGTCGACAGGCACGGGGAGCACGCGGCGGCCTATACGGTCGAAGAGCGTGCACACTCGAACCTCGGTCGCTTCGTGACTCCGGAGGTGGCGGAGCAGGAAGTCGAGCCGAAGCCCGGTGTCGACCATGTCCTCCACGAGGAGCACCTGGCGGCCGGTCACGTCCAGCCCGACGTCCCGGGTGAGGCGGACCCGTCCGCTGTCGGGAGCGAAGGCGCTGAGCGACAGGAAGTCGACCTCCAGACGTCGGTCCACGGCGCGGACAAGGTCGGCCAGGAAAGGTAGGCAGCCCCGTAGGACCCCGACGACGACGGCCCCGTCGTCGATGCCTTCGGAGACCTCGGCGCCGAGTTCCCGCACGCGACGGGCCAGGTCGTCGGAACCGAGTAGTAGCCGGGGTGCACCCATGTGGCCGACTACGCCTGGTCGCCCAGTCGGCCCAGTGAACGACGGAGCAGGATCTCGCGCAGTTGGCTCCCGGCGTCCACCAACTCGTCGAGTTGGGCCCTCACGTCGCGTTGTGAGCGGTCGTCGCGGCGCAGTCGGGGCAGGAGGGCCTGCTCGAGCACGCCGGCTTCCCGTTGCGCCCCGACGAGGAACATGCGCAGGTGACGTGCGTCGACCCCGAGTTCGAGGAATCGGGCCGCAAGGCGGGCGACGTGCAATGCCTCGCCGTCGTAGACGGTCGCCGAACCCGCCTCATGGCCGACCAGCAGGCCCAGGCGCTCGAGTTGGGCGATGATCGGGGGATCCACCCCGACCGTGGTAGCCAACTCCTCACGCGACACGCTGACCGCTCCGACGAAGCGACGTTGACGGCCCCGCTCGCGGAAGGGCGACACCTCGGCGTCGTCGACCTCCCCATCGGGGTGCGGGACCCGTCCCCCGGTCGCCTCGAGGGCCTCCCGTATGACCTTGAGGGGAAGGAAGTGCTCGCGTTGCTGACGAAGCACCCAGCGCAGGAGGTCGACGTCGGTCGCCGTGAACTGTCTGTAGCCGGACGGAGTGCGTCCGGGCTCCACCAGGCCCTGGGATTCGAGGAACCGGATCTTCGAGACCGTGACATCGGGGAACTCCTCGATGAGCCGGTCGATCACCTCGCCGATCGTGAGGGTCGTGGTCCCCGTCATGGTCCGCCGGTCAGCCTGCGGTGCCGTGGAAGAACACGAGCCGGAATCGTCCGATCTGGAGTTCATCGCCGTCCTGGAGAAGGGCGCTCTCGATCCGATCGCGGTTGACGTAGGTGCCGTTCAGGGAGCCGGTATCCCGGACCAGGTAGCGGTCGCCGGTTCGTTGTACCTCGGCATGGCGCCGCGAGACGGTGACATCATCGAAGAAGATGTCGGCGTCCCCGTGGCGGCCCAGGGTCGTCAGGTCGGCCTCGAGGCCATAGCGGGCGCCTGCCTTGGGACCCGACTCGACGACGAACAGGCCACAGTCGTGGGGAAAGCGGGCCCGGTCCTCCTCGTGGGGCAGTTCCTCTCCGAGTTCGAAGTTGTCGGTGATCTCGTCGGCGGAGGAGCGGATCTCGTGACCGCATGAGGGGCAGAAGTTGGCGCCACCATCGTCAGTCCGCCCGCACCCCGGGCACCTGGTCCCGTCCACGGTCAACCCTCGATCAGTGCCGAGTAGGCGGCCGGGTCCATGAGGTCGTCGAGTTCTGCGGCGTCTGCGAGCTCGAGTTCGCAGATCCAGCCGTCGCCGTAGGGATCGTCGTTGACGCTTTCGGGGGCCGCTTCGAGATCGTCGTTGACCGCCACAACCAACCCGGAGAGCGGTGCAAATAGTTCGGAAACCGACTTGGTCGACTCGACCTCGCCGAACACCGCACCGGTTGCCACCGTCGCGCCGACGGAAGGTAGGTCGATGAACACGACATCTCCTAGCGCATCCTGTGCGTAGTCGGTGATGCCGATCCGGACCCGTCCACCATCTTCGACGCGGACCCACTCGTGATCGGCCGAATAGCGGAGCTCACCGGGAACGTTCATGTGCCCGAACCTACACAATGCATCGGCGCCAGTGGGCTCTGGGAGCGACGTTCAGGTACCTTCCCGGGCGGCTCGACCCTCCCGAAGCGCCCGGAGTCCCTCGGGGACGTACCCGAGACCGGCCCACCAGGCGATCAGGAGTCCTGGGATGGCGAAGATCCACGCCGCCACGGCGAAGAACGGCCTGCCGGTGATCGTGGACTCCCCCGCCAGGAAGCACGGGAAGGCGAACAGCAGCGCGAAGGTCCCTGTCTTCCCCCACCAGGTCACGTCGATCCGGCGGGCGCCGAAGCCCGCCAGGAGCAGCGCCGCTACGCCGATCAGGACCTCCCGGAGCAGCGCCGCAGCGGCGAACCAGGTTGGAACCGAACCGTCGATGATCATCGCCGGTGCGGCAACCACGAGCAGGAGTCGATCGGCAGTCGGGTCGAGGACCTTGCCGATGTCCGAGATCTGGTCGAATCGACGGGCGATCCAACCGTCGACCCAGTCGGTGGCTCCGAGGGCTCCGAGCAGCAGCGCCGCAGCAGTCCGGTCCTCGGTCCCGAGGAGCAGCCAGACGAACCAGGGAATGCAGGCAATCCGCGCAACGCTGATGGCATTCGGCAGAGTCCAGACACCGCTCCATCCGGTCCGGGGAGTGAATTCCCGCTGCTCCTCACGGCTGCTCACGGCCGAAAGCCTACGATGGACGCCCGATCACCCGTTCCACCCGAGGCCACCAATTCCGGGAGGCTCCCTTGCCATCCATCTTCACCCGCATCATCTCCGGAGAGGTTCCCGGACGGATCGTCTGGCGGGACGACGTGTGCGTGGCGATGGTCGACATCCGTCCCCTCAACCGGGGCCATACGCTGGTGGTCCCGATCGTCGAGGTCGACCGCTGGACGGACCTACCGGTCGAAGTCGCCGGCCACTGCATGGCCGTGGCGCATGCCATCGGTGCCGCCCTGCAGGAGGCGCTTTCGCCTTCGAGGATCGGCCTCATGATCGCCGGGTTCGAGGTGCCACACACCCACCTGCACGTGGTGCCGATCGATCACATGGGGCACCTTGACTTCGGCTCAGCGGATGACGCTGCCGACGCCGGGGACCTCGACGCAGTGGCCGACATCCTGCGGGACGCACTCCGCTCGGCCGGACACACTTCGGTGGCCTGAACGGATCCCCCGTCAGGGGGCGAGTACCCAGAGGTGGACACCTTCCTCGGCGAAGCGTTCCTCGAAGTCGAGCATCACGAGCACGCCGCCGAAGCCACGGATACTGGACCGGGGCCAGTCGGCCGACACCTCGTCGAAGATGACCACGTCGATGTCCTCGACGAGCTCGATGTCCGGAAGGAACGGCGTGTCGTCCTCGAGGACCATGGCCGTGGTCCGTTCGGCCACCAGGGGGAAGACAGCGGGAGTTGCAAGTACGCGATCCCAGCGTTCGACCATGCCCGCTGCGGTCAGGCGGGCCGTGTCGACCGCATCGCGACGTCCCCAGTCCCATGGTTGCTCGTAGGGCGAAGGCGCTGCATCGCGGACGAAGAAGACGAGGGCTGTCAGCACCAGCACGCTCAGGATCCGCCGGTCGACCAGGACCCGGCTGACCCCCCGTCGTCCCAGGCGCTGCAGCGCATAGGCCGCTGCGATCATCACGAAGGGCAGGGTGGCCACGTCCTGCTGGGGGTTGCCGAGACCGAGGTCCGGAACGTCGGCGATCAGGTAGAGGCTGAGCAGTGGGAGTACCGGCAGCAGGTAGCGGGGTCGGATCAACGGAAGGAACAGGACCGGGGCGAGGAGCAGGAGCTGCTTTTCGAACGCCATCCTGTCGGTGAGGTGCGAAACCACGCCAACCGGGTCGCCCAACATGCCGGCGAGGACGCCGGGAGCGGTGTCGCCGAAGGCGGCGAAGGCTCCGAGGTGTGGATAGGCGCCGTTCCCGAACATCGGCTGCAGCATGAAGGCCATCACGACGAACCAGGCCGTCCCGAAGCCCACGAGGAGCCAGCCGGGCCTTCGCCGATCCTCGAGCAGGAAGACGAGGCCGAGGGCGCCGAGGGCGAGGCCCAGGTCCGCACGTGCGGCCACGACGACCAGCGACAGGAGGCCGAGCCAAGCCCACTGACTCCTGCGTCCGGCCAGGTAGGCCGCCAACAGCGCCGGTAGGGCGATCGTCTCGGTGTGGAATCCGGCCAGGTTGAGGTTGTGGACCGACGGGTGCAGTGCGTAGGCGATCATCAGGGCACCGGCGCCGCCGATCCGCAGGTTGGCCGGTCCCCGTGCGATGCGCCAGATGGGCACGACCGGAATGGCCAGGGCAAGGGCCTGGAAGACGAGAAGCATTTCGGCGGTGGGCACGAAGCGTGCGAGGAAGGCGATAGGCACGAACAGGAACGCTGCCTGGATCGCGAACAGGTTGAGACCCAACTCCGAGATGACCGGCGGGCGGCCGCCCTCGAGCAGGTGGATGGCCTGGAGGGGATAGCCGATCCCGGTACCCAGGCCGAAGTCGCGGTTCTTGGCGAGGGCGAGAAGGGACAGCGTGGTGAACAGCACGAATGCGACGACCCAGGGCAGCGACCGGTCGACCGCCGGCGTCTCGAGTTGCGCCTGCCACCGCAGCAGGCTCATGTCGAAGCGGCGACGTGCCTCGTGGACGCGGACGGCTACGTGCTCGCCCGTCCATTCGTCGGTCCAGCCCGAAAGTCGCCGGTCGCCCTTCATGGGGTCTCGACCGCCCCGAGCAGGGAGTCCCCGGTCACCGTGTCGGCATCGACCGGATCCATCAGGCCCGGGCCATTGTTCCGGGTGTTGCCGACGCGTAGGTCGACCGGATGTCGGATGAGGAGTCCCGTGGGCGCTGGGGCGAGGAGTGCCTGGAGCAACTCCCGGTCGTCCTGGGAGGGGTCGAGCCAGACGGCCCATTCGGAAGGCGGAAGCAGTGCGGGCATGCGGTGGTGGACCGGCGACAGGTCCTCGTTGGCGTCTACCGTGATCACAGTGCAGGTGCGCAGTGTCCGGCTGTCCTCTTCGGTCCAACTCTCCCAGAGGCCGGCGAGGACGAGTGGGTCACCATCGGCACGGTGGACGAGCCAGGGCTGCTTCTTCCCGGCCGAACCGGGAGTCGCCGGACCCCACTCGTAGAAGCCGTTGATGGGGACCAGGCATCGGCGGTGTCTGAAGGCGGATCGGAAGGACGGCTTTTCGGCCACCGTCTCGGCTCGGGCGTTGAACATCCGGTTGCCGACGGAGGGGTCCCCTGCCCAGGAGGGCACGAGCCCCCAGCGGGCTGCACCGAGCTTCCTGCTGCACCCGGGGCCCCCGGATTCCTCCCACACGAGGGGCAGGGGCCGGGTGGGCGGCACGTTGTGGTCGGGACCATCGAGGGTCGCGACGATCTCGTCCGCCCCGAGGTACTCGGCGAGTTCCTCGGGCGTGGAACTCGTGACGACCCGGCCACACATGGGCGCCACGGTATCGGCCGTGTCGTGTCGGGCCGGGCCATACGGGTCCCGAACCCCGGGCTGGCTCAACCCAGCTTGCAGGTTCCGATGCGGCCTTCGCCGAGGTCGACCGTGATCTCGTCGCCCGGTGTCCCGCCGAAGCTCGGTATTGCGACGGCCTCGGCGCCCGACGGTACGGTGATGGTGCCCCGCAGGGACAGCACCTCCCAGCCGGGTGCGGCGAACTCGAGGCTGATGCGTATCCCCTCCGCCCATCCGATGCCGCCTTCGACGAGGTCAACCTCACCTTGGGGGATGTCGACCTCGAGGATCAGTGCATCGGTGCCCCGACAGGTGGCCCTGGCTGGTCGTCCTGCCAGGTCGACCGGGCAGGACCCGTTGGGGGATCCGAAGAGGACCACGTCGAGCGGCCGAAGCACCTCGGTCACGACCGATGCCCGGACACATGTCTCGTCCACCCATCCCTCGGGTCCGACGAGCGCCACCTGTCCGCCCCTGTGTTCGAACACCGATGCGGTCACCCCACCGGAGGGCACGGGCAGGACGGTGTCATCGACCCGCAGCCTGATCCGATCGTCGACCGTTCCGTCCCCCGCCGCCACGGCGACGAGTCGGTCGAGGTCGACCACGAGGAGTGGCTCGGCCACGGGCGAGCCTCCGGTCACCGGGCCATCGGGGTCACCGAGGTCACGATTCTGGCTGGTCTCGGTGAAGCGGAGGGCGCGATCCGATCGATCCACGGGAGCCTCTTCGAGCGCACGGCCGACCACCAGATAGCCGATGACCGCAACGAGGACGAGACCCAGCACGGAGAGCGCCCGCTTCCGGACGCCCAGCTTGATTGATTGTTCGATGGACGCCTCGTCGCGGCGCTCAGCGCGTGAGCGCGGCCCGAAGGCCTCCGTCCGATCACCGCCGGCCAGCAGGGAGGCCCACTTCCCCACCGTCTCCTCCGGGAAGCGGAGGGCCAACTTGGCGAACACCTCCTCCTCGTCGGGTCCGAACAGGAGGAGGAGGTCGTTCTCGCGTGCGAAGTCGATCGGGTCGTCGCGGTGGGCGAGGGTGCGTTCGCCGGCGATGCGGACCAGGAACATGCGGATCTGGCGTTCGGCCTCCCTTTCACTCCAGAGCGGGCCTGCCTCCACCTCGAGGTCGGCCACGGGTGAAGTTCCCTCGCGGCGGGCCCGGAAGAAGGATCCGCGACGGGTACGCATCTCGGCTGACACCTCCGTGCCCGCCTCAGGTAGCCGCTGTTCCGGTCGGATGTGGTCGCCGGCCTCTTCGACCGTGTCATCGGGTTCCGGCAGGATGTCGTCCTCGTCGCTCATCTGTGCGGGTGTCCGTTCACGGCCGAGAGGCTAGGCAACGAACACCACCTGAGGCGAGCACCCCGGGACGTGCAACCTCGCGGCTGCCCGCCGTCGCTACCATCGCCCGCTGTGCCTCCTTCCCGCTGCCACTCCCCCGGTACCCGGATCGGATCGACGATGCCAGGGCTCCTGGTGCCGGCTTTGTTCCTCATGTCCGTCCTTTCCGCCTGCGCGCTCGACGAGGCGGCGACCTCCGACCCTGCCTCCGGCGCTGCCCTGACCTTCGCGGCCACCACGGCGGTTCCACCCACCACCGCGACGGTTCCACCCACCACGACCACCACCACGACGGTTCCACCCACCACCACGACGGTTCCACCCACCACCACGACGGTTCCACCCACCACGACCACCACCACGACGGTTCCACCCACCACCACAACCACCTTCGATCCGGGGGCCTGGCCGCTGGGCTTCGACGATCCCCGCGGGGAGGTGTTCTCCGACTTCCAGGCGGCCTTCGACAGGGGCGATCCCTTCCAACGACTCGAGGTGTTCTGCCTTCCGAATGAGGCACCCACTTCGGCCCTGCGTGCAACAGACGAAGGCATCACCGAAGAGGCGATCCGGATCGTCCACCTGCGCACCCGCCTCGAGGACTACGAGCGGATCGGATTCGAGTTCCCCGTGGGCGACACCACCGAGATGGTCGAGGCGTTCGTCGGAATCGTGAACGACGAGTGCGGTGGCGTGTACGGCCGCCGACTCGACCTCCGCACGGTCGAGGTCACCTCGCTGGGCGGCGGCGGCACCGACATCGACACCCTTCGTAGCGCCGCCTGCCTGGAGGCGACCGAGGAACTCGGTGCTGTCCTGGTGCTCGACCTGACCGGCCTCCAGGGATCGGCGCCGCTGTGCATCGCCGACACCGGAAGAACTCCCCTGATCACGACAGAGCCCCAATCCTCCGACGACCTCCGGGCGGCATACGGCCGCCTGCTGACCACCGCCGTCGCCAGCGACACCCAACTCGAGTTGGCGGCCCGGTCGGCAGAGGCGGGCGGGTTGCTCGCCGGGGAGACCATCGCCGTCGTCGTCTCGGACACACCCGGTCAGTCCGAGGCCGTGTCCGATGGGCTCCTCGAGACGATGGACGGCCTCGGCTACGACGCCAAGGTGCACCTGATCGGCTGCGAGGGCACGACCTCCTGTTCTGTGGGGCTCGCCGTGGCAGTGGAACGGATGGTCGACGACGGCACGACCGTCGTGTTCCCTGTGCTGAACGCGGTCTCCCTTCCCGGGCTCCTGATGGAGATGATCCGACAGGGGATGCCGACGCCGGCCTTCGTGCAGACCGGCCTCAACGGGCAGTCCGGCGACCTGGCTGCAGCACAGGTCCTCGCCTTCGGCGGTTCCGAGGCAGCCGCCTACTACGACGGTGCGTTCATCGTCGATGCTTCCGGTACCGGTACCTGGCGGCTCCCTGACACCGACCGTGCAGGTTTCCCGGATCCGTTCTCTCAGATGTGCAACGCCGAGTACGGACGTGTGACCGGGCTTCCCGTCGCAGATCCGACCACCATCGCGTACTCCTCGGTGGCGGACGCCTGCTCCATCGTCCGCATCGCCGCAAGAACGCTCCGGGATGCCGGCGCCAACCCCCGACAGGCCGACGTGAACTGGGTGCTCTACCGGCTCGACGAGGTCGACATCCCGGACATGCTCCCCACCTCATCGGCCCGTCGGAAGAACGACCTGCCGGATGTCGTCCGGAACCTCGAGTACCAGTATCCGTGCCGCCTCGGGATTGACACCGATGCCGCTGGCGACAGCCCCCGAGGGTGCATCGTCCCCAACGGCGAGTGGCAGGCGTTCCGCTGATCAGGGGCGTATCTCGTAGTAGAGGTTCGTCGGGTCGTCGACCGCATGCTGGACGAACCCCGCGAAGCCGGCGGCGGCCGTCATCTCCGCCAACGTCCCCGGGTCGAGGCCCAGGGTGCCGAGGCCCAGGCCGTCCGGGGTCGACATCGCCGATGCCATACAGCTTGCGACCGAGGTCGCGTACATCATGGCCAGCATCGGGTTGCGCAGGTTCTTGTGCCATTCGTGCGATGAGCGGATCTCCTTGACCAGCCAGGTCCCGTCGGATGCGATGGCCCCGCGGATGGCCGCCATGGCCAGGTCGGGACGGGGCATGTCGTGGAGGCAGTCGAGGGTCATGATGAGGTCGACATCCCCGCTTGCCGGCAGGTCCTCACCGCCGGCCAGGTGCACGGTCACGTTGGCACGGTCGGCGAACCGTTCCCGGGCGACGGCGATAGCACGCTCGGAGATGTCGTAGCCCTCGAATTCCGAGTTGGGAAAGGCGTCGGCGAGGAGCTCCAGGGCCAGCCCGGCGCCACACCCCACATCGACGACCTTCGCTCCGGCGGCCAGACGGTCGACGACCCCCTCCAGCATGGGCATCACGACGGGTACCAGCAGCGTGCGGGCCATCGGCGCCAGCATCGCCTCGACGTGCATCTCGGAACCCTCTCCCTGGTCGTCGTAGGTGGGTCCGAGTCCTGAACGGAAGGCGTCGGCGAGGCGGTCGGCCATCGCCGGATCGCGCAGGTTCCGGAATACCCCGGCGGCGAAGGTGGGGCCGCCGCTCCGGGCGAGCACCGCTGCGGCCTCGGGTTCCAGGAGAAACGTCTCGCCGTCCTCCGAGGCGAGGAGTTGGGCCGCTGCCTGGCCGCGCAGCCATTCGCGCAGCCACCGCTCGTGCAGGCCCGTGATCGCAGCCAGGTCGCCCGATGTCACCTTCCCGGCGCCGTCGAGGGCCTCGTAGAGGCCGAGTCGGGTACCCAGGTGGATCATCAGCGACACCGTCTCGCCCTGCTTGTAACCCCAGGTGGTGAGGGTGTAGCGCCCGAGCAGGTCCGGGTCGAGTGCCTGCTGCTGGTCATCGCCCATGGATCGCTCTCCTGCCGCTGTTTCGGGTCTCCGAACCTAGTCGCCCCTGCTCACCCAGATCCCGTCGGCGTCCTCCCGGCAGGGCCAGGTCCGGATGTCGCCCTTCCGGTCCCTCCGGCCGCCGACGTTCAACTTCCAACCCTCTCCCTCGGTGGTGAACCGCCAGAGGTGCGTCAGGCAGACCAGTTCATCCCCTTCGACGACGCCTTCGCCGCCCAGGTGTGACCACTGGTGGGGACAGCGGGCTTCCATCACGCACGGGCGCCCGTCGGTGGTCCGCCAGATGACGAGGTCCTGGTCATCGAGGGTCGCCTCGGCGGTGCTCCCGGCGACGAGGGACGCGTCGGCGACACGGACCCAGCCGTGCTCACCGTCCGCGCCGGTGGCCACCGGTTCAGACGTCGAGGTAGCGGGTGACGGCGACAGCGGACCCGATCATGCCGACTGCCCCTCCCAGGATCAGCAACCAGATGCTGGTGTCCCAGACGAAGCCCTCGGGGACGGCGAATCCCCGGAAGAGCGGTACGGCGTCGGACTCCTGGAAGAAGGCCATGACCTCGTTGTCGACCACGAACAGGACCGGAATGGCCATCGCCGCTCCGATGAGGCCGTGGATCGTGCCCTCGAGCATGAAGGGGATCCGAATGAACCAGTTCGATGCCCCCACCAGCTTCATCACCTCGATCTCCTGCTTGCGGGCGCCGATGGCGGTGAAGACCGTGTTGAGGATCAACAGTGCTGAGACGCCCACCAGGACCAGCGCTGCTATGAGGAGCGCCTGGCTGACACGTGTCGAGAAGTCGTCGATCTGGCGAATGGCCTCTGTCGCAGTTGCGACCTCTCGGACGCCCGGCTGTGCGGCGAACTGGTTCGCCAGCTCGTTCACGTTGGCCGCCGAGCGGTCCGTCGGCACGATCCGGTAGGAGGGCGGCATGACGTCCGGGGTGACGCTTTCGACCAGTTCGGGCTTGTCGGCGAACAGGGTCTCGAACTCGTCGTAGGCCGCTGCCTTGTCGATGTAGTTGTAGCCGGCGATCGACGGGCTGGAGTCGAGGACACGGCGGATGGCGGCATCCTGCTCGACGTCGGCGTCCGGGTTCATGAACACGATGAACTCGACGCCCTCCTGGAACTGTGCGGTGGCCCGCTCGGCCCCCTCGCGGATCATCATCGAGGCGCCCACGAGGGCCAGCGACACGGCCACCGTGAGGATGGCGGCCAACGTGAGGCTGAGGTTGCGCCAGATGCTGAGGACGGTCTCGCGCAGGTAGTACCAGAGGCGGTACACGTCAGCGCCTCCGGCGGTAGCCGGCCGACGGGATCATTCGTAGACCCCCCGCGACTCGTCGCGGACGACGACGCCGCGGTCCAGCTCGATGACCCGTCGTCGCATCGTGTCGACGATGCCCCGGTCGTGGGTCGCCATGACAACCGTCGTGCCCGACCGGTTGATGCGGTCGAGCAGGCGCATGATGCCGACCGAGGTGGAGGGGTCGAGGTTGCCCGTGGGCTCGTCCGCAAGGAGGATCAGCGGCCGGTTCACGAATGCCCGGGCGATGGACACCCGCTGCTGCTCTCCACCCGAGAGTTCGTCGGGGAAGCGTTCGGCTTTCGGCGTCAACCCGACCAGTTCGAGGATGAACGGCACCTGCTTGCGGATCACGCTCCGTGGACGGCCGATCACCTCGAGGCCGAAGGCGACGTTTTCGTAGACGGTCTTCCTCGACAGGAGCTTGTAGTCCTGGAAGACGTACCCGATCTCGCGGCGCAGGTACGGCACCTTCCATGAGCGCAGGGCACCGATGTCCTTGCCGGCCACCATCAGCTGCCCCGTGTCGGCCACCTCCTCCCGGTTGAGGAGGCGGAGGAAGGTGGACTTGCCTGACCCCGAGGGGCCCACGAGGAAGACGAACTCGCCGCGTTGGATCTCGACCGAGACCTCGCGCAGGGCGGTGACATCGCCCTTGTAGACCTTCGAGACACCTTCGAGCCGGATCACCGAAGCGACCCCCGGCACGCGGTCGGTGGAAGGCTCCGACGGGTCAACGGCTGCACGCCGGGCACGGTACCAGAGCGCCTGTCGCGGATCGTGGCGCCTCGGCGGTCCGGTCGAAATGCCCGTTACGCACCGGCACGTGCCCAGCGGAGGTAGGCCTCCATGAACCCGTCGAGGTCGCCGTCGAGGACGCGCTCGACGGCGCCGACCTCGTGGGCGGTCCTGAGGTCCTTGACCATCTGGTAGGGCTGGAGCACGTAGGAGCGGATCTGGCTGCCGAAGTCGACGCCCCGCTGTTCGCCGCTGAGGGCGTCCAGTTCGTCCTGGCGCTTCTGGCGCTCGAGATCGAGCAGTTTGGCTGCCAGCATCTGCATGGCCCGCTCCTTGTTCTGGTGTTGGCTGCGTTCGTTCTGGCAGGAGGTGACGAGGCCGGTCGGGATGTGGGTGATGCGCACCGCAGAGTCGGTCACGTTGACGTGCTGTCCACCGGCGCCCGACGAGCGGTAGGTGTCGATACGGAGGTCGCCCTCGTCAATTTCGATCTCGTTGCCCACGTCTTCGACGAACGGAACCACGTGCAGCGAGGCGAACGCCGTCTGGCGCTTGGACTCCTTGTTGAATGGCGAGATCCGCACCAGCCGGTGGACGCCGCGCTCTCCCTGCAGGAGCCCGTAGGCGTAGCGGCCTCGCACGATGAACTCGGCTGAGCTGATGCCTGCCTCGGTTCCCTCGGAGGTGGCTACCGGCTCGAGCGAGAAACCGCGCTTCTCCGCCCACCGGCTGTACATGCGCAGCATCATCTCGGCCCAGTCCTGCGCATCGGTTCCGCCGGCGCCCGACTGGACATGGCAGACGGCGTCTCCCGCGTCGTACTCACCGGAGAAGAGGGACCTCAACTCCAGGGCGTCCATGTTCGTCGCGAGGCCGACAAGGGCCTCCTCGATCTCTGCCTCGAAGCTGTCGTCTTCCTCTTCGAGGGACAGCTCGACGAGGGTCGCTGCGTCCTCGAGGCGACCTGACAGGGAGGCGTGCAGGTCGAGGTCCTCGACGACACCGGCGAGTTCCTGTTGGACGCGTCGGCCGCGGTCCTGGTCGGTCCAGAGGTCGGGGTCGGCCATTTCGAGTTCGAGGGCCGCCCGGCGCTCACCCAACTCGTCTGTGCGTAGGTAGCCCGCGGCCTCGTCCAGGCGACGGCGGAGGTCGTCGAGTCTTGGGGAGAAGTCCTGCATGTCGGGGTGCGATCGTTCAGCGGCCGTGACAGTGCTTGAACTTACGACCCGAGCCGCAGGGACACGGGGCATTTCGTGGCGTTGCGTCCCATTCGGTGTTGACCTTCTGGGTCGGTCCGGGGGGTGCCTCGGTGACGGGAGCAGGTGCACCGGCTGCAGCGGCGACCGCTGCCGCCCCGCCGACCGGTCCCTCCGGGCCGCTCGTCTGGACATCGTCCGGCATGCCACCCTCCTCGTCGGCGACGGTGACCCGGATGCGCATCACGTAGCGGAGGAAGTCGGCGCCGATCAGGTCCGTGAGTTGCCCGAAGAGGTCGAAGCCCTCCCGCTGCCACTCGGTGGTCGGGTCGCGTTGACCCATGGCGCGGAGGTGGATTCCCTCGCGGAGGTGGTCCATCTCGTAGAGGTGCTCGCGCCATCGCTGGTCGATGATGCGGATCATGACCTGGCGTTCGACCTCCCGCATGGTGTCGACGCCGAGCTCCGCTTCGCGACCCTCGAAGCAGGCGATGGCCTCGTCCACGAGGCGCTCGGCGAGCCCGACCGGGTCTGGGATGCGCCGCAGTTCGCCGACGTCGACAGTGAGCGGCCAGAAGCCGTCCATCTCGGAATGGAGGCCGTCGATGTCCCAGTCCTCGGGGTGTTCGGAGTCGCAGAACGTGTCGAGTCCTGCATCGACCACCCGGGACGCCACCTCGAGGACCTCGTCGCGCATGTCGGCGCCGTCGAGGACGCGGTCCCTGAGCCGGTAGATGACCCGCCGCTGTTCGTTCATGACCTCGTCGTACTTGAGGACGTTCTTGCGGACCTCGGCGTTCTTCTGCTCGACGGTGGTCTGGGCCCGTTCGATGGCCTTGCTCACCATCTTCGACTCGATCGGAACGTCTTCGGGGAGGGCCTTGTCCATCACACCTCGCATGGCACCCGACGCGAAGAGGCGCATCAGGTCGTCGTCCAGTGAGAGGTAGAAGCGGCTCTTGCCCGGGTCTCCCTGGCGTCCTCCGCGTCCACGCAGCTGGTTGTCGATCCGGCGGCTCTCGTGCCGTTCGGTGCCGAGGACGTACAGGCCACCGCTGCTACGGACCTCGTCGCCGCGCTCTTCGCAGTCCGCGGTGAGGCGCGGCAGCAACGAGGCCACCTTGGCGTGCCCTTCGGGGCTCTCCGGGTCGAGGCCGGCAGCCCGGGTCTCGGCGCCGGCCATGTTCTCGGGGTTGCCGCCGAGCAGGATGTCGACGCCACGGCCGGCCATGTTGGTGGCCACCGTGACCGCACCGGGGCGTCCGGCCTGGGCGATGATCTCCGCCTCGCGGAAGTGCTGCTTGGCGTTGAGGACCTCGTGGGCGACGCCCCTCTTCTCGAGCTCGCGTGAGAGTTGCTCCGACTTCTCCACCGAGATCGTGCCGACGAGGACCGGTTGGCCGATCCCGTTGCTTGCGAGGATGTCCTCGACCACGGCGTCGAACTTGCCTGCCTCGGTCTTGTAGATCAGGTCGCTGGCATCGTCGCGGATGAGGGGACGGTTGGTGGGGATCGACACCACCTGGAGGTTGTAGATGCCGGCCAGTTCGGCGGCCTCGGTCTCGGCGGTGCCGGTCATGCCGGCCAGCTTGTCGTAGAGGCGGAAGTAGTTCTGGAGCGTGATGGTGGCGAGCGTCTGGTTCTCCTCCTTGATCGCCACGCCTTCCTTGGCTTCGACCGCCTGGTGGATGCCGTCTGACCATCGCCGTCCTTCGAGGACGCGGCCGGTGAACTCGTCGACGATCCGGACCTCTCCGTTGGAGACGATGTAGTCCTTGTCCCGCAGGTAGAGCTCCTTGGCCTTGAGTGCCGACTGCAGTTGGTGGACGAGGTTCGACGAGACCTGGTCGTAGAGGTTCTCGACGCCGAGTGCCTTCTCGACGGCGTGGACGCCCTCCTCGGTGGGGGCGACGATGCGCTTCTCCTCGTCGAAGTCGTAGTGCGCGTTGCGCTGCAGGCCGCGGGCGACGGCGGCGAAGCGCTGGTAGAGGGCCACGGCGTCACTGAGGCGTCCGCTGATGATGAGCGGGGTGCGGGCCTCGTCGATCAGGATCGAGTCGACCTCGTCGACGATGCAGTAGGAGTGTCCGCGTTGCGACTTGAGGTCAAGCGACATGGCCATGTTGTCGCGCAGGTAGTCGAAGCCCAGCTCGTTGTTGGTGCCGTAGGTGATGTCGGCGGCATAGGCGAGGCGCTTGGCGGCTGCGTCCCGCTCTCCGGGGACCACCAGGCCGACTTCGAGGCCCAGCCAACGGTGGATCTGCCCCATCCACTCGGAGTCCCTGGTGGCCAGGTAGTCGTTGACGGTGCAGAGGTGGACGCCCCTGCCGGTGAGCCCGTTGAGGTAGGCCGGGAGGGTCGAGACGAGCGTCTTGCCCTCGCCTGTGCGCATCTCGGCCACCCATCCGAGGTGGAGGGCCACGCCGCCCATGATCTGGACGTCGTAGTGCCGTTGTCCGATGACCCGGACCGCCGCCTCGCGCACGACGGCGAAGGCCTCGACCAGGAGGTCGTCGATGTCCTCGCCGCGCTCGAAGCGTTGGCGGAACTCGCCTGTCTTCGCCCGTAGGGCATCATCGGAGAGCGCCGTCGTCTCGGGCTCGATCGCGTTGATGTCCGGGACGATGGCCTCCAGGGCCTTGATCTTCTTGCCCTCGCCGCTGCGCAGGATTCGTGAGAATGCACCCATGTCGACGCCGAGGCTACCGGCGGTGGGAATGGGCTCAATCGGGCCGGTGGCGTCTCGCCGTCACCCGGGGGGACCGCTTCAGTCGGCGTCTGGTTGGAAGAGAAGTCCGAGTTCGTCGAGGCGCGGGATTGTCTCCTCGACTCCTGAGCCGAGGATGGCGGCAAGGGCCTGGAGGTCGTCGCGCCGGATGGTGAGGACCCGCCCGTTGAAGTCCTGCCGCTTGACCTGGATGATCGACATGTAGCGGGTGACCATCTCGGCTTCGGGCCCTTCGGCCTCGCGCAGCTTCACGAGGTCGATGACGACCTTCTGGGGGGCGCTGGCACCGTCGCTCGGGACTCCGGGGTCGTCGTCGGCGACCGGCAGGAGTTGGTCGACCGGCACATCGTAGAAGCGGGCCATGCGTTGCAGGCGGGGGACCGAGATGGCCCGTTCGCCTCGTTCGTAGGCGCCGAGGACCGACGCCTTGAACTCGGCTTCGGAGCGGGCTTCGACATCCTGGAGGGAGAGCCGCTTCTGGCGACGGATCTGGCGTATCCGCTCCCCCACCTGGCGACGGTACTGGCGGTCGTCGTCATCGGTCATGTGTTCGGGGTCCCCCTCGTGTTCGCGCATCGACTTGCGCGCCCGCCACCCGGCGTGGCAGCCGAGCGTAGCGAGTGGCCGCGCTGCGTGGCAAGTGGACGCGCCTGATCCACGGAAGGGCCGAATTGCGTGCGCTCACAGCGGTGGGGCCACCCGTCCGTCACGGAGCGCGGTCAGCAGTGTTCCGGCGGCGATGGCGGCCGTTTCGGCCCGGAGCACGGTCGTGCCGAGGTCGACCACGTCGTGGCCTGCCACCTCCGCGGGGGTCCATCTGCCTTCGGGCCCCACCAGGATGGTCCGGTCGCCGGCCTGAAGCCGTCGCCCTCCGGCCTGGGCCAGGGCGGTTCCCGGTCTGCTTGCCGTCTCGGCTGGTTCGGTGATCCGTTCGACGACCGGCAACCGGACCCGGCGGGACTGCATGGCGGCCTCGCGTACGATCCGGAGGAACCGTTGGTGCTGGAGGGTGCACATGTCGGCATCCCACCGGACGATGGAGCGTTCGGCGAGGAGCGGGAAGATGCGGTCCACGCCCAGTTCGGTCAACTTCTGGAGGATCAGTTCGGGTCGGTGTCCCTTGAGGATCGAGAAGCCGACGGAGACCTCTTCGGAGGGTTGCGCCACCTCGACGACCTCGCCGGCGACCTCGGGTTGTCGCCGAACCGGCACTCCCGCCAGCGTCCGTCTCCGTCGCCGACGGTCAGCGGATCACCATGCCGAAGGCGCAGCGCCCTTTCGAGGTGGTGGCGGTCTTCTGCCTCGAGTTTCGGGGCATGGACGTCCGCCACGAAGGCGTGGGGGCCGGCAGTGCCGTCGGGGCCTTCAGTTGAACGCCTGGCGGATTCGGGAGAGGAGTCCGGCGTCGGGCTCGGCGACAGCCTCTCCCCGGGTCTCTGCGAGGCGGCGCAGAAGTTCCTCTTCCTCTGTGTCGGGGTCGGTGGGGGTGTCGACCACGACCTCGATTAGCAGGTCTCCCCTGCCGCGGGCGTTCAGGTGCGGGGCTCCCCTGCCACGAATGCGAAATATCGCCCCCGTCTGCGTGCCGGCGGGTATCTCGAGGACCTCCGGTCCGTCGAGGGTCTCGTAGTCGAGGTGCACGCCGAGTGCCGCCTGGGTGACCGGGAGGTGGAGGCGGTGCACCAGGTCGTCACCGTGTCGTTCGAAGACCGCGTGGTCGGCTACCCGGAGCCGGATGTTGAGGTCGCCTGCCGGACCACCCCGGGGACCAACGGCCCCATGACCGGTCATCCGCAGGCGGCGTCCCCCGTCGACGCCCGCCGGGACCTTGACCGCATGGGTGGCACTTTCGATCCTGCGTCCGGTCCCTTCACACTTCGTGCACGGGTGCTCGATCGACTCACCGCTGCCGCTGCACGTCTGGCAGACGGTGGTGGTGAGCATCTGGCCGAGCACGGACTGACGGACCCGTCGCACCTGGCCGCTGCCCTCGCAGGTGCTGCACCGTTCGGCGTATGTGCCGGCGTCCGCTCCGCTCGCCTCGCAGGCGGCGCAGACCACGGCCGTGCGCACGGTGACCTCGGCCTCGCAGCCGAACACGGCCTCCTCGAAGCTCAGGTCGAGCACGGTCTCGAGGTCTTCTCCCGGAAACGGTCCACGGGGCCTTCCCCCGAAGTCTCTTCCCCCGAGGCCACTTCCCCCGAAGAAGGTCTCGAAGAGGTCGCCGAGGCCTCCGAAGGGATCGGCCGGCCCGCCCATTGCGCCGCCGTCGTGGCCGAACCTGTCATAGCGGGCGCGGCGCTGGGGGTCGGACAACGCCTCGTAGGCGGCGGTGGCCTCCTTGAAGCGTGCCTCGGCCCCTGGGTCCCCGGGGTTGGTGTCGGGGTGCTGTTCGCGGGCGAGGCGCCGGTAGGCCCTCTTGATCTCATCGGCTGGGGCGTCGCGGCCGACGCCGAGGACCTCGTAGTGGTCGCGGGGCACGTTCAACCGCCTGCCTCGTAGTGGTCCGTGGGCACGTTCAACCCGTGGTGAGGCGGTTGCCCAGTCGGCGGCTCACCACGGCGACCGTGGCCAGCGCCTGCGGATAGTTCATCCGCGTCGGGCCCAGCACGGCGATCGAGCCTGCCTGGTCGCCGTCGATCTCGTAGGGGGCGACCACGAGCGAACACTCGTTGAGGGGCTCGACCCGGGTCTCGGTGCCGATCACGACGCTCAGGCCGCGGTCGAGCACGTCGCGGAGCAGGCCGACGACCAGGTACTGGTGTTCGAGGACGTCGAGCACCTGCTGTACGAGGCTGACGTCCTGGAAGACGTCGGCGACCCGCGAGGCACCCCCGACGAACGCATCCTCGAGGTCTGCAGCCCGGTCGGCCAGCAGGGCCAGTGCAGCACCGAGCACGTGGTCGACGTCCGGGTCTCCGGTCTTCGGTTGTTCGGGTGCGTCGCTCATGTGGCGGCCGATCATCGCCCCCGAGAGGTGTGCCGTGGCGATCGCCAGGGTCGAATCGTGGACCTCTTCGGCGAACTCGAGGGCCAGCTTCTCGACGGCCCCGTTGGCCATCACGATCACGAGCAGGGCGAGGTGTGGTCCGAGGCCGACCAGTTGCAGTGAACGGATCTCCTGATGGTCGCGATCCGGCGCCAGGACCACCGCCGGGCTGCCGGTCAGGTCCGAGAGCAGGGTGCTGGTGTCGCGGAGCATGTGTTCGAGTTCGCTGTGGGAACGGGCGAAGAAGGCGCTGACCTGCTCCCGGTCGGCGGCCTCGAGGCGACCCGGGCCGGGCAGGCCGTCGACGAAGAAGCGGTAGGCCTTTTCGGTGGGGATACGTCCCGCTGACGTGTGTGGCTGTACGAGGAAGCCCTCTTCTTCGAGGTGGACCAGTTCGTTGCGGATCGTCGCCGTGGAGACGTCGATTCCGGACCGTTCGGCGACGCGGCCGGAGCCGACGGGATCGGCGCTTTCGATGTATTCCTGGACGACGGCACGCAGGATGGCGGCCTTGCGATCCTCGAGCATGGCCAGATACTACCGGGCAGCGGGTTTCTAGTCCTCGAGCCGGAGGGCGCTGACGAACGCCTCCTGGGGGACCTCGACGCGACCTATGGACTTCATCTTGCGCTTGCCCTCCTTCTGCTTCTCGAGGAGCTTGCGCTTGCGGGTGATGTCACCGCCGTAGAGCTTGGCCGTCACGTCCTTGCGGTAGGCACGGACGGTCTGGCGGGCGATGATCCGTCCACCGATGGCGGCCTGGATGGGCACCTCGAACTGCTGGCGCGGGATTAGTTCCTTGAGTTTGGAGGTCATCTTGCGCCCGTAGGTGTCGGCGGCGTCCTGGTGGACGATCATGCTGAATGCGTCGACGGCTTCTCCCTGGAGCAGGATGTCGACGCGTACCAACTTCGAGGCCTGTACCCCGATGGGCTCGTAGTCGAGGCTGGCATAGCCCTGGGTACGGCTCTTGAGTTGGTCGAAGAAGTCGATGACCACCTCGGCGAGGGGTAGCCGGTAGGTCAGTTCGACCCTTTCGGGCGACAGGTAGGTCATGTCGACGTACTCGCCGCGGCGTTCCTGGCAGAGTTCCATGATCGCGCCGGTGTAGGTGGTCGGCGTGATGACCTTGGCCTGCAGCCATGGCTCCTCGATGCTGGCGATCTCGCCGGCGGACGGCAGGTCGCACGGGTTGTCGATGTCGACAGCGTCGCCGTTGCTGCGGGTCACCCGGTATTCGACCGACGGAGCCGTGGTTATGAGGCTGAGGTCGAACTCCCGTTCGAGGCGCTCGCGCACGATCTCCATGTGGAGGAGTCCGAGGAAGCCGCACCGGAAGCCGAAGCCGAGGGCGCCCGAGGTCTCCGGTTGGTACGTGAAGCTGGAGTCGTTGAGGCGCAACTTCTCGAGGGCCTCGCGCAGGTCGGAGAACTGGTCGCCATCGATCGGGTAGAGGCCGGAGAACACCATCGGCTGCGGTTCGCGGTATCCCTCGAGCGGCGCTTCGGCACGCTGGCGGGCAACGGTGACCGTCTCACCGGAACGTGCCTCGCCCACGTCCTTGATTCCGGCCAGGAGGTAGCCGACCTCTCCGGCACTGAGGGAGTCGACCGCCGTCATGTCGGGCCGCCGTACGCCGATCTCGTCGACCTCGTGGTTGACGCCGGCCTGCATGAACCGGAGGTTGTCCGTGCTACGGAGGGTGCCGTCGACGATTCGGATCGACGAGACCACGCCGCGGTACTGGTCGAAGTTGCTGTCGAAGACGAGCGCCCGAAGTGGTGCATCGGGGTCGCCGGTCGGGGGCGGGGTCCGGGCGATCACGGCATCGAGGAGCTCGACCACGCCGTCGCCTGTCTTGGCGCTGATCTGGATGATTTCCTCGGCGGGGATTCCGAGCACCTTCTCGATCTCCTCGGCGTAGCGCTCCGGCTCGGCAGCGGGAAGGTCGATCTTGTTGAGGGCGGCGACGATCTCGAGGTCATGGTCGAGGGCCAGGTAGCAGTTGGCCAGCGTCTGGGCCTCGATGCCCTGGGCGGCGTCGACGACCAGGATCACGCCCTCGCAGGCGGCCAGCGAGCGGCTCACCTCGTAGTTGAAGTCAACGTGCCCGGGCGTGTCGATGAGGTTGACGACGGCGTCGCGCCATTCGAGGCGCACGCTCTGGAGTTTGATGGTGATGCCCCGCTCGCGCTCGAGGTCCATCGAATCGAGGTACTGGGACCTCATCTGCCGGGGGTCGACGGCACCGCAGAGCTCGAGCATTCGGTCGGCCAGCGTGGACTTGCCGTGGTCCACGTGAGCGATGATCGCAGTGTTGCGCAACCGTGACTGGTCCATCGTCGGCTGACGGTACCGGGAGCGGCGAGGTTGGACGCGTGACCCCTGCCCCGCCGTGTTGTCGGCGCTCCCCGCTAGCCTTGGCGGTCGCCGTTGCACGAGGCACCGGTTGGTCGACAGGAAGCCCAACGGGCGACATCCGACGACCATCTCCCCCGACGAAGGAACTGCGCCCCCGTGGCCAACATCAAGAGCCAGATCAAGCGGAACCGCCAGAACGAGAAGCGCCGTCTGCGCAACCGCACCATGCGTGCCGAACTCCGTACCCGCACCAAGGCCGCCGTCACCGCTGCCGAGGCCGGCGAGGGCGGTGCCGAGGCGCTCGTCGCCGCCATGCACCGCATCGATACGGCTGCCGCCAAGGGCGTCATCCACGGCAACGCCGCTGCCCGCCAGAAGTCCCGCCTCCAGAAGCACATCAACGCCCTCGACTCCTGACCCGGAGGCGTTTCGCCGCCCGGCCTCGATCCGATCAGCGGCGGTTCATGCTCGCCAGTCTGGCGACCAGTACCTCGGCGACCAGTTCCGGTGGCCAGGCCGTCCGTCCCTTGAGGTCCAGGTCGGCGTCCGACAGCAGTCGGATTGCCCTGCCGATCCGCTCGCTCCCCATGCGGCGGCTGACCGTCAGGGCCTTCTTGGCCGGAAATCCCTTGATGCCGAGCACTTCGGCGGCACCCTGCTCGTCGGCGATGCCGGCACCGTCCAGGCGGAGGAGTCGGGCGTAGTGCCCGTGGAGGGTGGCGAGTACCCCCAGCGGGTGTCGGCCCCCTGCGTGCAGCATCCGGTGCAGTCGGTCGATGGCCTTGGCCACGTCGCCTGCTTCGATGGCGTCCGTCAGTTCCCAGGGTGGCACCTGGCCGGAGCCACCGAGGTAGGGGTCCACGTCGTCGACGCCGACCTGGGTGCCGGGCCCGAAGACCGCCGTCAGCGTCTCGAGGAGGCCGACCACCCGGGTGCGGTCCTCCCCGACCCGCTCGGCGATGAGCGCACGGGCCCTGCCGTCGAGGTTGACATCGGCGGCATCCAGGCGGGACCTGAGCCAGGTGTCGGCCTCCCGGCCGCGACCCACTGAACACGACTGCACCCGTCCGCCGGCGACCTCCACGGCCTCTTTCAGCGACTTGGGGACCTGGTTCAGCTTCTGCTGCCTGGGGTCGACCCCCCGTTCCCAGACCAGCACCAGGCGGGTGTCCGTGAGGCCGTCGGTGAGGAGCCCGACGAGCGGGGCCACCTCGTCCTTTGTCCCGAATCGCCCGAGGTGGCGTCCGACGACGACCCGTCGGCTGGTGAGGAAGGCCGGCGTGCGGGCCGCATCGATGAGGCGGGATGTCGAGAAGTCGCCCCCGTCCTCCTCGAGGCGGTAGTGGGACTCATCGAGTTCCTCGAGGGCGAGTGACCGGTCCTCGCCCTCCAGGGCCGCCTCGACGGCTGCCTTGACGGCCTCGCCGACGAGCACGTCGTCGTCCCCGGTGACGAGGACGACGGGTACGGTCATCCGACCGGCTCCCGGGCGGCACGCTCGTCCTCTGCGAGGAGGGCGGCCATGAGGTCCGCGACACGGCGGGCGCCCTGCACGTCGTGCACCCTCAGGATCCGGCAGCCTGCACCGATCCCGAGGGCGTGCGCAGCCCATGTCGACTCGATCCGATCGTCGACCTCGGCGCCGACGAGGGCACCGAGGAAGCCCTTGTTCGATGCGGAGAGCAGGATCGGGTAGCCCAGGGAAGCCAGGTCTGCGGAGTGGCGGAGCAGTTCGGCGGACATCGAAGGCGTCTTCCCGAGGTCGAGGCCGGCGTCGAGCATGATGCGTCGCCTCGGGATTCCTGCTTCCCCGGCCCAGCGGCCGCGTTCGATCAGGAATCCCCGGACCTCGTCGCGGAGGTCCTCGTAGCGGGGTTCCGGGTCGGCGATGCGGGGCCCGATACGGACGTGGGTGGCTACCACCGAGGCCCCGTGTCGTGCGCAGGCTGACAGGAACGTGGGATCGGCGAACCCGCTGATGTCGTTGCCTATGCAGGCGCCGGCCGACAGTGCCGCGTCGACTACCGACCCGCGGAAGGTGTCGACCGAGATGGGCAGGTCGAAGCGCTTGTGCAGTGCGGCTATCGCCGGCACGACGCGGTCGATCTCCTCGGCGGCGGTGACCTCGGGTCCGGGGGCTGCACGGACCCCGCCGATGTCGAGGATGTCGGCCCCGTCGGCGACGTGTTGTTCGGCCAGGCGCAGGAAGTCGTCAAAGTCCCAGTGGCGACCCTGGTCGAAGAACGAGTCGGTGGTGCGGTTGAGGATGGCCATCACGACAGACCGGTGGGTGATGTCGAGGACGTGTTCGGGGCCCAACTCCAGGATCACGTCGGCGACGGTACACGCCATGGGTGACGGTGGCCCGACCACCTTGGCGCTCATGGCTCCGGCCGTCGCCGGACCCTGATGTGACCGCCGAGGAGGTCGACCTGCCACCCTTCGCCTCCCGCCCGGATCACGGTGCCCGGGGAGGGTGTCGTGGCGCCCACAGAGCCGGGAGGGCCCCAGACGTCGGCGTCCGGAAAGCGCTCGCCGAGGGCGGAAGCCACCTCCGACGGAACGGCCGCACGGAACACGAACAGCGACGGCGCACGCACCCCGGTTCTGCGCAGGTCGGAGAGGAGGCGTTCTGCGGATCGGAACTCGTCGACCACGACTACCGATCCGGCGGGGTCGAGGACCCGCAACCCGCCCGCAGTCCCCTTGCCCGGCAACGACGTCCAGGCGGACAGGGCGCTGGCGGTCAGGACGGATCCCAGCAGCAGCAGGGCAAGGTGTCCTGTTCGTCGGGCTGAGCGCCTTCCACAGACGGCGGCCCAGGCGACGAGCATCGACGTGCCCAGGGCGAGCGGACCGCCGAGCAGCCCGATCGGGTACCGGCCCGCCAGGGCGGCCATACCGCCTATCCAGCCGAGGCCGAGTCCGGAGGGCATGTGGAGCAGGGCGTCGAGGGGGGGCCCGACGACACCGGCGAGCAGGCCCCCTGTGAGGCCCCAGACCATCAGGGGTCCGGCCACCGGGGCAGCCAGGAGGTTGGCCGGCAGCGCCGCAACCGGAACCGGACCGAACAGCAGCAGCAGGAGCGGCGACACGGCCGATTGTGCTGCGAGGGTCACTGCCGCCGCCTCCCGGAGGGGGCGTGGTCCGGGCAGGAGGTCTGCCAGCGCCGCTGAGCCGAGCAGGATCCCGGCACATGCGACCACCGACAGTTGGAAGGCCGCCCGGTGCACCAGGAGCGGGTCGACCAGCACCAGAGCCACGACGGTGAGGCAGAGCAGCCTCAGCCCGTCCGCCTCGCGTCCCCTGGCGGCGATTGTGGCACTCCCCCCGGCCATCACGGTGGCTCGCAGCACCGATGGCTCGAAGCGTGTGACCAGGGCGAAGAAGGCCAGGAGGAGCAGCGTTGCCGGGAGGCGGGTCCGGAAGCGGAGTCGGCGGAGCAGCGGACCGGCAGCCGCCACGACGAGTGCCACGTTCTGGCCCGAGACGGCGAGCAGGTGTCCCAGGCCCGCGGCGCGAAAGTCGTCGGCGGTCCGGTCGCCCTGGTTCCGGTCGTCACCGAGCACCAGCCCGGTCAGCAGGGACGCCTGCTCGGATGGCAGTGGCGCCGTGCCCCGGACGAGGATCCGCCGCAGGGTGTTGGCGAGTTGGTGGAGCGGGCCGGCGCCGTGGGTCCCGCCGATGCTGCCCACCTCGAGGGTGCCCTCCACGTGGCGGATGCGCTGCCAACGCCAGGGGTCGCCGTCGAGGTCGCCGGTCACCTCGACCCCCTCCCCGGCCAGGAGTTCGCCGACCACGGTCGCCGAGGGGGCGAACTCGGCGTCGTAGCGGTGGCCGTCGAGGCGGACCTCGGCACGCCAGCCTCCGCCCGGCATCGGCCGAGGGTCGCTGACCAGGCGGACGACGCCTGACACGAACCCCTGGCGTGCCTCGGCGGTGTCCTGCCATGCCCGGTCGGCCAGTGCAGCGGTCGCCAGCCCGAGGCCGAGGGCCGCCAGGAGAATCGTGCGTCCCCCGAGCAGGTGCCATGCGGTCGCTCCCACGGCAGCCGCGAGAAGGATCCGGGAGTCGGGTGGGTGCGCCAGGAAGGCGCCTGTGAGGGCTCCGGCAAGCAGAACGAGCGGCGTCATCCCGTGGGTGCGATCCGGACCTGGTCCCGTAGGCCTGCGAGCTTTGCGGGGCCGATGCCGGAGACGGCGAGGAGGTCGTCGACAACCCCGAACGGGCCGAAGCGATCGCGGTGGTCGAGGATGGCCGCTGACAGGGACGGGCCGACGCCGGTCAGGGCCTCGAGTTGTGGGGCCGTGGCCCGATTGAGGTCGACGGGGCCGGCTCCGACCTCCCTGGCCGGCAGCGGATCCTGGAGGTCCGTCACGGAGGGCACCCAGACACGGATGCCGTCGAGGAGTGGTTCGGCGAGGTTGAGCCGGTCCAGGTCGGCTTCCTCGAGCGGGCCTCCGGCGGCTTCGAGCAGGTCGGCCACCCTGTCGCCTGCCGGGCGGTGGTAGAGGCCGGGGTGGAGCACGGCACCGGCGACGTGGACCACGACCTCTCGGGGCATTGTGGTGCTGCTGGGCGGGATCGTGACGAACGGGAGGTGCCTGGGGATGTCGTCCGCCGGACGGGGCCAGGCCACCAGGGCGAGGACGGCCACGAGGGCGAGTGCCGATGCGGTGATGGCCGCCCGACGGGTGTCCAGGGGGTGTTCGAAGAAGAAGTCCGAGATTCGGCGTCGCAGGGGGCCGCCCTCGGCAGGCGGGACGAAGGGCACGGTGCACCTCCCGGGCGGGGGCCGGCGCTGGGCCGGAGACAGGCAGGCGGGGAAGCCGTGTCCGGGCGGCTCAGGGCCGCCGAGTCAGGTGGTGCTGGTCAGTACAGGGCCGACGTGAGCCGCCGCCGCCATTCGGCGGTGCGGGGATCGTCGGGACCGAGGATGTCGAGAAGGTCGACGTAGGCCTGCCGGGCGTCGTCGTCCGCCTTCACCGAGTCCAGCAGTTCGGCCAGGCGGCCTTCGATGTCGTCGATCGGCTCGGTGCGGGCAAGGGCCGTGAGGTGCCGGATCTCTGGGGTCTCCGGAACCAGGGCGAGGAGGGCGATCGCCTCGTCGCGGTCGCCGGGGCCGTCGCGATCGATCAGGAGGACGGCCAGGGCGGCAGTTGCCCCGGGGTGCCCGGCCTCGGATTCGAGCGCCGCCCTCAGGGAGGCCTCGTCTCCGGCGGCCAGCAGGCGCTCGAGCTCTGATGGTTCCCGGGCCGGCAGGAGGCGGCTGACGAAGTCGCGCACGAAGGCCTCGCCCTGTGCTCCCATGAACGAATCTGCGGGCTTGCCGTCGACGATGGCGTGTACGGCTGGAATCGACTGTGCCTGGAAGGCCTGGGCGACTCCGGGGTTCTCGTCAACGTTCACCTTGGCGAGAACGACGGTGCCTCCGGTCTCGCCGATGACCTGTTCGAGGATGGGACCCAACTGCTTGCAGGGTTCGCACCAGGGAGCCCAGAGGTCGACCACGACGGGCACCTGTGTCGAACGGTCGAGGACCTCGGTCTGGAAGGTGGCGTCTGTGACGTCCATGGGCTCGTCTCTCGTCTCCGGAAGCGGTGTTGCGGGGGCTTCATCGTTCAGGGTAGGGATCCACCCCGGAGGCTCCACTACCGTTCCCCGACATGGCCGCCGGACCGACTCCGCAGGGTGTGGACCCGGAACCCCTGCAACGCTGGTTCGGGGAGCATGTGGACGTGGCCGGCACCCTGTCCTTCGAGCAGATCGTCGGTGGACGCTCGAACCTCACCTTCACCGTGTCGGACGAGGCCGGTGGGCGTTGGGTCCTGCGTCGCCCTCCTCTCGGTCAGGTCCTCGCCACGGCCCACGACATGGCGAGGGAGCACCGGATCATCAGCGCCCTCGCCGGCAGCGGCGTTCCGGTGCCGGGAATCATCGGCCTGTGCGAGGACGCGGCGGTCAACGGGGCGCCCTTCTATGTCATGGAGTTCGTCGAGGGGATGGTCGTCCGCACCCACGAGGAAGCCTCCGCCCTCGAGCCGGCCCTGTTGGGCCGCATGGGTGCATCGCTGGTCGAGGTGCTCGCACGACTGCACGACCTCGACGTGGACGCCGTGGGCCTTGGAGACTTCGCCCGCCGCGAGGGCTACATCGAGCGGCAGTTGAAGCGGTGGCGCCTGCAGTTCGAGCAGTCGGCCTCCAGGGACATCCCCCAGGTGCCGGAGGTCCATGATCGGCTCGCCGCCTGTGTTCCCGAGCAGCAGGGCGTCGGAATCGTGCACGGTGACTACCGACTCGACAACTGCATGATGAGCCCCGACGGCGGTGTGGCGGCTGTCCTCGACTGGGAACTCTGCACGCTGGGCGATGTGCTGGCAGACCTGGCAGCCATGATCGCCTATGGGGATCAGCGGGCAGCCGGCGACGTCCTCCTCAATGCCTCGGCAGAGGGCTATCCGTCTCCGGACGAGGTGCGCGACCTGTATGCGTCCCACAGCGGGCGCGATCTCGGTCACCTCGACTTCTACCTGGCGTTCGCCCACTGGCGTACCGCCTGCATCGTCGAGGGCGTGTATTCGCGCTACGAAGCAGGGGTGATGGGCGAGGCCGACCCTGAGTTGACCCGGCTGTTCGGGGATCGGGTGTTGACGCTCGCCGACCTCGCCGCCGAGTGCGCTGGGCGGCTTTCGTGAGCGGGCGCGACCTGGTCGAGTTCTTCGATCCGCCCGACCTGGAGCGGGCTGTGCTGGTGCTGGCCCTCGACGGCTGGATCGATGCCGCCGGCGCTGCTGCCGATGCCCGTTCCCACCTGCTGGTCGGCGACGGGCACGCGATCGGACGCTTCGACACCGACCGCCTCCTCGACCATCGGGCCCGTCGCCCGACGCTGCGCCTCGTCGACGGTGTGAGCCGCGGGCTCGACTGGCCCACCATCGAGCTTCGGTTCCTGGACCACATCGAGGGCCGGGACGTCCTGCTGCTCCACGGCGCCGAACCCGACCATGAGTGGCGGGCCTTCGCCGGGGCCGTGCTCGGGATGTGCGGTCCCCTGGACGTGGTCCAGGTCGTCGGCCTGGGGGCATATCCGGCGGCGGTGCCGCACACCCGGCCCACGCGGCTGGCCTGTACGGCGGGCTCATCCGATCTGGTCGACCTGCTCGACTTCCTCACCGCCTCCCTCGAGGTGCCGGCGGGTGCCCAGGCTGCGGTAGAGGCAGCCGCTACCACTGCCGGGATCGAGGCGCTCGGCCTGTGGGCCCAGGTGCCCCACTACCTGTCGGCCACCTCCTTCGCCCCGGCCAGCGAGGCGCTCCTTACAGGGCTGGTCGCCCTGACCGGGGTCGAGATCGACCTCACGCCGGTCACGGAGCGGGCGCTGTCGGCCCGGACCCGGCTGGACGAGATGGTCGCCAGGGATCCGGAGCATGTCACCATGCTCGAGAAGTTGGAGGCCATCTACGATGACCTCCACGATCCGCGGTCTCAGATGCCGACCGGCGAGGACCTGGCAGCCGAGTTGGAGGAATTCCTGCGCGACCAGTGAGCGGGCCGCTCAGACGACGACGTTGACCAGGCCGGGTGGTCGGACGATCAACTTCTTCGGCGTGTCGCCGCCGAGGTGGGCGGACACCCGGTCGGAGGCCAGGGCGGTGGCCTCGGCCGTTGCTGCGTCGATGTCGGCCGGGACCTCGATCCGGTCGCGGACCTTTCCGTTGACCTGTACGACCATGGTGACGGTTTCGTCGAGCAGCTTGGCGGGGTCGGCTTCGGGCCACGGCTGTTCGTGTACGTGGCCGCCGTTGCGGACATCCCAGAGTTCGGCGCAGAGGTGGGGGGCGGCGGGCGACATCGTGAGGAGCAGAGCGTCGACGGCGGCGTCGAGGGTGGGCCCGTGGGGGCCGTCGTCGGCCTGCACCCAGCGGTAGACGAGGTTGGTGAACTCCATGAACCCGGCGATGGCGGTGTTGTAGGACCAGCGGTCGTATTCGTCGGTGATTCGGGCCACGAGTCGGTGGGTAGCCCTGTCGACCACGATGTCGGCCTCGGTGGGGTCGCCGTCGCGTGCATCGGCCGCCAGCGGGCTGCCGGGTTCGGCGAGGCGCCAGACGCGGGCCAGGAACTTGGCACAGCCGTCGATGCCGAAGTCCTCCCAGTCGACGTCCTCCTGAGGCGGCTTGACCTGCAGGTGGGCGAGGCGGAGGGCGTCGGCGCCCTGGTCGTCGAGGATCTCCTCGGGGGCGACGAGGTTGCCCTTGGACTTCGACATCTTGACGCCGCCGAGGCGGATCATTCCCTGGGTGAACAGGCGGGCGAAGGGCTCGCGCACTCCGGAGGGGGCCACGCCGAGGTCCGCCAGTGCCTTGGTGAAGAAGCGGGCGTACATGAGGTGGAGGATGGCGTGTTCGACGCCCCCGATGTACTGGTCGACCGCCAGCCAGTGGGCGGCTGCCTCGGTGGTGAAGGGGGCGTCGTCGCACCACGGGTCGGTGAAGCGAAGGAAGTACCAGGACGAGTCGACGAAGGTGTCCATGGTGTCGGTCTCGCGGCGGGCCGCTCCCCCGCAGGACGGACAGGTCGCGGCGAGGAAGCCCTCGTGGGTGGTTAGCGGCGACCGGCCGGTGGGCATGAACTCGACGTCGTCGGGCAGGTCGACGGGCAGTTGGTCGGCGGGAACCGGTTGTTCGCCGCAGTCGTCGCAGTAGACGATCGGGATCGGACAGCCCCAGTAGCGCTGGCGGGAGAGCAGCCAGTCGCGGAGGCGGTAGTTGACCTTGCGCTCCCCCAGGTCCTCGGCCTCGAGCCAGTCGATGGCGGCGGCCTTGGCCTCGGTGACGTGGAGGCCGTCGAGGAACCCGCTGTTGACGGCGGGGCCGTCGCCGAGGTACGCCTGCCCGTCGAAGTCGTCGGGGGGCTGGACGGTGCGGATGATCTCGCAGCCGTGCACCTCGGCGAATTCCCAGTCGCGCTGGTCCTCGCCGGGGACGGCCATGATCGCCCCGGTGCCGTAGGTCATGAGGACGTAGTCGGCGGCGAAGAGCGGGATTGCCCGTCCGGTGAACGGGTTGACGACCCGGCCGCCGGTGGCCATGCCCCGCTTTTCCAACGTGCCCTCGCTGGAGAGGCGGTCGATCTCGGAGCGGCCGGCCAGCGAGGAGCGGAAGGCGGCGATGTCGGCCCGTCGATCATCGGTGGTGAGCTCATCGAGGCGGGGGTGCTCGGGCGAGATGACGGCGAAGGTGATGCCGAAGCCGGTGTCGGGGCGGGTGGTGAAGACCTGCAGCGGCTCGACGTCGGTGCGGGCGTTCCCGTCGGCATCCGCGATCGGCAGTCCGAACTCGGCGCCCTCGGAGCGGCCGATCCAGTGGCGCTGCATGACCTTGACCTTGTTGGGCCATTCCAGGTCGTCGAGGTCGTCGAGCAGTTCCTGGGAGTAGGCGGTGATCCGGTAGAACCACTGCTCCATGTCCCGGTTCTCGACGACGTCCCCGGAGCGTTCGCAGGTGCCGTCGGGCAGGACCTGTTCGTTGGCGAGCACCGTCTGGCAGCCGGGGCACCAGTTGACGGGAGCATGGCCGCGGTAGACGAGGCCGGCCTCGTAGAACTTCAGGAAGATCCACTGGGTCCAACGGATGTAGGAGGGGTCGTGGCTCCTGATGACCCGTCGCCAGTCGTAGGCGGCGCCTATGCGGCGCAGAGAGGCGGAAAGTGCCTCGATGTTGGCCTCGGTGTTGATCCGGGGGTGGGTGCCGGTCTGGATGGCGGCGTTCTCTGCGGGGAGGCCGAACGAGTCGAAGCCGATCGGCGAAAGGACGCCGTCGCCGCGCATGGTGCGGTAGCGCACGAGCAGGTCGCCCATCGTGTAGTTGCGGACGTGCCCCATGTGAGCCGGGCCACTCGGGTACGGGTACATCGAGAGCACGTAGTACGGCGGCCGGGGGTCGTCGTTGTCGACCTCGTAGGTGCCCTCTTCGAGCCAGTGCAGTTGCCAGCGGGCCTCGATGGCCTGGGGGTCGTACGGGGTGGGCATGGCTGCCGAGGCTACCTATCGAAGGGCCCGGAAGGCGGGCCGCTCGCCGTACCCCGCTTGGTAGCCTGACCGCCCCTCGGGGCTATAGCTCAGTTGGCAGAGCGCCTCCATGGCATGGAGGAGGTCGAGGGTTCAATTCCCTCTAGCTCCACGCAGCATCCCGGGCCCCTGCCCGGGATGCTTCGCGTTCAGTCACTCACTCCCCGTCGAGCGGGATCCGCGGACGGTCGGACCAGAGGCGCTCGAGGTCGAAGTGGGCGCGGGAGTCGTCGTCGAAGACGTGGACCACGAAGCCGGCGTAGTCCATGAGTATCCACAGGTGGCCGCCGATCATCTCGTTGCGCTCGGCACCCTCGACCCGTGTCGGTCGGGGGCCACCGGCGACCGCGACCATCTGCTCGACATCGTCGACGATGGCCCGAACCTGACGGCGGTTGGCGCCGCTGGTGATGACGAACAGGTCGGTCACCGAGAGCACGTCGCCCACGTCGATGATCACGGTGTCGCGGCCGAGGCCCTGGTCGGCGGCCCGGGCCGCCTCGAGCGCCCATTCGTGCAGGCCCTCGAACGTGGTGGCGTCTGCAGGGGCGGTCGTCTCGGGCATCACTGCGGCGACGCTACCCGGCGGCTCATCAGGCGCCGCCGTTCGACGAAGTTCCGTGCTCGGCGACGAAGTCTGCGCCGAGGATCACCGTCAGGTCTGCCGCCGGGCTGAGCATCGGATCGTGGAGTGTTCCGCCGCCGACCACCACAGCAAGGCGGGCGGCCTCGGCTTCGGAGGCGGGATCCCGGTAGAGGACCCGGGTACCGATCAGGTCGAAGTCCTCGTGGTTACCGACCACGGAGACCTCGGCACCGGCCGCCACGAGCAGTTCCCGGGCGATGTCGTCGAGTGCGAAGTCGCCGTTGCCGTTGAGGAGTCGGACCGTCGTCCGTGACCCCGGGACGGCAGGGATCGGGAAGGGGAAGGTCTCGACCACCGTCCGGTCGACCCATTCGGTGCCCGGCTCCGGTGACGGCCAGGCCACCACCCGGACGTTCCCACCGGCCACCGCCGTGACCACCTCGACCAACTCGATGACGATGGCGGGCAGTCGGTCGGCCGGATCCGAGGCCGCTCCCACCGTTGCGAACCACGCCCGCCACCACGCCTCCTGCCGGGCGACCCGCAGCATCGGGTCCTCGAAGGGCAGGCCCAGATAGTCCGGAGCCTCGACTCCGGCGACGGAGGCGTCCTCGAAGGGGACCTGGATCGTCCCCGCCGGCTCGGCGAGGCTCCTCAGCCGGGACGGCGTGAGGAGCGCCGTGTTGCTGACCTCGACGTCGAGGATGTCGACCACAGCGTCGCGGAGCCCGTCGACTCCGTCCGCCTCGTGGGCAGCGGCCAGCGTCTGTCCACCGGAGAGCGCCTCGGGTGGCACCACAAGCACCGTGCCGCCCCCGTTCTGACGGTCGGCTACCGCCAGGATCGTCACGCCGGTGAGATGGCCCTCCTCGTCCTCCGAGACGACAAGCAGCGACCAGGTCTGTTCTACGAAGGCCTCGAAGCCGGGCGCCGTCACGTCCACGATCACGTCGAGGGTCGCACCCTCCTCGCTCTCGAGCACCTGGTCGAACCCCTCGACCACGAGAAACGCCGACCAGACGATGGCCGCGACAAGCAGGACCGGAAACCCCCACCGCCACCCGGTCGACAGCGGCGGGGTCGGGATGCGCTGCTGGAAGCGCGGCGGGTGCGTCGGCAGATCGAGGCGGTCGCGCTCCGGTGCCTCCACGGGTGTCACGCCGAACCCCTGGCCCCGTAGAGGCCCCGCTCACGGATCACCTCGTCGACCCTCGCCGGAACCAGGACCCCGACCTCAGTCCCGGCCGCATACCGGGAACGCATGTCGCTGCTGGACACCTCGGGCAGGTCGGCTTCCAGTTCCTCGAACTCCCACCCCGGTGGTGGCCCGCCCGACTGCCCCGACCTGCGCATGACGACGATCGTGGCACGTTCGCGCACTTCAGCGGGGCGCACCCACGTGTCGAGCAGCGCCGCGGCGTCGGTGCCCAGCAGCAGGAGCAGTTCAGCCCCCGGATGTGCGGTGGCCAGTTCGAGCAGGGTGTCCGCCATGTAGGAAGGTCCACCGCGTCGTATCTCGCGGTCGTCGACGATGAACCGTCCCTTGCCCGGGGAGAACCCCTCGGCCAGGGCCCTGGTCATCGCCAGGCGGTCCTCGACCGGTGTGATCGCCGAATCGGCCGTCTTCTGCCAGGGGTCGTTGGCGACAACCAGGTAGAGGAGGTTCAGTCCCAGGACCTCGACAGCCGCCTCGGCAGCCGCGGCGTGCCCCCCGTGTGGCGGATCGAAGGTCCCGCCGAGGACGCCGATCCGCTCAGGGTGGGAATCGGCGGCTGTTTCGGTCACGGCGGGAGCCTACCCACCATCCGTGCAACGAAATCAGGGGCAAATCCGCCCGAAACCCGATCGCCGTATAGGCCACAACGGGGAATATCCCGGCCGATACGGGAGGTTTCCTGGGGGTGTGCCCGACGTCACCCGATCCTCTCTTTACCTGAAGGACGATCTGTGCTTATATGTCCCTTCGTCGGAGCGGTCGAACCCCCCCAACCTGCGGCCCGGCTCCCAACCTCCAGAAATCCGCCGGTCGCCTGCGCGCGAATCGGACCCCGAATAGAGCAAGTGAGTGTGAACAGATAATGAGTGATTCCGTAGGCCAGTACCTGAACGAGATCGGGATGGTCCCCCTGCTCAACGCCCAGGATGAGCGGGAGTTGTCCCAGACCATCGAAGCAGGCGCCGAGGCACGCGCCCAGAAGGAAGCCGGCGAAACCGGCGTCGTCCTGGACCGCGCCATTCGCAAGGCAGCCCAGGCCAAGGACCGGTTCATCCGCTCCAACCTCCGGCTGGTCGTGAGCGTCGCCCGCCGCTATCCCCTGCCCCCCGGCATGGAATTGCTCGACCTCATCCAGGAGGGCAACCTCGGCCTCGAGCACGCCGTCGACAAGTTCGACTGGCGCAAGGGCTTCAAGTTCTCGACATACGCAACCTTCTGGATCCGTCAGGCCATCGGTCGGGCCCTCGACCAGAAGGCCAGCCTGGTCCGCCTCCCCGGCGACCGTTCGGCCAGCCTCCGGGCCGCCCTGCGAGCTGTCTCCGGCAACGGCGACGAACTCGACGAGGAACACGCCCGCCTGCATCGGCTCACCACCCCGACCTCCCTCGACCGCACCATCGGAGACGACGACAGCAACGAACTGGTCGACCTCCTCCCCGACTCCAAGCCGGGGCCAGAGTCGCAGGTCATGGCCCAGGCCGAAAACGACATGGCGATGGGCCTGCTCGACGTCCTCGACACCCGGGCCCGCTACGCCGTCGAACAGCGTTTCGGGCTCCACGACGGCCGCAAGCGCTCGTACCGCGAGGTCGGCGAGGAACTCGGTGTGACTGCAGAGGCCGCCCGACGCCTGGTGAAGCGTGCCGTCAGCACTGTGCGTGACCGCGCCGAAGACTTCGCCAACGACGCAGCCTGAACCACCCCCCCTGCCGGCAACCCAGCCGGCGCCACCCGCAGACCCCGAAAACCCACTGGGGCACGCGCGCGCCCTCCCCCTAGGATTCATTCCCGTGGACACTTCTCTCGCCGACTGGCACCCCCGCACCTGGCGTGAGCGGATCGCCCTGCAACAGCCGACCTGGCCCGACGACGCCGCCCACGAGGCCGTCCTCAAGGAGATGGCCAACCTGCCGCCGCTGGTCTTCGCCGGAGAGGCACGGGACCTGACCGAGGGCCTCGCCGCCGTTTCCCGTGGCGAGGCGTTCCTGCTCCAGGCAGGCGACTGCGCCGAGTCCTTCGATACCTCGGCCGATTCGATCCGCGACCGGCTGCGGGTGATCCTCCAGATGGCGGTCGTACTCACCTACTTCACCGGTGTTCCCGTGGTCAAGGTCGGCCGCATCGCCGGACAGTTCGCCAAGCCCCGCTCAAGCGACACCGAGACCGTCGACGGCCTCGAGCTCCCTGCATTCCGCGGCCACATCGTCAACGACATCGGCTTCACCGAGGGCGAACGTACTGCCGATCCGTCACGCCTCCTGACCGCCTACAACCGGGCTGCCGCCACCCTCAACCTGCTGCGCGCATTCACCAAGGGTGGCTTCGCCGACCTCTCACGCGTCCACCAGTGGAACCGCGAGTTCGTCGCCGCCAGCCCCGTCGGCCAACGCTACGACGCCCTGGCCGCCGAGATCGACCGGGCCGTGCAGTTCATGCGCGCCTGCGGCGTCACCTCCGAGCGGTTGTCCGAACTCAGCCAGGTCGACTTCTACACCAGCCACGAGGCCCTCCTGCTCGGCTACGAGGAGGCCCTGACCCGTCGCGACTCCCTCACCGGCGGCTGGTACGACTGCTCGGCCCACATGCTCTGGATCGGCGACCGCACCCGACAACTCGACGGTGCCCACATCGAGTTCCTGCGCGGTGTCCACAACCCGCTGGGTTGCAAGGTCGGGCCGTCGGCTACCCCCAACGAGGTGCTGGCCCTGTGCGAGGCGCTCAACCCCGACCGCATGCCGGGTCGCCTCACGCTCATCACCCGGCTGGGTGCCACGCAGGTCGTCGACGCACTGCCGCCCCTCCTGGAAGCCGTCAGGGATGCCGACCACCCGGTCGTGTGGGTGTGCGATCCGATGCACGGCAACACGTTCACCGCCGACGACGGCCGCAAGACCCGCCACTTCGACGACGTGCTCGCCGAGGTCTCCGGCTTCTTCGCCGCCCACCGCTATGTAGGGACCAACCCGGGTGGCGTACACCTCGAACTCACCGGCGACGACGTAACCGAGTGCCTCGGTGGCGGTGACGAGGTGGCCTCCACGGACCTCGAGCACCGTTACGAGACCATGTGCGACCCCCGCCTCAACGGCATGCAGAGCGTCGACCTGGCGTTCCGGCTCGCCGAGTTCCTGCGCAACGGCCACGCCTAGCAGTTCCGGAGTCTGCTCTCCGGTTCAGACCAACTTCTCGACGAACGCCTCGAGTTGGCGCAGGTTGCGTACCTCGAACACGCCGTCGCAGTGGTTGCCGTACTCCCCCACGATCGAATCGCCGGTGTCCCAGTAGGCCCTCGGCTCCGGGTCCAGCCAGTAGACCTTGCGGGCCCTGTGCTGGACCTCCTTGAGGATCCAGGACTGGGAGGCGTGGTAGTTGTTGCGGGCGTCGCCGAGCACCAGGACCGTCGTCTTGGGGCCGATGTCGCGGTTGTAGCGCTCCCAGAACACACCGAAGGCGTGGCCGTAGTCGGAGTGCCCGTCCACCCAGACCACGTCGGCCTCGGTGTTGACCCGGTGAACCGCCTCGCCGATGTCCTCGACCCCGTCGAAGAAGCGGGTGACCTCGTCGAGGCCGTCTATGAACACGTAGGACCGCACCTTCGAGAACTGGTTGCTGATGGCGTAGACGAGGTGGAGGGTGAACCGGGCGAAAGCCGCCACCGAACCGGAGATGTCGGCAACCACCATGATCTCGGGCTTCGCCGGTCGGGGGTAGCGGAACTTGAGCTCGGCCGGGACGCCCCCGTAGCTGAGCGAATGGCGCATCGTGCTGCGGAAGTCAAGGGCCCCCTTGCGGCCGTGGCGACGCTTGCGGGCCAGCCTGGCCGCCAGCTTGCGGGTGAGCGGGTAGATGGCCTTGCGGAGGTTCGCCAGTTCCTCGCGTGATGCGTGCATGAAGTCGACGTCCTCGGGCAGGGGCTTGCGGAGCGTCTTGGCCATGGCATCTACGCCGCGGTCGGCAACCAGGCGGCGGCGGATCTCGGCCTCGATCTCCCGCTTGAGTTGCTCGATCCGGTCCGAGAACTCGTCGCGTTCGAGACGCTCCTCGAGCGGCGTCAGGTCCTCGGGGGCGTCCTCCCGGGAGGCCTCCATGAGCTGCTCGAGCAGGTCGTCGAGCTCGAGGTTCCGCAGCGTGCGGTACAGGTAGTAGGTGCCGCCGACGGGTCGGCCGGGTTCCATGCCGGCGAAGCGCGTGACCGCCTGGCGTGCAAGGGCGGCGAGCATCGCGGCGTCGCCGTTCATGAGTGCCTTGAACAGCATCTCGGCCAGTTGCTCGGGAGTGAGGGCCTGCATGCCACCACCGCCGCCCTGAGGCTGCTGGCCGTCGCCGGGAGCGACCTCGCCGTCTGGCCCCCCAGCATCGTCGCCCTCGCCGATCACGTCGTATTCGGGTCCCCGTAGCGAGAAGTAGACCTCGAAAACGACCTCGAACGCCTTCCAGTGCGCATGGTTCTTGACCAGCGTCGCCCCGAGGGCGTACTTGAAGGCCTCCCGGTCCTCGATCGGGATGTGGGTGACCGCCTCCATGGCATCGAGGTTCTCGGTCAGGCTGACCGGCAGCCCGGCCCGGCGGAGTTCGACGATGAAGTCGCTGAGCAGGTCGAGGAGCGGCTTCTCACCCCCGTGGGTGGTGGGTTCGGCGAGGCTCACAATGGGGCTCCGATGTCGAGCCGGGCGTTCAGGTCCCTTCGGGGACCAGTTCGTCCTGGTTGTCGGCGAACTCCTTGACCGCCTTGTCGATGTCAGTGCGGTACTTGAGCAGGACGTTGACCGTGTCGGTGGCCGTCTGGGCGTCGACCTTGTCGATGCCGAGCAGCACCAGGGTGCGGGCCCAGTCGAGCGTCTCGGAGACCGAGGGGTGCTTCTTGAGGTCGAGTTGGCGAACCGATCGGACGATTCGGGCGACCTGGTCTGCCAGGTTCTCGTTGATGCCCTCGACCTTGGACTCGATGATCTGGCGCTCGCGGTCGAGGTCCGGGTAGTCGATGTAGAGGTAGAGGCACCGGCGCTTGAGGGCCTCGGAGAGCTCACGGGTTGCGTTCGAGGTGAGGAACACCAGCGGCACCTGGGTTGCGACGACCGTACCCAGTTCGGGAATCGACACCTGGTACTCAGAGAGGATCTCGAGCAGCAGGGCCTCGGTCTCGATCTCGAGCCGGTCGACCTCGTCCACCAGCAGCACGACGGGATCCTCGGCCCGGATGGCCTCGAGTAGCGGTCGGGTCAACAGGAACTCCTCGGAGAAGAGGTCGTCCTCGATCTCGGTCCAGTCGCTGTCCTCCTCGGTCTGGATGCGCAGGAGTTGCTTCTTGTAGTTCCACTCGTAGAGGGCCTTGGACTCGTCGAGGCCCTCGTAGCACTGGAGTCGGATCAGACGCGAGCCGGTCACCTCGGCGACACACTTGGCCAATTCGGTCTTGCCGGTGCCGGCCGGGCCCTCGACGAGGACCGGCTTGCCGAGGCGGTCGGCCAGGTAGACGATGCCGGCGATCCCCTCGTCGGCCAGGTACTTGGCGTCGGCCAACTTGGTGCGAACGGATGCGACATCTTCGAAACGGTGGGACATGGAGGCGATCGTACCGACCGGTAACCGAAGGACCGCAGTCGGAAAGCAGGCTCGGGGCAGGTTCGGGTGCCTCAGGCCCGGATCTGGCCGTCGCCGCGCACCACGTACTTCTCGGTGGTCAGCTGTGCGAGGCCCATCGGCCCGCGGGCATGGAGTTTCTGGGTGCTGATGCCGATCTCTGCTCCAAAGCCGAACTCCTCGCCGTCTACGAAGCGGGTCGAGGCATTGACCAGGACTGCGGCCGCGTCGACTTCGTTGCAGAATCTCTCGGCAGCCGCCTCGTCGCCGGTGACGATGGCCTCGGAGTGACCGCTGCCGGTCTGGTTGACATGCTCGATGGCATCGTCGAGGTCGGTGACCACCCGCACGGAGATCTTGAGGTCGAGGAACTCGGTGGCGTAGTCGTCGTCGTGGGCCACCCCGATCGACGGTGCGACGATGCGCGAGCGACCGTCTCCCACGAACTCGACGCCGTCGAGGGCGGCCAGGGCCATCGGCAGGAACTCTTCGGCCACGTCGGCATGGACCACGAGGCTTTCGGCTGCGTTGCACACCGACGGCCGGTGGGTCTTGGCGTTGTGGAGGATCGAGACCGCCATCTCGAGATCGGCTGCGGCATCGACGTAGACGTGGCAGTTGCCGTCGCCGTCGATCACGTAGGGAACGGTGGCGTTGTCGAGGATGGAGCGGATCAGCGAGGGGCCTCCCCGCGGGATCAGGCAGTCGATGCTGTCGCGCAGTTGCATGAACTCGACGGCGGCCTCACGGCTGACGTCCTCGACGAGGAGCAGCGCATCGGCGGGCAGTCCGTTGCCTTCGACGGCAGCCCGAATCGAGGCGGCGATGGCCCGGTTCGACTCCAGGGCGGCCGAGGAGCCCCGCAGGAACGCAACGTTGCCGGACTTGAGGCACAGGCCAAAGGCGTCGCTGGTGACGTTCGGGCGCATCTCGTAGATGATCGCAACCACGCCGAGCGGGACGCGGACCCTGGAAATGTGGAGTCCGTTGGGTCGATCCCAGGCTGCGGTGACCTCCCCCACCGGGTCCGGCAGGGCGGCCACCTGGCGAAGCCCGGAAGCCATGCCCTCGAGGCGGGACCCGTCGAGCCTCAGGCGGTCGAGCAGGTTGGGCGAGATGCCGTCGGCCTCGCCACGCACCAGGTCCAGTTCGTTGCCCTCGATGATCCGGTCGGCATCGGTGAGCAGGCGGTCGGCTGCGGCGTGCAGCACGGCGTTCTTCCGGTCGGTCGAGGCGACGGCCAACGCCGGGGCGGCGCCCTTGGCGCGCCGACCGAGGTCCGCGATGTTCGAGGTGCTGACGCTCACGGAAATGCAGGCTACCGGCAGGGTCGCGGACGGGTCCCTTGCGACCCTCCTGCGATCGGGCCGACTACTAGGGTCGCCGGGGTGAACGACGCTCCTGCGCTGGACGGCGACGGCCCTGCACAGGGAGCCCGTTCCGTGGCTTCGGGCATCCTCTGGTCGCGCCTGGCGGGGCTGCTCCGGGAGTCCCTGCTTCGCTCGGTGCTGGCCCTGGGGCCGGCCGCCGACGCCTTCGGGGCGGCCCTGCGAATCCCCAACGTCCTCCAGAACCTGTTGGGCGAGGGTTCGTTGTCGGCGTCCTTCATCCCCGTCTACTCCCGGCTGCTGGGTGAGGGACGGGACGAAGAGGCCGGCAAGGTCGCCGGTGCCGTGGCGGGGCTCATGGCTGTGCTGTCCGGCGGTCTGGCGCTGTTCGGGATCATCTTCGCCCGGCCGCTCACCTCGCTGCTGGCCCCCGGCTTCGACGGGGCCCGCCACGAGTTGACCATCGACCTCATTCGGGTCACGACGGCGGGCATCGGCTTCCTGGTGCTGTCGGCGTGGTGCCTCGGGGTGCTCAACAGCCACCGGCGGTTCTTCCTGCCGTACGTGGCGCCCGTGCTCTGGAACGCCGCCCAGATCGTGGTCCTGGCAGCAGCACTGGTCGCCGACTGGGACCCGACGGGCGCCGCCAGGGCGCTGGCCTGGGGGCTGGTCGTCGGTGGCTTCCTGCAGTTCGCCGTGCAGGCCGTGGCGGTACGGCGCATGCTCCCCGACCTGCGACCCAGCCTCGCCCGCTCGGACCCTGGCGTCATCGAGGTACGGCGCCGCTTCGTGCCGGCGGTCATGGGACGTGGCGTGGTACAGGTATCGGGCTACGTAGACCTGGTCCTGGCATCGCTGCTGGCCACCGGCGCCGTCGCCGCCCTGTTGTCGGCCCAGGCCCTCTACCTGCTTCCGCTGAGCCTGTTCGCAATGAGCGTGGCAGCCGCAGAGTTGCCCGAGATGTCCCGGGCGGTCGATTCGTCGGTTCTCGCCTCGCGGGCCACCGACGCCGTGCGGCGGACGGCCTTTTTCACGCTGTTCAGCGGAGTGGCCTACGTGGCGGTCGGCGAGTTGGTCGTCGAGGCGCTGTTCGGCTGGGGGGCGTTCGACGCCGACGACGCCCGGGTGGTCTGGCTGGTCCTGGCCGCCTACTCGCTGGGGCTGCCCGCCACCTCGGTCTCCCGGGTGCTGCAGGGCACCTGCCACTCGGTCGGCGACACGGCCGGCCCCGCACGCATCGCCGGGATCCGTGTCGCCGTCGCCGCTGTGGTCGGCCTGGTCCTCATGTTCCAGTTCGACGAGGTCTTCGTGTTCGACGGTGCGTTCGGCACCGGCGGCATCGGACTCGGAGAGCAGGACGGCTTGGCCCCCCACCTCGGCGCCGTCGGCCTGGCCCTCGGTTCGGCCGTGGCCGCCTGGATCGAGCTGGGTCTGCTGACCGGTCGGGCACGTTCTGCAGCGCCGGACCTGCGCTCCCCGGCCGTTGCACTCGGGTCGCTGGCCGTGCCGGCTGCCCTGGCCTTCCTGGTCGGAGCCGCCGCGAAGTTCGTGCTTGACGGGCTGCCGGCCGTGTTCGGTGCTCCGCTCGCCCTCGGGGTGTCGGGTTTCGTCTACGTGGCTGCCTCGCACCGAATGAAGGTCGCCGAGGCCCACCTGGTGCTCGCTCCCATCCGCCGCCGCCTCTGGCGCTAACGCGGGAGGACGACCAGGTCGTCGGCGTGGACGACCTCGTGGGGGATGCCGTCGGGAAGCTCGCTCGTCCTGCTGCCCTGGATGGATCGCAACTGTGCGGAGTCGTGACGGACGATGCCCTTGGCAAAGACGGTCCCCTCCGGGTCGACCACCTCCACGGCGGCACCCGCCTCGAATTTGCCCTCTACGCCGATCACGCCGGCCGGTAGGAGCGACACCCGTCGATCCTCGAGCGCACGGCGGGCTCCGGCGTCGACCGAAACCTGTCCCGAGGAACCGACGGCGAAGGCGATCCAGAGTCGACGGGCGCCGAGGCGGCCCTGACGGGCGCGCACGACCGTTCCAACGCCGGGTGTCCCGGCCACGGCGTCGACGATCACGCCCTCGCGCTTCGCATCAGCGATCACCGAGGGAACTCCGGACCAGGCGGCGATCTTGGCGGCGGCCAACTTCGAGGCCATGCCGCCACTCCCCCGGGTCGAGCCGGTACCACCCGCCAGACGCTCCATCTCGTGGTCGATCTCGATGATCTCCTCGATCAGCGAGGCGCCGGCGTCGAGTCGGGGGTCGGCGGTGAACAGGCCGGGCGTGTCAGTCAGGAGCACCAGCAGGTCGGCCTCGACGAGGTGGGCCACGAGGGCGGCGATGCGGTCGTTGTCGCCGAAGCGGATCTCATCGTCGGCGATGGCGTCATTTTCGTTGACTACCGGCACGACGCCGAGTTCGAGGAGGCGCGTGAGGGTGCCCCGTGCGTGCAGGTACTGGGCCCGCACGAAGAAGTCGAGCGGTGCCAGGAGAACCTGTCCGGCGACCAGGCCGTGGCGGCCCAACGCCTCCTGGTAGGTGCCGATCAGATTGCCCTGGCCGACGGCGGACACCGCCTGGAGGGTGACGGAGTCGCTCGGACGGCGGTCGCCCCCCATGCCCAGGGCCGGGAGGCCGGCGGCGATGGCGCCCGAGGTGACCACGACGACCCTGGCGCCATCGGAACGCAGGACGGCAACCTCGTCGCAGAGCTTGGCCACCAGGGCGCGGTCGATAACCCCCTCGCCGTCGGTGATGGACGAGGTTCCGACCTTGACGACGATGGTCCGGGCCATCAGTGGGTCCGCCCGGGTGCCGGGCCGTGTCGTGGGATGAACAGGTTCATGTGTCCTCTTCGTAGTCGAACTCGAGCCGGCCGATGCGCACGGTTTCACCCTGCTTCGCCCCGGCCCGCACCAACGCCCGGTCTACACCCATCGAGCGGAGCCTTTCGTGGACGTATTCCAGCGCCTCCGGGTTGGTGAGGTCATTGAGGTTGACGGTGCGGGCTATGTGCCGGTCCGGGATCTCCCAGGCCCCGTCCTCCCCGCGAACCACCACGACGCCCTCCGGCTCTGGCCTGTGTACCACCACCGGTGTTCGGTCGACGTGGACCTCCCGGGCGAGGTCGACCGCATCGCCCATTCGGTGGACGAGGGCGTCGAGGCCTTCGCCGGTCAGCGCCGACAGGCGGTCACCGTCGAAGTCGACACCCTGTTCGGCCACGTCGGCACGTGAACCGACGATGATGCGGGGTCGCTCGAGCAGCTCTGGACGGTAGGCGTCCAGCTCGTGCTCGAGGACCGCCAACTGCCCGGCGGGCGGGCGCTCGGCGGTCGGTGCGAGGTCCAGCATCACGACGAGCACGCTCGCCCGTTCGATGTGGCGCAGGAAGAGGTGCCCGAGGCCCTTGCCGTCGGATGCTCCCTCTATGAGACCGGGAATGTCCGCCACAACGAACTCCGGTCGGCCCTCTGGACGGACAACCCCCAGGTTCGGCTCGAGCGTGGTGAACGGGTAGTCGGCTATTCGGGGCTTGGCGGCCGAGATCCGCGAGATGAGGGTGCTCTTGCCGACGTTGGGAAAGCCGACCAGCGCCACGTCGGCCATGAGCCGCAACTCGAGGCGCAGCCACCGCTCCTCTCCTTCCTCGCCCTGCTCGGCGAAGGTCGGGACCCGACGCCTGTTGCTGAGGAACTTGGCGTTGCCCTTGCCGCCTATTCCCGCTCGTGCAACGAGGCATCGGTCGCCATGGGCGACCAGGTCGGCGATGCGCTCCTCTGCGTACATGTCGTGGACGCTGGTGCCCTCGGGGACCTTGAGGACGAGGTCCTCGGCCGAACGGCCGTGCCTCTTGCCGCCGGAGCCGTGGGTACCGTTCTCCGCCCTGCGGTGCGGGTGGTCCCGGAAGCCCAGCAGGGAGGCCACGTTGTGGTCGGCCTCCAGCCAGACGCTGCCGCCGTCTCCGCCGTCTCCACCATCGGGGCCGCCCTTGGGCACATGGGCCTCACGACGGAAGGACACCACGCCGGCTCCGCCGTCGCCGCCCCGGACGTTCAGCCCGCATTCGTCCACGAACTGCGACATGGGCACGAGCCTACCGACGGGCTGCGGACGGTCGGGGTGGACGCCTGCTATGACGACTGCTCGCCATAGGGTGGCCCGGATGCCAGGCGAAGAACCCACGCAAGCCACCGGACCCACTCGCGATCAGGTCTGGGCCTCGACGATGGACGGGCACGTGGCCGGCGCCGGCGCTTCGGATCATGGATCGGCCTCGGTCCGCACCGCCCACGTCGACAGCCGGGCGACGATCGAACCCTGCGAGGTGATCGGTCGGAAGGAGCGCGAATCGGGCGGGCTCCCGATCTCCAATCCCGCAGCCACCCCGGGAATCGGAGCCGGAGATCGGATCCTCCCGGAGGAACCGGACCCACTGCGCACCTGCTTCGAACGCGATCGGGACCGGATCCTGCACGGCACGGCGTTTCGGCGGTTGGCCGGCAAGACCCAGGTGTTCGTCTTCCCGGAGGATCACCAGCGCACCCGGCTCACCCACGCCCTCGAGGTAGCCCAGGTGGCCAGGTCCATCTCCACCGGCCTCGGCCTGAACGTCACCCTCGCCGAAGCCATCGCCCTCGGACACGACTGTGGACATGGGCCCGGCGGGCACGCCAGCGAGGACGCCCTCAGCCCGTACGTGGACGGCGGTTACGACCATGCACGGTGGGGCGCAGACGTCACGCTCGACCCGCTGAACCTGTGTACCGAAACCCTCGACGGCATTCGCAACCACTCGTGGTCGCGCCCGGCGCCGTCGACACCGGAGGGCGAGGTCGTGAGTTGGGCCGACCGCATCGCATACGTCTGCCACGACTTCGAAGATGCCGTCCATGCCGGCGTGGTCAGGCCGGACATGCTTCCCGACGCGGTCCGTCGGCATTGCGGCGAGGCTCGCCGGGAACAGTTGGGCGTGTTCATCGACGCTGTGGTCCACACCTCTGCGAGCACGGGCCGCGTGGGCATGGACGATGAGACCGCCGATGCGCTGGCCGCCTTTCGCAACTTCGACTACGAGCAGATCTACCTTCGACCCGACTCGGTGCGCCAGGCTGCGCTGGTCGTCGAGATGCTCCAGGCCCTGGTCGAGCACCTGCTGGCCTCACCAGGCGACCTGCCGGCGGAGCTTCAGGACCCTGGCGATTCCGACAGGCTCGCCGTGGTCAACTATGTGGCAGGGATGACCGACCGGTTCGCCTGCCGGAGCGCGGTGAGGCTCCTGGGCTGGAAAGAGGAGCGGCTACCGACCGGGGTCGGAAGCCTGCACTGAACAGGAACCGGTAGGCACGAACCTTGGCGGCTCGACAGGGAACTGTTGCTACTCGGCGATCACGTCGACGAGCTTGCGGCCACGGCGATTGCCGAACTTGACCACGCCGTCTGCGGTGGCGAACAGGGTGTCGTCGCCACCACGGCCCACGTTGTCGCCGGGGTGGAACTTGGTGCCCCGCTGCCTGACGATGATCGAGCCGGCGGTCACCAGGGTGCCGTCGTAGACCTTGATACCGAGGCGCTGGGAGTTGGAGTCACGACCGTTCCGGGTGGAACCGCCGCCCTTGGTCTTGGACATGCTGGCCTGCCTCTCCGAGAGGTTGTCTGTTGCGTGAGATCGAAGCTTGAAGCAGCGGGCTTGTCAGCCGCGGGCGATGCCGAGGATCTCGATCTCGGCGTAGTGCTGACGGTGACCCCAGCGGCGACGCTGGTTGCTCTTGTTCTTGTAGGTGAACCCTCGGATCTTGGGGCCCTTGGCGTCGCCCATGATGCGAGCGGTCACCTTGGCGCCGGAGAGCGCCTCGGGGGTGGCGAGTACGTCGTCGCCGTCCACGAGGAGCACGGGGCTGAGTTCGATGTCGGTCTCCGGGTCGCCGAGCCGTTCGACGAGGAGCCGCTGCCCCTCCTCGACCCGGTACTGCTTCCCGCCGGTGGCGATCACTGCGTACATAGTTCCCAAAGGCTAGCCCTGAGCAGGCACAGCGCCACGGGGCGCTAAGCACTTCCTGAGGTGCTTCTCCGGCTGCTTCCCCAGATGCCTCCCCGGCTATCTCGCTGGCTTTGCCAGCAGGAGTTCCTCGTCGAGGGCGACACCTCGGCCGTCGCAGTCGTCGCAGCGGTCAGAGAAACTCTCGAGGAGGCCCTCGCCGATGCGTTTGCGGGTCATCTCGACGAGGCCGAGCTCGGAGATGTCGAACACCTGGGTCCGGGTCTTGTCTCGGGCCAGGGCGTCGCGAAGCGTCGCAGCGACCGCATCCCGGTTCTTCTTCACGTCCATGTCGACGAAGTCGATCACGATGATGCCGCCGATGTCGCGTAGGCGAAGCTGGCGAGCCGTCTCCTCTGCGGCCTCGAGGTTGTTGCGAAACACCGTCTCCTCGAGGCTCTTCTTGCCCACGTTCTTGCCGGTGTTCACATCGATGACCGTCAAGGCTTCGGTGTGCTCGATGATGAGCGAGCCGCCGGACGGCAACCAGACCTTGCGGTCGACCGCTTTGCGAAGCTGCTCGTGGACATGGTGGCGCTCGAAAAGGGGAAGGGATTCGGAGCCGTCCGGCCCGCTGTCGTAGAACTGGACCCGATCGGCCAGCGCCGGATTCACCCCCTGGACGTAGACGAGCACCTTGTCGTAGAGGTCCCGGTCGTCTATCACGATGCCCCGGTAGTCCTTCGTGAACTCCTCTCGGATGAACCGGAACACCGCCTCGGGCTCACGGTAGAGAAGGCTCGGTGCCGACGACTTCTTTGCCAGCGCCTCGATGTCGGCCCACTGCTGGACGAGGCGGCCGACGTCGCGCTCGAGTTCCTCTGCTGTGATGTCCTCGGCTGCCGTACGCACGATCAGGCCGTGCTCGGCCGGCTTGACCCGGTCGAGAATGTTCTGCAGGCGCTTGCGCTCCTTGTCGGGCAGGCGCTTGGAGATGCCGTACGTCGAGTTGTTGGGCACCAGCACCACGAAGCGACCTGGCAGGGAAACCTCCTGGGTGAGCCTGGCACCCTTGTGGGCGATCGGGTTCTTGGTCACCTGGCAGAGGATCGTCTGCCGGGCCTTGAGAACCTGCTCTATCCGGGCCTTGCCTCCTCCCTCGACCTCTTCGGGGTCGAACTGCAGGTCGCCCCGATAGAGCACGGCGTTTTTCGGGGTCCCGATGTCGACGAAGGCCGCCTCCATCCCGGGCAGCACGTTCTGGACCTTTGACAGGTAGACGTTGCCGTGGATCTCGCTGACATCGTCAGCCGGGCGCGAGAGGTAGTGCTCGATCAGGTTGCGACCTTCGAGCACGGCGATCTGTGTGCCACCCTCGCCCACGCTCACGCACATCAGGTAGCGACCGAGTGGCTTGCCACGTCGCTCGCGGCCCCGTCTCGTCTTGAGGGTCGCCTCGTCGAGTTCGAGCGGGCCGTCGTCGGTGATGGCCTCGACGGGTTCATTGCGTTGCCTGCCCTGCTTGCCTCGGCCCTGAGATTGCCTGCCGCTTCCCTGCTTGCCCTGCTTGCCCTGCTCGCCCTGGCCACCGCCGCCTCGGCCACCGCGGCGCCGGCGCCGGCGCCTACCGGAGCCTGGCTCCTTGCCGCCTGATGCGTCGCCACCTGCTCCGCCCGCTGCAGGCCGCGTGTCGCCGCCCGAGGGCTTCGCCACCGGGGGTGGCGGAATCGGCCCAGAGGAACCGATGGCAGGAGCGGCGTCGGCTCTCCTCCCGGATCGAGCGTTTCCGGAATCAGTGGCGCTTGTCTGTGTGTCCTGCGTATCGGCAGGTGTACTTGCTTCGGGGCTTGTATCGCCCATGGGTTCTTTCCCTTCTGTTCACACCCGTGTCTCCACGAGCGCGGCAGGGCCGGCGTCCACCGACAGCGGTTCGACGCGCGCGTCGCCCTGCGTGATCTTGATGTCTTCCTGTGACTGTTGAGATTCCTGTGATTCCTGTGACTCCTGAGATTCCTGTGACTCCTGAGATTCCTGTGATTCCCGCAACATCCATTGCTGCATCCTGCACACGGTTCGAGCCGAGAGGGGCGGATGCGGGCCCGCCGCCGGATCCACCAACATTGCCTCCAGCAATTCTACGGGTCGGAGTGCTCGGGGTTGTGTGCCGAGGACGGCGGTCACCCGGACCGTCTCGCCACCGGTTCCACACCTGCCGCGCCCAACCTCGAGTGCCTCCACGAGGGGTCGCACGTCGTCGGTGACCTGCTTTCCCTTGCGTTCGCGCTCCACGATGATCTCGTCGGCATCGAGCACCCTCGACACCCATGCCTCGACCTCGTCGAAGCCTGCGGCATCCACCTCGAACTCCCATGTGCAGGCGACAACCGCCTGTTGGAGCGAGCTGCTTCCGGGCTGCACCGGGGCGATCGCCTGCACCCGGATGCCCACCGGCAACACCTGGTTCAGGCGCCCGATGAGGCCATCCTGCGGATTTCCCGGGATCCCCTGTGGCACGAGCCCCAGCGCCTCCGCCTGTTCCCGGTCCAGTTCCACGTCCAGGTATTCGGCCTCCGACGCATAGCCGGTGGGAAGGGCGAGGCCATACGAGATCTTCGGACGCGGGGAGAAGCCCTCGCTGTAGGCAACGGGCAGTGCAACCCGCCGTAGTGCACGCTCCCAGATCCTGGCCACGTCGCGGTGGCTCGTGAAGCGCACCTTGCCCTGCTTGCTGAAGCGGATGCGGATCCTGGGGTTCGCCACGACGCTCATCTCTCGGCCCCCGCAGGGAGCAGGTTCGGCTCCACGATCGGGGGTCGCCGCTGCGACAGGCCGACCGGCACCGCTCCGACGCGATCCGGGCCCAGTTCCTGGCCGGTGCCCTGGCTGCCACCGGCCGGCGGGGTCGCCGAGGCGACGACGTGTTCAATGCCGTAGCCGGTGCAGGCGCCGCAGTCGTAGCACGGTGTCCAGCGACAGTCCTCGAGTCCGACCTCGTCGAGGGCGTCCCGCCAGTCCTGCCAGAGGAAGTCCTTGTGCAGACCGGCGCAGAGGTGGTCCCAGGGCAGCGCCTCGTCTTCGTGTCGGTGACGGTATACGTGCTCCTCGAAGGACACCCCGTGACGGTCCATGGCGTCGGTCCAGAGACTCAGGGCAAAGTGCTCGCCCCATTCCTGGAACACCCCGCCGTTGCGCCAGACGTCTTCGATCACGGCACCCATGCGCCGGTCACCCCGGCTGAGCAGCCCTTCGACCACCGAGGCGCGTGTGTCGTGCCACTTGAGTTGCACGCCCTTCGCCTTCCGTGCGGCATCGCGGAGCAGCCCCACCTTGCGGTTGAGTTCCTGTTCGGTGTTCTGGCCGAACCACTGGAACGGCGTGAACGGCTTGGGGACGAATGCCCCGACCGAGATCGTGACCGATGCGCCCTTCTGATGCCGGCGGCCGATCTCGACACACTTCTCAGCCATCCCGATGATGCCCAACGTGTCCTCGTCGGTCTCGGTGGGCAGTCCCGTCAGGAAGTAGAGCTTGACCCGCCGCCAACCCTGCGAGAACGCCGACTCGACGGCCCCGTACAGGTCCTCCTCGCGTATCAGCTTGTTGATGACCTGGCGCATCCGCCAGGTGCCGGCTTCGGGGGCGAAGGTCAGCCCGGTGCGGCGGGCCCGTTGGATCTGGGCGGCGATGCCGACGGTGAAGGCGTCGACCCGAAGGCTCGGCAGCGAAACGGAGACCTGACCGCAGGCGTCGTCGGAGACCGTGTCTGCAACCACCTCCGTTATGCCGCTGAAGTCGGCGGTGCTGAGCGAGGTCAGCGCCACCTCGTCGTAGCCGGTGCGTCGCAGGCCCTCGGCCACCATCGTGCGTACCTGCTCTGCCGGGCGCTCCCGCACCGGGCGGGTGATCATGCCCGCCTGGCAGAACCGGCAACCCCGCGTGCAGCCCCGGAACACCTCGACGTTGAGGCGGTCGTGCACCACCTCGGTCAACGACACCAACTGGTTCTTCGGATACGGCCAGTCGGCCAGGTCGGCGACCGTGCGCTTTTCCACCAGTTCCGGAACTGCCGGATGGAGCGGACGGACGACGTCGAGAATCCCGTCGTCCCGGAAACCAACCGTGTAGAGGCTCGGCACATAGACGCCGGTTACGCCGGCCAACGCCAGGAGGACATCCTCGCGTGAGGTCCGGCCCTGCGCCTTCCAGGCCGCCACCACCTCGCTGATCTCGGACACCACCTCCTCGCCGTCACCCAGGACGGCGGCGTCGATGAAATCGGCCAGCGGCTCAGGGTTGTACGAGCAGTGACCCCCAACGAGGACCAGCGGGTGCTCGGGCCCACGGTCGGCGGTCCGGATCGGAACCCCGGCCAGGTCCAGACACTCGAGCAGGTTCGTGTAGACGAGCTCGGCAGACAGGTTGAACGCCAGCAGGTCGAAGTCGCCCGCCGCCCGGTGCGTGTCTAGCGAGAACAGGGGCAGGCCCTCCCGACGCAGCGCGGCGGCGAGGTCGGTCCAGGGCGCGTAGGACCGCTCGGCCACGGCATCGGGCCGTTCGTTCAGGATTTCGTACAGGATCTGAAGACCCTGGTTGGGAAGCCCGACCTCGTAGGTGTCCGGGTAGATCAGGAGCCAGGCCGCCTTGTCAGGATGGTGCGCCGGGAGGATCATCCCGTCTTCGCAGCCGATGTAGCGGGCCGGCTTCTGGACCTCGCCGAGGAGTCTCTCGAGCTCGGGCCAGAGCGAACTCATGGTGAGGGGACTCTATCCACGTACGACGCGGCTTCCCCGTCGGGCGAAGATCCCTCGGTCCTGGCGGGGCTACGCGCCCCTCGCTTCAGAACCTTCTCCTGTCCCTACCCTCGTGGCGTCGCATGTGGACGCTCTGGACCAGGCCGAGGGCGAGGAAGACGGCGACCACCGACGAACCGCCGTAGCTGATCAGGGGCAGGGGAATCCCGGTGATCGGCATCATCCCCGTCGACATGCCCACGCTCTGGAAGACCTGGAAGAGCAGCATCGAGAAGACTCCGGCCACGACGAGCAGGCCGAAGCGGTCGTCGGCCATCCGACCGATGCGCCAGATCCGGGCGAGCAGCAGGCCGAACAGGCCCAGCACCACGATGCTTCCTACGAAGCCGGTCTCTTCGCCGATGACCGTGAAGATGAAGTCGGTCTGCTGCTCGGGGACCATGTCCGAGACGTTCTGGGTGCCCTGGAACAGTCCCTTCCCCGTGATCCCCCCGTTGCCGATGGCCACCTCCGCCTGCTCGAGGTTGTAGCGCGCACGCGTGTCCGCCTCTTCGTCGATGAAGACCAGCAGTCGTTCGAGCTGGTACGCCTCGAGTCGATCCGACTGCAGGACTGCAACCGTGCCGGTCAGCAGCAGCAGGCACAGAATCGCCAGATGCCGACCACGCACGCCGGCCACGAACACCATCCCGGCGAAGATGGCGCCATATACGAGGATGGTCCCCAGGTCGGGTTCGGCCATGATCAGGAGCACCGGCACGGCCACCGAGACACCTGCTATCAACAGGCGCCAGACGCCGACCTGATCTCCCGAACTGAGTATCACCGCCAGGGTCACGATGATCGCCACCTTGCCGAACTCGCTGGGCTGCATCTGGAACCCGCCCAGGTCGAACCGGGCACGGGAGCCCTTCACCTCGACCCCGACCGTCAACACCGCAAACAGCAGCCCGAGGGTCGCCAGGTAGGCGGGGACCATCAGGCGGCGTGCCCAACGATGTCCGATCAGGGCCGTCAGGGCCATGGCGACGACGCCGACCCCGGCGAAGACGAGGTGGCGCTTGAGGAAGGTGTCGTCGGCCGGGCGCAGGTCGGTCGCCGGACCACGTGTGGCGGAATACACCATGACGACCCCGACTGCGGCCAGGAGCAACGAGAACAGGGGCACACCGATGTCGATGTGCCGGGCAAGCGAGGGACGGGCCTCCCGGAAGGGATACCGGACAGCGGCCATCATCCGCCTTCCCGGAGGGCGTCCAGCCCGTCGAACGCCCCGGCCACATCGTCCAGCAGCCTCGTGCAGTCGACGACCTCACCGCGGACCCTCACCCGGCCGTCGGCGTCGAGGACCGGCCCGGAGGTCGGATCGGCGGTCGGGTCGGATCCCTTCAGGCGACTGAGCGAATCCTCGCCGGTGATCCACTGGTACCAGTCGACGCACAGGGGCAGCGCAACGGACCGCGCATAGCTCACCGCCGCTGTCGGCGCCTCTGCGATGCCCGCCACGAGGACGGCTTCCAGTAACCGGGCGACGAGCGGTGCGGCGACCTGGCTGCCGAACCCGGCTTCCTCGACGACGGCCACGATGGCGTGTGTTGGCTGGTCGGTGGGACCGAATGCCGCGAAAAGGGAGGTGTCGGCCTTGCCGCGGACCTCCGCCGTGCCGGTCTTGCCGGCGATCGGTACCTCTTCGAGCGGGAAGTACACGCCCCCGGTAGCTTCAGAGTTGAACGCCCAGTAGGCCGTGCCGTGCTCGTCGCCGGTGACGCCCGAGAGCCCCGCCAGGGCGATTCCAAGGAACTCCGGGTCGATTTCCACGACTGAAACCTGCCGGGGACCGAAGTCGCGGACCTCGTCCCCCGTCCTGGTGCGCACCGAGGACACTACGTTCGGCGCACGCAGGGTCCCTCCATTGGCGAAGGTGGAGAAGGCGTTCGCCAACTGGACGGGCGTGACGAGTACATCACCCTGGCCGATGGCGACGTTCACGTTGTCACCCGGATACCAGACACCGTTTGGGAAGGCAGTCGGATTGTCGAGGTGGCGCTGTTGGCGGTTCGCGGGAGTCGGAAGGAAGCCGTCCTGTTCGAAGGGCAGGGTGATGCCGCTGCGAAAGCCCATGCCATAGTCCTCGGCAGCGTCCTGGATCCCGGTCTCGTTGTGGATCGGATTGATGTATATCGACTCACCGATCGTGTAGTAGTAGACGTCGCTCGAGACGGTGAGGCTGCGCTCCAGGTCCACCTGTGGGTTGGGGGCACTCTTGGCGTTCCGGAACACGCAGCCGCCCGCCTCGGCTTCCTCGACATCGGTTCCGGTGCAACTCTGGAGCAGGTAGTAGCCGGGATCGTCCCAGGCCTCGTCCGCCGGCTTCACCCGCCCTGTGCCGAACACGCCCTCATGCCAGGCGGCATGCGCCGTGAAGAGCTTGAACGTCGAACCGGGCGCATATTCGCCCTGGATCGCCCGGTTGAACATCGGCAGGTCGTTTGCCGGGTCGTTCAACTCGTTCCAACGGTCCACTCGGAAGCCGCCGATGGATTCGTTCGGGTCGTAGGTCGGATAGGAGGCCATGGCCAGGACGTCACCTGAGTCGGGAGCCAGGACCACCACCGCCCCTCCCGGTGCGTCGTAGTCCGGCGGGTCCTCATCCGCTTCGGGGTCGCGTTCGGGCTCACGGGACCTGGCAGCGAAGACGGCCCGCTCCAACTCTGTCTCGACGAGGTACTGCAGGTCGATGTCGACGGTCAGCACCACGTCGTCGCCGGAGACGGGCGCGACGAACAGGTCGTCGCGTTCCCGCACGATCCGACCCAGGCGGTCGACTTCGACGACACGGCCACCGGCGACCCCGCGCAGGTCGTCTTCGAAGAGCAGTTCGATGCCGGCCTTGCCGATCTCGTCGCGCAGTGCATACTCCTTGCCCTCCGAGGGTCGACGGGTCCGATATTCGGTGTCGTTGAGGGGCCCCACCCATCCGAGCAGGTGGCTGGCGAGGTTCCCGTAGAGGTAGCTACGAACCGTCGAGTCCACCACCCGGACGCCCGGATACTGCTCGGCACGCTCCCCGAAGAAGATCAACAGGTCCTCGCCGACATCGACCGCCACCGGCACGTCGTCGTAGAGGCCGTAGGCGGGATCGTTCAGCGCCGACTCGATGTCGGTGGTCTTGAGCAACTCGGTGCCGGACCGGTTCACCTCGATGGCGATACGGGTCAACATCTGCAGGCGCTGATCATCGTCGAAATCCGCCTGCTCGAGTTCCCGTTCGTTGATGGTGACCATCGTCGTGATTCGGTTGCCGACCAGCACCCGCCCCTGGGCGTCGAGGATCCTCCCCCGTGGGGCGGGGACCCGGATCTGGCGGGTCACGCTCTGTTCGGCGACGGCGACCGCCTGCTCGGTCGTGATCACCTGTAGGTACCAGAGGCGGGCAACGAGTGCGGCGAACAATGAGATCGCCACGACTGCGATGACCCGCATCCGGTAGCGGGTGAGGTCGTCCATGCGCGGGATCCGATCCTGGCCCGGTCTCAGGAGCCGCCGCGGCGCAGTTCGATGGTGCCGGGGAGGCCCCCGGTCGCCGCCCAGCGCACGACCCTGTTCACCGGTGCCGAGACGACGGCGGTGAGGATGCCGGCCAGGATGGCCTGTCGGACGAACTCCTCGGTGGAGGAGCCGAGGACGCCGAACAGCATCCCGACGGCGGAAGCGAGTCCCTGCCCGGCCGCTACGGCGGCGAGCACGGCGAGGCCGTCCGTGACGGGTGTCGAGCGCAGCATGCGGAGCTCGAGGCTGCTGACAGCCACCGCCATGGGCGGATAGACGAGGGCGTGCAGGCCGAGCGGGGCGCCGACGATCGAATCGTGGAGCAGCCCGGCGAAGAAGGCCGTGATGGCGCCCCGTTCGGGGCCCCCGTGGTAGCCCGTCAGCACCGAGACGAGCAGGAGGAGCTCGACGGACACGCCGCCGACGCGGAGTTCGTCGAGGAGGGTCCCCTCGAGGGCCACGGCCGTCACGAGGACGAGGAGCACCCTCAGGCGGGGGGTCATCGTCGCCGGCTCCAGGACAGCCCTGTATCCACGTCGAGCGGGTCAGCTTCGGAAGGTGCCAGCACGACGTTGAGGAAGGAGAGGCTTTCGAGGTCGGCGGCGAGGTCGATTACGACGTTGCGTTCGTACTCGGCGTTCTCGTCGGGGTCGATCACCCGCCCAACGGGGATGTCGGCCGGCAGGATGCTGCGTCCCCCGCTCGTGACCACTGCCTCGTTCCAGGCGATGTCGGCATCTGGTCGGATTCCGGCCTCGATCCTGAGGGTTCCCCGTCCGGTGCCCCGGGCAAGGCCTTCGTCCTGGGATTCGACGAGGCGCACTCCCACGAGGAACTCCGGGTGTGTTGCCAGGATCACCGTGGAACGGGCCCGGTCGACCTGCTCCAGGCGACCTACCAGGCCGGCTCCGGAGACGACCGCCAGGCCCTCGGTCAGCCCGTCGTCGCTCCCGGCGTCCACCTCGATGCGGTGGGTGCCGAAGTTGCCGGGCGGTGTACCCAGTATCCGGACCACGACGGTGTCCAGTTGCGAGTAGTCGAGGCCGACCTCGTCGAGGAGGCGCTCGAGGAGTTCCCGGTCGGCATCACCGGTCACCGACCGTCCCCGGAGGCGTGCAAGTTCCTCGGCCAGCCTCTCGTTCTGGGCGAGTAGTTCCTCGTAGCCGAAGATCCCGTTCCAGGCGGTCTGGATGGGATCGGTGGCGGTGTCCGTGACCGTCCGAAGGGGCTCGAGGATGTCCCTGACACCCTGTTGGAAGGCATCCAGGGGTGCCGCTCCGCGGATGTGCAGCGTCAGCAGGGTGAGCGCTGCTGCTGCCAGGAGCAGCAGGGTGGGGCGGGGCCGCTCGGCGGGCCGAGGTGCGGCCACGGGCTACTCGGGGGTGTCGTCGAAGATGACTTCGCCGAAGGTCCCGAACTCCTCGAGTGCCCTGCCGGCGCCCAGGACCACCGAGAGGCGCGGATCGGGGGCCATCCATACCGGCATTCCGGTCTCGTCCCGGATGCGCTGTGAGAGCCCGTTGAGCAGGGAACCACCGCCGGAGAGGGTGATCCCCCGCTCCATGATGTCGGCAGCCAGTTCCGGGGGCGTCCGGTCGAGGGTGACCTTGATCGCGTCGATGATGTCGGAGACCCGTTCCTCGATGGCCTCCCGGATCTCCTGGGTGTTGATCGTGAGGGTCCGCGGCAGGCCGGTGAGGAGGTCGCGACCGCTGATCTCGGCGCGCTCCTCGTCCACGAGCGGGCACGCCGATCCGAAAGCGATCTTGATCTCTTCGGCCGTGCGTGAGCCGGCGGCGATGCCATGCTCCTTCTTGAGGTACTGGAGGATGGCCTCGTCCAGTTCGTCGCCGCCCACCCTCGAGGACTGGCTGGCGACGACTCCGCCTAGCGAGAGAACTGCCACCTCGGTGGTTCCGCCGCCGATGTCGACGATCATGCTGCCGATCGGTTCAGCCACGGGGAGCCCTGCGCCGATGGCCGCCGCCATGGGTTCTTCGATGATGTAGGCGGGGGCCCGTGCGCCGGCGTATTCGGCGGCCTCCTGGACCGCCCGGCGTTCGACGCCGGTTACACCGGAGGGTACGCAGATCACCATGCGCGGCTTCGACCAGCGCCGGCGGTGCACCTGTTGGATGAAGTAGCGGAGCATCTTCTCGCAGACGTCGAAGTCGGCGATGACCCCGTCCTTGAGCGGCCTCGAGGCCTGGATGTTGCTGGGCGTGCGACCGATCATCCGCTTTGCCTCGTAGCCCACGGCCAACGGGGTTCCGGTCATCACGTCAATGGCCACCACCGAGGGCTCGTTCAGCACGATGCCCTCGCCCCTGACGTAGATGAGGGTGTTGGCGGTGCCGAGGTCGACGGCGATGTCGCGACCTCCGAGGGCCGGGCCGATTCCTAGCCTGTTCCCTCCGGGCATGCTCAGTCTCTGGTCTTTCCGATTGGCGCTCGTCTTGGTGGGATCTCGCGTTATGACGCGTGCCGAACCGCGGGTTCACGCCATTGGGCGTTTCCCCGGGGGTCCTGTCGTGAAACGTAACGCATTCGTCACGCTACTGCCACTCTCAGCGCACGCTTGACCACACAACGGCGTCAAGGATGGCGCGTGCAACAGCACTGAGGGGCATTCAGGAAATCGCGCCCCGTGTCCGGAAGCAGAGCCGTGCTGCCGGGAGGCTCGAGCTACTCCTCCGGGAAGAAGATTCCGATCTCGCGCTCTGCCGACTCGACGGCGTCGGAGCCGTGCACAAGGTTCTCGGTGACGAGCAGGCCGAAGTCGCCGCGGATCGTGCCGGGCGCCGCCCGGGTCGGATCCGTGGCCCCCATGAGCGTGCGCACAACGGCGAAGGTGTCACTGGGGCCCTCTACGACCATGGCAACGACAGGGCCTCGGGACATGAACGCCACGAGATCCCCGTAGAAGGGCTTGTCCACGTGCTCGGCGTAGTGCCGGCCGAGCGTGTCGGCGTCGAGTGTACGCAACTCGACGGCCGCCAACCGGAGGCCCTTTCCCTCCAGACGGCTGATGATCTCTCCGACGAGGCCACGTTCGACGGCGTCAGGCTTGCAGATGACGAGGGTGCGGTCCATGGGCGCAGAGGCTACGGGCGCAACTCGGGCTTCATGTCGGATCCGTCTCGGTGTTCGGCTTCACAGGCGCTCTTCACCGACCTCGTCCCCCATGAACTCCAGCGCCTCCCTGGCCGGGGCCAGCACATAGAACGACCCTGTCACGAGGACCATGTCGTCCTCGTCGGCAAGGGTCACGGCAAGGCGTACGGCATCGCCCACAGCGGACACCGGCTCGGCATCGAGCCCCAGCCCCCTGGCCATTTCGGCCAACCGGTCGGCCGACACGGACCGCGGAGATGGCGCCGTGCAGGTCACGACCAGTTCGGGAGCCAGCACGGCCAACTCCTCGAGCATCTCCGACGGTTCCCTCGGACCGAGGGCCCCGAACACGATGATCCGTCGTCCGGTGGCGTGGCCCTCGAAGAAGACCTCCGGCACCGCCTCGGCGACCGCACGCGCAGCTTCCTGGTTGTGGGCGCCGTCGAGGAGGACCAACGGCCCGGTGGCGGCGACCTCGAGGCGACCGGGCAGCCGAACCGTTCCGAACCCCTGCTCCACCACCTCCTCCCCCAGGGGAGCGCCGACGAACGCCTCGACCGCTGCCAGTGCGACGGCGGCGTTGTCGGCCTGGTAGGCGCCGAGGAGCGACACGAAGACCTCGTCGTACCGGCCGTGCGGGCCGAAGAGGTCGACCTGCTGGCCACCAACGGCCATCTGCGTCGCCGTGACGCCGAAGTCCCGGCCGCACTCGAAGAACGGGTCGGGCTGCTCCGCGAGGAACAGGTCCCGGACGTCGATGGCGGTCTCGCCCAGCACCAGCGGTCGCCCCGCCCGGACTATCCCCGCCTTCTCTCCGGCGATTGCACGCCGCCAGTCGCCCTGGCCGTCGGTGTGGTCACGACCGATGTTGGTCACGACGGCGACGTCGCTTTCGACCACATTGGTTGCGTCGAAGCGGCCGAGCAAACCGACCTCGACCACCGCCACGTCAACCGCTTCGTTGGCGAACCAGAGCAGGGCTGCGGCGGTCATGAGCTCGAAGTACGAGGGCGTCTCGGATGCCGCCTCGGCATAGCGGGCGAGATCGCCGATCAGGTTGGCGAACTCCTCCTCCTCGATGATCGTTCCGCCGATGGCGAGTCGTTCGCGGATCGTGTCGACGTGGGGGCTGCTGTAGACGCCGACGCGCAGGCCCAGCGCATCGAGCAGCGACGCCGCCATGGCGGCAACCGAGCCCTTGCCGTTGGTACCGGTGACATGGATCGTGCGCACGTCCTGCTGCGGATCACCCATACAGGCGACGAGCCCCCGCATGACGTCGAGGCTCAGGCCGTGGACGCGCCCAGCGGTTGCCTCGAGGTTGACGTGCCGGTCCAGGAATCCAAGCGCCCCCTGAAAGTCCATGGGCGGGCCGTGGCCTCGAGGGCGGCAGGCCGGCTCAGGAAGCGGCGCGGTCGGGCTGCTGCTCGGAAGCCGGCACGACCTCGGGCGCGCCGCGCTCACCGACGCACACTTCGTCGACGACGACCCGGCAGCCCTCGGAGCCACCGGGAAGGTCGAACATCACGTCGAGGAGGACCTCCTCGAGGATCGCCCGCAGCCCACGCGCTCCGGTGCCACGCTCGAGGGCCTCGGCGGCGACGGTTGCAAGTGCCTCCGTCGTGAACTCGAGTTCGGAGTCCTCGAACTCGAAGATCTTCTGGTACTGCTTGACCAGGGCATTCCTGGGCTCGACCAGAATCTGGATCAGCGCCTCGACGTCGAGGCTGTCGACGGTGCCGACCACGGGAACGCGCCCGACGAACTCCGGTATGAGGCCGAACTTGACGAGGTCCTCCGGCCGGACACCGGCGAACAGGGCGCCCAGGTCCTTCTCGCCGCGGGCCCGGATGTCGGCTCCGAAGCCGACGCTGGCACCACCCAGTCGGTTCTCGATCAACTGCTCGAGGCCGGCGAATGCGCCGCCGCAGATGAACAGGATGTTGGTGGTGTCGATCTGCAGGAACTCCTGGTGGGGATGCTTGCGCCCCCCCTGCGGCGGCACGGCCGCAGTAGTGCCCTCGAGGATCTTGAGGAGAGCCTGCTGGACGCCCTCGCCTGAGACATCACGGGTGATCGACGGGTTCTCGCTCTTGCGGGCGATCTTGTCGATCTCGTCGATGTAGATGATGCCGTTCTCGGCCTTCTTGATGTCGTAGTCGGCCGCCTGGATGAGCTTCAGGAGGATGTTCTCGACGTCCTCCCCCACATAGCCCGCCTCGGTCAGGGCCGTGGCGTCGGCGATTGCGAACGGCACGTCGAGCATCCGGGCAAGGGTCTGGGCCATGAGGGTCTTGCCACAGCCCGTCGGGCCGATCAGCAGGATGTTGGACTTGGACAACTCGACATCGTCGCCGGGCGACCGGTCGGCCTGCACACGCTTGTAGTGGTTGTAGACAGCGACCGAGAGGATCTTCTTGGCCTGCTCCTGGCCGACTATGTAGTCGTCCAGGAATGCGAATATCTCCCTGGGCCGGGGGAGCTCGCCGAACGAGACGTCGCTGGGCTCGGAGAACTCCTCTTCGATGATCTCGTTGCAGAGGTCGATGCACTCGTCGCAGATGTAGACGCCGGGGCCCGCAATGAGCTTGCGCACCTGCTTCTGCGTCTTGCCGCAGAAGGAGCACTTGAGGAACTCGCCCCCCTCTCCGAACTTGGCCACGTGCTCTCTCCTGTAGTGGATCTACCTGTGCGACCCGCCCCTGTGGGCAGGCTCAGACTGTAGTTGCTGCGGCCCCGCCGGCCGGGACCCGTTTCCGGGGCTTCACCGACAACCGATTGCCACCCGGGAAACTGCCTGTGGCCGTAGACCTCGGAGGGTTGCCTCCCTACTTCACAGCAGCGATCGCTCCGCCCTTGTCGGCCAACTCGCGGGCCTCGATGACCTCGTCGATGATGCCGTACTCCTTGGCCTCTTCGGCTGTCATGACATAGTCGCGGTCCGTGTCGACGTTGATGCGCTCGACGCTCTGGCCGGTGTGCCTTGCCAGTATCTCCTCGAGTTGGGTCTTGAGGCGCTGGATCTCCTTCGAGGCCAACTCGATGTCGGACACCTGGCCCTGGGCGCCGGCGTAGGGCTGGTGGATCAGGACCCGGGCGTGCGGCAGGGCGAGGCGCTTTCCCTTGGTGCCCGCCGCCAACAACACCGCAGCAGCGGAGGCCGCCTGGCCGAAGCAGATGGTGGTGATGTCGGGCTTGATGTACTGCATCGTGTCGTAGATGGCGAACAGGCCGTTTATGTCGCCACCCGGCGAGTTGATGTACAGGCTGATGTCGCGGTCGGGGTTCTCGGACTCGAGGTGGAGCATCTGGGCACAGATCAGGTTGGCCGTGATGTCGTCGATCGGGGTACCGATGAAGACGATGTTCTCCTTCAGCAGGCGCGAGTAGAGGTCGTACGCCCGCTCGCCCCGATTGGTCTGCTCGACGACGGTCGGCACGAGGTAGTTCTGCACGTGAAGGTCAGCCAAGGTCATGCGCCGGTTTCCTGTTCCTGGTCGGTTTCGGGATCGCTAACGGAATCGCTATCAGAGTCTGCATCGGCCTCAGGGCCGGCGCCGCCATCGCCGACGACGCCGTCGGTGAGCGCCTCCGCGTCCGGAAGCACGATCTCCGGCTCGGATGGTCGCAGGTCGTCGCGTTCGATGGCGTTGCCGTCCTCGTCGACGAACTCGACCCTTTCGAAGAGCCAGTCCATGGCCGCCTGCTTGCGCAGGTCTGCCCGAAGCTCGAAGAGGTGGCCGTTGTCGGCCATCCGGTCCCGGAGTTCTTCGAGGTCGGTGTCGGGCTGGCCTGCCTGTACCGCCATCAGTTCGAGGTACTCATCGACGTCTGCGTCCTCGGCCTCGATCCCCTCGGCGTAGGCCACCGCCCGCAGGCCCAGGTCGGCACGGGCCGACATCTCGGCCTCGGTCCGGAAGCCCTCGCGCATCGTCGCCGCGTCCTGGCCGGTGGCCTCCATCCAACGGGCGAAGTCGATGCCCTGCTGCGCCATGCGCATCGCCATGTCGCGTATGCGGTCGTCGATGGCCGACTCGATGAGTGGCACCGGGACATCATCGGCAACCAGCCCTGCCACCGCACGGGCAATGTGCTCCCGGGCCATGACCGCCGCCTGGGCCTGCTTCATCGCGGTGATGCGGGACCGCAGGTCGTCGGTCAGTTCGGCGATGGTGTCGAATTCGGACGCATCGGCGGCGAAGGCATCGTCGGCGTCGGGCAGCACGAGAGCCTGCACCTCCTTGAGGGAGATGCGGAGGTGGAGGCTGCCCTCCTCCTGGGGGTGCTCGGCGTCGAATTCCATGGTGTCCCCGGCCGATGCACCCCTGAGGTTCTCGTCGATCTCCTCGACGACGGCACCGGTGCCGACTTCGTACAGGTAGTCGGTGGTAGTCAGGCCCTCGATGGGCTCGCCTTCGTGGCTCCCCTCGATGTCGATGGTGACCCGGTCGCCGTCCCCGGCGGCCCGCTCGACCACCTCGAGGGTGCCGTGCTGCTTCCGGAGGGCATCGATCTGGCCGGTGATGTCAGCCTCGCTGGCGCTCGGGGCGGGAACCTCGACGCTCAGCGTTGCATAGCCGCTGACGGACACCCGGGGTCGGACTGGCACCGTGGCATCAAAGACGAGGTCGCCCTCCTCCTCGCCCGAGGTGATCTCCAGCGACGGGGAGTCGATGGCGTCGACGGCGTGTTCGATCACAGCCTTGCGGTAGTAGCCGGGGACCGCTTCCTGGATGGCCTCGTGGCGGCCGGCAGAGGTGCCCAGCCGGGCCTCGAGCAACTGTCGTGGTGCCTTGCCCGGGCGGAAGCCGGGCAACTTGATCTCCTGTGCCAGCCCCCGAAACGCCTTGTCGACCGCTCCTTCGAACTCGACGGAGTCGATCGTGACGGTCAGCCGGACCTGGTCGCCCTCGAGCGGCTCGACGGTGCTGGTCATGCCAACGCTGTCGGCGCCGGATACGACGCGCGTTCCCTTGGAAGGGGCGTCCTTGTTCTTTCGTCGGCGTTTGGAGAGCAGGCTCACAGTTGGGCGAGTGTACTGGCGACCCGTGACAGGCAGGCCGGGGAATCACCCGAGGAGACGGCAGACGGTGGGACGAGGAGACGGTGGCGCCCGCGGAACCCGTCAGGTGAGCGTGGCGAGGATCTCCTCGAGGTCCCCGACCGTGGTACGCGGATTGATGATGCAGACGCGCATGGCGGGCCCGTCGTCGACCGTCGTCGGGGTGAGCAGTGCCGTACCGTCCGCCAGCAGTCGATCGCACCATGCCTGGTAGTCGTCGAGGTCCCAGCCGACGCGTCGGAATGCAACAACGGAGAGCTCCGGCTCGGCGATGAGTTCGAGGCACTCGGCTGCCACGACCATCTCCCGCGTCGCCCGTGTGACCTCGATGGCGCCCTCTATGGCGTCGCGATAGGCGTCGGTGCCGTGGACCGCAAGCGAGAACCAGAAGGGCATGCCCCGTGCCCGACGGGTCAGCACATGGGCGTAGTCGCAGGGGTTCCAGACGGTGTCGTCGACGATCGGGTCGAGATAGCCGGCGTGCTGGGTGTGGGCGGCTCGGGCGATCCCGGGATTGCGATAGAGCAGGGCAGCGCAGTCGAACGGCGAGAACAGCCACTTGTGCGGGTCGACCACCAGCGAGTCGCAGCGTTCGACGCCGGCAAAGCGGTGACGGACCGACGGTGCCGCCATCGCTGCGCCGCCGTAGGCGCCGTCGACGTGCATCCAGATACCGGCGTCGGCACAGGCGTCGCCGATCCCGTCGAGGGCGTCGACGATGCCGAGGTTCGTGGTGCCGGCCGTGGCGACCACGGCGAACACCTCGGTGCCCTCGGGCCGACCTGCGATGGCCTCGGCCACCGCATCGCCCCGGAGCCTCCGATCGTCGCCCACCCGGGCGAGGACCACGTCAACGTCCATCACGCGGGCAGCAGAGTCGACCGACGAATGGGCGCTCTCGGCGGCGACCACGGCCCAGCGTGCGGGCCGACCCAGGCCGGCACCGTCCCGCTTTCCATCGGCGAAATGACGGGCAGCCACGAGGGCCGACAGGTTGGCCATCGTCCCGCCGGTGGCAAAGCAGCCACCTGCCGAGTCGGGCATTCCGGCCAGGTCGGCGATCCAGCGCAGCGCCTGGTTCTCGGCGAACACCATTCCGGCGCCGTCCAACCAGGTCGAGCCGCACAACGACGAGGCACCGACCACGAGGTCGAACACGGCGGCCGCCTTGGTCGGCGCACCGGGAATGAAGGCGAGGTAGCGGGGATGGTCGGCCGAGGTGCAGGCAGGTGCAAGGTGCTCCGTGTAGCGGCGCAGGGCCTCGGCCCCGCCGAGACCCTCGGGCGTGATCGTCTCGCCGACCAGGGCGGTGAGTTCGGCCTCGGAGAGGGGCCCGTCGAGCGGTGGCTCGTGCTTGATGCGATCGAGTGCGTAGCGGAACACCGACTGGATGAGATCCTCGGCCTCCTGGTCGAACTCGTGCATGCCGGTTGGTCCCTTTGCTCCCATCACACGGAGGCTAGACGGCCTTCAGCGGACCCGGACCGGTACGATCGGCGACGCCGCGGGTGTAGTTCAACGGCTAGAACCTCAGCCTTCCAAGCTGATGATGAGGGTTCGATTCCCTTCACCCGCTCCAAGCCCGAAGGCGCCGACTGGGGCCCCGTCCGTCCTCGTCGTGGGAAGTGGGTGCGAGTGCGCCGTACTCTGTGGACGTGCTCGTCGCCCAGATCACCGACTGCCACATCCGTTGCGACGACGAGGGGGCCTTCTCCTCGCTGGTCGACACTTCGGCGACGTTGGCCGCAGTCGTCGATCACCTCGAGGGGCTCGACCCACAGCCCGACGTGGTGCTCGCCACCGGCGACGTGACCGACGACGGCACGCCCGAGCAGTACGCCTGGTTCCGCCAGATCCTTGAGCCGCTCACCTCTCCCCTGCTGCCGTTCCCCGGCAACCACGACCACGGTCCCGCCTTCCGGACGGCCTTCGCCGACCTGTTGCCGGGTGGCCTACCCGAGAGGCACTGCAGCTACGTGGTCGACGACCACCCCGTGCGCCTCGTCGGCATCGATACCGCGAAGCCCGACCACCACGACGGCTGCTTCGACGACGAGCGGGCCGACTGGCTGGACGGGACGCTCGCCGCAGCCCCCGACCGGCCCACGCTCGTCTTCACCCACTTCCCGCCCGTCCGGGTGGGGCTCGGCTACATGGACGTCGCCGGCCTCACGGGTGCAGACCTCTTCGAGGAGGTCGTCGCCACCCATCCGCAGGTGGCCCTCGTCGTGGCCGGGCACCTGCACCGACCGATCCAGGCGGTGATCGGATCAGCGCTGCTCTCCGTCTGTCCGTCGACGGGCTTCCAACTCGACCTCGACCTGAATCCCGCCCGTGGTGGCGCGGTGGACGAGCCGCCCGGCTTCCAACTCCACCGCTGGGACGGCGAACGCTTCATCACGCACACCGGAATGGTCCGGAAGGGCCGGCGACTCGACATCACCGGCTACGTCCGGGACGTGCTCGGAAGGGCCCAACGCGGAGAGGGCTTCCCGAAGGGTTGAGCGCCCGTCCTCGGCTCAGCCCCCGCCTGGCTGCCGCTCCAGGAAGCGGTAGACGTCGACGAGGTCGATACCGGGGAACGGCGAGAACTCCCTGCCGGCGGGCGGCAGCGCAGTGAGTACGAAGCTGCGCTCCGAAGCCGAGGGCCAGGCGACCCCCTCCCATCGGTCGATCAACTCCGGATCGGCGGCCAGGTCCTTGCTGCGGGCACTGGAACGGCGCACGGTGTCCCCTCCCCGAAACGCCCCAGCGTCGTCGGCCCGGCATCCGATGGTGATGGCGAACGGGGTGCCTTCAGCGACGTTCTCGACGTAGGTGGCGCACCAGAAGTCACCTTCGTCGGTGGCCGTGAACTGTTCATGGACGACCTCGGATGATGCCCACGCCTGGCGGGCACCCCAGAGTCGGCTCACCCGGACGCCCTCGAGGCTTCCGCCCTCGTCGCTCGGGAAGGCGAGGCCGTCGTTCTCGTAGGCCTTTGTGATGGTTCCCGCCGTGTCGGTGCGCAGGAAGTGCACCGGTAGGTCCAGATGTCGTGTCGCCAGGTTGGTGAACCGGTGGGCCGCCATTTCGTAGGAGACGTAGTAGCGCTCCTTGAGGTCTTCGATCGAGAGGTCACCCTCGGCATGCGCCGCTTCGAGGAACCCCACGGCCGCCTGCTCGGGAATCAGCACCGCTGCAGCGAAGTAGTTCGATTGGACCCGCTGGCGGAGGTAGCCCTCGAAGTCGGTGGTCTCTTCATGTTCGAGGGCGAAGTGTCCGAGTGTCTGGAGGATCACGGAACGGGCGGCCCGGACCTTGAGATCGTCGCGTTGGGGGATGTAGATGATTCGTCGGGCCGTGTCGGTGACCGACCGGGCAGTGATCGGCATCCCCCGAACCCGTTCGATGCTGAAGCCGTGGTACGCCACGAGGTCGGTGAGGTGCTTCTCGGAGGGTGGTCCCTCGCCGGTGTAACCCGAGGCGGCAAGCGTGTCGACGGCCACCGCCTCCACCTCTGCGAAGTAGTTGTCCCGTTCCCTCATCTCCGTACGGAGGGCCAGGTTGGCGGTGCGTGCCTGGGCGTCGGCCTGCTGGCGGGCAAGTCCGACCCTGCTCACCTCGGCCCTGGGGAGTGCCTCGTAGAGGCCCACCAACGTCTCGAGCAGGTCGTCGTCCACCCGGGCGCCGGCCCGTATCAGTGGCAGGCCCAGGGTCTCGCGCCAGCGTTCCGACTGGAGTCGGGTCAGGCGGATCTCGAGGTCGGCGCGACGATCCGGTGGCGTCGGGTCCAGGAGGTCGCCGGTGCTGGTCTCGAGCGCCTCGGCAAGCGAGGCGAGGACCCCCAACTTGGGCTCGAGGCGGCCGTTCTCGAGTTGGCTCAGGTAGGAGGGAGGGCGTCCGACCCGCCTTCCGAGTTCCGCCAGCGTGAGGTCGCAACGGCGCCGATGGTGCCGGACCCGGTGGCCTAGCACGACCGGGTCGTACTGCGAACCCTGCTGTGATGCTCCCACTGGGTGTTCCTCCTGCATCAGGGTCGTATCCGTCTCGTTTCAGGCTGAACCATGATCTGAGTCGGTGGATGGCCCGGTGGAGGGCTTTTCAGCCCACATCGGGTGTGAAGACTTGGAGTTCTTCGTGCTACAGGCTATCTCTGTCGAAGTTTCACTCCCTCAGTCCCCTGTCTGGACCCAAACTCCGTCGATAATTGCCGCCAGTCACGAAGCCACATGGGGACGGCATGGAGCATCAGGAAGACATCGAGATCGCCGAGCACCCCCGCCGGGCCGAATTGTTCACCCCCGAGGCGACAGGGTTCGTCGCCGACCTGGTCCGCACCTTCCGCGACCAACGCATCGATCTCCTCCGTACCCGCCGGGAGCGCCAGGACCACCTCGACATCGGCGCCCGGCCCCGCTTCCTGCCAGAGACCGCCGAGATCCGCTCCGGCACCTGGACCGTCGACCCGGTGGCCAAGGACCTGCTCGACCGCCGGGTCGAGATAACGGGTCCCACAGCCCGCAAGATGATGATCAACGCCCTCAACTCGGGTGCCAGCGTCTTCATGGCCGACTGCGAGGATGCCACCAGCCCGACCTGGGACAACGTCGTCGAGGGGCACCTGAACCTCCGCGACGCCCACCGCCGCGATCTCACCCTCGACCAGGGTGGCAAGCACTACCGACTCGACGACGAGACCGCCACGCTGGTGGTGCGACCCCGGGGCTGGCACCTCCCCGAGCGGCACGTACAGGTCGACGGCCGTCCCGCCCCTGCCTCTCTCGTCGACTTCGGACTGGCCTTCTTCCACGGCGCCCGTGCGGCCCTCGACCGGGGCAGCGGCCCCTACTTCTACCTACCGAAGCTCGAGGGACACCTCGAGGCACGCCTCTGGAACGACGTGTTCTGCCATGCCCAGGACGCCCTCGGCATCCCGCGGGGCACCATCAAGGCAACCGTCCTCATCGAGACGATCCTCGCCGCCTTCGAGATGGACGAGATCCTCTACGAACTGCGCGAGCACTCGGCGGGCCTCAACGCCGGCCGCTGGGACTACATCTTCAGCGTCGCCAAGAAGTTCGCCGCCCACCCCGAATACCTGCTCCCCGACCGCTCCGACATCTCGATGGCCGTCCCCTTCATGCGGGCCTACACGGAGCTCATGGTCGCCACCTGCCACAAGCGCGGCGCCCACGCCATCGGCGGCATGTCGGCGTTCATCCCGAACCGGCACGAACCCGAGATCACCGCGAACGCGCTCACCAGGGTCGCCGAGGACAAGGCCCGCGAGGCCAACGACGGCTACGACGGGACCTGGGTCGCCCACCCCGACCTCATCCCGGTCGCCATGCAGGAGTTCACCGCCGTCCTCGGTCGGGGCATCAACCAACTCGACCGCCAGCGCCCGGATGTCGACGTAACCGGCGACGACCTCCTCGCCGTTTCGGAGTCCGGTGGCTCGGTCTCCGAGGACGGACTCCGCACCAACGTCCATGTAGGGCTCCGGTACCTGGCGCACTGGATCGCCGGCACCGGCGCCGTCAGCATCCACAACCTCATGGAGGACGCCGCCACCGCTGAGATAAGCAGGGCGCAGGTGTGGCAATGGGTCCGGCACGGCCAGGAGCTCGACGACGGTCGGACCGTCACCGCCACCCTGGTGCGCACCATGATCGACGAGGAACTCCGGGTGATAGAGGACGAGCTCGGAACCAGCACCTTCGGCGACCTGCCGTTCACCGCGGCACGCAGCCTGTTCGAGTCGGTCGCCCTGGACCACGAGTTCACCGAGTTCCTGACGCTCCCGGCATACGAACTGCTCGACTGAGCAGCACACGCCGGCATTCCACTCAACCCATACCCAGACCCATACCCGGGGCGCCGAGCGGCGTTGCGGAATCCACGAAAGTAAGAGAGCCCCATGCGCAAGAGCTTCGCCCAACAGGTCGAGGAGTTGGAACAGGACTGGGCCGAGAACCGGCGCTGGGACGGCGTCCAGCGGGACTATTCGGCCGATGCCGTCGTACGCCTGCGCGGCTCGTACCAGCCCGAGTGCTCACTGGCACGCCACGGCGCCGAGGCCCTGTGGGAGAACCTCCACGGGATGGACTACGTCCATGCGCTGGGCGCCATGAGCGGCGGCCAGGCCATCCAGTACGTCAAGGCGGGACTTCCCGCCCTGTACCTGTCGGGTTGGCAGGTGGCAGGCGACGCCAACACGGCCGGCCACGTCTACCCGGACCAGAGCCTCTACCCGGTCAACTCGGTGCCGAACCTCGTCGAGCGCCTCAACAACGCCCTCCGGCGGGCCGACCAGATCGAGTGGTCTGAAAACGACGGCGACGTTGTCCGAGACTGGCTGGTTCCGATCGTCGCCGACGCCGAGGCCGGCTTCGGTGGCGCCCTCAACGTCTACGAACTCATGAAGCGCATGATCCGGGCCGGCGCAGCCGGCGTCCACTTCGAGGACCAACTGGCCTCCGAGAAGAAGTGCGGACACATGGGCGGCAAGGTCCTCATCCCGACCCAGCAGCACATCCGTACCCTGATCTCGGCCCGCCTGGCCGCCGACGTACTGGGGGTTCCGTCCCTTGTCCTGGCCCGCACCGATGCCCTCGCCGCCACGCTCATCACGAGCGATGTCGACGAGCGAGACCGCCAGTTCGTAACCGGCGAACGCACGCCGGAGGGCTTCTACCACACGACCCCCGGCCTGCCGGCGCCGATCGTCCGGGGCCTGGCGTACGCCCCGTACTGCGACCTGATCTGGTGCGAGACCGGCACACCTGACCTCGACGAGGCCCAGGCCTTCGCCGATGCGATCCATGCCGAGTTCCCCGACAAGATGCTGGCCTACAACTGCTCGCCGTCGTTCAACTGGAAGGCTGCGCTCGACGACGCCACCATCGCCACGTTCCAGAAGGAACTCGGGGCCATGGGCTACAAGTTCCAGTTCATCACGCTGGCCGGCTGGCATGCCCTCAACGCCTCGGCGTTCGACCTGGCCCGCGGATACAACGCCAACGACATGACGGCCTACGTCGAACTGCAGCAGCGAGAGTTCGGCATGGAGGACGACGGCTACACGGCCACCCGTCACCAGCGCGAGGTCGGCGCCGGCTACTTCGACATGGTCGCCACGACGGTCACTGGTGGTGCCGCCTCGACGCTCGCCCTGACCGGCTCCACCGAAGAGGAGCAGTTCTAGGGACCAGGCTTCGTGCCTGACCCGACAACGGGACCCAGCCCTCCCGGGATCACCTGTCGCGAGCCTCCTTCCGCATACCGTCGTACCGTGCGACGACGGTTCAGCCTTCCTGCGGCGGTTGCGACCGCGACCCTCGTGCTGCTCGGCCTCGTCTCGGCCGCAGTTGCGGACTCTTCCTCCGACGCGGCCCCCGGGACGGGCGTCGTCGTGCATGAGGGCGCCGTATTCACCGTCGTCGAGGAACGCAGCGACGGCTGGGTGGCGACCACCCCGTGCCGCACCGAGATCTTCCTCGACGAGGGCGTCCGGTTCCACACCGCCGACGTGGTGCTCGATCCCGGACACGGTGGCCCGGAGACGGGGTCCGTGGGAGCCAACGGCCTCGTCGAACGCGACGTCGACCTCTGGGTGGCTGTTCTCGCCCGGTCGGAGCTCGAGGCACTCGGCTACTCGGTGGTGTTGACCCGCGAGGTCGACCTCCATATGGGCATCCGGCAACGGACAAACATCGCCAACTCCCTCTCCCCCCGTGCCTTCGTGTCGATCCACCACAACGGTGGTGCCGTCCGACGCTCCGACGATCCGGGTACCGAGGCGTTCCACCAGACCGGCAACACCGAGTCGCAACGACTTGCCGGGCTGCTCTTCGAGGAGGTGCAGACAGCGCTCGCTGCGTGGGACGTCCGCTGGGTGGACACCGTGCACAAGGGAGCGTCGGCCCGAATCCGTAACGACGGCACGGACGCCTATGGCGTGCTCCGCATGACGCCCGACCTGCCGTCGGCGATCATCGAGGCGGCCTACCTGTCGAACGCCCCCGAGGCCGATCTCCTGGCCACTCCCGAGGTGCTGCTCGCCGAAGCGGCGGCGATCGCCAGGGCCATCGATCGATTCCTGACGAGCGACGATCCCGGGACGGGCTTCAAGCAAGCCTTCGTCGACGAGACGATGACCGGCACAGGCACCGGCTGGAACTGCGACGACAGCGGCTACGGGACCACGGTCTCGGTCGCTTCCGGCTACACCGACCGGGAGTACGCCGACCTGGCAGCCATGGCGGCCCGGGTCGGCCACTCTCCTGAGTCGTTGCAGCGCTTCAGCATCTACGCCCTCGACTTCTTCCATGCGCTTGGGGGTCGGGTGGCGCTGGATCCGCTACCCGCAGAGGTGATACCGGTGGTCAGCGGCAGCTCGGTTCCCGTCGACGTGACGTTGTCCTGGTCGCCCGCCGAACAGGTGCTGCTGACCCGCGTGGCGGACGCCTACGGGCTCTCTCCTGCCGAGGCACAGAAACTGGGCGCCGTCCTGATGGTGTTCCTCATCGGGATCAGCGGCTAGGGCACGGCACCCTCCTTCGGCAACCCCGCTATTCCGCCCGCCAGTCCCGCCTTCGTTCGGACTTGCGGGCCGCCCGCTGCTTCTTGGCGGTCAGGCGCCGCTCGACGGCCCCCCTCCCTGGCCTCGTCGGACGCCGGGTGCGCTTCTCCACGCGGGCCTCCTTGAGCCGCTCTTCGAGTTTTTGGAGGGCCAGTTCCCGGTTCCGGTCCTGGGAGCGGGTGCGGCCGACCACGACGCTGAGCTTGGCTCCGAGCCTCTCGACGAGCAGGACGCGTACCTCGTCGTCGATTCCCCGGACACTTGCCAGGTCCAGTTCTGCCTCGACCCTGGTGTGTGCCCGGTTGGCGTGCTGACCGCCGGGGCCACCCGATGGGCCGAACCGCCACGAGACCTCACCGACCGGGATGCGGCACCCCGGTCCCGCCGAGATGAGCCTGTCGTCGAAGCCGGCCATGCCCATGAGGGTAGGTGGAATGCAGGGCTGGGCGAAGGGACCCACCAGCCCCGTTTCCCACCCGTGTGCCACCTGCGCTAGGACTCCCTCTGTGGAAACCGCCGACCAACCGCGCCGCGACCTGCGGGTCATCGTGATCGGGGCGGGCATGGCCGGGATCCTGTCGGTGATCCGCCTCCGGGAGATCGGGCTGCCGGACGTGACCGTCTACGAAAAGGCCGACCGGCTTGGTGGCACCTGGCGGGAGAACCGGTATCCGGGGGTGGCCTGTGATGTCCCGTCGCACCTCTACTCGTACTCGTTCGCCCCGAACCCCGAATGGACGCACCGCTTCTCTCCCGGTCCGGAGATCCAGGAGTACCTGGAGGCGGTCGCCGCCGAGTACGACGTCGAGCGCGATGTGCGCTACGGGGAAGAGGTCACCGACCTGCTCTGGGACGGCGTTCGCTGGCAACTCCGCACCGCCTCGGGCATCGCCGACGAGGCCGACGTGGTCATCGCCGCAACCGGCGTGCTCCACCACCCCAGCTACCCGGCCATCGAGGGGCTCGGCGACTTCGCAGGGGTCACGATGCACACCGCACGATGGGACGAGGGCCTGTCGCTGGCAGACCGACGGGTCGGCATCATCGGCACCGGATCCTCGGCAGTCCAGACCGTGCCGACGATCGTCGACGAGGTATCGCACCTCTCCCTCTTCCAGCGGACCGCCCAGTGGGTGATGCCCGCCGAGAACCCCGCCTACACCGAGGACGAGAAGGTCGCCTTCCGAAACGACCTCGGCCTGCTCCGTTCGCTACATGAGGAGATCTCGGAGATGTTCTCGGACGGCTTCTCGAACGCCGTGGTCGACGCAGACTCGGAGGGCATGCGGCTCATCGAGGCCACCTGCCTCGCCAACCTCGAGGACAGCGTGTCCGACCCGGACCTCCGGGACCGACTCCGCCCCGACTACCGGGCTGGCTGCAAGCGGCTCGTGGTCTCACCGGACTTCTACGAGGGCATCCAGCGCCCGAACGCCGAGCTCGTCACCGAGCCGATCGACCGGATCGAGCCGGCGGGTGTTCGGACCGCCGACGGTCGCCTCCACGACCTCGACGTGCTGGTGCTCGCCACTGGCTTCCGGGTGGACCGCTTCCTGAGGCCCATCGAGGTGGTCGGTGTGGATGGACTGACGCTCGACGAGGCCTGGCGGCAACGTCCCAGCGCTTACCTGTCGATCTCGACGCCGGGCTTCCCGAACCTGTTCATGCTCAACGGCCCGAACGGACCGGTCGGCAACTTCTCGCTCATCGAGGTTGCCGAGGTGCAGTTCGACTACATCGCCCAACTCCTCGGCCTGCTGTGTGACGGCCGGGCCGGATCTGTCTGCGTGACGGGTGCCGCCAACGAGGCGTTCGAGGAGGAGCGCACGATCCAGGCGGGCAACACCGTCTGGGCCAGCGGTTGCAACAGTTGGTACCTCGACGACAGGGGCGTCCCGATGGCCTGGCCCTGGAACTTCCAGGAGTACCGCAACCGCCTCGCCACCCCCGACCTTTCCCACTACCTGCTTGCAGACTGAGCGCTCGATGCGCTGACCTGAGCCGGGGCCCGCGGGGCGGGCTCAGTGCACGGGGCAGGCGACGCTCCGGTCCAGCACCCGGGTGATGCGGCCCATGCCGAGCCAGCCGCCGATACAGAACGTGAGGTCCCGGACGAGACCCTCGTCGAAGTGTTCGGCAAGGCGCTCGAAGAAGGCGTCGTCACAGGCGGCGACGTCGCCCTCGAAGCGCTCGGCGAACTCGATGGCGATCCGCTCGGCGTCCGAGTAGCCGGACCACGTCGCCCATTCGGCCACGTGTGCGTAGTCCTCCTCGGCGAGTCCCGGCTCCGCTCCCGGCGGATTCCTCCAACCCAGTCAGAGGCCGCAGCCGTTGAGCTGGGCGATGCGCATGCGGGCCAACTCCCGGATCCGGAACGGCACCTCGCTCTGCGTGTTGATCGAGAGGCCGAACGTGCTCCCGGCGGCGACAACGTCACTCGTGCCCATGCCGCGACCCTACCCGCCGGCGATCCGCCGGTCGATGGCCACACGCCGCCCCTGGCACGACTGGTGCCCGCGGCGGGATTCGAACCTGCGGCCGGCGGAATGGGATTCGGTACGGATCCGTCCAACGAGAACCACCGTTCGGCGAACGGTCGGCTCCTGCCGGGTTTCCGGACCCGGTGGCAGGGTGCCCGTCGCCGGATGGGGCCGCTTTTCTCCACTCTTGGAGGACTTCCTGGTTTGCGCCCGGCGGACCGGGCATGCAGCGGGGAACTGATTCGGGACCTTTATCCCTATGAGGCCCCGGCAAGGGCACAAAGACTGGAGGGGAATGGCGGGTTGTCGAGACATCGGTTGACGCCAGCCCGCTCAAACCTCGACCGGGCAAGGAGGTCAGTGCGACCATGGGAATGTTCACCGAAGAACAGATCCTCTCCGAACACGACTACGCCCGGCCCCACGTAGAGGCCGGCTACAGGCTCCACGGGGGCTTCGACGCCAACGACTCCTACATCTCCCCCCGGACACTGGGTCGTGCCGAAGCCGTCGCCGACTGGACCGAACAGTTGACCGGGCGGGGGTGGCCCCTCATCGACGCCGACCTGGGGATGTTCACCAGCGGCATCTACCCCAACACAGAGCAGCAGGCCCTGCTGGTCAGGGCGGGACTGGGCCGGCGGGTATGGGATTCGATGACGATCATCGGCGAGTTCGAGGCCCGGGGACGCATGCTGGCCCAGGCTGAAGTCCCCGACCTGGCCGACATCGTCGTCGAGGACATCTCGGCTACCGGGTTGGGCCACCTGGGCAAGGGCCTGCTCAAGGCCCACGGATGGGATGAGGGAGGCGACCCCGCCTCAGGACTTGGAGCCCATGACCTGATGTGGTTCGCCGCCCGAGACCTCGTCTTTGGAAAGGGCGCCTACCCGGTTCCCCCGATCCCCGAGACCCTGGGACGTCCCGAAGCCGACCGGGCAATGCCCCTTGTCGATCGACCCTACGAGGCCCTGCTCATGCTGTTGGCCAACGTGTTGATGATCGAGGTCAACGTGGAGAGGCTCTTCCGGTCCTTCGAGGACCTGTTCGCCGTCGGAGACCTCTTCGCCGACCACCGGGAAGGGGCGGAGAAGGCCATCACCCTGATCGGGCGAATCCGCCAGGACGAGTACATCCACGTCACTTCCGTGCAGACCCTCCTCTCGGAGTTCCGCAGCTTCACAGTGCGGACAACCGACGGCCGGGAAGTGCCCGGACACGAGTTGTTCGACCCCGCCTATGCGGCCATGGTCCACTGGCACACCGTGTCAGACCCTGCCCAGCGTCGTCGGTCCGCCCGGGCCGAGGTCGTCGACCAGTTGACGGAGGTAGCCGACGGCGATCGCCTGTTGGCCGATTTCGATGCCCTGGAGACCCCGTGAGGGGTCCCGACCCAACCAAGCCATTCCCATCGAGGAGGAAGCCGTGAAGTTCGGAACGTTCTACGAGCACCAACTACCCCGTCCCTGGGAGGAGGGCGACGAGCAACGCCTCGTCCAGGAATCCCTTGAACAGGTCGAGTTGGCCGACCGCCTGGGCATCGAATACGCCTGGGAGGTCGAACACCACTTCCTCGAGGAGTACTCCCATTCGTCGGCACCCGAGGTGTTCCTGGCCGCCTGTTCCCAGCGGACCAAGAACATCCGCCTCGGCCACGGCATCGTGTTGATGCCGGTCAACTACAACCATCCGGCCAGGGTGGCCGAACGCATTGCCACCCTGGACCTGGTCTCCAACGGCCGGGTGGAGTTCGGAACCGGTGAGTCGTCGGCCATCTTGGAGTTGGAAGGGTTCGATGTGTCGGTGGAGGACAAGCGGGACCAGTGGTTCGAGACCGTTGAGCAGTGCGCCAACATGATGGCCATGGACCCCTACCCGGGGTTCGAGGGCCGCTTCTTCTCGATGCCATGCCGCAGCGTGGTGCCCAAGCCCGTCCAGCGACCCCACCCACCGCTCTGGGTGGCCTGTTCCAACCGGGAGACCATCAAGTTGGCAGCCCGGCTGGGAATGGGGGCCCTCACGTTTGCTTTCGTGGACCAGACCGAGGCGAAGGCGTGGGTCGACGACTACTACCGCATCCTCAAGGAGGAGTGTGTGCCCATCGGGCATGCGGTGAATGCCAACATCGCCATGGTCACCGGCTTCTCCTGCCACGAGGACGCCGCCGAGGCTCACCGGCGGGGTGCTGACGGGTTCCGGTTCTTCGGCTTCGCCCTTGGCCACTACTACCTCTTCGGCGAGCACAAGCCGGGCCGGACGGGCGTGTGGGAGGCCTTCGAGCAGGCCCGCGACCAGTGGCCTGACGTCGGTGAGGAGCGGGGCATTGGCACTCCCGCCCAGTTGCGCGAGCACCTCAAGGGATTCGAGGAGGCCGGGGTCGACCAGGTTTCCTTCCTCCAACAGGGTGGTCGCAACCGCCACGAGCACATCTGCGAGGCCCTGGAGTTGTTCGCCAAGGAGGTCAAGCCGGAGTTCACTGAACGCGAGGAGGAGCGGGAGGCTGCCAAGGCCGAGGAGTTGGCTCCCTACATAGAGGCCGCCTTCGAACGCAAGGAGCGGATGAGGGAACTGGTGGACGACGAGATCCCGGTGGTGACCGCCATTGGCCGCAACATCGCCGAGGGGAACTGATCGAGGTGGGAGCCGTGGAAGCCAAGGGCTACGAAATCGGACCGGGAGCGGACCTCGCAGGGGCGGACCTTGCAGGGGCGGACCTCGAATGGGCGGACCTCGAAGGAGCGAACCTCGAAGGAGCGGACCTCAAAGGAGCGAACCTCAAAGCAGCGAACCTCGGATGGGCGGACCTCACCGGGGCGGACCTCAAGGGAGCGGAAGCCGACCAATTCACCCACTGGCCGAAGGGCTTTGACCCGGAAGCCGCCGGAGTGATCAAGGCCTATCCCCCCCCAAGAACCGGATGGCGATAGACGCTGCGACCGTGACCGTCGAGGACGGGACCATTGCCTGGAAGTTGAAGGGCGGACAGCAGTCCGGCGATGAGATCGAGGTTGCCCTCCAGGGCACCAGCAACTGTGCCTCGACGGGGGCGGCTTCCTCACACCATGCCTCCGAGTTCTGGTGGGCGATGGTCGCCGCCGGGAAGGTCGGTGCGCTCTTCCGGGGCCAGGGGGTCAACCGTTGGGAACCAGCCGACCGACGACGTCCTCGGCGGTGTAGGAGGCCTCGCCCGGAGGCAGGAAGCGTGCCACGTCGGACACCATGTCGCCCGATGTGAGCAGCATCTTCTCGGTGGCGCCGCCGTGCTGGACCTGTCCGAGCCCCACGTTGGCCAGGAGGGCGTTGCAGAGGCACTTACGGCCGACCGTGTCGCCGGGATCTCCTCCCTTGCGCACGTAGTCCTTCACGGGCTCTGCTGGACACATCCAGCCCAACTGCCCGTCTTCCCTCCTGTAGGCAGTACGCAGGTATCCGAGTTCACAACGCTCCCGTTCCCTTCCTGCGTAGACGGCCGGATCCGACAGCGTCCCCTCCAGGTCGACCACCTTGAAGGGGAAGCCCGAGGGAGACGCGACCGGGTCGGTGAACACCGTCGCCGTCCCGTTCCGGCTCAGGTCCAGGACCCGGCGCTTCACATCGGTGTCGAATCCAGACTCCTCGCAGTAGGCGAAGGGCGTGCCGACCTGGACTCCGGCGGCTCCCAGCTCCAGTGCCTCACGGACCTGGTCGGGGTCGTCGTAGCCTCCCGCCAACCAGAAGGGAAGTCCGAGGTCCCTGATGGCAGCCAGGTCCGGAACGTCCCGTTCTCCGTAGACGGGTTCGCCCGTCTCGCTGAGTTGCGGCCTCCCCCGGGGTGGGGCGTTGTGGCCCCCGGCAACGGGAGCCTCGACGATGAAGCCGTCGACCGGAACGTCGATCTTGGCCGCCAGCATCGTGGCCAGGATGTGGGAGGAGACGATGGCGAGGAACATCGGTCGCTTCAAGGTCGGGCCTTCGCCGCGCATCGCTGCGGCCGGATCGAAGCGGGACACGTAGTGGTCGCCGCCTGATGCTCCCCTGACGTCCAACTTCATCTCCACCGACAGCCCCTCGGCAAGGCGGTCGATTGCCGCAGGGAGGACCTTGGGGATCCCGGCGCCGACGAGCACGTAGTCGACGCCTGCCAGCATCGATCCATAGACAGACGCCAACAGGGGCGTCTGGATCTTCTCCATGTAGTTGATCCCGACCGGGCCGGAGTGGCCCTCCCGAGCAAGGTGTACCTCTACGAAGTTGGATGCGACCAGCAGGTCCAGGAGATTCCCCGACTGCTCGGCACGCCCCAGCGGCGTCTGCACGAACCTCTGGTTGGCAGGCTTGCCGCCCTCGATGTAGTACCGGTCCAGGATGGAATCGGCGACTGCGGGAACCGGGTACTGGCCGAGGGCCCGCCTGGTGTGCCCTCCGGGATCGCCGAGTTGCAGACGCCGCACCATCACGCTTTCGAGCGCGGTTCCGGACACGACGCCGAGTTGTCCGGCCACCGAGACCGCCCTTGCCAGCCTCCAGTCCGAGACGGCTACTCCCATGCCCCCTTGGATCAGCATGGGAAGGCGGGGTGGCATGGCCAGAGCCTACAATCGCCTCCGCTCTGAATTCCCGACAGGGCCCTTCTCCACGGTGCCCGTTCTGGTA
>Ga0187827_10000069_pt1 | contig 153827 bp, 142 predicted proteins | sample ETNtaG_39_FD_167969 | JGI IMG/M metagenome (GOLD analysis project Ga0187827, IMG submission 167969) | Marine microbial and viral communities from oxygen minimum zone, Eastern Pacific Ocean - ETNP2014_SV_150_PacBio MetaG (Illumina Assembly) | ecosystem: Environmental > Aquatic > Marine >... | reverse complement strand
CTTCAGAGCAGCCACATCTCCGCGTTGGCTCCCCTTGTAAGGTAGTAAACATTACTGCAGGAAGCCGCCTTGATCTGCGGCCGCTCTGCAGGCCAGAGATATTGAATACTTAATCAGAGGCTCCCTAGACTCCGTGACAGAATTCCTCAGCATCGTAATTGCCGCCGCCGTAGTAAATAATTTAGTACTAGTCCAATTTCTTGGTGTCACTGCGTTTTACTCGGCCAGCAGCCGGCTACAAAATTCGCTTGAGATCGCCCTGCTAACCGCAGCGGTGCTGGTTACCGCCTCCCTGCTCAATTTATTGCTGACCAACTACGTCCTATCCCCCCTCGACCTGATGTTCCTGCAACTGATTTGCTTCGTCGCCGTTAGTGGCAGTATTACGGTCCTGATCTTGCACTGGTTACGGGAGAAGTTTCCCGTTTCGCTACGCCGGCTACATCTGCATTTGCTTCTGGTTGGGGGTAATAGCGCGGTAATCGGGATTTCAATAATCAACACACGAAATGGTCTCGGCCTGATAGAGAATATTGCCAATAGCATCGGTGCCGCCCTGGGCTTTGCACTGGTGCTGATTGCCTTCGCCGCACTGCGCCAGCGACTGGATACTGCCGATGTCCCGCAACCGTTTCGCGGACCAGCGATCCACCTGATCAGCGCTGGTATCATTGCCATGTGTTTCCTTGGATTTGCCGGATTGGTGTAGGCAATGTTTCCTTTCGTCAACACAGCATATTTCCAAATTCCCGCGATAACCTTGCTCAGTGCCAGCATACTCTGGCTGATTTATATCACCACGCGTTACCTGAGAAATGAGTCCAGGCAACAACAACGCTGCCTAGTCGATCAAATCAATGCCCTGCTACCCCAGACCCAGTGTGGTCACTGCGGCCATCCAGGCTGCTTGTCCTATGCTCGAGCCATCAGCACAGGTGCGGCTATCAATCAATGCCCCCCAGGCGGCCAACACACAATTCAGGCCTTGTCTGACTTACTGAATGAAACTGCCGAGCCGCTGAATCCCAGTCATGGGAATCATTCTGAACCGCTTATAGCACGTATCCGGGAGTTGGAGTGCATCGGCTGCACCAAGTGCATCCAGGCCTGCCCGGTAGACGCCATACTGGGCGGCACCAAACTCATGCACTCGGTGATAGAAAGTGAATGTAATGGCTGCGATCTATGCCTTGAACCCTGTCCAGTTGATTGCATCGACATGGTACCTGGATTCACTGGGAAGCAATGGCAGTGGGCATTGCCCAATCGCTCAGACGCCGTCGAGAGTGAAATTGGTGAGCAAGTATGAGCCTGCTTTCCCTATTTCACCGCAGTACAAACCGCCGCCCCAGCCGCAACCCTGGTCGCCACAAGATCCACAAGATAGTGGGTGGAATCAAGCCAGCAGCGAATAAGGCTCGCTCGCTACGCTCGAGAATCATGTCTACTCCGATTCCTGAAATGTTAGTCCTGCCCCTGTTACAGCATAAGGGCACGCCAGCTACACCTGTAGTAAAACCGGGAGATCATGTTCTAAAGGGGCAGAAAATTGCGGCGGCTGATCCGCGGGGTGTCCCCGTTCACGCACCCACTTCCGGAAAAATAATAAAGACAGGTCAGTGCACCCTGCCAGATGCAGCGGGAACATTGGTAAGCTGTTTAATGCTGGCAAGCGATGGCAAAGATGAAGCAATCGAGACTGGCCTGAGCGGCGATTTTCGCAATATGAGCAAGGTGGACCTGGTTGAACGAATCCGGGATGCAGGTATTGCCGGCATGGGAGGCGCCGGTTTTCCGACCCATCTGAAAATCCAGACCAGCACTGCGAGCGACATCGCTACACTTATCATCAACGCGGCCGAATGCGAACCTTATATTACCGCCGATGAGGCTTTAATTAGAGAGCATGCCCGTGATGTTGTTAAGGGTGCCGAAATTCTACAGTATGTCACTGGCGCACAACAGTGCATCATCGCAATTGAAGACAGTAAAATTGCTGCGCTGGCCGAACTCAAATTAGCTATTGCAGATTCGGCAATAGAAATAGCAATTGTACCCGCCAAGTATCCGGCTGGCAGCGAAAAACAACTGGTCCAAGCAGTAACCGGCCGGGAAGTCCCGTTTGGAGAATTTCCGGCTTCCATAGGCGTGCTGTTGCACAATACAGGAACCGCATTTGCAGTTTATAAAGCCATTTGCGAGTCAGAACCCAGTATCTCAAGAATTACCACTGTCACCGGTTCCACCCTGAAGACACCGAAAAATTTTCATGTATTATTTGGAACACCTGTTACCTTTCTACTTGACTTGTGCGGTATCGATCGAGTCCTGTTGTCGAGAATTGTCGTGGGTGGATCGCTGATGGGCAATTGTCTGCATGACATGGACGCGCCCATTATCAAAACAACTAATTGCCTGATTGCCGGATCACTGGAAGAATTCCCGGAACCACTAACAGAACGTGCCTGCATCCGCTGTGGTTTTTGTGCCGATGCCTGTCCGGTAAATTTATTGCCACAGCAACTCTATGCCCATTGTCGCTGTCAGAGTTATCAACAGGCAAAGGATTTCGGTCTGATCGATTGCATCGAGTGTGGCGCATGCGCCTATGTGTGTCCTTCTCACATACCGCTCGTGCAATATTACCGCGCTAGCAAATCAGTAGTCTTTCAACAACAGACGGATCGAAAAAATTCAGAAAAGTGGCAATCGCGCTTCCAGTTTTATCAATACCGGCAGAAGCGAGAAAGCGAGCAGAGAATCCAGGCTAGGGCTGAACAACCATCGCACCCCCAACAGATTGCGCAGGCTGTTTTCTCACGTGAAAAAGCCAGGCAGGAAATTAGCGAAGCGGTAGCACGGGTAAAGGCCAGGCGCGCAAACCTGATTGCCACTTCGACCTTATCCTCTCCCTCTCTGTCTTCCCCCTCCACTGAGCCGGACGAGAAACCGTGAAAACAGAAGTTTATTGTTCTCCACAGCAACATAGCCAACTCAGCCAACATAGCACCGGCAGAATCATGTTATGGGTGATCGCTGCCTGTCTTCCCGGCATAGCCGCCTCGACCTGGTTTTTTGGCTGGGGTCTGCTTCTTAATATTCTTGTCGTGATGGTCTTCGCTGTTTTGCTGGAGGCAGTCATGCTCAAGCTAGCCGACAAGCCCGTCAAAACGCACCTTGCTGACAATAGCGCTCTGGTCACTGGCTTAATTCTCGGCATAGCTATTCCACCCGGTTCTCCCTGGTGGTTACTATTTACCGGAATCTGCTTCGCCATAGTGGTTGCCAAACATCTGTACGGTGGTCTGGGTCAAAATCCGTTTAATCCGGCGATGTGTGGTTACCTCTTGTTACTCTTGTCGTTCCCTTTGAATATGACCACCTGGCATCTCCCTACGGATACGCTATTTGCCGACCAGCAGTTTTCCCCTTTAAGCTGGACCAGCCTGCAGTACAGTTTACAATTGTGTTTTCCTGCATTGGCCGGCGACGGCTCTCAGATTTCTGAATACATTGACGGCTTTGCCATGGCAACGCCTCTTATCGAATACAAGTTAGCAGGAAACAGCACTGTGCTCGCCGCTTTGGAAAACAATTCACCCCTGTTTGCCAGAGCATCAGAAACCGGCTGGGAGATCATCAATTTTAGCTTCCTGCTCGGTGGCCTGTTCCTGCTCTTTAAGAAAATAATCGGCTGGCAAATCCCCGTCAGCATCATCGTGACTATCACTATCATGTCCCTGCTGTTTTATGAACAGGGCTCGACGGCAGTCTATGGAACCACCTATCTACATTTATTTGGCAGCGCCACTATGATCGGCGCATTTTTCATAGCAACTGACCCGGTGAGTGCAGCGACCACACCTGGCGGAAGAGTGGTTTATGGTATTTTTATTGGCATAGCCATTTATGGCATCAGGGTCTGGGGCAGCTACCTGGACTCAATTGCTATCGCCGTCCTGTTTGGCAATTTTTGTGCCCCCCTCCTCGATCATTTCTGCCGCCCGAGAATTTATGGGCATTCGACGAGGCCAAGCCAATGAGCCTACTGGAATCCAGAGCCCGTCGTGAATCGACACTATGGCATAACAACACGGTGCTGGTGCAATTGCTCGGACTGAGCCCGGTTCTCGCCATATCAAGTTCTGCTGTTGATGGATTGGCATTAGGCCTGGCCACACTGATAGTCCTGTTACTTTCCTGTGCAACCGCCTCTTTCTATCGGTCGAGAATAAGTCAAACCTGGCGCCTTGTGTGGTTCCTCTGCATCATGGCTTTCTTCACATCACTCGTTGATCTTATTTTGCAATGGCAATATTTCACCCTGTCCCGTCGACTCGGAATTTACGTACCCCTGATTTGCTGTAATAGTGCCATACTGATCAGAATGGAAGTATTTGCACGCAAGAATAAACCTGGTGATGTGCTGCGTGATGCTGCCATTACCGGTGCGGGCTTTCTTAGTATCATTATGACCCTCGCCATAGGAAGGGAATTGCTTGCCACCGGAGTGGTGTTTAAAGACATGGATTTACTCATACCTGTGCTCAGTGGCGAGGGTTTGCAAATGCCAGGATATATGATTACCGATGACCTCGACTTCATAACCCTCGCACCCGGTGCGCTGATCGGGCTGGGACTCTTAATAGCTGTCAAAAATAGTATTGACAGCATGCAACGCCGAAATAAAATCAGCCAAGATCATCCTGTTAAACCTGCCGTGCGCGCGCGAGTGACTAACCGCTCATGAACAAAAAAAAACGTATGGAAATTTTCCAACGACTGCGTAATGAAGACCCGGCCCCCACAACCGAGTTAAAATTTGCTTCAAATTTTGAATTATTGATATCCGTTATGCTTTCGGCCCAGGCCACCGATGTTAGCGTCAACAAGGCGACTGCCAAACTGTACAAGGTGGCAAACTCACCAGAGGCGATTAAAAATCTTGGTGTGACCAAATTAAAAAAATACATTAAAACCATCGGCCTGTTTAACACCAAGGCGGCAAACATCATCAAAACCTGTACCCTGCTTATCGAAAAGCATGATTCCCAGGTACCCCGTACCAGAGAGGATCTGGAAGCACTACCCGGTGTGGGTCGGAAGACGGCAAACGTGGTACTTAACACAGCGTTTCGTGAGGTGGCCATGGCGGTGGACACCCATATCTTTCGCCTCTCGAATCGCACTGGCATCGCGCCAGGCAAGAACGTACTGGAAGTGGAAAAAAGATTACTGAAATTTGTGCCCGATGAATTTCTTCTTGATGCCCATCACTGGCTAATACTACATGGCAGATATGTCTGCGTAGCACGCAAACCCAGGTGTGGTGCCTGCATGATTGAGGACTTGTGCGAGTTCAAAAGCAAATCTGTTGACTAGGCTCTCTCTTTGTAAAAACTAGTTACAGAGACTATGGCTATGTACTTCTCTAGATTTTCCCGCAAATGCAACGTGAACTGGAGTTCAAAAAGAACAGTGAATTCGATAGGGGATTGAGGAGGGATTACTGTTTTTCCGTTCCTATGGGCCATCCCTGGCCCGTCCCGCGCTTCATCCCTGGCGCTAGTCACGGTAAAACAGTAATTCCTCCTCAATTCCCGATACACGCATCAACGGCTTACGTTTACCAGGCCCAAGCCCGCCAGACACACCAATGCTTAGGCGATGAGCCTTAAATTATTATGGTGACACCTCACCGTCAGTCTTCTATGACCTGCCTTTCTGCGCAGCTATGCGAAGTCGCAAGGCGTTTAGTTTGATGAAACCCGCCGCATCGGCTTGATCGTAGGCACCGGCATCGTCTTCAAAGGTCGCTATGTCTTCATCGAATAGAGAGTTCGCAGACTCCCTGCCCACCACCGTGGTATTTCCTTTGTAGAGTTTTAACCTGACCTTACCATTAACATAGGCTTGGGAACTGTCGATCAGGGATTGCAGAGCGATTCGCTCCGGTGACCACCAGTAACCGTTATATATCAGCGAGGCATAACGCGGCATCAGCTCATCTTTCAAATGGGCCAGTTCCCGGTCCAGAGTCAGCGACTCAATGGCCCGGTGTCCCTTGAGCATCACGGTGCCCCCAGGTGTCTCATAGCAACCCCGCGATTTCATGCCAACGTAGCGATTCTCAACGATATCTGCCCGACCGATACCATTAGCACCAGCGAGCTGGTTTAACCTGGCCAGCACCACAGCCGGTGACAATTTTTCCCCATCGATCGCCACGATGTCGCCGCGTGCATATTCCAATTCGATATAAAGCGCCTGATCGGGTGCCGATTCCGGAGAGACAGTCCACAGCCACATGGCCTCTTCCGGCTCGGCAGCGGGATTTTCCAGCACATCGCCTTCATAGGAGATATGTAGCAGATTGGCATCCATGGAATAGGGAGACTTGGTACCTAGCTTCTTCTCTACCGAAATATTGTGTTCTTCACAATAGCTTAACAAGGTATCGCGGGAACTGAGGTCCCACTCCCGCCAGGGAGCGATTACCTGGATTGAAGGACTAAGCGCATAGGCCCCGAGTTCGAATCGCACCTGGTCATTACCTTTACCGGTTGCGCCATGAGAGATTGCATCGGCCCCCGTTTCGGCGGCTATCTCAACCAGGCGCTTGGCAATCAGGGGCCGGGCTATTGACGTACCCAGTAAATACTCGCCCTCATACAGGGCATTAGCGCGAAACATGGGATTAACGAAATCGCGCACGAACTCTTCGCGCAGATCCTCTATGAAAATCTCCTTTATTCCCATGGCCTGGGCTTTGGCTCGAGCAAGCTCCACTTCTTCACCCTGGCCAATGTCGGCCGTGAATGTGACCACCTCACAATCATAGGTTTCCTGCAGCCATTTCGCTATCACCGAGGTATCAAGACCACCGGAGTAAGCCAAAACCACTTTATCTATGCCAGACATTTCTTTACTCCTGAGCAATTGGAAGCAGGCTGCCCGAGAAGACAGATGCTGATGGAAACCCCTGCCAGGCAACGAATCGTACGAGACGTTGGTCGGGTCTCCGAAAAAAAGACGCGTATTCTAGCATGGGACGGCGGAAATAACTCAATGGGTAATTCAGCTGTAATCCTTATTCCGTTACAATAGATCCAATTTTCCAGGTAGTAAATTTCATGACCACTGAGTACCTGAGCCTGATTCAACCGGATGACTGGCATCTGCATTTGCGAGACGAAGATGCTTTGGCAAGCACAGTCTCCTGCAGCGCACGCGTTTTTCGGCGCGCCATCATCATGCCGAATCTCAAAACGCCTGTCACATCGGTGTCAGCTGCTTTAGCCTACCGGCAACGAATTCTCGCTGCGGTACCTGAGGAGCTTAGCTTCGAGCCTTTAATGACTCTGTATCTAACTGAGGAACTTTCCAGCGATGAAATAGTGCGGGCCCATGAGAGCGAATTTATACACGCGATCAAGTACTATCCTGCCGGTGCAACTACCTTTTCTGAGAGCGGGATTGATTCAGTAGACAAAATATTCCCTGCGCTGGAAAAGATGGTTGAGCTCAACCTGCCTTTACTGATCCACGGCGAAGTCACAGATAAGACGGTAGATATATTTGATCGCGAGGCAGTATTTATTGAGACCGTGTTACAACCAATCATAGAAAAGTATCCTGAACTGAGAGTTGTTCTCGAGCACATTACCACCAGTCAGGCTGTTGACTTCGTAACCGAACAGTCAGATCGGGTTGCTGCTACCATCACTGTTCACCATTTGCTATACAATCGCAATCACTTATTGGCAGGAGGGGTCAGGCCGCATTTTTACTGTCTGCCCGTGCTGAAGCGGGACAGCCATCAAAAAGCCCTGGTAGCAGCCGCAATCAGCGGCAATCCGAAGTTTTTTCTGGGCACTGATTCTGCGCCTCACGCCTGCTCAATTAAGGAAACCAATTGTGGTTGTGCTGGAATTTTCTCGGCCCCTGCCGCACTGGAACTCTACACAGAATTATTTGAGCAAAGCGGAGCTCTGGATAAACTTGAAGGATTTGCCAGCCTGTTTGGGCCGGATTTCTACCAACTACCCAGAAATGAAAAGCGCATAACATTACAGAAAGATTCCTGGCAGATGCCGGCTGAATTTGCACTCGGCGCTGACTCGGTAGTTCCCATACGGGCCTCAAGCACTATAAAATGGCGAGTATCCACGGAGGCCGAGTGAACCAGAGTGAAGTGAAGGAAACTCCCGATAACCTCCTCGCCGACAGGTTTCGAACCTATCTACCTGTTGTTGTCGATATTGAATCCGGGGGATTTAACTCGGATACAGATGCCATTCTCGAGATCGCAGCGGTCATATTATCCATGGACAGTGCCGGGCGACTCGAAATAGAACAGACCTATTTTCACCGTATAATCCCGTTTGATGGCTTAAATATCGAAGAGGCGGCCTTAAAATTTACCGGTATTAATCCCTATCATCCACTACGCATAGCACGCCCTGAAAAAGATGTCTTTCAAGCCATGTTTAAGCTGGTTCGTGAAGCGGTAAAAAGGAATTCCTGCAAGCGTGCAATACTGGTCGGACACAATGCCCACTTCGATCACGGCTTTGTCAACGCGGCCAGCGAGCGGCACGGTTTGAAGCGCAATCCGTTCCATCCTTTCTCCAGTTTTGACACCGCCAGTCTGAGCGGTCTGGCCTACGGACAGACTGTTCTGGCGCGAGCATGCGAAGTGGCAAGTATTGAATTTGATAATGACCAAGCCCATTCAGCCCGTTATGACGCTGAAAAGACTGCTGAGCTATTTTGCAAGATAGTCAACAGGTGGCAGGCATTGGGAGGCTGGCCTCCGAACGAAAAATAGCAAACCGGAAAGGATTTTGCTTCGATTGATTGCGTTCCATCGGACAAGCCTAACCGTGCGACCTGCCTCTGTAATCGAGGACAATATTATTCTGCGGCGGATTCCTTATCGTCACCGACTGCACTCTCAACCAGGGTTTGTAATTCCCCCTTCTCAAACATGTCAGTCATTATATCGCAGCCGCCAACCAGCTCACCATCGACATAGAGCTGCGGAAAAGTCGGCCAATTTGATACCACGGGAAGTGTGGAGCGAATTTCTGGATTGCTCAGGATGTCCACATAGGCAAAACGCTGGCCACAGGACATCAGCATCTGAGTCGCCTGTGCCGAAAAGCCACATTGTGGTTGTTCAGGATTTCCTTTCATATAGAGCAGGATGCTATTTGTATCGATTTGTTGCCGGATGGTTTCTTCAGTACCCATTCATTTTCCTATAAGGTATTTGTCAGTTCTCAATTGTTGAATTAGCAGGGTGTTTTGCAAAAGCGCGCGTATTTTACCTCTACTGTGAATCCATTGTCACAGCTTTTAGCTTATTCTCATGGAAATCCAGCTACCCGGCATGGATGGGCATGTTGCGCTTAAGATTCTCTAAAAAGGGAATAAACCCGTTATATTCCAGTGATTGCTATCAGTGCAGACCATCAATTGCAGGAGAAAGAAGACTTCGATAAATACCTGATCAAACCTGTTAATATCAATCGGCTATGCAAAGCATTGGACAGCCAACTGGCTGGCTTATCCGTAGATGAGTCCAAAGCATCGGCAATCCCTGGCAAGTAGTCGGAGCATTGCCCATGCCGTTGTCTTCTCCCGCCGATCCCCACAGGTAGCTTTAACGTTTTCCACTACTAATCTTTTAATCACTCCACTTGAAATCACGGACCCAAAAATGTGCCCAACAGGACCTGCAGCGAGAACAAAAATAGTACGCGGTGACAATCGTGCCAGTTATGATGCCAGGCAAATCACTGCCATTCTGGATGCCAGTTTCATCTGCCACGTTGGCTTTGTGCTTGAAGGCGAAGCGCGGGTGATACCCACTGCTTACGTGCGAATAGACAATGCGATCTATTTGCACGGGCATCTCAAGAACCAGATGATGAACACGCTCCTGGATGGTCAGACTTGCTGTATCAGCGTGACTATTCTCGATGGCCTGGTACTGGCACGTTCTGGTTTTCACCATTCAGTAAATTACCGATCTGTGACGGTTTTCGGCAAAGCCGAAAAGTTACCAGATGATGAGAAGGAATTGAACCTCGACCGCCTGATCAACCACCTGGTGCCTGATCGCATTCCTCATCTTAGGGTGCACACTCAGCAGGAATTGAAAGCCACACTCGTGGTGAAAATCCCAATTGATGAGGCTGCAGCCAAGATTCGCTCTGGCCCCCCTATCGACGCTGAAAAAGACTATGACACCGATATATGGGCCGGTGTCATAAATGTAAAAATTATTTTGGATGATATCGAAAACTGTCCGGAATTGAATGACTCGGTACCAACGCCAGAGCATGTTTTGGATTTTGTAAAGAAGAAAGACCTGTTTACCCGGGGTCGAGGTACTAAGCCTCAAAGTAACTTTTCAGCTTCACCATCCCTGCTTTAATATCTTCGACTGCAATCCCGGAATAGGCAAAACGAATATAGTGATTCTCCTCATTCTCTACGCTGCGCCCAAAATGCTTTCGAGTGCAAAAAGATACATTGGTGCTGGTTAGTGCTTCCTCCATTAACTGGTTGACATCGGTTAAGCCTTTTCGCTCCATGATGCGGGTGACGTTGGGGAAGAGATAAAACGTACTGTTAGGTGCCTGGATCGAGATACCACTAATTGCATTCAGCCCGGCAACGGCGGCATCCCGTCGTTGTCGCAGTTCATCGATAATTGCGTCCGGACCTGAGGTATCACCTTCGATAACATCGACCATTGCGCGCTGGATGAAGTGAGCCGTGCAGGATTCGATATTTGTGTTGAGCTTGTTGAAGACTTCGACAACGGCTTTCGGTCCAATTGCGGCGCCAAGACGCCAGCCAGTCATGGCAAATCGTTTCGAACAGGTATAGAGAATAACACTGCGCTCCTGCATGCCTGGTACGCTGACAATGGAGTCAGGTTGCCCGCTATATTGAATCTCAAAATACGCTTCGTCACTCAAAACCCATAGATCGTGTTTGATGGCGAGCTCTGCCAACTGCTCCATTTCTGCCTGGGAAGACCGCGCGCTATTGGGATTCTGAAAATTATTGTAGATCAGCACCCGGGCTTTGGGAGTGATGGCGTCCTTGATGGCGTTCAGATCCAGATCGAAACCTGCTGCCGTCTCAATATAACTATAGGGAACAGCAATACCGCCCTGATATTCAATCTGGGATTCATAAATGGGATAACCCGGATTAGGATAGAGTACCTCGTCGCCAGGATCCATCACGGCAGCCAGAAACTTCCCGATGACCGGTTTGCCTCCTGGCTGAATAGAGACATTCTCTACCGTATAGCTGAGCTGCCTTTTTGCTCCGACATCTGCCGCTATCGCAGCGCGTAGTTCGGGGATTCCTGCTCCGGGGCAATAGCCTGTATAGCCATCCGCTATAGCCTTCGCGGCGGCTTCGACAATATTGGCAGGCGTTGCGATGTTGATATCACCCAGGTGGAAGGGGTAAATCTTATTGCCCCTGGCACCCCATGCGGCAGCCGCAGCAGATACAGCAAACGCTGTCTCGGTACCGAGTTTCTCCAATTGCGTTGCCAGTTTCACGCTCTACCCTTTAACTAAATCGAGTCAGAGTATACAGTAGTCTTACCAGGAGAAACTGCGATGTCCAAATATCTGTCAATCTTGTGCCTGCTCTGCATCTGCTCCCTGTCTGCCACTACCGCTTACGGGGCGGCGATAGATGAAGCGGCAGTACTGGAGGCCATGAACAAGCCCGGCAGATTAGCCGACGATATAGAAAGAGATAATCGCAGCAAGCCGCAGGCCGTGATCCCGCTGCTTAATCTGGAAACGGGCGAGCGAGTGGTGGATATATTCGGTGCCGGTGGCTATTACAGCGAGCTGTTAGCCAGCGTCTTGGGAGCGAGTGGTGAAGCAGTTTTACATAATAATCCCGGCTTTGAGGCCTGGGGAATCAACGGCCTCACCGACCGCTTCGATGGGCGTGATCCGGGTAATATCACCCGCCAGACCAGCAGTGGCATCAACCTGGATCTAGGCGAAGCAACGCTAGATGGGGCTCTGCTGGTTATGGCTTTTCATGATCTGTACGTCATTCCCAAGCGCTACAACGGCGAGGAATACGTCCGGGTGGGCAATCCAGCCAACGTCAGCTATTTCCTCGAACAGGTCTACAAGGGATTGAAGCCTGGCGGCAGATTTGTGGTTATCGATCACTCCGGCGATGCCGCTTCAGACCATGAGACTGTCGCAGATCTGCACCGTATTATCGAGTCTTTTGCCAGAGAGGAAATTGAGCAGCGGGGCTTTCGCTTCGTCACCAGTTCAGACGCGCTCAGAAATCCTGCAGACGATCGCTCCATGATCGTCTTCGACCTGCCCATTCAGGGCAAGACAGACAGGTTTATTCTGGTATTTGAGAAATAGCTGGGAAGGCTCAAAAAGTACCGCTAACCTTCAGCGCAAGTACCCCGCCGAAGCCGCGGCAGTTGAATTCTATCTCTTCAAGGATGTGAGAGTAGAGAACTTAAGGGGCCAAGCTATTTAGATAGTTTTTGGATTTACGATGTGGAGAATACCTTGGCCCCAGTCAGCAAAAATTCCTTAAGTTGTAAGTGTCCCCTGTAGCAATCTCTACCTAGCGGTGTACTTTGTGAAAGCACCTCCTGCCAGCGGCAATGAGGCGGGGCCTTCGGCTGCAAACACATTGCCGTCGGCATCCACGGCAACACCTTCACCCGCAGTGCCCTGATAACCCCGGCTTTCGGTTTGATAACCCGGGATAAAGCCAACGATACGATCTTCATTCAGCGGGCCGATACGCACGCCACAATTCCAGGACGTGTGCCGCACCGGACCGGACTCGGAATCGATGGCGTAGACCATGTCATCGTCGGTAATGAAGAAGCCGCTGATCCTACCGTAGGTGTATCGTGATTCCAGATAATTCCCATCCTGATCAAAAATCTCGAGGCGGTGGTTGCCACGATCGGCAACCCACAGGCGACCCTGCGAATCAAACTCCAGGGCATGGGGAGTGCGAAATTCTCCGTGGCGGGTACCAATGCGGCCCCATTCCTTGATGTAAGTACCATCGGGCGTGAATTTCACGATGCGACCGGTCTGGCTTGCCTGACGACCCTGTTCGATGGCTTGTTCAGTAGTCATGTTCTGACCGCTGTGGCCATCGGCCACGTAAATGCTGCCGTCAGGTCCCACGATAACATCGTTGGGTTGATTAAAATGAGTGCTGTCGTTACCTGGCTGTCCCGCCGTACCCAGACTCATGAGCAATTCGCCATCGGGACTGAATTTGTGCACCTGATGGCCCTTGGTACCTTCAGTATTGCCGGCAAAATCAGCCACCCAGACATTGCCAGCGTCGTCCACATGGATACCGTGCGGGGTCACCATGATGCCACCACCGAAATTAGCCAGGACTTCGCCGGTATGACGATCGAATTTGAAAATCGGGTCTACCGGATTGCTATCACAGTTGGTGCCGGCGGCACCGAGCGCCCCGGCACCGCAACGCTCATAAGCGACAGGATTACCGTCGGTTGGATCGATATCGATCCCCGCGGTGGACCCCCATTGGCGACCTGCCGGCAGGTCGCCCCACTCATTGTTAACCACAGGATTGGGATTGGGAAATCCTTCGCCAGTGACGATGTTTCCTGCCTGGCCCAAGGCATAATTGCTGAAAAATACTGATGTACCGAGAACTATGAGAGTGAAGTGCTTTAAAGACATAAGATTCCCCTTGCTCGTTCTAATTATCGTTAACAGAAAGGTAAGTCTGCCACACTATGTGGTGATTGTCAGTCAGCCAGGAGTGGAGAAAGAGGGGACGGATTTAATTAATAAGAAGTAATGTCTGGATTAACCACTCCTCATTGCAATTAAAAATATCTGCCCCTTTTTGTTATCCTGTTTAAGTAATCAATAGCGTGAAAGGAAAGTGTAAATGTATGCCATATTAAAAGGTGTCCGCGTTTTGGACTTATCCACAATTGTTCTCGGTCCTTATGCATCTCAAATGTTGGGTGACTTCGGCGCAGAAGTCATCAAGATCGAGAGCCCCGATGGGGATCTGTTTCGTGCGGTGCGGCCTGGACGATCGGCAAAGATGGGCGCCGGCTATATGAACAGCAATCGCAACAAGCGATCGATTACGCTTAATCTAAAAACCGAAGAAGGCAAGCAACTGTTCTACAAGCTGGCAAAAACCGCGGATGTGATCGTGCACAATATGCGTAACAAGACGGCGCTTAAGCTGGGCATTGGTTACGACGATGTCAAAGCGCATAATCCGGAAATTATCTATTGCGGTGCACAGGGCTTTGGAGAAGCGGGACCGCTTGCCGATGCACCGGCCTACGATGATATTATCCAGGCGGCGTCTGGCTTTGCCCACCTGAACGCCGATGCCGAGGGAAATCCACGGTACGCGCCCACGATCATTGCCGACAAGGTGGCTGCACACCAACTGGCAATCGCCGTATTAGGTGGGCTGGTCAACAAGTTTCGCACTGGCAAGGGCTGCTTCATAGAGACACCGATGTTCGAAGGTCTCATCTCATTTATCATGGTCGAGCAATTAGCCAACCAGAGCTTCGTTCCTAGCGAAGGCGGTACCGGCTACGAGCGCATGAATTCTCCTTATCGTCGACCCTATCCGACCAGGGATGGATTTATTGGATTGCTGCCCTATAGCACCAAGCATTGGATTGCGTTCTTCAAGCTGGTCAATCACCCCGAACTGACCGAATGGGAACTGGTGACAGACCCGGTAAAGCGCAGTGCAAACATCGATCAACTATATGCAAAGATTTTTGAATTCACACCGTCCAAAACGACAGACGAGTGGTGTGAGTTATTGGGCAAGACCGACATCCCCCACACCCGGGTCAATCGACTGGATGATCTTCTCGATAACGAGCACCTTAAGGCAGTCAATTTCTTTGAAGAGTACGAACATCCCACCGAGGGCACCATGCGTCGAATTCGATCGCCGTTTACGATAGAGGGGGTTGAGCAATCGGAAGATTTGCCATCACCACGCCTCGGCGAGGCAAACGAAAGCATTCTTAAAGAACTCGGGCTGGAAACTGAGGCGATAAGGCAACTAGAAGCGAAAGGAGTGATTTGTCTTAATGAATAAGGGCGTTTAAATACCTAACAATCGTTATCTGAAAACTTAAGGAAGTACTTTATGTTTTCACATCAGGGCAAGAGAAATTACAAGTCAGGGAAGTTTATCCGTGTTGTGTTGGGCATTTTGATTCTGCTTGTATTCTTTTAATAAGGATAATGTCAATAAATAGGAAGAAGGGGACACCCACATAAATCTCTAGCTAAGTTATTGATTTTCCTACCTCCAATGTGTGGTTGTCCAATTCTGCTGCTGCGATTGAGCCTGGCGGCAGAACACGACAGACTCCCGCAGAGTGGCCATATGCTTGTTCAGGGGGTACTTAAGCACTGTATTTTTTATTCTGATCCTATTTGTTACTAATTATTTATATTTGTGTCATTCCTAAATTCTACAATTTTCTGCGATCTACATCAGTAAAAGTGGTGCTCCATGGATTAGACTATGTTGGGAGAGTGTGTGTTATAATGCGTGTTCGAACTAATTTTGTTATTGCTTAACAGTGGCGTGGTGGCCCTGTCATTTGCTTTAAATAGAGGAGAGGATAATGAAAATACCTAGTCTAATAGGGCTGTTCTCAGCGATTGCTCTGGTGCCTGCGCTTGCTGGTGCTCAAGAATTAAGCGCGGACCCCACGTATTCACGTGAGGTTTCGAGGATCATCCAGGACAACTGCCAGATCTGTCATCAGCCGGGGCAGATCGGACCCATGTCTTTAACGAGCTACGAAGAAGTTCGCCCCTGGGCGCCGCTTATCAGACAGAGGGTATTGGAGCGCGAGATGCCACCTTATCAATATGACCATGATATTGGGATTCAGGAGCTGAAAGGGGACTGGCGCATGGACCAGGAAGACATCGACACGGTGGTTGCCTGGGTTGACGCAGGTGCCCCACTGGGCAATCGCGAAGAGCTACCACCACCGAGACAGTATCCACCCATCGGTGAGTGGCGCCTGGCAGCCGAGTTAGGCCCGCCCGACCACACTATACAGTCTTCGCCATGGGATGTTCCGGCCAACGGTCAGGATATGTGGTGGGAGCCAGAGGTAGAATCAAACATCACCGAGAGTCGCTGCATCAAGGCGATCGAGACGCTGCCTTCGCGGGCCGCTCATGGATCCACACACCATGCGAATTCTCACTTCGTGACTCAGAACGAAAACGGCGATTGGTTCCCGTCTGGCCGGCTGTCCGAGTTCGCGTACGGCAAGCTCGGGGAGTATGTTCCCGACGGTGCATGCAGAACCGCACCGGCGAATTCCAAGGTGGGGTGGAGCATTCACTACTATCCCGATGGTACGGCAGTGCCCAACGACCAGGTCACGGTCGGTATCTGGTACCACGACGAAGAAGATAACTTTGACGAAGAGGCTGCCTACACTCAGGATCTGACACTCTATTTCCTTGATGGCGGCGGCGACTTCCTCATTCCACCCCATGGCAAGCTGATGACCCAGGGATTCCACTCCTTCGATCACCCGGTGCGCCTCGATAGCTGGCAGCCGCACCTGCACCTGCGCGGCGTGGCGATGACCATGGAGTATTTCGATCCCGCTACAGGACGAAAAACGGTGCTCAGCCAGGCCTCAAACTGGAATGCGGGCTACAACCACAGCCATACTTATGAAGAAGGCTACGGGCCGCTGATTCCGGCCAATGCGACGATCATCCTGACCGCATGGTTCGACAACTCTGCGGATAACCCGCGTAACCCGGATCCAGATCAATGGGTTGGTGCTGGTCAGAGGACCACCGATGAGATGTCCCATGCCTGGATCGCCGTCACCCATCTGGACGAAGAGGGTTACGACGCGCTGCTCGAAGAGCGCGGCGAATCGAGACCTGTCGCCAGACGTAGAGGACCATTTTGATGATCAAGTATAAGTACCTTACTGCCAGGGCTCTGGCGGTGCTGCTAGTGGGACTGATCGCCGCGCCTCTCTATGCGCAGCTACCAGCCCACTTGCGTGACTACCCCCTGGCCCAGCGTAGGACCAGCGGCGATGTGATAGCGCCGATGTTCAACGGCTGGATTGCCAATGAAGACGGCTCAGTCACGATGGTGTTCGCCTTCGCGAACACCAACTCGGAGGAGATCGTCGATATCCCACTCGGGGAGAACAACTACATCGAGCCGGCACAGTTCGATGGAGTGCAGCCTACACACTTCCCTACGTACACCCGGTTTGGCTTTACAGGCGTGCAGGAACGGGGAGTGTTTGCTGCCACCGTGCCGGCGGACATGGCCGGAACCGAGGTGGTGTGGACCTTGAAACACGCGGGCCACAGCTACTCAATTCCTGGCCGGGCCACGTCAACGGCGTACGAGATGAGCTCAACACCAAGAGCTGAGGGCTCGTTAAATCCGGCCATTCGGTTCGGCCTGAACGGGCCTGAGTCCAGCGGCCGGGAGGGAGCCATGGGTTCCCGGGTAACAGCCTCGGCTGGGACACCGGTGACATTGTCGGCTTACATACAGGATCGCGGCGAGCGAGACCAGTACGAAGTCGGTCCTTTCTACGCCCTGGGCACAGAATGGATAAAGCACCAGGGGCCGGTTGGGGCTGTGCCCGATTTCGAGCAAGCGAGCATAACGGGCCGTCAAAGAGCCAGAGCTGCCGGAGAGGATGCTGCGAGCGACAGCAACGCTTGGACCGAAGTAACGACGCAAGCTACGTTCCCTGAGCCTGGTGATTATGTCGTCCGACTACGGGTCGACAATTTCACGGCACCTGACAGCCAGTTCGACAACCAGTGCTGCTGGTCGAACGCGTACGTGCCGGTGACGGTTACGCCCTAAGTTCAAGCTCTACTTCGAAAGCGATGATGCCCCGGGCCAGCACTGGCCCGGGGCGTTCGTCGTTTCCAGGGTTCAAGTTTGCGGGGATTAGAGTAAAACTACTGTTTTTCTACTCTGACCCTGTTTATTCGATTTGTTCAATGTTATGGCGAAATCCAACATTCTAAACTAAGCAATTTTTCTATATTCAGCATCAGCTTCAACTTCTTCTTTGACTCCTGTCACTGCTTTTGTCTCTGAGTGTGGTTTACGAGATTTTTTCAAATCGGACTCCAAATTAGAGAACAACTCAGTCATCTGAAGAGTTAATTTATGCCTGGGTGCATAGTAAATCAGTGGACGACCTAGATCGCGAGACTCCTTCATCTTGACTGAGGTCGATAAAAACGGCTCGAGCACTGGCATACCGTCATCCTTAAGCTTCTTTAGCAAATCCCGGTGGAAGTTGGCCCGTCCATGATATTGATTCACGATGATGCCTTCTATGTTCAATCCGGCATTGTGGTCCTCTTTAATTTCATTGACCGCGGATACAATGTTGTTCAATGCCGATAACGAAAAACAGTCGCAATCAAATGGAATAAGGAGTGAATCTGCTGCGATGAGTGCAGAGTTGGTATAAAAGTTATAGGCTGGCGGTGAATCAATGTAGATACGATCGAATTCATCATCGAGCTCTGCAAGTGCATTTCTTAACTTGTAGACTTTTTGGCGGCTCTCTAGTTCTCTCTCGATGCTGGAGAGGTCAGGATGTGAGGGCAAGATACAGAGGTTTTCAAAAGGTGTATCGTAGATATAATTCATTGTGGCGCGTTTACGCTTGAGGATACCAATGAATTGCTTGAAGAAACTGGCCGCATTGTCATCCAGTGTTTGATAATCATCTCCTAGCAAGTAACCGCTGCTATTGCCCTGGATATCAAGATCGATGAGTAATGTTCTAAGGCCTCTGGCTGCGCTTATCGCCGCTAGATTACAACTGATACTGGTCTTTCCCACTCCACCTTTTTGATTGTAGATTACTCGACGCATTGCTATTCCTTCCGGTAAATTCTCAATTGATTGATCGTGACTCCGACACTACACAGCGTATTAAATCAGGAACTACGGATTCGTCAATAGCTGATCTGAAATTTGTTCACTTCGAGCGCGTACGCGCCGGTGACGCCCTAAGCTCAAGCTCTACTTCGAAAGTGCTGGCCCGGGGCAGTTACCAGAATTCCGCTAGAAATCCCTACTTCCAAACTCAAACACTGTCTGTGTTCGATACTGCTCACCGGGCCGTAGAACTGTGGAGGGAAAATCCGGTTTATTCGGACTGTCCGGATAATGCTGGGTTTCCAGGCAAAAACCATTTCTGCGGTTATAAACGGCACCGACCTTACCTGTTGCACTGCCATTCAGGAAATTACCCGTATAAAACTGCATGCCAGGTTGGTCTGTGTAGGTGGTCAGTGTGCGGCCAGTTGTGGTCGAGTAGACAACTGCAGCCAATTCCGGTACATCCGCGTCAGATTTGTTCAAAACAAAATTGTGATCAAAGCCGGAGCCAAAATTCAATTGTTCGTGATCCATGCCAATATCCCGACCAATTGGTTTTGGGTCACGAAAGTCCAGCGGAGTTCCCGCAACAGAAACGATCTCGCCGATGGGTATTGAGTTGACATTAACCGGGGTGTAACGATCGGCATTAATCATAATCTCGTGTTCAAGAATTGAGCCTGAATCATGGCCGTTCAAATTAAAGTAGGCGTGATTGGTTAAATTAACGATAGTCGCCTCATCCGTGCTTGCCTGGTAATCAATGGTCAGACGGTTCCCATCATCCAGGGTATAAGTCACGTTCACAGTCAGGGTTCCCGGGTAGCCCTGATCGCCATCTGCGCTGATAAGAGTCAGATGCAACTCCGCTTCGCTGTCATTGGAGCTGCTTGTTGCTTGCCAGATTCTTTTATCGAAACCAACCAGGCCGCCATGGATGGCATTTGCACCATTATTAATTGCCAGCGGGTACTCCTGACCATCGAGTGAAAATCTGCCGCCGGCGATGCGATTGGCGTAGCGGCCGACCAGTGTGCCGAAGAAAGGGTTGGCTGAGAAATATTGCTCAGGATTGTCAAAACCGAGGGTAATATCGGCAAAATTACCGTTACGATCGGCGGTATTCAGAGTCACTATGATGCCGCCCAGATCCAGTATTTCAACGCTTGTACCCTGAGCATTTCTCAGGGTAAACACCTGCACTTCCCGCCCGTCATCCAGCATGCCGAATGACCTCACGTTAATTCGCTCCAACTCATTGTCACTTGTGCACGATACCAGTGCCGAAAGCCAGGCAATTAACAGAATACAATAAGGACAGTGGGATTTGATTTTTCCCCTCCGTTTCTATGGCAGCCTGAGTGCTACCAGAGCCCCCGGCTGGCTACGGCGGACACTGCCTGACTGCACGACGATGTACTGAACGCCCTCGTGCAGATAAGTCATCATTCCATACTGACCCGGGATCGGTATCTCGGCACTGGCCAGAATTTCTCCAGTTCGCTTATCGCGCGCATGGAGCATGGGCATGCCGTTCTCATTTAATTCTGTTTGGCCTCTAAGGTCTTCGGTAGTCTGCACCAGCAGATCGCCCATAACCATCTGGATGGAGTAACCATTGCCTCCTGTTGCCGACGTATCTACACCCGCCAGAAGCGGATGATTCCTGATGTTGTCGGGAGTCTGCCCAATTGGAATATCCCAGAGCTTCTCTCCGGTGTTCATGTCGTAAGCTGCCAGCCCCTGCAATAAAGGCTTATAGACCGGCAGGCGCTCAACCAGGGGCAGGAATTCACGATTGCGACCTGGTGCCCAGGCTGCCACGGTCGTCCCAGTGGTTGGTGTGTGTCGCTCTCGCCCACGCCAGGCCTCTTCCGACAGGCCCGGCAATCCCCTTTCCTCGTCCACACCGTTAGTCGGTTCCATAAAGGCTGGCGCACTGCATGTCCGTCGATGGGAGGCATACATAATACCGGTAGAAGCGTCCGCAACCGGTGGGTGGTAGATATTTAAACCTCCCGCACAGCCGACAACATTGCGGTAAGGGTTGTCATGTGGATAGGGCAGCGGCGGCACATAAAGACCACCGATACGAAATTCACCTAAAATCTGCCGGGCCTGTTCCTTCAACTCCGGTGTGTAGTCGATCATGAACTCTTCGGTAATCCCTGTCAGGACAATAGGATCCAAAGGTTCGGGTCGGGTGGGGTAAGGCTGAGTAGCTGCCGTGTAATTACCCGGCACCTGGGTCTGCATCACAGGACGTTCCTCTATCGGCCAGATTGGTTCACCGGTCTCACGGTTGAACGCAAATACGAGTCCCTGCTTGGTGTTCTGGATCAGGGCGGGAATTTGTCTGCCATCGACAGTTAAATCCAGCAGAATCGGCGCGGTGGGAATATCATAATTCCACTGGTCACTGTGGTGAATCTGGAAGTGCCATCTGCGCTCACCGGTTTGCACATCCAGCGCGAGGACGCTGCCGCCGAACAGATTATGACCAGGTCGATGTCCGGCATAGGATTGGACAGTGGAGGCGTTGGTTACGATATACACCAGACCCAGTTCCGGATCGGCAGAGGCAGGCGCCCATGAAGACATATCGCCAGACCACTGCCAGGCATCGTTCTCCCAGGTTTCGTGTCCGAATTCGCCGGGTCGTGGGATTACGTGAAACTTCCAGAGCTGCTCCCCAGTCCTGACATCGTAGCCCATGATATCCCCCGGCACATTTTCGATGCGGGTCTGGTCGTAGCTAGGCTCATGGCCCACAAGCACCACGACAACGCCGTTCACAACAATCGGTGGTGACGAAGCCGTTACCATACCTATCTGCCGGGGAATACCATGGTCCGGATCATATTCCCCTTCCCGCTCCAACCAGCGGGGCCAGTCACTTACCAGGTCCGGGATAAGATCGACCACACCAGTGTCGGAGAAATTCTCGACTCTCGTAGGCGCACCCCAGTTTTCCAGCGGGCGCCCCGTCTTTGCATCCAACGCCCACAGGAAATAGGCCGGGGAGGTAACTAATACCACACCTCGACCATCAACCTCGGTATAGGCTATACCCTTACCAAAGTCAGTTCTTGGCGAGCGCAAATACCGCATGGTCTCCGGTTCGCGAAATGTCCAAAGTGTCTCGCCTGTTGCCGCATCGACCGCTACTACCTGCCGCCGCTGACCTGTGACCGTGTACAGCATACCGTCCACGAAGACTGGCGTGGAGCGCGCGGTGTATTCCACATTCGGGCCGAAGTTATCACCGCGCCAGATCCAGGCCACTTCCAGATCGGAAAAGTTGGATGCGTTAATTTGATTTAGCTGTGGTGCAGATCGGGTGTGCCCAGCGTCACCACCGAGATAGCGCCATTCACCTTGTTCGACGCCGGTTAGCTGTGCGAGAACCGGCAAAGACAGCATTGCGCAAGCCAGATACCCGAGGCAAAGCTGGGATAGCTTCTTCAACCTCGTTGGTTTAGAACTGGAAGGAAATGTCAGATTGCTGAAATATGTGTTTTTTATCATGAGATTCACCCGCTTATAAGTGAAATAAAAGGTATCTCTTTCGAAATCGCTTGTCCAATCACTTAATAGGGACGATCACTATCCTACGCCTTACTCAAACCCCAATCTCAAATTGATATCTAATTTTCCAGCTTCAATCTTGGTCGTAATCTCGACTGATCTCCAGTCTACGATCCAGTTTTATCCCCCTGAAGTAAAATCTACCAGTTCAACCCTATTCCCACTCTCAAGTTCAACTTCCAGCATCAAGCCAGTGCCGGGAAGATAAAATTTATGTTCCTCCTCATCTGGCTCCAGGGGTGTGTACTCCAGGCTTTGCATACAATTATCGGAGCAGCTGAATCCAGCATCAGTTGACTCAGTGGCATCTATAGCGAGAGTGTGACCAATATCCTCCGCCTCGCCAATCCGATATTCCTGTCGCAGTGTCTCTCCTACTACCGGTGTGGCCCTGAACAAAATACCGGCCTTGGCTCCGTCAACACCTGCCTCCCATGAGCCTTCGATATCTGCCAGTTCACCGTCTTCGAAGTTTCTTGAAAGCTCACCCATGTACCAAACATTGCCATCTTCATCCTGGGCATACCAATCGAAAGTGTCTTCGACAACTTCTCCCTCTTCTTCTGCGACGTCCTGCACAACAATAGCTTCGATCCCCAGGATCTCTTTCGTTTCATCCAAGACAGTTACAGTTATAATTTCGTCCTCCCCCTCATACACCCATCTGTTTCCGGGTATTAGTGGCAAGAATGGATTAGGGCTTGTGGCGATCTCGGCTACAGTTAAAAACGCGATGTCTTCCATATCCGGGTCATAAGCACCTTCTCCAAATATTGAGCAGAGATTTTCATGAGCTTCTTCTATATCCCCACATTCTTCAAAGCCGCCTGTTCGTTCTTCTTCGGCTTCTTCGAAACATTCCTGCTGATCCTCCGGGTCCGAGTAGTTAAAGCAGTTAGCTTGCAATTCGAAGTAACTATTTCGAACATCTGCTCGACAGGAAAGCAACTGCGCGCTTGTAGTACTGGAGCAGGCGCCCTCTCCCTCGATTGCAGCGGGTGTATCGACATCAACATCTAACAAAGTCGAATCGACGACCGTGAAATTAAGTTCGTTGCTGTCTTTGGAGGCACGGAGTTCCATAGATACAGCTCTGGTATCGTCTTCGTCATCGTCATACGCCCACTCATATTCGATATAAGGTATTACGATTGAGAAATTGTCCTCATCTTCGACCACTTCAGGGTATTCCTGGGCATCAATCCCAATGGCGAAAAAGCAGGTAACACATACGATTACAAACAATAATTTTTTCATAGAAAAAGCTCCTAACGAGGTTGTGGTCGAATCACAGAGCAATTCAACCTGACATCCGACATGTTAGTAACCGAAGCTTACCGGAGGATTACCAAATCATTACCAAATGGTCATATTCAAGACTGAGAGAGGGGAAGAAAATTAAGGAGAAAGAAGTAGTCACGGTAAATATCTTGCAGCATATCCCTAATAGAAAGGGCTTGGTGCCTTTATTACCATATTGTAATGTCTAAACGGATTCAACAATAATGGCCTTGACCAGGGCTATAATAAACTCTTTAGAGGCTTGCTCAACATGAATCTGGAAACCAAGAAACAACCATGCGCGTACTATTAGTTGAAGACGATATAAAGATTGCTGCATTTGTAATCAAGGGGCTCAGTGAAGCCGGATATGCTGTGGAGCATTTCATAAACGGTAGCGATGGATTGATTGCTGCCTCGCAGGATTCATACGATGCAGGAATTATTGACATCATGCTGCCCGGCATAGATGGATTGACACTCATTGAAGAACTCAGAAGCAGGAATATTAGTTTGCCAGTTTTAATACTTAGCGCAAGGCGTTCAGTAGATGATCGGGTGAAAGGATTTGATGCAGGTGGGGATGACTATCTCACCAAGCCATTTGCATTTTCAGAATTGCTTGCGCGACTACAAGCTTTGATACGAAGGGCAAATCATATTGTCGAACCCAGCAATCTCAACATACACGATTTAAGCCTTGATATAAAAACTCGAAAAGTAGACAGAGGCGGCCAAAAAATCACTTTGCAACCGCGAGAGTTCAGCTTGCTGGAGTACCTGATGCGAAACGAAAATAGAATTGTTTCAAAATCGATGATTATGGAACATGTATGGGATTACAACTTCGATCCTCATGCCAATGTTGTAGAAGCGCGCGTCTGCCGCCTTAGAGAAAAAGTAGATAAGGATTTTGAAACATCTCTCATACATACCATTCGCGGTGTAGGCTATGTCCTTAAGCACGACGTTTAATCTGTCTTCCATATTGAAGCTACCATCCCTGGCAGGAAGATCTGCCAAATATTTTCGAACGCTTCTATCGCTGTGATTTGAGTCGAAGCCCTGTGCTATTCAACGACCGTAGCCGTTGTAACTCTAAGCGAGGTTCCGGGGCAGTCCAGAGCCAGTACCATTTCTACATTGCTATACATCGATATGAAAATGGCACCAAAAATATCTCGAGTGATCACCTCAATCAACGGCATGACAAGTTCACTGCTTTCTCCAGAAAATGTCGATACGGTAATGTTTCCATTTGCTTGGGTTACTAATATCGACGATCGCGAGCCCGGCATTGTAATCGGCCAGTTAGGCCGTATCACCTACTACTTCGATTGCTCGAGTAAAACCGAGCGTCTCTATCGTGCCAAGTTGTTGAGGATTTGAGGGTGCACCAATATCGAAAATTCGCAGACCGAAATCGCAATCGACAAAGTAAGCCTTGTCACTTACAACCGCGACATCGATGAAGCAGGCATCAAATGCGAGAAGACAAAGGTGTAGGCTGCTTCGAATCTTCTCGGTGTCATTAGGCTTTCTCGGACCCGTTCAGCTTTTACAGCTTAAACCTGTTATATGGGGACCAGCTCTAACAACTGCTTCTTAGCTAACGGAAGTAAGGAGCTGTCTTTAGGTCACGAAAAATTCCTGGCGGTCACCATTACTATTGGTAAAGAAAAAGCTGTCTCCCTCTTGCGATAATGCCGGTGTTGTGGTTCCAGTAGCGGTACCAGGCGCAATGTCAAAAGCAGGTCGAAGAATAAGGTCACTCCCCTGAAACCTTAAATCGATAGAGCCATCGGTATTAAAATCCACAGCTTCCACACCAGGAATAGCACTGGCAGCCTGACCGAATTCCGTTTCAGATTGCATAGCGGGCAGCATTTGCTGCGCGCTGCCATCCCCATACACCATGAGTATTGTTGCATCTGATCCACTGCCCGTGCGATGCAGACCTGGCGCCAGATCCGATGATTCGAGCACGGGATTGAATTTCCCGGTAATCGGGGCGCTGGGGTCGCCTTCAGGTGCAGTAATCGTAGTTTCGCCTCCACTGCCTACGCTTACTGTTGCGCCGGGCAACAGAGCTACCATCGCATCCGGATCTCTTGGTGCTGGTAGCAACGGTATTTGGTAACCCTTATCGGTAGTCAAGACGAACGCACCACGCGCATCTGCAACCAATCCTGGCTCAAAGCCCGCAGGCGCTTGTGTTATGCCGCTGTCATCCGGTATAAATGCCGCTAATTGTGTTGTTTCATCGCTGGAACTGACAGCTCTCAATATTCCATCTGCTGACTGACGAAATCCAACACCATCTACACCCACTGATCCAAGCGCGGTATCCAAACCACGCAATACATTGTCATCTTCAACCTTGCCGCCCACGCTTAGACTTCTGGAAAAATCCGCAACGCTTGGAAGCGTTGTGCCATCGTCAGGACCGGTTTGGTCAATGGATCGAAATGCCAGGCTCGCACCCGGAGGCGCAGTTAGTTCATCGCTGGTTGTGTCTACTGCCCAGCCAGCCGGCAGCAGGTCTGCGACAGCATCCGCTGTGATGGTCGGGTCTTGCAGATTGGTCGCCAGTTTAGCAAAGTCTTTGTTTGGCATATTCACAATCTCTGCAGAATTCAAACTGGCAAGGTCATCGAAGTTCATATTTTGAACCACGTCGTCACTGAGGCCACCCAGGTCGTCCCGGTCGAAACCGGCCCTTGCCTCAGGTGTCAAGAACTCAAACTGCTCATTGGTGAAACCACCCACAGCATCATGATCCATTTCATCAATTTGATCCCCGCTCATAAAAGGGCAGGCACCAACAGGAATAAAGCCCACCTTATCTTCGATAAATCCACGAAATGATTCAGGTGTCATATTTTCGATCTGCTGACCTTCAATCCCTCTCAATGCTGTGGGGTCGATATTACTGATCTGATCGCTGTCAAAACCGCTAAATGTGGTCGCAACGAGACCAGCAATCTTGTCGGAGTCCAAACCAGCAACGGCATCGTTACCCAGCATGCTGATTTGACTGGCAGCAAACCCGCCCACCGCCGCCGGATCCAAATTACTGATTAGGCTCTTGTCGAAACCGGCAATTGCAGCTGGATCAATATTACTTATTTGAGCACTGGTAATTCCACTCATCGCTGTGGGGGCAACGTTACTGATCTGACTGCTGCTGAATCCAGCCATCGCACTAGGGTCCAGATTGCCAAGCTGGGTCGCATCGAATCCAGCCATCGCGGTGGGATCCAGATTGCCAAGTTGGGTCACATCAAATCCAGCCATCGCAGTGGGATCCAGATTACCAAGTTGGCTCGCATCGAATCCAGCCAGCGCGGTGGGATTCAGATTACCAAGCTGGGTCGCATCGAATCCAGCCATCACAGTGGGATCAAGATTGCCAAGTTGGGTCGCATCGAATCCAGCCATCGCAGTGGGATCAAGATTGCCAAATTGCGTTGCATCGAATCCAGCCATCGCGGTAGGATCCAGATTACCAAGTTGGGTCACATCAAATCCAGCCATCGCGGTGGGATCAAGATTACCGAGTTGGCTCGCATCAAATCCAGCAATCGCAGTGGGATCCAGATTACCGAGTTGGCTCGCATCAAATCTAGCCATCGCGGTGGGATCCAGATTGCCGAGTTGGGTCACATCGAATCCAGCTATCGCGGTGGAATCCAGATTGCCAAGTTGGGTCGCATCGAATCCAGCAATCGCGGTGGGATCCAGATTGCCAAGTTGGGTCGCATCAATTCCAGCTATCGCAGTGGGATCCAGGCCAGCAATGCCAGTGGCATCGATTCCTCCCAGATCGACTCCTGGTATGTCTGGAATGTACCTCCTCCCGTGCCGGTACTGGCGCAAGCAGTGCCAGCAGCGACAGCAGCGGCTATCGCGGCAGGATCACCACTAGTAGCGGTAGCAGTTGCTGCTGAGGCAGCCGCGGTGGCCTGTTCACAAGAAAGTTGTGCAAAGGTAATACTGAGAGTTAGAGAGGTCGACAACACTAACGCGCAGAAACACCCGCTGGTAATTCTAGAAAATGATCTGGGAAACATCGGAAAACACCTTTTACTTGAATATACAAAGAACAAAGACTACCTGAAGGCAGTGTAAACGACTACTACAGCTGAGCGGTGCCCTCTTGGTAAATTTTGTTATCTACCACTAATCGACGCACTAAAAGTTGATATCTCAACTCTACCCGCTACTGAAATTAAAGATAACACTCAAAAAATGTCGATGTATCAACTACCAAAAAAAATCGAATGCTATCGCAATACGGGAAGAATAAGAGCTATATCTATTTAAGTCCAATCTTTCTCTCCTCCCCACCCCCCGCCACCCGGAGTCTTAATTAGTAGGCGATCGCCCGCCTCAACAGCGACTGTGCACTTGGCAGGCAACCGCGCACCATTCAGCCAGTTTTCGCCATAGGCACCGTCGAATCCTCCCCGTAATCCCCAAGGCGCATACGCCCGCCTTTCGCTCAGCAAACTCAATTGTGCGGACTCCAGAAATTCATATTCTCTTATTACCCCATCACCACCGGTCTGACTGCCCCCGCCGCCGCTGTCCTTGCGCACAGCATACTGCCTGACCCGCAGTGGATAATGCATTTCCAGACTCTCCACGGGGGTATTCAGCGTGTTGGTCATATGCGTGTGCACTGCACTCAAACCTGCATGCCGGGGGCCTGCACCCATGCCCCCGGCGACAGTTTCATAGTAATCCCAACGGTCACCGGTTTGTGGTTCAATCTGTCCCATGGCAACATTATTCATCGTACCCTGACTCGCTGCAGGAATTTTATTGGGCAGCGCCTGGGCCAGGGCGCCAAAGACAAGATCCACCAGACGCATGGAGGTTTCCACATTGCCGGAAGCGACGGCGGCGGGACGGTTAGCATTGAGTACCGAACCTTTGCGGGTTCTCAGTTTGATGCGCCGAAACAGTCCTTCACACGCTGGCGCATCTTCCGGCATCAGGCAGCGAAAGGCATAGTAGGCCGCTGCCGCAGCCACCGGCTCTGGACAATTCAAGTTGCCCGCCACCTGATCAGCACTCTCGGTTAGATCGAGCTCTACTTCTGCTGAACTGATGTGCAAATTCAACACCAGGCTGATGTTTTCCTGCCCGAATCCATCGCTGTCCAGGTAGTCCTCGAATCGATAGCTACCTTTCTGCAAATCGGCAATAGCAATCGCAGCCAGGCGATCCGCGTAGTCATTGAGTTCGCTCATACCTTGTTGATACTTCTTTTCGCCAAAAGCTTCGAGCAAACTATTTAACCGCTCTACTCCGATCTTATTGGATCCAAGCTGAGCGGCAAAATCTCCTTGCAGTCCCATTGACTCAGTACTACCGAGTATTGACATCGCATCGGCTTGTAATTTGCCGGCGCGTAGCAAAAATGTCGGTGGGATAATCAAGCCCTCTTCGTCAAGGGAAGAAGACACCGGCATAGATCCGGGCGTGTCACAGCCAATATTGGCATGGTGAGCACGATTGGCCACAAAGCCAAGCAATCCCTGATGAACACTGCTGAAAACAGGTGCAATGACTGTTACGTCAGGTAGATGAGTGCCTCCCAGATAGGGATCGTTTAACACCAGCATATCCCCCGCGGACCAGTCCTGTTCCCGCACAATTCCCTGCATCGCATACGCCATACTCCCGAGGTGGACGGGAATATGTGCTGCCTGGGCAAACAACTGCCCATCGGGGCCGAACAGCGCGCAGGAAAAATCAAGCCGATCCTTTATGTTGGGTGAGAACGCCGTGCGTCGGAGCACCACGCCCATTTCGTCGCAGATAGCAGCCACTCGACTGGCAAAAAGATTGAGTTCGACCGGATTCATATTTTCGTCTTAATTACCGTGGGCAAAGCCTATCTAACAGAATCCAAGAAGACAATTGCCCCCTGGTAAATAAGTGGCTAGAATGTCAACTTTCACGGGTAGCGCAAGCTGCCCTTTTTATTTGCTTCAATCTAAGCGAAAACCCAACAGATGAGCGTTCAACATTTTCTAACGTTACTGGACCTCAGTCCCGATGATGCACGACACATCGTGCAGCGAGCTGTGCTTTTGAAGCAGACGCCAGCGTCAGCACAACAGCTCCGGCATAAGACACTCGGTCTTATCTTCGAAAAAGCGTCGACCCGGACCCGGGTTGCATTCGAAGTCGCCATGGCCCAACTGGGTGGCTCATCTGTCTTTTTGTCCATGGCAGATTCGCAACTTGGGCGCGGCGAGCCCATTGAAGACAGTGCCAAAGTGCTATCCCGCATGGTGGATTGCATTGCCATTCGCACCTTCGAGCACGCCAAACTAGAGCACTTCGCTGCCCACTCCGCTGTCCCCATAATCAACGCGCTGAGCGATGATTTTCACCCCTGTCAGTTACTGGCCGATGTGCAAACCTACACGGAACACAGAGGGGACATCAGCGGTAAGACAGTAGCCTGGATTGGCGACGGCAACAATATGTGCCAGTCCTATATCAATGCCGCAGTAGTGTTCGACTTTGAGCTGAAGATCGCCTGCCCTCCCGGCTTCGAGCCAGATGGTGAGTTGATCCACAAGAACAGGGACCGGGCCAGCCTGATGCAAGATCCGAAACAGGCCGTAGCCGGGTCCGATCTGGTTGTCACTGATGTGTGGGCTTCCATGGGGCAGGAGCAGGAGCAACCGCACAGACAAGACAGTTTCGCCAACTATCAGGTAAACCAGGAATTGATGGATCAGGCTAATACCGATGCTCTGTTCATGCACTGCTTGCCCGCTCATCGCGGTGAGGAGGTCAGTGCTGATTTACTGGACTCGCAAGACAGCATTGTCTGGGATGAGGCGGAAAATCGCATGCATTCGCAGAAAGCCCTGCTGGAATTTCTCTGTTGCAGGTAAAACACAACATATAGTGTTGGGCTTACCGCTCGATGTGGCTGGGTAAGTTGCTGCAAAATCCCACTGTGCCACTGCAGATGCAAGTACATGTCGTGTAGCTTTATCGGTTAGTCGGCAATTTGAAATTTCTCCTCTAACAACAAGTTATTCACAAATTTTCCACAATAATTACACATAAAAACTACTTGCAATCACCCGCCAACCCCATTATCTTGTGCTGGTGGTTTATAGCTTGTCTATATGTTGTATTAACTGAGCTTGGATCAAGGGCTTATTTCTTTCTCTTTAATAACAAAAATAGTGAATAAAAACGAGTGGTTAGCGAGACCACCAGGCGAAAATAACAAGAAATGCACTTGATAAGATCGGGATATTAGCACCCTTTTTGCCGGACTATTTTGGGGATATTGGCGATTTCTAGATCGCGCAAAAAAAACAATTAAAGTCCAGCCGCAAAAACACAATATATAGTATATGGCTTTTTCGCTGAATGGCTGTCTGTCTCAGACTCCAATAGAGGAGATTCTGGGAGCGGGGTAGCGCAAATGAGTTACGTTCTCTGGTTAAAAACTGGTCTGTAACTGGTTTCTACGCAGCTGAGTCAGAAACAGGATCGACGAGCTGAAAAGTAGAATAGCTAAAAATATCAAGTGGTTAACGACCATCACCCGGAGAAAATAATGCAAACTGAAGTACCTCTTACCGATGGCTCCCCCTTACCCACTGCAACAAAAAATCAAGACAATCCAAATTCAGTAGCCTCGACCGCTCCGGGGCAGTTGCGGGTAATTAAACGCAACGGCGCCGTTGTTTCCTATGACGAGTCAAAAATATCCGTCGCGATTACCAAAGCCTACCTGGCAGTAGAAGGGGGCAATGCGGCCGCCTCCTCCCGGATTCATGAATCGGTAGCCCAGTTGGCCGTCCAGATTAGTGAGATTTTCCGCCGCCGCATGCCATCCGGCGGAACCATTCATATTGAGGATATCCAGGACCAGGTTGAATTAGCACTGATGCGCAGTGGTGAACACAAGATAGCCCGCAGCTACGTAATCTATCGAGCCGAGCACACACGACTGCGCCAACAGAAAAAAGATACTGAAACAGCCAAACAGACAGAAATAATGGTCACACATGCGGATGGCCAACAGCGACCGCTGGATACTGCGCGCCTACAGACCGTCATCAGTGAAGCCTGCGAAGGACTGGAAGATGTCTCTGCTGACACCATCTACGGGGAAACCCTGAAGAACCTGTACCCGGGAGTGAAACTGGAAGACGTTAGAACGTCTCTGGTGATGACTGCACGCACGATGGTTGAACAGGACCCTAATTACTCCTATGTTACGGCGCGCCTGTTGATGGATACTCTGCGTTCCGAGGCCCTGAGTTTTCTTGGTATCACCGATGCCGCCACTCAATCGGAAATGCACTATCGCTATGCTGCCACGCTTAAGCCCTATATTAAGAAAGGTGTTGAACTCGGCTTATTATCACCCCATTTGCTCGAGTTCGATCTCGGTATTTTAGGTGAAGCGCTAAAGGCAGAACGAGATCAGCAATTTACCTACCTCGGTCTGCAAACGCTCTATGACCGTTATTTCATTCACAGCGGTGATACCCGGTTCGAGCTGCCACAGGTATTTTTCATGCGCGTGGCCATGGGACTGGCCTCTAAGGAAGAAAACAGAGAACAGCGCGCAATCGAGTTCTATAACCTGATTTCGAGCTTCGATTACATGGTGTCCACACCGCAGCTGTTCAATGCCGGCACACTGCGACCGCAGCTGTCATCCTGCTTTCTTACCACGGTTCCAGACGATCTGCACGGCATCTATTCAGCCATTCGTGATAACGCCATGTTATCCAAATGGGCGGGCGGCCTTGGCAATGACTGGACCCCGGTGCGGGCACTGGGCGCCCACATTAAAGGAACTAATGGCAAATCTCAGGGCATTGTGCCATTCCTGAAAGTTGTCAACGACACCGCCGTAGCAGTCAACCAGGGCGGCAAACGCAAGGGGGCTGTGTGTTCCTATCTGGAAACCTGGCACCTGGACATCGAGGAATTTCTGGAATTGCGCAAGAACACGGGTGACGATCGCCGGCGCACGCACGACATGAACACCGCCAACTGGATTCCCGACTTATTTATGAAACGGGTCTTCAATGATCAGGACTGGACGCTGTTCTCGCCCAATAATGTACCCGACCTGCATGAATTACACGGCAAGAAATTTGAACAGGCTTACGAAGAATACGAACGCAAGGCTATGGCAGGTGAGATCGAAGTATACAAGACGGTCAAGGCCAGCGAACTATGGCGCAAAATGATTTCCATGCTGTTCGAAACCGGGCATCCGTGGATCACCTTCAAAGACAGCTGTAATGTGCGCTCACCACAACAACACGTGGGCACTATTCATTCTTCCAATCTGTGTACAGAGATCACCCTCAATACCAGTAGAGACGAAATAGCGGTGTGCAATCTGGGCTCGGTAAATCTGGTAAACCATGTCGATGAGAATGGCCTGAACCAGGACAAGCTGAAAAAGACCATCACTACCGCGGTGCGCATGCTGGATAACGTTATCGATATCAATTACTACTCTGTGCCCCAGGCCAAAACCTCGAACCTGCAGCATAGACCGATTGGCATGGGTGTGATGGGATTTCAGGATGCACTGTACAAGCAGCGACTGCCCTATAGTTCAGAGCAGGCTGTGGAGTTTGCTGATCTGTCGATGGAAATGATCAGTTATTATGCCATCAGTGCATCAACAGAACTCGCTGAAGAAAGAGGCTGCTACGAGTCCTACCCGAAATCACTTTGGAGTAAAGGCATATTACCAATCGATTCGCTCAAATTATTACAGCAGGAACGTGGCGAAGACTACCTCGATGTCAATCTTAACCAACGCCTGGATTGGGACGGGTTGCGAGCACGCATTGCCGAGACAGGCATGCGCAATTCCAATGTGCTGGCAATTGCACCGACTGCCACTATCGCCAATATCAGCGGTGTCTCACAATCGATAGAACCCACCTATCAAAATCTCTTTGTGAAATCCAACCTGTCCGGTGAATTCACTGTCGTTAATCCCTATCTGGTAAATGATCTGAAGAAGGTAGACCTGTGGGATAGCGTGATGGCCAATGATCTTAAATATTACGAAGGAAGCGTGCAGAAAATAGACCGGGTTCCAGATGATATTAAACAGATCTATGCGACAGCGTTTGAGGTCGAGCCCCGCTGGCTGGTTGATGCGGCCAGTCGCCGCCAGAAGTGGATTGACCAGGCGCAGTCACTGAATTTATACGTAGCCGGAGCAAATGGTAAGAAACTGGATATCACTTACCGCATGGCCTGGTTGAGGGGACTTAAGACCACCTACTACCTGCGTGCACTGGCCGCTACTACAACAGAAAAATCGACGATATCCGACACCAGTTTGAACGCTGTATCGAACGAGCCGGCCACCGAACCAATGGCTTGCTCGCTCGATGACCCTGATTGCGAAGCTTGTCAGTAGGCAGAATAAAAACATTGGTTTAATAACTTTAGATTAAACAACCGAGGTAACACTATGCTGTCATGGGATGAGTTTCACCAGGAAGATAGCTCCGCAAAAACAACCGCTCCTGTTATGGAGAAAGTCAGCAACCACACCCCAGCGGTGGAGAATGAAGGCACTGCTGATCACTCAGAGAATCATTCGGCAAAGGTTGAACCGACCGGGTCAGAGGCCAGCTCGGATCAGTCTGAGAAAATATCCAGCAATTCTCCACTAAACAAGGCCATCACCGAGCTTGAATCTCTTGGTGTGGATGAAGGGATAGCGGAGCTGGAAGGCGCCGCCTTACGGGTAAAGGTTGACGACAAGCGCATGATTAACTGCCGCGCAGACCTGAACCAGTTGGTTCCCTTCAAATACGACTGGGCCTGGCAAAAATACCTGGATGGATGTGCCAATCACTGGATGCCACAGGAAATCAACATGACCGCTGATATCTCCTTGTGGAAAAGCCCGGGTGGTTTAACCGACGATGAGCGCCTGATAGTGAAACGCAATCTGGGTTTCTTCTCCACGGCTGACTCGCTGGTAGCGAATAATCTGGTACTGGCGATCTACCGACTTATCACCAATCCCGAGTGTCGCCAGTACATACTGCGTCAGGCCTTTGAGGAAGCCATCCACACCCATGCCTACCAGTATTGCATCGAATCACTGGGCATGGACGAGGGGGAAATATTCAATATGTACCATGAGGTTCCTTCCGTAGCGAAGAAGGCCTCATGGGGATTGAAATACACCAAAGCCCTGAGCGATCCCGGTTTCAAAACCGGCACTTTGGAAAATGACCAGGCTTTGTTGAAAAATCTCATTGCATTTTACTGTTGCCTAGAAGGCATGTTCTTCTATTGTGGATTCACGCAAATCCTTTCAATGGGCCGGCGCAACAAGATGACCGGCACCTCTGAACAATTCCAGTACATACTGCGTGATGAGTCCATGCATTTAAATTTTGGCATCGACATGATCAATCAGATCAAACTGGAAAATCCACAGCTTTGGAATGAGCAGATGAGGGAACATGCAACACAGATGATCTTGCAGGCGATCCAACTGGAAATCGAATACGCCCGCGATACGATGCCACGCGGTGTTTTAGGTATGAACGCGGCGATGATGGAGGAATATCTTAAATTTATTGGCAATCGCCGACTGATCCAAATTGGTTTACCAGAGCAATTCCGGGACGTAGACAACCCCTTCCCCTGGATGTCAGAAATCATGGACCTGCGAAAAGAGAAAAACTTTTTCGAAACACGGGTAATCGAATACCAAACCGGAGGTGCCTTATCCTGGGATTAACATGGAACTCGAAGCCAGAACGCGTGGTAATAGAGGAATTAAGGCATGAGTGACAACAAGTACTCGCAGAATGATCCAGAACGCACGTTAATAACACTGGAGCAACTGAGTCAGACAATCGAGGTCATGACCAGCGTCGTCAATCGCCTGCGCAAGCATTTAAGCGAACAGCTTAAGGCGCAAATTGCAGAGCGGGACAAAATGGTTGCTAGCGCCAACACCGTTAGAGAGAATAATCCACTTGCGGCGGATCAAACCTTAGATAACAGTTTGAAACCGGAATCCGGGAAAGAAAGTTTTGTTGTGGAAGTTACTCAACAGGAGACAGAACCTGTCAAAAAGAACAGCAAAATTCTCCATTGATATCCGTTATTTTCTCCGCGCGGAACGGCTCTGTTCTGCACTGGCAAACAGGATTTTGTTCTTCACCACACCGTTCAGCACATTAGCCTCCATACCAGGCTGTGGCATGAGCCTCCTCTCGGTCGGCTCGGAGTTCCCAGGCCAGTATGATTCGCCTCTTTCAGCGCAATGAAAATCGGGGCACTGGTGCTGGCAGCTGGGTTCAGCAATCGCTTTGGCACTATCAAGTTGTGTGCCCATCTCGGAGATGGTCGGACTGTTTTTCAACAGACGCTTGATCGCCTCTCAGCTGCAATACCTCACATTGAAGTAGCAACCCGCGAAGACGTTGCCCCACTGATTGATGGCTACGCAGAAAATATCCATGTATTTGATGGTGCCGAACAGGGAATGGGATCCACACTAGCCCATGGTATTCAATATTTTAAGGACTGTCATGGCTGTCTAATCTGTCTGGCAGATATGCCCTATGTCGAATCGAAGACCTATGCCCAACTCGCTGGCGAGTTAAGAGCTGACAATATCATTATCCCTGTCTATCAGGATAAGCCGGGTAATCCAGTTGGATTCGGCGCCAACTTTTTTCCTGAACTGGCACTCCTCAGCGGCGATCGGGGTGGCCGCAGCGTAATTGAAAAACACGCCCCTAGCGTGGTCCACCTGCCGGTGGATGATCCAGCAATACTCTATGACATCGACACACCAGAAGACTTATCACGCCTGGCGGATAAATTCCCGAAGGGTAACTGAAATTGTCAGTTACGGTGTTTTATCTCCCCATACCACTACAGATTCAACCAGCACATTCGGTGTATCCGCCAGCATTCCAGCAAATCCGCTGACACCGCTCCCATTTATTGCATGGTGCAACACTTTAGCCATACAATAATTCGATAGTTTCAGGTTGCTAGTGAGCATGAAGAAAATAAAACACGAAAATGAATTGCTGAAAGAGGCCATCAGGGTGGGCACACGCTATTTTGAAGCGCGTGGGGCCGGGAAGTTCGAGGGCAATGATCATATCGATATGAAAACACGTGCTATCTATCTATTGCTTACTAAAGATAAAGTCATTCAGCCCCTTGCCACCAAGGATGAAAACGTCAAAAACATGCGGCACAAACTGGCAATCTGGATTTCAAAGAATCTGCCATCTGACCACCAATTGTTACAATGATATGAAGGGTAGCTGCATGGCACAAATTCGCCTTACATTGTGCAAATTCCTCTTATTTTCCTTGTCACTGGTCCAAAGTGTTGCGGTGGTAGCAGACGCTGTTAGCGCGCAGGCTGCGATGGAGAGTGCAACAAATCCCCTGCTGCTACTCAGCTCTTCGCAAGGCGATATCTACCTGGAATTGTTTCCCGGCGAAGCACCAAACAATGTGGCTACCTTTATAGCCCTTGCCGGAGGGGAAAGCGAGTTTGAGGATCCTGAGACACAAACCAGCCAGAATCCTCAATACTTCGATGGCATACGATTCCATCGAGTGATTCGGGATTTTGTAATCCAGGCTGGAAGCCCGTCCTATCATGTATTAGGCGCACCCGAGACAGTACTTGCAGACGAGATCAATGCCAACGCCCTGGGTCTCGATCAGATGCCCGTGTTAAATCCAGATGGCACATTTCATGAATTCTTAAATATAGTAGACAAGGCCGATTTCGAAACCCGAATACTCGAGCCGCTATACCAAAAAATGCGTATAGCCTCAAACGATGAGATACTGCGAAGGCAATACGAAATTCTGGAGGAGCTACAGGGACTCACGGTCAAGTCAGCATATGAAAACCAGGGCTATGAATACACCAATCGAATGCGATCCCGTTCAATCACACGCGGTGTAATAGCCCTGGCAAACACCGGACCCAACACCAATGGCGCGGAATTTTTTATCAGCCTGCAGGATGCCAATTGGCTAACGGGTAAGTACACTGTAATAGGAAAAGTAGTAGAAGGCATGGAAGTGGTGGAAATCATTGGTGAGACTCCCATCGATCCTTCACGCTATTCGAGCTTAAGTACCGTAATCTATTCAATACGTCAGATTAATTAAGCTGTAGCAGAAAATATCGGAGATTTAGTCATGTCAAAAAAGAAGAAAGCAGACTCTAGCGGAACCTATGCACTGTGCATCACCACAGGACTAATTTTTGGCATAGGCTTAGGCCCTGTCCTCGGTAGTGTTCCTATCTTCGCCACCGTGGGCATAATTGGCGGTGCTGCTGCAGGGTACTACTTTACACACCAGAAAAAACGCGGGAATAAGCACTAGTACCTCGATCAGGGTTAATTTTGAGTTACAGGATAGTAGAGCTGTGAAACTAGAAAAGAAAAGCCAATGGTTGGTGATTCCGAACCGACTTAAGCCATTTAGCCTGTTTTGCTTTGGTCTTTTTATACTGCCCAGCTCATTCGCTCAGTCTCAATCTCTTCTGGAAGCTGAATTCGATTCTATCTTCACTCCGCTGGAGACGGTTCGCAACACCAATTGTTCAAGGGCTGTAAACTGGCAGGAAGGAAATCCCTCTGCATTAAGCGATGAGCAGACAGCATTATTCAGGCGGGCCTATGTCGCCGCGCTGAATTCGGATGAAGATGTGCTTAAATCGGTGGTATCAGATAACACCTATTACCAGGATCTGTACGGCTTTATTAATAGTTTGAAGACACTAGCCTTGAATAAGGAAGGCATTATGTTTTTGTACCAGCAGCGCTTTGACCAAAATATCAGGCAACACCGATTGATCACCGAGAGATTCGATGGCTTCGAGCCTGATGTATTGGTCAACATCGTCTGGTGCAGTATTTCTGCAGATAACGGTGACACTCGACAAACGGGAGGCTTTGCATACTTGAGTCTCATCGATGGCGAGTGGAAATTCCAATCTAGGTAAGAAGAAACAGAAATAGTTGCTGCAACGCCACAATGGACAGTCTGGTGAACTCCCGAAGGGCGGGCCTCTCAGCATTCATCTGCTGCGTTGCTTTCGCTTGATGGAGCGCAGGCTACGACGGCGCAAAAGCGCCTTGCATCTAAACGCTGAGAGACCCGCTGCACCCGAAACTTAACCCTGGTCGAGGTACTAGTATTTTTTTACCGATAAACAGGCGCTTGTTAGCTCTCTGCGTTAGAGAAATCCTGCTGAAAAATTTCACGATTGTAAGGGGGAAGCGATTCCAGAATGGGCTTGCCATAGCGCTTGTTTACAATTCGTTCATCAAACAGCGTTATCCGACCACTGTCGGTTTCACTGCGCAGTAACCGACCACTGGCCTGGACCAGCCGAAACGCCGCATCTGGTACTGCCAGGGTCATGAATGCATTCTTGCCTTGCTTCTCTATCCATTCAGAGAGCGTCTGCTCAATCGGATCGTTGGGCACCGCAAACGGAATTTTGGCTATTAAAACATGAGTGCAGTATGTGCCGGGTAAATCTACGCCTTCGGCGAAACTGGACAGGCCAAAAATTATGCTCCCTTTACCCTCATCAACCAGCTTGCGATGATATTTGAGTAACTGTGATTTCTGGTAGTCATCCTGGCATAACACCAGATCGCGCCATTCATCCGGTAATCCCATCAATACGTCTTGCATCTGGCGGCGACTGGAAAAAAGCATCAAGGCGGCATCGTTCCGGGCAAGAATTTTGGGTAGTGCATTTATGATCAGCGTAGTATGTCTTTCATTGTCAGATGGCTCGCAATTAAGCCGCGGAATAACCAGACTGGCAGATCCGGAAAAATCAAATGGACTGGGTATGCTGAGAAAATGACTGTGATCGGGCAGCCCTGCACGCATCTTCAGAATATCAAACTTGCCAAGAGCGGACAGGGTAGCCGAGGTCAGCACGGCTCCGGCACATTTTTCCCAGAGCCGCTCCTGCAAATTACCGGCAGCCAGTACCGGGCTGGAAGAAAGCCCAATATCGGACTGAGTCTCGTCTTCGGTGAATGTCAGCCAACGCGCACAAGGTGCCTCCTGTGCCGGATCCGTGCTGGAATAACTCAGCCACAATTCAAGGTTAGCCTCAGCGCGTTTGTTAAAACTACCAACTATAGGAAACCACTGTTCGGCAAGCTGCTGTAATTTTAAGTCAACGCCCTCCTCCATGGCGTTTTTCAGAGTATCTGTTATGTCCTGAAAACCGGCACAAAGCCGCATGAACTGCTGCGCCAGATTAGTCGCCACAGACTTGATTTCTACGGGAACAACACCGAGGCTGAAAGCATGCTGAGCTCTATTGAGATAGCTATCGACACTGTCCAGCGATTCCAAGGTATGCTCCAGTAAATCTCTGGCTTCTTCCAGGCTCTCTGTTGTTTGGCCAACGAGTAATTGCAATGTCTCGGCTTGTTTTGTATCCACCAATTTATCCTTGGCAAGCCGCAGCAGAATATTTTCGCTGCGTTCCAGCCAACTGATGCTCCCCTTGATTCGCGTGAAAGCGGAGAAATGATTGTTGCTCTTGAATGGCAGATGATGGGCTTCATCGAAAATATAAATACAATCCGCAGGATCGGGCAGTATTACCCCCCCACCTAAGCTGAGATCTGCCAGTACCAGATCGTGATTAGTGACGATACAATCGGCCCGGTCCATGGATTCTCTGGCTCTATAGAAGCAGCAATTACGGAAATGACTACACTTGGGACCCATGCACTGGTTATTATCGACAGTCACGGGCCTCCAGTTATCATCGGCAATCGGCTCTTTCCAATCATCCCTGTCACCTTCCCAATCCCCGGCGCTCAATTCAGTAAGCATCTTCTCATACAGTGCCTGATCACCACCTTGAGGAGCATCCAATTCCTCTCCGTACAGATCGATCATCGCCTGCATACTGTCACTGCCGCGCATGAGCATGTCCAGTCTGGAAAGACAAACGTATCGACCTCGGCCTTTGGCCAGTGAGAAACTGAAATCCAGATCACAGCCGCTCAGAATTTCAGGAATATCCTTCAGAATTACCTGCTCCTGCAGGGCAACAGTGGCAGTGGCTATCACTACTTTACATTCCAGTGCTTTCGCCAGCGGGACCACAGCGAGAATATAAGCCAGCGTCTTGCCTGTTCCCGTACCTGCTTCAATCACACAAATGGGCGGTTCAACGACTGTATTATTATTGATGGTGGCCAGAGATTTGGCAATTTCGGCAATCATCTGCCGTTGACCATAGCGAGGAACCAGGTCTCTGTTTTCAAGCAGTTGCCTGTAGACTGCCTGTACCTTCTCTTTTACTTCCGGGGCGAGCATCCAGTTTTCCGTATGTTGTGTTGCTGACAAGGACTCGATGATGCAAACCCCCGTGTAAAACTGTTCTGAAATTATAGCACCCGGAATGAGTTAACCCTTGAAATGGAGAGAAATAAACTAATCTCTGCGCCTGGTCGTAACAAAACTTTGCTACTTGAATGGAAGAAACTTCTGCTAAACTTAGGGAGCCCTTATTAAGGACTAGGGCCATCGCCTACATGGATGTAGGTGAGGGGCGTGAGCTGGGAGCGGAAGCTTTAATTGCGGATTGCGCCTAGCAGAAGCACGCTTCAGGTCACGCAGAGGCATTGAATAATTGATCAGAGGCTCCTTAAGTCTCAATTAGGAGGTATACCGGCAAAACCGGTTTTGCAGTCAATGGCAACAGTCCCCGACATATTACTAACCGCGTTTCCTGACATCCGTTTGCAAGACCAGAGCTCAACCAAGCGCCTGCGCTTTATTCAAAAACTGGGCCAGGATGGGGATGGAGGGCAGGAAGCTCTGGCCTATATCGCGCAACATGATGAAGACATCAGGGTAAGGGGCCGGGCAATTGAATTTTTATGCCAATTACCCACTCTTGAATTACTGGGAGCCAAATCGGGGCCATTGCAGGAAGCCTTCAATCATCAATACTACCGGGTATTGGCCGGAAGTTTCAGTTCGAGTGCCACTGAAGCTGAGCGATTGACAACGATTAAGCCATTGGGCACCGCCGCATTGAAACAAATCGCCCTGCTAGCGAAGTGCAAAGCAGCCGGAAGCCAAGCCTTGTCAGCACTTGAGGAATCTACGGACCTTGCCGATCTTAGTTTATTTGCAGCCAGTGTGCATGTCAGGAAAAATGCTGCTCTAAAATTAACTGACCGCGCAGTAATCAAGGAGCTTCTGGGAAAAGTCAAGGACAAGGATAAAACTGTCCATAAAGTATTGGAGAAATTGCTGAATGTGGCCGTCGAGCCATCTGCTGCACCAGCGAAGAAACAAGCTGGCAAGCAAGTGAAACCCGGCAAAGAAGAAAAAGGTGAAGCTGCACCTCAAGCGAAATCTGCCAAAACTACTAAGACTGCTGACCGTGTCAGCCACAAGATCAAAAATCCTGAACAGGAACTGGACAAACTGACGGCTGAACTGAAAAAGCTCAGTCCCAAGAACACAAGCAAGTTGTACCTTCTAAAGGCATCGATAAGCAAGTTGGACTCTTTATCGGATCTTGAAGTAAAAACGCTCAAGGCGAAGATTGATGCTCTGCAGCAGGAGCTGAAGGAAATACTGGATAAGAACCTCAATTACCAGGAGCAACTCAAGGCTAATACGCTAGTGCTTCTGGAAACACTGAAACAGGCTTTAGAGGACGGACAATCACACGATGCATTGCCAGCTTGGGACAAGATCCAGGGAAATATTAGCAACACGCAAGGCAAGCTGCGCGCAACTTTGCAAAAGCAAGCCAATACCTATAAAGCCAGGTTAAACGAACTCAGAGACTGGAAGTCCTTCGCCGCCACTAAGAAAAAGAAAGAACTTATTACCCATATGCAACATTTACTGGATTCCAAAATGCACGCCGGAGACAAATCCAAGCGGATTGGCGATCTGCATCAAAAATGGAAATCGCTCGGGCGCTCCAACCAGAATGAAGAACTATGGCGAAAATTCAAGACCATTTCCGATCAGGCTTACGAACCCTGTAAGGTCTATTTTAAACAACGCAAACAGGAAATGGCGATAAATCTACAGAAACGCCGGGAGATCTGCACGAAACTGGAGGGCGATCTGGCGGATATCGTTAAGGAAGATATTAATATTTCCAGTCTGAATAAACTACTAAGCCAATCAGAAAAGGATTGGAAAAAATATGCCCCGGTAGAACAATCGAAGATAAAAACGCTGCAAAAACGTTACTATGGTGTGATAAATCAATTGCGCCATCTGCGCAGGGATAGCCTCAAACAAAACAGCAAGGGAAAACAGGAGCTGATAAATCAGGCCCGGGAACTGGCAAAACTCGAAGACAACAAAAAGGCCATGGATGATGCCAAGCGCTTGCAGCAGGAGTGGAAAAAACTGGGGCCTACTTCCTACAAGGAAGACAAGAAGCACTGGAATGATTTTCGCACAGCCTGCGACAAGGTGTTCGAGAAACGTACTCAACAAACTGCCAAACTGCAGGAAAGTATAAAATCTGCAGAGAAGAAACTCGAGGACATCCTGAAAGCGCTGGAGAATATCCTCGCAATGGAAGATGAGGAATTTAGAGCCGCTCGGAAAGATTTCAGCAGCCTGGTGCAGGAATTCGCCGCTTCTCTTGACCCCAGAATAAAAAAACAACGAAGTCGCTGGCTAGATCGATTTAATGGTGTGAAGGGAAAAGTAGAACAACGCCTCAAATCCCTGCCGGACAAGAAACAGCTTAAATTGAAAAACGCCCTGTTAACGAAGGCCAATTTTTGTTCGGCTTTGGAAGCGAAACTACTGAGCAGCAAAACTGCCAAAAAATTCAGTGAAATCAGGACTCAGTTTGACAAAGCAGCATGGGAGCATCTGGAGGCCAGCGGAAATATTGTATTTGAAAAAGCCATGGAGGAAAGAATACAACGTGTCGCCACTGCTGAATCATTGCAAAGTTTGCAAGTGATAGTGGAAGAGTCTGAAAAAAAACTGAGAGAGCTGTGCATCGAATTGGAAATTCGTGCCAATATTGAATCACCAAAGGAAGACCAGTCCCATCGCATGCAGATTCAATTGGATCAATTGAAGAATGGTTTTGGACAGAGCAAACCAAACCGGGAAGACGACGCTAAATATGCATTCGATGCCGAACTGGAATGCCTCTGCCTTGGACCGATCACTGCTGACTCCGAAAAGCAGCTTACGGACCGAATATCCCAGGCCATTAAAAAACTTCTATAGCAACTGCATAGCCGAAATCTAGGGCACCTTTGAATAACGTGGTTGGCCCTCAGGTTTACAGGCGAGCTTGCCATCGAGACGTCACTTTGCAGGCATACGTCCGTACGTCAAAAAGTGACAACGAAGAGGGCGGGCCCGCCTGTAAGCCCCTTCGGGCGAGGCCTAAAGCACCCATCTGCGTTGTTGTGCTTCTTGCTAAGGACTAGGGCCATTAGCTTCAAAGCACGCCTAGCATATGGGTGCTTTAGGTCTCGCTGAGAACTAACCACGTTATTCAAAGGTGCCCTAGCGCTGATTTAAGCAGGGCCTGGCCCGAGGCCGTTTTCTTAATCTTGAATGGAAAACCTGCTGATAATGGCATTGGCATAGTTACTCAGATAATGCTTATGCAGCCTGGGTTCAACCTTGGCCAGGCGCTTTGCAAATTCATCTCTGGATGATTCACTGATTTGATGATCTTGAACATCAGGGCTGAGGACTGGAATCTCGATCTCTCCCAACTCTTTCAGTTTCTCAAGCGCAATATAATTACTGTCACTGAGCTGGAAATTCGCCGTGATTTGTTCATTTATTAATTCGGCAATCTGTTCGGGATCATCGCTGTTGTACGTAAGTACGTTACCGAAGGCGACGTGGACGTGACCTTTGTATCCAATCATACCCCTGACGATGCTGTCGATGTCGCTCTTATCCGTTTTGGCAAAGCTGCCGGTATGCTCAATTTGATAAAGTTCTTCCGCCTTAAGCGTGTCGCAAGTGTCATATTCATAGGAAATTGCCACCGGCACTATATGTAAATTAGCAAGACTTTCACTTAAGGGTATTTTTCGTTTCCCCATCGCCAGCATTTTCAATAGAGTCGGATCCGTCTTATCGATCCCGTCTTTGGCCCGCCCCTCTCTCTGTGCAATCCACACATTGTGTTTATTTTCGATGCAGTAATGTATGTATTCAGACAACAATGTAAGCGATTTTAAAAGTTCCCGGCCTTTGAGCGATCTCATCACTATAAAACTTTTATTGAGCCGCATCAGGTCCGTAACAAAAGGCTTCTTTAGCAGATTATCACCAATTGCGATTTGTAATGTGTCATACCCGGCATGGTAGAGCATGTAATTTACAAATGCCGGGTCCATGGCGATGTCTCGATGATTACTAATAAAAAGATACGCTTTTTCGTCGCTGAGGTTCTCCATTCCCGAATTGGTCAAGCTGGTGGTAGTGTCTTCAATCATTTTATCCATGTACAAAGCAATTACATCCTGCATACTTGCCACATCACGGACATCTTGGAGCTGGGTTTTCAGCCGTTTGCTTGCCAGACCGGACATCAGCCGAGGCAGGAATTTGGTCAAACGCGGATAGTAAAAACTTGCAATACTGCCTACGAACTCAGCATTCTGCATCAGTGAATCAACCACGGGGCGGATTTCATCGTCTTGGTAAGGCCTGATATCTTTAAATCGTTCCACGTAATTATATTCTTTTTTATCAATAAGTTATTAGATATATTTTAAGTGAAATCTAGCCTTTGGCCGCGAATGGAAGGTGCTGGCGACCCTAGTTTAAATTGTGTACGCGCTTCTCTTCGATTGCCTGGAGTCTATCCTCATCCAACAGCCTATTGGTCTCAGGTTCAGCAAACTGCAAATTTGCCAGATGGGCATAGAGGGGACTATCCATTATTAGCTCCCGGTGGGTGCCCTGCGCAACCAGCTTGCCAGCCTCCAAAACGACAATTCTATCTACGTTCATCACGGTAGCCAGCCGATGGGCAATAATCAGCGATGTGCGATTCGCCATTAGCGCATCCAGCGCCATTTGCACCTTACGTTCACTCTCGGCATCCAGGGCGCTGGTTGCCTCATCCAGTAGCAGGATTTCCGGGTCTTTCAGGATCGCCCGGGCGATGGCAATGCGCTGCTTTTGTCCGCCTGACAAACGAATACCTGCCTCACCAAGAAAGCTGTCATACCCTTCAGGCAAGGCCTCGATAAAATCGCTGGCAAAAGCGGCTTTTGCAGCCTGCATTACCTCCTCATCGGTGGCATCGGGGCGGCCATAGCGAATGTTTTCCCACACATTTCCGGTAAACATAGCTGGCTGTTGTGAGACAATCGCGATGTGGCGTCTAAATGATGACGGGTCCAGCTCACGTATATCGATTCCCTCGAGTCTCAGAGCACCTGCCTGGGGATCATAAAAACGCAATATCAGATCGAATAATGTCGATTTTCCTGCCCCCGATGGTCCCACCAAGGCGATGTTTTCACCCGGCCTTATTTCCAGGCTGATCCTATCCAGGGCCGGTGTAGCAGGGCGAGACGGATAGGCAAATGTCACACCATCGACCTCCAGTGCACCTTGAAAATTGGATGGAATCTGTTTTGGATTAGCGGGCGGGATAATCTCATTTTCAGCAAATAATAGCTCCATCAGGCGCTCCATGGCACCCGCAGCCCGCTGCAATTCACTGATCACGGCGCTGATTGCAGCCACGGCAGAGGCAACCAGCACCGCATAAACTATGAATGCAGTCAGCTCACCTGCTGACATACTCCCGTCAATCACATCCTGACCTCCAACCCAGATCATCAGCGCCACGGCGGTAAACACCAGGGTCATAACGATTGTTATCAGAAAAGAGCGGGTCATGATTCTTGCTATCGCCACCTTCAGTGCCGTTTCCACATGGGCAGAGAACTGACTCTTATCGAATTCTTGATGGTTGTAGGCCTGCACTGTCTTGATCTGCTGTATGCTCTCACCGACATAGGCACCCACGTTGGCAATCTCATCCTGACTGCTGCGTGAAAGCCGCCGCACCCGACGCCCAAACACCATGATTGGGCCTACCACGAGCGGGATACAGATCATTACGATACTGGTCAGTCTTGGATTTGTGATGAACAAAAAGACTGTGCCACCTAGCAATATCAACAAATTACGCAGTGCCACCGAGGCAGATGACCCCACTACCGATTGGATAAGAGTAGTATCGGCAGTAATGCGGGACTGTATTTCACCACTGAGATTGGTTTCGAAATACCCCGGATGCAAACCTATGATATGCCCATACACTGCTTTACGGATATCGGCTGTTACCCGTTCACCCAGCCAGGAAACCCAGTAAAACCGGGCAAACGTGCCTATTGCCTGCAATACAGCGATGATCAGGAAGCCAACGATAGCCTGATTCAGCGAACTGGTGGAACTGGCCACAAAGCCCTGATCCACAATGATGCGGACATATTGTACCAGCCCAAGACTTAGGCCCGCTGTGAACACCAGGGCAATGCCGGCGATCAGCATTTGCTTCTTGTAAGGTTTGAGAAAAGCCAGGGCACGAGCGAGGTGGATACTGCGTGGGGTGTTCGACATGCGTGCAATGTAACAGCACTGCCGTGAAAAGCAAATCCAGAACAGATTGTCATTGTGATATGCAAAGACGCTGATTACCGATAGCGCGTGTTATCTGAAAACACCGGTACCGAAGAGTTGTATTTTCTTCTTATGATCTTTCCGTCAAATGATCGATATAGCGTCTGATGGTATTTTGTCCATCAGTGCCAATGGCGGTAAATTCCAGGCTGCTGTGAAACTTGCCATCCGGCTCTTTGGTTCTTATGATTCTGGCGTAAACATCGGTAATTCTGTCACTGAATAAATCCAGAGTTAATGACATCTGGATCTCGGCAGCCTGGGAAAATTCTGTTTTAGTTTGGAGCAACAGGCCATGGTAACTGATGTCAAGCACTTCGCCTTGATGTTTTTGACTGAGAACGGTTTTACCACTCATGCTCTGAAACGTGGCAGGCATGCATACCGGGATACGCGAACTCTTGCGTTTATCGCGGCGAGGCACAGCCATGAACTCGGGCCTGCTTGTAGTATGAAGTTCATAGAGGTCTACCGCTTCCCGGACTCCCTTGACCTCAATACTGTAGGGTTCACCTACCTCCAGAAACTCTCTGGCTTCCTTGTAGGTGTTTTCACTAATTAAAACCTATCCACGCAAACAGTGTGATTCAATACGAGATACCAGATTCACCTCATCACCGATCACTGTATATTCGTTGTAATGCTTGGAACCGACTTCGCCCGCAACAACTGTGCCCGTATTCAGCGCGATTCCCATATACAGTTCCGGCATGCCCAGTGTCTGGTTTTCCCTGTTCAGGTCGGTCATTGCCACCTGCATTGCAATGGCGCAGGCCAGCGCTCTCTCCACATCGTCTTCCCTAGCTTCGGGAATGCCGAATAAAGCAAGAATGGAGTCACCCATGAACTTGTCGATGTGCCCGTCATAACGGGCGATGATGGTGCCCATACAATCGAAATAGCGATTGAGCATATGAATTACATCTTTGGCAGGATAAGACGACGTAATTTCTGAAAATCCGCGAATATCGGACAGCAGCAAGGTAATTTTTTTCGTGAGCGCTTCACTATGCGGAAAACCAGCATCCTTTATTGAGTTGAGCAGTGTGTCAATCACAGCCTTACTTGTATTACCGTCCGTCTTTAACAGGTCGTTGTCATAGAGCGCTTTACGAATTTCTTCTGCCAATTCCTCGGCATGAAACGTGTGTTTTGACATCAGGAATCGCACATAATTATTTTCGGAAGTATAGCATTATCCCATAGACCTGCTTCAAGGTCTTGTTTCTGGGCTGAAAGAGGAGCTTGGCGGTAAAACACACCACTGAACCAGATTAACCAGGGAGTTGCTCCTATCGGGGTGGATGTTATCCATTGGAGTTTGACGAGGGGCGGTAATTGATGCTATTAGAAATGGAATAGTCAGAGCTAATGAGTTATGAGCAGAAACAGGCTGAACCAAAATCCCAGCACAAGACGCTACTCCAGAAAAAAGAAAAGTCCATTATTCCGCGTAGCAAGCTTTGGCATAGTCGCGCTGGTGATTTATTATTTTACCTCCAGTTTATTTAGCCGGGTCGAGAGAGATAACCTGACACTTTGCCGACTGGACAGAGCCTTTTCCAGAGATACCGCATTGTTGATAGATGAAACAGGAGGCTACTCCCAGGCACAGGCAGACCTGATCTCCACTAGTATCGAAAATATACTGACAAACTCCCTGGTGGATGACAAATTTACTTTCTATTCACTAGGTGAATCTGTAAGCAGCTACCTTCCGAGCTTTTCTATCTGTAACCCAGGCGATGAATCAGATCAGGGTGATCTTACGACCGATCAAAGACGGTTGTTTGCTGACTGGAAGGAGGATTCTCACGACAGGGTTGTCAGTTCGCTTGATGAACTGGTAGATAGGGAAGCAGCCGAATTTTCGCCAATAATGGAAATGATTCGGTATGTCTCTAATCAGACCAGGTTTTCATCACCCGATATTCAGAAAAGGATGATTATCGTTTCCGACCTGATTCAAAATACGCCATCCTACTCACAGCATAATGACTCCAAGGATTTCGACACTATCAGAGGCACGAATTATTTAACCGGAGTACAGGCATTTTTGTCCGGTGTCGATGTGCAAATACTGTATGTGCAGCGTCCTCAGTTATTAGCCATACAGAATCGTGATCACATAGAATCATTCTGGAGGCCTTATGTGAATTTGTCTGAGGGAAGAATCGTTTCTGTGGATCGCATTAATTTATAAAATGCTAAGCGGAAATAGCCTGGTTTCCACCATGACTAAACTCGGCATTAATGTTAATTCTGATAAGCCTGTATCTTAAAAAAGAAAAAACACAGGATTAGAAGTGACAAATAGCAACCAGCCCGAAATCTCATATCACTATCAAAGCGTCCTGTTCGACAGCGAGCGCTGGAACGATTTCGTTCCCAGAAATGACGACATTGTTATCACTACCTCTTATAAAGCTGGCACCACCTGGATGCAGGGTATCTGTGCTGCCCTGGTATTTCAGGCTCCCCATCCACCAGTTCCACAGGACGAACTATCGCCCTGGCTGGATGCTAACTTTAACCCTATCGAAGATGTGCTTACGCAACTTGAGGGCCTGGAAAATCGTCGTTATATCAAGTCTCACCTGCCCCTGGGCGGGATACGATTTTTCGATCAGATAAAGTACATCTTTGTCGGTCGTGACGGTCTCGATGTGTTCATGTCCATGTGGAATCACTGGAATAATATGACCCTGGATTTTATCGAAGCGATGAATAATAAATCGGCTAGCAAAGGACCACCATTAGCGCCGCCACTCGATGAAATAGGCCCTGCATTCGACGAGTGGTTGACTCGTGGCAGTTTTCTCTGGGAGAACAATGGCTATCCATTCTGGTCGCATCTGCATCACGCCAAATCCTGGTGGGCCTATCGTCACTTGCCGAACATTCTGTTTGTTCACTTCACAGATCTGTTGCAGGATTTGGACAAAGAAATGCGGCAAATTTCAAATTTCCTCGATATCCCAGTAAATGAGGATATCTGGCCTTCTCTTCTGGAAGGGGTAAGCTTCGGCTCCATGAAAGCCAATGCAAAAACAATGGCCCCGGGTGCTACGGGCTCAATCTGGAAAGACACCAGCAATTTTTTCCACAAAGGAACTAACAAGCGTTGGCAGGGTGTGTTCACAGAACAGCAGGTGCAGAATTACCGCGCATTGGCGCAGCGTGAACTGGATGATGAATTGGTTGTCTGGTTGGAAAGGGGCAGCAACTCAACTGATTAGCTGTTAGCTACTATCCCTCACGATCTAGTGCAACATGTGATTGGTATTGAGTCAGGCCTCCTTCTTGCAACTTGCCAATTTCTTCATCGACCCGGCCGACGAAATCGGCAGTGGCCAATTCACACCAGGGTCGCATGATCTCCCACTGAAAAAGCAATATCTCGGATTGATAAATCTCGGCAGCAATACTGATGACAGCCTGCCGAGCTAGACCCTCGTCGCCAACTACTTTCGCTCTAACAAAATTCGAGCGCTGCGTATTTACTAAATCAATCCAAAGATTTTCCAGTCTCAACTTCTCTATATCGTTAAGGTCGCCGTCATTCAATGCTATGCGCCAGATGCGCGCAAGGTCTTCGTTCTCCATTAGCCTGCCCCGCCACCGACTGACAGAATCATTGTGTCTGTCTACAGCCGATGCCTTCTCGAGACGATTGGTCTCATCCAGAGTTTTCGCTCCATGTCAAACCTGCACTGAGAGAAATATCAGTGTAAATACTACAGCGATTGCGCTAATCAGCTCACCGACAGCGCCTATTGCCTCCCAGTTCATACTATTCCCCTCCCCTTGATTCCAACCAATACATCACTGGGACGTAGTTAACGCAGCTACAAATTGCTCCAAGTCCGAGAGAATACCCAAATCACTCTCGAATTGCGATCTATCGTGAGCCTCTGCCATAGACAAATTGTATCTGGCCCGCGCAGACTCGCTATTCAGGCGTGACATGCGGAATATTTCCCATTGTACTTTTTCTTCGCTACTTAAAGTTTCCTGGTAGTTTCTTGCGCGATAGCGGAGCAACATTTCGTGCAGACGCTTGTCGGCAAAAGGTAGATCCAACCGGGCTAAATCCTTCGGCAAACACGTTCTCACGGTTTGCATCAGGCTCTTGTCACGATCACTAAAAAATCCCCCACTATAAATCATATAGTCCGGGTCAGTTTCCTGTTCAAACAAATTTTCCCTGAAGACTGTAGCAATCTTTTTAGCCACATTATTATCTGCCCGCAAAACCTCCCAATGCCGCCGACACAGGTCCATGTCTACCTCATATTCCCTGGCTCTTTTTTCATCGAGCACACCTGCTGATGCCACCACGGGACACTTATTAATGTGTATTGTCTTTAACGGAATTCGGTTAACGCTTTCTGGCAATTCATTGCGCGGCGTATAAACGTGCGTCCTGATTTCTTCGACAGACTTCCCCATCCAGCTCTCAGGGTCCTCGCGCAGGTCATAAACAATTATTCCATTACTATTTGTTGGGTGCACACAGATCGGCGTAACCAGTGCCAGGCATCCCAGTTTGGCCGGATACATCATCGACACATGAACGAAAGGCTTACGCGTAACCAGATCTATTTGCGCCTGTACTCTCTTTTTGCCCCTGAGATCAAATACATACTGAAACAGTTTGGGCTGTTTCTCACGAATTAATTTCGCCAGTTCGATTGTTGCCTTTACATCCGCCAGGGCATCATGGGCATCCGCGTGTTCTATGCCATTAGCTACCGTTAACTGATCCAGTCTAAAACTATTGCTGCCATCTTCTTTAACCGGCCAGTTAACACCCTCCGGTCTGGTCGCAGCACACAGGCGCACCATATCGATAATATCCCAGCGGGAATTACCATTACGCCATTCTCTCTCATAAGGATCATAAAAATTCCGGTAGAGCAGTTGGCGGGTAACCTCATCATCGAAACGTATACTGTTATATCCGGCAACACAGGTATTCGGCTCTGAAAACTCACGGTGAATCTGTTGAATAAATTCTACCTCTGACACACCTTCAGCCAGCGCCTTCTGTGGAGTAATACCCGTGATCAGGCAGGCCACCGGATCGGGCAAAAAATCGTCAGCAGGTTGGCAATAAATGACCAGCGGCTCGCCAATGATGTTGAGCTCTTCATCGGTACGAATTCCAGCAAACTGTGACGCTCGGTCCCTTCTCGGATCACTACCGAAGGTCTCGAAGTCGTACCAATAGATTGATTTTCCTTTCACGCTTTTCAGCAAACCTATTGTCAAGAATCGGGAGAATGAGCATGGGCAATATGAATCAAATTTTGACACGCCGTAAATACATCAGTGTAGGCTCGACGCCCGCATCCCTGCGGGCGACGGTCATAATTTGATTCATATTGCCCATACTCCCCTACATCTGCTATGCATTCAAACCATTTCTCCAAACATTCAAGCTAGCACGAGACTGGAGGAAGTGCAGAAGGGCGGGATCTCAAATCGAGACCGTCGCCCGCAGGGATGCGGGCATCGAGCCCACATGGACGTGTTCACGGCGTGTCGCGATTTGAGATCCCGCCCTTCTGTACTTCAGTCTCCGAACCTAAATCGGGCCGCTTTCAAGCGTAAGAAAATCACTTAAAAATTCCTTCGCAGACCCCATCTGTAGTAGTATTCGCCCAGTTAAGCGATTACGAAAAGAAAAGGTACCCGGTAAAGATTCATGGATTTTCGCGGCGCCCATATACTCAGTGTAAAACAGTTTGAAAGACCCGATGTAGACACAATCTTTCAAGTCGCTAATAGTATGGAACCTTATGCACACCGCGAGAAAATCACCAAGATTCTGGATGGCGCGATCCTGGGTAATATGTTCTTCGAACCCAGCACCCGTACTCGGGTCAGCTTCGGTTGTGCGTTCAATCTATTGGGTGGGCAGGTCCGCGAAACCACTGATGTAAAGACTTCATCAATCTCCAAAGGCGAGTCGCTGTACGATACGGCACGAGTAATCAGCGGCTATAGCGATGTGATTGTGATGCGCCACCCGCAAGTGGGTTCGGTCAGTGAGTTTGCCAAAGCCAGTCGGGTTCCCGTTATCAATGGGGGTGATGGCCCCAACGAGCATCCCAGCCAGGCACTGTTGGACCTGTATACCATTAAGAAAGAGTTGGGCTCCCAGGACCGGGGCATAGACGGAATGCATATCGCCATGGTGGGCGATCTCAAACATGGTCGTACTGTGCATTCTCTCTCCCAACTGCTACTTCTCTATGACAAAATCACCTTCACCATGATCTCACCCAGCGAACTGCGAATGCCCGCAGAAATTGTATCCGAGCTCAAAGCAGGTGGTCACCGAGTAGTCGAGACCGAGGACATGGAAAAAGGACTTATAGACAACGACACTGTCTATCTCACACGCATTCAGGAAGAGCGCTTTACCACCAAGCTGGAAGCGGACGTCTATCGTGGCCGCTTCCGGTTGAACCAGGCTATCTTTACCCGATATTGTCAGCCAAATACGGTAATCATGCATCCACTGCCAAGAGACTCTCGAGCCGATGCCAATGAGCTGGACAATGACCTCAATCAACACCCGAGCCTGGCGATTTTTCGTCAAACTGATAATGGGGTACTAGTGAGAATGGCACTATTCGCTCTCGTACTGGATGTTGCCGGTGACGAAGCTAAATCTTCCAGCGAAGTTAATTGGTATACTGAAGGCCGTTTTTGATTTTCACTCACCCTGAAGACAAATAGAAAGGTTACAGCTGTGGGATTCAATGACTTACTGAAAATGATGATCGAGAAGGACGGCTCCGACCTGTTCCTGACCACCGGCGCAAAACCGAGCATGAAGGCGTTTGGGAAACTTACGCCTCTGGTTGACAAGAGCCTGCCCGAGGGCATGGTTAAAAAACTCGCCTATCAGATAATGAACGAGGATCAGATCAAAGACTTCGAAAAGAGCCCGGAAATGAATCTTGCTATAGCAGAGCCCGACATCGGTCGCTTTCGGGTGAATATATTCCAGCAACGTGGTGAGATCGCTATCGTAGCTCGAAATATAAAAACCGAGATTCCTAGTGCAGCGTCGCTCGGATTGCCTCCGGTATTGAACGACCTCATCATGCAGAAAAACGGCATAATCCTTTTCGTTGGCGGCACAGGATCAGGCAAGTCAACTTCCCTCGCTGCGCTGATAGATCATCGCAACAAAAATAGCGACGGGCATATTATTACTATTGAAGACCCGATTGAATTTATTCATCCCCACCAGGGTTGCATAATTAGCCAGCGCGAAGTGGGTGTGGATACACTCACCTACGAGGAAGCCCTGCAAAACACTCTTAGACAAGCGCCAGATGTCATACTTATTGGTGAGATTCGAAGCCAGGAAACCATGGAGCACGCCCTGGCCTTTGCCGAAACAGGTCACCTGTGTCTTTCCACACTACACGCCAACAATGCAAACCAGGCTTTGGATAGAATCATTAACTTCTTCCCTGACGAAAGGCACAAGCAACTGTTTCTGGACTTATCGCTTAATTTACAGGGCTTTGTTTCACAGCGCCTCATTCCAACAGTTGATGGCAAACGAGCCGCCGCTATTGAGATTCTTTTAGGCACTCCGCGGGTCTGTGACCTCATCAAGGGGGGTAAAGTAATGGAGATTAAGGAGGTCATGGAAAAATCAGAACAACAGGGCATGAAAACTTTTGACTCGGGCCTTTATGATTTATACAAGAAAGGCCTGATCACTCATGAAGAGGCACTTAAGAACGCCGACTCCAAGAACAATTTACGTCTTAGAATTCAACTTTCTGAGGGCAAGACAGGTGAAGAACACGATGAAGACGAAGAGGATTACGAAGAAGAACAATCCGGCAGTTTGTCACTGGTCACGAAAGACGACGATGATGATGATGACTTCATGAAATTCTAGCATCAAAGCATGTTAAACATTGCAGAATACGAATTACTCGATGCTGTCTCCCTGGCAGAAGGCATTAGAAACAGACAATTCACCGCGGTCGAAGCACTCAACTGTGCTATCGAGAAAGCGCAGCTACTGAACCCAACCCTGAATGCCATCATCATCGAAACATTTGACCGGGCCATGGCACAGGCTCAGGCCGTTGATCAAAATCCTGCATTAGCCTGCCCGGGTAACCTGGTTGGCGTTCCCTTTCTGATAAAAGATATTGCCTCGATTAAAGGGCTTCCTCAAACCAATGCCAGCCAGTTGTTTGTCGGTGAAGTTGCCACGCGTAATGCCAACATAGTCGACAGGTTTCTTGACTCCGGTCTGCTGCTCATGGGTAAAACCAATACGCCGGAGTTTTGTCTTACTCTTACTACTGAATCTAAGCTCAACGGACCCTGTCTAAATCCCTGGAACCTGGAACATTCTGTGGGTGGCTCCAGTGGCGGGGCAGCGGCTGCTGTGGCGGCAGGTATAGTGCCTGCCGCCCACGCCACCGATGGCGGCGGCTCGATCCGGGTACCCGCCGCCTGCTGCGGTCTGGTGGGGCTGAAGCCCAGCCGGGGATTATCGGTTATTGAAGATGACTTCGGCGCCAGCTGGAGCGGCATGAGTGTTGGTCATGTGGTCAGTCGCACTGTTCGTGACAGTGCCGCGTTCCTCGATGTGTTGAAACTCAACAGACCGAATCTGTACGCTCTACCTACGCAGCCGGATTCCTACCTGGCAGCTCTCGGTACCGAACCGGGCAAGCTTAGTGTCGCCGTGCAGAACTGTCATCCCACTGGCGCTGAGCTCGATCCGGAATGCCTAAGCGGAGTCAGCAAGGCCGCAGAGCTGTGCCATCAATTAGGCGCAGAGGTGACCGAGGCAACTCCCCCCATAGACTACAAGAACCTGGCCTCAGCAATGGCAGTTATTATCAGTATCCATATTGCCCAGAAAGTTGTGCCCCAGTTGGAAAAGCTAAACCTCAATTGGGAGGACTGCCGAGTCGAAGCATCAACCAAAAACATGGCAATGCACGGTGCTGACGCGAGCGCTAGTGATTATCTCAGTGCCATGAATACACTGAAAGATATCGAGCGACAAATGGCAGTGTTTCACCAGCAGTTCGATGTGGTGTTATCTCCAGTCCTGGCTAAAGAACCAGCGAAGATCGGCTGGCTGGATATGAACAGCGATGACATGGGCGAATACATTGATCGCTTCCGCAGCTACAGCGGCTTTGCGCCCCTCTACAATGGCACCGGTCAGCCCAGTATCTCTCTTCCCCTGCATCGGACCCAGAACAAGCTGCCGATAGGAGTCATGTTCTCTGCTGCCTGGGGAGCTGACTCGTTATTACTCCACCTCGCCCGACAACTGGAACAACTGGACCCCTGGCCAAAATTAGCACCTGCGCCTGGCAGCTAAAGAATTGCGCCCATGGGCCCATGAAGAGTCACCACTGAAGAGGAAGCCATGGCAACGCGCGACGAGGTTCGCGCAATCGAGCAGTAACAGCCGGTTTTCGTTAATAACAGCGAAACGGGTAGCCTGGCTCCCCGTTTTTGTTTCCAGGCTTCGTTATAATCCTCGCCACAACGCAGCTATGAGATTAAACAGGCAAAGCAGGCTAATTGCCGTGCCTGACAGCCGTGACCTCGGCCATGATAGAAATGGCAATCTCTGCCGGAGTCTTGCTGCTGATCTGAAATCCAATCGGTGCATGCAATCGAGCAATTTCCTCCCCGCTCAATCCCAACTCGGGTAATCGCTCGCGCCGACTGGCAGAGGTACGCTCAGATCCCATGGCTCCAATATAAAATGCATCCGTCTTCAGCGCCTCCATCAGTGCCATGTCATCTACTCGCGGGTCGTGGGCCAGTGCGACAATGCCACTATAGGGATTACTGAAACGATCGCGCACCACATCATCCGGTAAACTTGATGTGGTTTCCACGCCCTCGACGTGCCAGTTATCCAGATAGTTGGGGCGTGGATCACACAGAGTTACATCGTACTCAAGAGCGAGCGCCATTTCAGCCACAAACCTGGCTACATCCCCCGCCCCGAGCAACAACAGACGGTACATGGGGCTGAGACTGTGGGTCATCCGCGCATCCTCAATAGTAACTGCAGAGTCACTGCTTTGGTCGTTGGCAGCGATACTCCCATCTTGCAGATTCACCATACGGCTAACTTTTATATGATTTTCAAGATCAGAAAACAACCGTGAAAACACCGCTTTACTCGCCTCAGAAGCTTCTATGTATTCCAGCAATACATGCAATTGTCCACCACAGGGTAACTTTAGCCGAGCCTGTTCCTCTGCCGTAACCCCATACTTCACAATGAACGGTCTACCCTCCTCATCGTATTGAGATTTAAGACTGCCATCACGCAACTGCTCTAAGAAGTCCTCTTCGATGCAACCACCGGAGATTGAACCAACTAATTCTCCATCCAGCGTACAGGCCATCATCGCACCGATAGGCCTGGGTGAGGAGCCCCAGGTTTTCAATATCGTACATAGCCAAACGGGCTTTTGGTTTTGCAGCCAGTTATGCACGTAGGAAATTATTTGTTGTTGACTACTTTGCATACTCTTCTTCGCTTACTCTTCTTGTTTACCAAGCGATTAGCTTGCCCATTGCTTTCAACGACCGGCAGGAAAGCAGCGATGCCTACTATACCAGTGAGGACAATCGAAACAAACACTCAGGCCAACTCTCAAGACCTACACTGGATTCTAACTTGCACAACAATAAGCCAAATCTGCAGCAGCCAGTGCAAAAGGTGAATTTCTCACACAGTCCCCGTATTCTTTGTCAAACGAGCAATGAGAAAGCCTTAGCTGCGAAGGAAGAATGGATACCGTGGAGCAAAAAGAATTAGACAAAAGCTGGAAAGATTGGCTCAAGGAAAATCTTGCCAATGGCTGCGCCCCTGCATGCTGGATTACCGGTGGTGAAGGGTGAAAAAATCATCATCACCAAGTGGTTCCGCTCGAATGGGACCGGGCCAGTTCTGTACGATGAGGAATAGCTTATTCCCGACGCTGAATTTGAGAACTATGTCAGAATGGCGGTGGAACTATATAGCGCATCGTTACATTTTCTATCCGCCGCCACCTACGCTGTACGAATTTCGGCCGAAACTGCATTTTTTTAACTGCATCTTGAGCATCCCGCTTCAATCTCGCTGTATCCGGGTCGGCCGTCTGAGCTCGCGGATTTCTTGTCGTACCGCGGGAGTTTATGGTAAACCGCAGCTCTACCACATCGAGCTCCGTGCTTACAGTTGACGCCTGTTCCGGTATTAGCGGGCGGCGCGCAAACGGTAGCGACTCACTCCAGGCAATGAAGTCTCCCATATGGACAACGACATCGTTATCGCCTTCAGCGGGAACCACCGTGTAGCCATAACCAGACTGCTGTGCCAGCGCCACATCCAGAGACTGGTGAAACTGTAGTTCCGGCAACACCACAGGTCGGGCAAAGAAGGCTTCGATCCGCTCTTCATCAATGCCTGCTTCTGCCAGTTTTTCCTTGGCACTGCGGTACAAGCTGGCAGCTGTGCCCAGGTCTAATAACATTTGAAAGTCAGCAACGTAGATCATTGCCATCGCTTCGGCTTCAACATTTCCCGTTGCCCCGACAATTTTGCGAATGCGTTTTACGATGTCCAGCCCTTCCCGTAAATAGTTATTGGGCTGGCGAGCTTCAAAGCCAAAAATATGGTCTTTGGCGTCCACTCCCAGCTCGTCTTCTGAGAGAAGAAAAGCAAATATCCGGTGTTGTTCGACTGCGTAGCGATAGAGCCAGGGAATCAGTGCTTCGCTCTCCTCACCAAACTCCTCTTCAGCTAGAGATATCATATCCCGCTGTAGTTGCCTGGAACTCAGGAAGTGCCTGATGCGGGCTCGTGGCTGATCGACATAGATAGATGTCAGGTGCCATGCACTAAGATCGTTCATCGCTTTTAACCTGGTTGTGGTGTCGACATCGGGGTTCTGCGTTTGCAGCCAATGCAGGTAATCGAAGCGATCAGTAACAGATTGCCAATCCTCCCGGCGTATATCGTTGCTTATCATTGCGCCAACATCTGCAATTTGACTCAGGTTGGCAGGCCCCTCCAAGGTACGAAGCAGTTGTAAACGTCGATTGAGAATACCGTCGGCCTGGGTGAAGTCACCTATTTCAATCAATAAAGTGGCTAGCCCCTGTAAAGGTTCTAGCAAAGTGCGATCGAAGGGACCAAACTCTGATTCCAGTGAGGCAATCTGTTCGTCGTACCTTGATCTTTGTTGGTCCAGTTCAATACTGAGCTGTAACGCTGTTTCTTCCGCCTCTGGCTCGTCGGCAGCCTCAACATCAGCGAGATAGAATTGATTGCTCAAGAATAGAATTGCAGCAACCAGGCAGCACTTAGCTATTGCCATAAACTGGTTTGCTAAATCCGCGGAGGATAGCCTGATTAAAGTCTCTCGCCCCATTTCTAACTGATTCCTGTTGGTTCATAGTGAATTTAACCATTCTCAACCGTTAAATCCATTAAACTTTTGCAAAATGTCATTTTTATCATAGATGGCGATGGTAAGGTGAGGGAGACACCCCACCCTTAGTTGTCTTTTAAACACCTAAGCAATGTGCCATCAATCAGCTTAAACGCTGCAGTCGTTTTGCAGGTCTGTTCCAGCTTTATTTGCTGTTGTGTACGATACCGACGAGCCCGTAGTGCCGCCCGCTGGTTCTGCACCCAGTGATCACCTAAAATTCTTTCCGCATGGGCTGCAGCGGCCTCCTTACGCACCAGATTGCTCAGTTTTTGCATATTAACTAGTCGCGTGTTGCCGTTGTTGGAATAGACTTCTATGCCGGCTTCGGTTTCCGCCATAACATACTCACTCAGGCCTGCAGGCAAATTGTTCGCTGCCAGTCGCGCAGCTAAATCACTGGATTGGGATGCAAGCACACCAAGGGTTTCCCGCGAGCGGCTACGCTGCCAGCGTGGCTGAAAACTCTCGTACACACTGCTGCGCTCTAGTAATCCGTAGTCGCGATTATCAGTCGGTTCACAAGTGCGGATGCCAGCTTCTTCTTCAAGATAATTGCAGTCATAGACATAGATGCGCGAACGCTTTTCTTTCTCCATTTCTGTAATCGTTTTTTGAATGGTGACGATCGAAGGCAAATTGAGTGGTGTAGATTGCTGGGGTGTTTTCAATGGCTCTGCAGGCGCTTCTGCTGGAGTGGATTCAGCCAACGTCGCTGGCGAGAGTTCAGTTGACTGTTCTTCCATGCTTTGTTCTTCTGCCACTTCCACAGCAGATTCAAGCAACGCTTCTGACACCACAGGTTGGACTAATTCTTCGATTACTTCCAGCTCATTAACTTCCAGCTCGTTAGCTTCTTGCTCTATAGCTTCGGTTGCCTGCCTGTAATTTGGCAGGAGCCGAATCTGCACGATATCAAGGACTTGTTCAGGGATTGCAACAGGTGTTTTGATTGCCACAGAAACGAGAATCACAGCCAGAGCAGAATGCAAAAGGAGGCTGAAAACCAAGAGTCAAGTTGAAATAGGTCGCAGCAGTGGGATGATGCCCTCCGGCACCTTGGATACGGACTCGCTCGTGGCCCAGGAGAAATTGCTTCGTTTCCAGGCCACCACCAAATCCGGTTAATTTCCCACTGCCACCGATAACCCGGTGGCAGGGGATGATCACTGGAATCGGGTTCCGCCCGTTCGCAGCGCCGACGGCCCGGGATGCCTTGGGTTTTCCAATGCGTCGGGCGAGCTCGCCATAGCTCCAGGTAGTCCCGTAGGGAATTTCCTGGAGTGCCTGCCATACACTCATCTGAAAATCTGTGCCCCTCGGAGCCAATACCAAATCGAAGACTTGCAATTCTCCTTTAAAGTAAGCCGCCAACTGCGCCGTGACCTGTTTAAACGCTGCCTCGTCTTCAATCCAATGTGGTTCATGACGACGCTGCATTTTTCCGCCAGGAAATCCCAACACAGCGAGACTATCCCCGTCACCTGCCAGTAACAGTTTTCCTATCGGGCTATTGTAGTATGTGTAATATGTCGTAGTCATCACTCCACCTGTTCTTTCATCGTTAATGCATAGTGCATCCACAACAGTATCACCGCATAAGCTCGCCACGGCTGCCATGCGTCGGCGCGCAGCAATAATTGTTTTGGCGTAAGTGTGGCTCCCTTTCCTGCGGCCGCTCGCCGCAGAATCAAATCTGAGTAAGGGAACGCATTGGGATCATTTAGTGCGCGCAGGGCAATATATTGTGCAGTCCACTGGCCGATGCCTTTCACCTGGCAAATTTTCTTCACAAAGTCATTGGTCTCCATTACACCGTCGAATGCAATTTCCCGGTTTACTAAAAGTTGTGCCACTGACTTAATTGCCAGCACCCGTTGACCAACAATCCCCAGGCCGTCCAGGTCTGCTTTGGCCAGCACAGGCGCTCCGGGAAAGCAGTGCGTTAACTCCGGCAAGGTGCCTCGGTGCCGCTCCCCGTGCCTGCTGGTAATTCTGGCAACGAGCGTGGACGCTGCTTTTACTGTGACCTGTTGACCCAGAATTGCCCGCACGGCGACTTCGAATCCATCCCAGCAACCCGGCACACGCATACCGGGCTCGCGTTTAACAACAGCGCTTAACAGCTTGTCCCTGGCATAAAATTGATCGATCTCGACGCTGTCGGCCTTTAGATCAAACAGCAGGCGAATGCGCTCTACAATGCGGTACAACTGACGCGTGTCCGGAAAGGAAATACGGACATCAAGACAATTGCTCCCCCCATTGAAGCAGGCCTGGAAGTCACCGACTTTGCCATCAAGCTCAATGGTTCTGGCATAGGAATTATCAGTTACGTACTCAACGCCGGGTATGGCACGATAGGCCAAAAATGCCAGCATGGCCTTCCAGTTAAATGGCGGTCGGTATGACAGTTTTATCTGTATTGCTTCATTATTGCAGGCAATTTTTTTGTTTTGTCTGCTGCGCAACTGCTTTGGTGAACGATCATAGACTCTCTGAAACACAGCATTAAAACGGCGCACGCTGCCGAAACCGGACGCAAAACAAACCTCTGCCAGAGGCAGTTGCGTCTCGTCGATTAGTTTTTTCGCAAAGTGAAGCCGTTGGGTTTGTGCCACGGCTACAGGCGATGCCCCTACATGTTTCTGAAACAAACGAGTCAACTGGCGGGGACCGACAGACACTTGCTGTGCCAAGGCCTTGACTGAGCCTTCATCCAATGAGCCTTTCGCGATCAATTGCAGTGTGCGGGATACCTTGTATGAAGCACCAATCCAGGCGGGCGTACCCGGAGAAGACTCCGGGCGACAGCGTACACAGGGACGAAAGCCTGCTTCTGCTGCGGACGCCGCCGTGCGATGGAGCTGCACGTTTTCGCGCTTCGGAACCCTCACCGGGCACACCGGACGGCAGTAAATACCAGTAGTTAACACACCGATGAAAAAACGCCCGTCGAATCGAGCGTCCCGACTCTGCCGCGCGTCTTCATAAACATCGAGGTTGGGCAGCACACTCATATCCCGCTGGTTTCCTGGCTAAACGAATCAATAACGGTGATCATACCCCTAAAACGACTCTATTACTGGCCGTTTTCGGACCTCATCATTATTATAGTTTTGACTCAAACAGATCGGCAAAGTGCCGCTCGGCTAATACCGTAGAGCTTGATGGGAATTTCCGCGGGATTCGGAAGCGAGCAGGATGATATTGCCTGACAAAGAAGGCGTGAACAGCGTAGACTCGCATTAAAGTAGCCTTTGTCTTCGACATGCTCCGTGTAGAATACCAGGCAATTGATCAACATCTGAACAAACGAATATGATCGTCAAGTTTAGCAATCTAGGCGGCCCGGAATTCAAGCGTGCTATAAACCAATTATTCCATGGGCACCTCGTCGCTTATAGTGACATATGTCGCCTTCAAATTAGACGGCATAAAACACTCGTCGTAAGCTGTGTATCCCGCTACTCAAAAAGCGATCCCACACAAGAGCTAGGCTGGATCACCGCGGTGCAAGCTGACATTGCACAGATTTCTGAAGATTTCAGGAATCGGGTGGATACCCTGTCGTGGTTTGCGATTGTACTGGTTGACAGCCTGGATCGACGGCAAGGGATTTGCACTATGTATGCAACATCATTCGACGAGCTGCTTCGTTTCGAATGTGAGGTCAAATGGCCGCCCACCCCGGAGGAAATAGAAGCACAAAATGCATTGCGTGAGCAGGAAGCAAAAACACTGGCGTCCAAAGACCGCATGCACACAATACTCGCACTGGGTATGTTGGTATTGGTGTTGTCCTTCGTAGGCGCCACCACCTACTTCTCAGCCCGCTATTCTGGCCTCGAGACTGCCGTGACTGTCCTATATGCGCTGTTCACCGCTGGTTCATTGAGTGCAGGGGCTACGTTTGTTGAATTTCTTATTGAAATTGGCTTGTTTACCGTGCCGGTTTATTTCTTTTTCACGAGACTCTCTCAAACCGAGTTGATCGAATTTGGCATTGATACTGCAATCAACTCGGATCAATTTCTGCTGCCTATGCTCATTGGACTGGCGATAGGATACCTGATTCGGTCCATCGGCAAGCTTTTCTTCGATTGACCTCAGGGGCCGAACGACGACTTTGGAGAAGCAGGAATATCGCAGTCCAATTATGCTGATGACTGAATTGTCGAGAAAGGTTCGGCAAAAGACACTTATAACTCACCCTGACCAAAGAGTTATGCGATCAAGCTCCGCTAGTGTATATTAGCCGACCAAACCGCCGAGAAGGCTGGCGTTGACGATTTTTCGAACGGATTAGAGTTACTGATTAATATGGCTGATTTGCGTAAATATTCAAAAATAGTTGTGGATGGTGTCGAGCAGGCACCGAGTCGCGCGATGCTGCGGGCGGTAGGTTTTGAAGACAAGGACTTTACAAAACCCCAGATAGGCATCGCCTCTACCTGGAGCATGGTGACTCCCTGCAACATGCACATCAACAAGCTCGCGGAAGATGTCAACAGGGGCGTCGATGACGCGGAAGGCAAAGGCATTATCTATACTGCCATCACAGTTTCCGATGGCATCTCCATGGGCACCGAAGGCATGAAGTACTCCCTCGTTTCCCGTGAAGTCATCGCCGATTCTGTAGAGACGGTTTCAGGTTGTATGGGACACGATGGCATTATCACGATTGGTGGTTGTGATAAAAATATGCCAGGCCTGCTGATGGGCATGGCCCGACTCAACCGCCCTTCGCTCTTTATCTACGGCGGCACGATACAGCCGGGCCCAAATCACACCAATGTGATTTCTGTTTTCGAAGCGGTGGGTGAACATTCCGCTGGCAAGGTATCGGATATTGAACTGAAGCAAATAGAAGACACGGCCATACCGGGGCCGGGTTCCTGTGGCGGTATGTACACGGCAAACACCATGGCATCCGCTATCGAGGCGTTGGGCATGAGCCTGCCCAATAGCTCAGCCCAGGACGCCATATCGCAGGACAAGGTCGATGACTGCATTAATTCAGGTGAAGCGATCATGCATTTGATCGAACACGACATTAAGCCTTCTGACATCATGACCCGCTCAGCGTTCGAAAATGCCATTAAGGTGGTTATAGCCCTGGGCGGTTCTACCAATGCAGTACTGCATTTGCTGGCGATGGCACACACCTCGAACGTCGCTCTGGAACTGGATGATTTCACCACGATAGGCAGCCAGATACCCATGCTTGCGAATTTGAAACCCAGCGGTAAATATCTGATGTCAGAACTTATCAAGATCGGCGGCATTCAGCCGCTGATGAAAACCATGCTGGACGCCGGCATGCTGGACGGTGATTGCATGACTGTTACCGGGAAGACGATGGCAGAAAATCTTGCCAGTGTCGCGCCTTACCCCGATGGTCAGGACATCATCCGACCGCTGGATAATCCCATTAAGAAAGACAGCCACCTGATTGTCTTAAGAGGCAATCTTGCGCCTACCGGTGCGGTAGCGAAGATCACAGGCAAGGAAGGTTTGGCCTTCAGCGGGAATGCCCGTGTATTCGAATCCGAAGAAGCGTGTTTGCAAGGCATACTCAATGGCAGCGTGGTGAAAGACGACGTATTGGTAATTCGCTATGAAGGGCCGAAGGGTGCGCCGGGCATGCGCGAGATGCTCAGCCCCACTGCTGCCATTATGGGAGCAGGCCTGGGCAATGACGTGGCGCTGGTAACGGATGGCAGATTTTCGGGCGGATCCCATGGCTTTGTTGTGGGACACGTGACCCCAGAAGCTTTCGAAGGCGGGTCCATCGCCATCGTAGAGACCGGGGACAAAATTTCTATCGATGCCGAAAGTAACGAGCTCACGCTATGCCTCAGCGATGAAGCGATTTCGGCACGGCTAAGTAACTGGGAACAACCACCGGCTAGATACACCCGGGGCGTATTGGCTAAATATGCAGCAACTGTTACTTCCGCGTCGGAAGGCGCTGTAACTGATAAATATCTGTAGACGAATAAAAGACCAATAAATATAAAAAGAAACTGGAGCACGTGCCCGACTACTTTACTGCTATAGGAACCGCGCTCTCCGGGAGTTTTCTCCAGGATGGCGCCCTGTGGGCATTGCGCAACATCCCGGGTTTTCCACCCATTATTCAGACTGTACACATCCTGGGAATTTCTGTCGTTATGGGATCTATCGTGCTACTGGATTTAAGAATCCTCGGCCTTGCTGTGCCAAGTCAAAACATGAGTGAGATGACCCGGCGGGTGATGCCGTGGCTGTGGTGGGCGCTGGCCAGTAATCTTGTGTCCGGTGGATTCTTTCTGTTCGGCAGACCCAACCGTTATTTTAATAATCCGGTGTTTGGTTGGAAGGTCAGCTTCCTGATTCCGGCGATCCTGCTGACAGCGGCTTTCTATTTTCTGAGTAGACGGCAGGAGAATTACTGGGAATTAAACTCGAAAAGGAAATGGACAGCAAAAGGTATAGCCCTGCTGTCTTTGGGATTATGGATAATGGTGGCCATGGCCGGCAGATGGATCGCCTACGCAGAGTATCTCTATTTTCCGGCTTAATCGATCAGGAATAAAGAACGATGGACTGACCTATTCGAGGTCATAAACACTTACAGCGGTAACCGATAACATGGATTTTTTAAATTCACCCAGATGGATTGATGTAGAAAACTGGCCGATTTCCTGGGAAATCGGCGGCACTTCCTGGTTTCCGTTTCTCGAATCGATCCACGTCATCGCAGCAACCTTCGTGGTTGGTTCGATCCTGATGGTAGACCTGCGTTTAATGGGCCTAGCAGCAGTTAGATACAAGATTTCCACACTCTCTAAAGAGCTGCTGCCATGGACCTGGGGAGCGTTTGTTGTGGCAATAATCACCGGTCTGGGTATGTTTATAACCCGAGCCGCATCACATGTTGTAAATCCTGCCTTTCAGTGGAAAGTGGTGCTGTTACTATTGGCAGGTATTAACATGGCTTATTTCCATTTCCAGGTGTACAAGAATATTGCACGCTGGGATACCGAGACTGTAACCCCTACCCAATTAAAAATGATTGGCAGTCTTTCACTCTTCTTGTGGGCCGGCGTAATGCTTGCCGGCAGATGGGTTGGACATATCATCTAGATCCGGGGTTAAGTAACAGGAGTTGGTAATTATGAGAAGAGAATCCACAATCATAAAAATTGATATAAATGGATTTAACAAATTAGCTCAGGAAGAGAATCCAGAAGATACCGCGCGCTACCTGTCTGCTTATTATGAGCTGGCCGCGAGTGCCGTGGCGGAATTTGGTTGGCGATTTGTAAAAGCCATTGGGGACTGTATTTTAATTTCCACCGAAGGTGATGCTGAACCCAATAAGATTACCGCGTTCTACCAGATCATCCAGGAAAATTTTGATGTGAGTCTGTATTATCGCCCCTGCGAATTCGAAGAGATTGAAACAAAGGTTGGAAATTACTCATGTTTAGATGTCATCGGCAAGGACATTAACAATCTTTTTTTGAATGATGCTTTTTCGGTGGGTATTGGTCAATAATATGTACCTTGCCTGTCTCCAGGTATTAAGCAGTTTTAAAATCAATTATAAACAAGACGAACTGCTTCGTGGTATACTCCATAAAAAGGACTTCCAAGGATAACCAACTACTGGCATATAGCAGATTTGAATGGTGTATATTATGAAAAAAGCTGGCCTGACCGTGCTCACATTACTGATGCTGGCAGCATGCAATACGTCGGCAATCCCTTTTGAAAGGATGACCGATTTGCAACTCGCCCGATACAATGTTTCCGTTGATTTTTGGCAGCAGGTTTACTGTACATCGGATATTCGCATAGGTAGCCACATCCGCAAGCGGACATGCGCTACATTGCAGCAATTGTATGATTACAATGCAAATCAAATCGGCGTTCTGAATACAGTCGCTGTCGGGGGTAGCGGATTCAGATGAACGATTCTGCATGCGCAACTACAGTGACTAAAAAGGTTTGAGCGCAGCCGGTTAAGAAAAACCCATTCTATTATAGAACATTCCACCGCGGGGTTTGTCTCCTGACCAGAGCCTTACCTGAACCCGGCGAATTCATCGATAGCGATGACATTGACAGAAAAACGAAGCAGGCCGTTATATCTGCCTGGCAACTGAGTTGTCGCAAAGACAGGTTGACTGGCAGTGAGCGTGTCAAATTCCCCCAGAACAAATTATGAAACTGGCAATCTACCAAATCGACGCCTTCGCCGAAAAGCCCTTTGAGGGTAACCCTGCCGCGGTGGTGCCATTGGAGGAGTGGCTGCCAGATACAACCATGCAGGCAATAGCGGGAGAAAATAATCTTGCCGAAACTGCTTTTTTTGTTCCCGCCAAGGGTGACTATCATATTCGATGGTTCACGCCAAAAAAAGAAGTCAAACTCTGCGGTCATGCCACTTTGGCTTCGGCTTTTGTGCTGTTCAACAGTTTGGGTTATGCAAGAGATACCATCGTCTTCGATTCTTTATCCGGACCATTGGCAGTTACAAAATCCAATAACTTGCTCACACTGGATTTTCCAGCGCAAAAACCGGTGAGCTGTGCTATCCCGGACGAACTTGTTTTGGGTTTGGGGAAAACACCCTCGGAATGTTACGCCAATGAAGACTTTGTGGCCGTATTTGAAAACGCAAGAGAAATTTCAAGTATTAAACCAGTTTATAGTTATCTTGAGAAACTCGACCATCGAGGCGTTATTGTTACCGCCTCTGCAACTGAATTTGATTTTGTGGCAAGATTCTTCGCGCCAAAATATGGCATACCCGAAGACCCTGTAACTGGTTCTGCCTATACCCAGCTCACACCCTACTGGGCAGAAAAGACGGGGAAGACAAAGCTGAGGGCGAAACAAATTTCCCCGCGGAGCGGAAAGTTAAGGTGCGAACTAAAAGGCGATCGGGTGTTAATCACTGGCTCTGCAATACAATTTATGTGCGGTTCAATCGAGTTCGAAATCTAGTACCTCGACCAGGGTTAATTTTGGAGTGCAGAGTTCACCAGACTGTTCAGTGTTAGGCGCAGTAACGCAGGCCTAGCACCGCTAAGTCAAGTTGCTGCAACGCCACAATGGACATACTGGTGAACTCCCGAAGGGCGGGCCTCTCAGCGTTCATCTGCGGCGTTGCTTTCGCTTGATGGAGCGCAGGCTACGACGGCGCAAAAGCGCCTTGCAGCTAAACGCTGAAAGACCCGCTGCACCCGAAACTTAACCCTGGTCGAGGTACTAGCCTGGATATCTCACCGGGAAACTTGATTGGCGCAGCACACTACAATCCCAATAGCCTTGCCGGATTGGTTCTGGCCATCTGGTCTATCTGGGAGGCGGTTAGTCCCGCTTCGCGCAGTGCCTGGATGAACGCTGTCATCCCAGTTGCGTGATCCGGATTACCGGCCTGACCAAAATCGGAGGAGATAAGAAAATTCTCTGCCCCTATCGCACTTATGGCATCCACGTAGTTCTCGATCGACACATTACCTGAATAGGCAGCCAGCCAATCCAGTTCCATAACGGCATCCAACGCCGCCATGCGTCGCATCTGCTGAAGGTTCGCATCCTGACCGAAGACATGAGTAACCAGGATTTGCTCTACCCCCATGTTTATAGCGATCGGTATCAGCAACAGCACTTCTTCCGGTGACGAGTGTCCCATGGCCAGCACCAGGTCGTGTTCGGCGACCAATTCGAAGACTTCTAACAGCTCCGGCACGGGCTCACCGTTAGCCACAATCCTAACATAGGGATCAGATCCACCGGCCCTGGTGACATAAAACTCGGCATCGAAGGTCGGCAGCCAGACTACTTTTCCCCGACCACCCGCAAAGGCGACCATTTGTCGAACTGCTTCAGGGTTAATACCCCCGACCGCCCGGTTTAAAGCCACGCCGCCGAAGACTTCCAGATCGCTTACCTGAGTCATTGCCAATGCCGCACGATCTGCAGTCATAGTAAAGTGGTTCTTCAACACGACTCCTCGCATCCCGGCCTGGCTGGCCCGGCGCACCGCTTCGAAATCATTGAGAGATCGAGGGCGGGAATCGGGTCCTGCATGTGCATGAAAGTCGATAACACCTGTCAGCGAGACAGCGGATTCCTGCCCCCGCGCAGCAAAGCTAGCAACAATGAAAACCGACACTGTAAGGAGGATAAGACCGTAATTATTCCACTGACGTAATTGATGCATAACAACTCTCACATTCTTACGTTTAAACACCAGTATACTCGGCAGAAATTACGCACATCAAGTAACGGTGAAAAGCCTGGTAATTTCCCGCTTAGAAGAAACACTCAGTTCTGGATTTCCTGCTCCAGTCGTCTGGCACCGGCCAGTATTCCAGGCAGTGAGTAGTTCCCTTCATGGCAGGCATACTCATAAACGTATTCACCTAGTGCTCGTCTGGTAATATTCCTCTCAACCGTAACCGGTTCACTGAGAATTTCCGGATCAGTGATCGTATAACTGTAGTAGATTTCATCTGGCGAACTGAGTGTGAAGCGTTCAATGACCTCCAGTTGATCGGAGTGTCGAAAGAAAAACCAGGATTGCTCTGGCCTGAATTTTTTTGACTCGACAACCAGCGTATTACCTTCCCAGTAGCCCGTTGAATGACCCATCCACTGCGCATAAGCCGGAATCGGCATGGCAGGATCAAGCGGAATAATACGCACATCATGGGTCATCTCTGCTGACAGGATGACGTAATCCGCAGACTGGATGATTTGCATATTGGCATTATAGAACCAGCCTACCATAGGAGCTGCAGGACCCGCATTGGGTCCGGTACAACGTTCGCTCACTGGCCTGATTTCCGGCCCGTCGAAGGCACCAAATCCCAGTGCCTGAAGCTTCTCGAAAAAATCCAGGCCACCTTCGCGATAGGGCCAACGGCCATTAGCAGGGCTGATTATCTATGAAGTGCGGTACTCACCGTTTATCTGAACCATGTTGACACGAGTGGTGGAAAACTGGAGGTCAGCCTCCTGAGCTATGGGCGTCCCGGCAGTCGGCGCCACTCGACCGGGATCCAGATTCTGTGCCTGTGCCACGTCTATCGCCTGCAGGGATTGCGCCACTGCCAACGCTTCGGCATCGGTGTAATTTTGTTTGGTACCGAGGGCCTCTGATCGGACAAAATCAGTCCCAGAGCCGTAATACCATACGCCCTGCAGATCAGGCTGGCCGAATTCAGTGCGAGGCATGGTCCAATCTTCGGCGGCGTCAATTGCCGGGATCACGGTCACCAACAACACCCCAAGGAGGTGCAACGAGGTGGATTTTCCGGGGGAATAATTCATTTCTTACTCCAGATTATTTCTCTTCATATAGATTGAAAGAACCACATAGAAACCTGATTGAACCAGACAGCCGTTTCTATCACACTCAACAGACCTTCTTCAGACGTAAGTAATTTCCGCCTGTACCATACTCCTTGGGGACAATTTAGCAAAGCTCACATTCCACAAGAGTAATACCTGTTACAGTGGGAATTCAATGCGAAGCTGGGTAATGCACCCACTGCGAGCGTTATGCTATAGAGAGTCTTTAACCTGGCCGAGCCAGCGAATTATCAAATTCGAGTCAGGATAAGTAGCGTCTCACTTTGAAATATTCTTTCAAACTGAGACACTAGCAAAATAAAACAGCTGTATTTTTGCTCTGGTGCCGATTATGCCCAACTATATTTAGGATCGAAAATGAAAAAACTACCCATGAAAAAAATTATATTGTGTTTCGGCATAGTGCTGTTGAGCAAGGCTGTGAACCTCGTCGCGCAAGTGGATCTGTCTTATTACTTGCCATCGGGTATCAGCTATGATCCCGCCATCCCAACTCCTGAGAGTGTCATTGGTCACGAGATCGGGCAATGGCATGTCAGCCACGACAAATTAGTCGGCTATATGTACGCCGTCGCCGAGGCCTCCGACAGGGTAACTATTGCCGAGTATGGGCGCACTTATGAAAACCGCCCCTTGTTGCTGCTGACGGTGACCTCGCCTGCAAATCAACAACGGATCGACGAGATAAAGGCAGTTCATCTGCAACTCACGGACAGCGATGCCAGCGAGGTTGATACGAGTAATCAACCCGTGGTGGTCTGGTTAGGCCATAGCGTCCATGGCAATGAGGCCAGCGGCTCCAATTCCTCCCTGGTTACCCTCTACCATTTCGCCGCGGCGCAGGGGCCTGCCATAGACGAACTTCTCGATGAGGCGGTCATCCTCATTGATCCCTCGATCAATCCTGACGGCCTTAACCGCTTTTCCAGTTGGGTAAACTCTCGCAAGAGTCAGAACCTGGTTAGCGATCCTAATAATCTGGAACAGAATGAGGCCTGGCCCGGTGGCCGCACCAATCACTACTGGTTCGATCTGAATCGGGATTATCTGCCGATTCAGATGCCGGAAACGAAAGGGCGCATAGCACAGATCCACGAGTGGAAACCAAATCTCTACACTGACCACCATGAGATGGGAACCAATTCGACGTTTTTCTTTCAGCCGGGAGAACCGAACCGAATCCATCCGCTGATTCCGGAGCAAAATTACGCACTGACAGAAACCATTGCCGACTATTTTCAGGAAGGTCTTGATGAAATTCAGTCGCTCTATTTTTCCAGGGAAAATTACGATGATTATTATCCCGGACGTGGCCCGACCTATGTCGACTTCAATGGCGGCGTGGCGGTCTTATTCGAACAGGCCAGTGCCCGGGGTCATGCCCAGGAAAGCAGCAACGGTTTACTGACCTTCCCCTTCGCCATCCGCAACCACCACCGCTCGGCGCTGGCCTCGGTAAAGGCAGCACATGAACTGCGATCGGAGCTGCTCAACTATCAGCGGGATTACTACATCGATGCCATCGATCTGGCTGAAGGCGATGCGGTGAAAGCCTATGTGTTCGGTTCAGACAAAGACCCCGCCAGGGCTTTTCATCTGGCGCAGATTGTTCAGCAACACGACATCCAGATTTACCAACTAAACGAAGCACTGGAGGCCGGCGGAGATTCCTTCCAGCCCAGCTCGAGCTATATCGTGCCTCTGGAGCAGGAGCAGTACCGCCTGATTCACGCTCTGTTTGAAATTAGAAACAGCTTCGAGGACAGCATTTTCTACGATGTGTCCGCCTGGACCCTGCCGCTCGCCTTCAACCTGGAATATCAGGCACTTTCTCGCCGTGATTTTGACAGCGCACTGCTCGGTGCCGCGTTTGAGCCTGACTCCTTTCCTCAGGGCCAACTGATCGGTGGCCGCAGCGACTATGCCTACGCCTTCGAAGTCTTCGGCTACTACGCCCACCGAGCCATCAACCGGTTGTTGAACGCCGGGGTCAGGCTCAGAGTGGGGAATAGTGAATTCAGCCATCCCGATGGGAAACGCTTTGCCCGGGGCTCCATCGTCATTCCATTAGGCACCCAGGAATTGCCGTTGGCGCAGATCCACGCTCTGGTGGAAACCATTGCCAGGGAAGACGCCATCGACGTCTATGGATTTGCCACCGGCAGATCTGCGGCGGGGCCCGATCTGGGCAGCCCCTCCTTCGATATTCTGGAAAAACCGGAAATCCTGATTCTGGCAGAGGGTGGCATGTCCGGTTACGAGGTAGGGCAGGCCTGGCATCTGCTGGATACCCGCTTCGCCATGACACCCTCGCTGGTGTCGATGGACAGCTTCAATAGAATCAATCTGGCGAAATACAACACCATCTTTCTGCCCGACGGGAACTATGCTGGTATCACTGACAACACAGTGGCAAAGTTGGATAACTGGGTTGCCGGGGGCGGACTTATCGTTGCCAGTAAACGGGCATCGAGGTGGCTGGCCAATGCAGAAATATCACCAGTGTCTTTCGCTGAGGTCACGCCACCTGACAGTGAATCCACTGCCTATAGTGATTTTGCAACTATTACCGGCTCGCAGGTGATAGGTGGCAGTATATTCAAGGCCGAGTTGGATCTCAGTCATCCACTGGGATGGGGGTTTTACGACCCGGAGGTGCCACTGTTCAAAAGGGGGGTGCTGGTCATGGAGAAATCTGAGAATCCTTTCGCCACCCCCCTCGTTTACACCTCAGATTCACTCTGGAGTGGTTATGTGCCTGCCGAGAAACTGCCCTTGATTGATAATTCGGCGGCCGCAGTGGTCAGTGCAGTGGGACAGGGCATCATCATCAGTTTCACAGATGATCTGAATTTCAGGGCATTCTGGTACGGTTCAAACAAATTGTTTTTGAATAGCCTATTTTTTGGCCCTGTAATCAATAGCGCGACTGCCAGGTGAGCAATCAACAGGATCAAACTAGTACCTCGACCAGGGTTAATTTTGGAGTGCAGAGTTCACCAGACAGTATAGCCACAATAAACTGGTTGCAGAAATTTCGAACTTTGTTCAACCAGTCCAATCAGCCTTGCTTCAAGTACATGGGGCAACATGCCGGCACCCGGCGCAGTCTGAAGCTATTGATCCATCGAGTAAACAGGAAATCACCTGCCATATTCCCGAGATCTGGAATTAATGATACTCTGGCTTCATATTCAAATATCGAAGTGGCACTGGAAGCTTAGGCACCTCTGATTCGCCATCTAGGCGCCACAAGACAAAATTAATTGCAGCTACGTGAAACCAAATAGCTTATTATCAAACCTTAATAGCTCTCAGAATGTGAGCACCAATAAAGGACAAATACCATGCCAGTCGACATTACTTTTACGCTAAGTGACAAAGATATCAAACGCTTCTAGGATATCGTAATTGCCGCCCAGGCAAATATGTCGAGTAGTCAAAACCTGCTTGAGATCGAACGGGCTGCTCACAAGTTAGTTGGCGTGGCCATGCAGGCGGATCTACCAGATTTCGTTGCTGAACGGTTGCTGCAGTTAAAGGTGCTGTTGAGCATGGTCAATGACTCCGATTGGGGTATGAGCGAGGGCGAACGCAATCGAATACTGGGTGCCATGACATACTTTTCTGATCCCATCGACCTCATCCCTGATCATATTCCCGGTATTGGCTTTCTCGACGACGCGATTTATGTAGAAATAATTGCGCGGGAACCAAAGACTGAAATTGATGCCTATAACGAATTTCGTGCCTTTGTAGCCGAGGAAGAGAACCGCCTGAAGGGAGAAGGATTAGAACCAGATACTGACCAGGACGGCCGAATTTCTGCTAAACGTGATGAGCTCCATTCCCGAATCCGGGAAGCACGTGTAGATGAAGACGATGACACATTTGTTTTTCATTTACTGTAGCGAGAACACCCTGAATAATTCCAGAGAGTCACTCCAATAAGTTACTGTTTGCCTTCACGGGCGTCTTGAACCTGTTTATGCACCCGCGTGAATCTGTTCGAATACCCACAGTTTTTATAGGCTTTATTTCGATTTTGCGGTATAACGTGCAACAACGATGTATAACGCTCTAACGCATACTACCCTATTAACATTGAATTTACGGTGTTTAGACTTGAGCCGGTAAATTAACTTGAGTATAAATATTTAAGCAGGAACGATAAAAAGGACTGAAACATGCCGCTGGATATTACTTTTCGACTCAGTGACGAGGACCTGGAGCGGTTTCAGGATATTGCTGATAAAGCCCGGGAAAAACAGCTGAGCAGTAAAACCACGGTTGAAATTGAGGAACTGGCGTCTCGGGTATTGGCTGCAGCGCGGGCCACAAATCTGCCCAGTTTTATCAACGACAGGCTGGTGCAACTGCAAAAATTACTGGAAATGGTTGAAGACGAAGAGTGGCAACTTACCGAAGATGAGCGCGGAAATATCTTAGGAGCCCTCGCCTATTTCTGTGAACCTGTCGATTTAATACCCGATGATATTCCTGGCATTGGTTTTTTGGATGACGCGCTTTATGTGGAAATCGTCATTCGGGAATTACGGGATGAGATCGATCTGTATAATGAATTCTGTGAATACCGGGTTTCAGAAGAGGACCGGCTGAAAATTACCGGAGTAGACCCGTACGAAGGCAGGGAAGAGTGGTTGGCAGAAAAACGTGACATATTGCACAATATTATGCGGGAACGACGCAGCATGCGCTCCGGTGGCAGAGGCTGGCGCATGCGTTTGTTCTTCTAGCGCTATCTATAACAGCAGACAATCGCTAGCCTTGGAATCAGAGGTGCCTTAACAAGAACACAGCAAGAACAAAAATGGAGAAGCACATGAAACAACGCTTGTTTTTATTGCTAGTCTGCCTCGGCCTGGCCACACCTTTGCTGGCTACACCTTATGGTCATATCCATCTGGCTGCACCCGATGCTCAGGAAGCTGCAGAATGGTATGCCAGGCACTTTGGCGGCACCCCGACCAGATTCGGAAATTCCAGCCAATATCCGATTGATCGTGTCATGATGGGCAACATAGCTGTGATTTTTTTTGAGCGCGACCCGGGCGAAGGCTCGGTTGGAACCGGCGTTGATCATATTGGATTTTCCATGGGCGACGTAGAGCAGACCTTTGCAGGTATTGTTGCAGATGGTGGCAAGGGGCTGGGGGATTTGCGCGCATTCGCCGGTATGACACTGGGTTTCGTGGAAGATCCCTGGGGTACGAAAATTGAGTTGATCGATGACCCGGACCTGCGGGGGCCACACCACATTCATCTGTCCACACCCGATCCTGAAGCAACCCTGGCCTGGTATCAAAATGCCTTTGGTGGTGAGAGCGCCCAATTCGGTGGGGCTTTACCCGGCATAAACTACGGGGACATATGGCTATTGGCTGCGCGTGCCCGAGCTGAAATAGCGCCAACGCTGGGTCGCAGCCTCGACCATCTCGGCTGGAATTTTCCTGACCTGGCGGCAGCTGCGGTGGAACTAAAAGCCAAGGGAGTCGAATTCTCGATGGAGCCGAGAGATTACCGCGGTATACGAATTTCATTCGTTACCGGACCCGATGACGTGCGAATAGAGCTGGTACAGCCCTGACCATCTGAGGGTAGAATCGATTAAAAAGGGGACCGAGGCGAGAATATAGTGCCTCCGCCTCTACAATCCGATATGTATGCACACTTCCGCGATGCCTTGACGGCTTTTTTCGCAGCCACAGCGACAGATGCGCGTCGTGTATTTCATGGTCGCGGTCATTTATTCCCTAGCCTGGAACACATCTGTATCGACTGGTATCCACCGGTGGTACTTATCAGCCTTTACGGTGAAATCACCTCACCGGATAGCCTGATCGAAAGCATATTGAGTGCGGATAAATTGCAGCAAATAGACTCAATAATACTGCAAAAACGCTTCGAACACGGTGCCCCCGCTGAAACTGTGTGGGGAGAAAAAATTACTGATATTCTTGTCAGTGAAGGTAGTCTCCAATTTAGAGTCCGACTCTGTAAGCAGCAAAACAGTGGCTTGTTTCTCGATATGCGGCCACTGCGCGAATGGATACAGCAAAACAGCAGGGGAAAAAATGTACTAAACCTGTTTGCCTATACTTGCTCGCTATCTGTTGCCGCCCTGGCTGGCGGCGCGAGACAGGTGACCAATGTGGATATGAGCAAGACCAGCATCAACTGGGGATTGGAAAACCACAAACTGAATCAGCAAGATCCACGACAGATTAAATCCATTCCTCACAATATTTTCCGTTCCTGGGGCAGAATAAAACAATTTGGCCGATACGATACGATCATCATCGACCCACCGACTCGCCAGCGAGGTAGTTTCGATGCAGAAAAGAATTATGGCGCCGTATTAAGAAAACTCGGTCAATTATCCAAGCCAGGCGCCAATGTGATCGCTACCTTAAACAGCCCTTTTCTGGAAGGTGAATTTCTCCTGGGAAAATTCGAACATCACGCCCCGGAGTTTAAGGCCATAGAAGAAATGCCGGTAGCTCCAGAGTTCAGTGACAAATTCCCGGAACGCGCCCTAAAGATTTTCCGTTTCGTGTATCAGGCGGAATTCGATGCAGTGGAGTCAAAAAACCCGCTATACAGCGGGTTTAATGACGGACTTTAGAGGGAATCTGAAAGTCTCTCTGAAACCTGAGACTAATCTACTTTTCGCAGATGACCGTACATTAGCTCCTCTGCAAACTCTACACACTTGAATTCAAGCAGTTGTGCATTCTCTTCCAGACGCCGGTAAAGCGGGAAACTGATAGTCCACGGCCGGGTATAGACATTAGGATCTTCCAGTGTCGCCTCATACATGAGCACATTGGGCCCGACGTGGGTGTAACGCTCGGTGACGCGCAGTGCATCGGTATGATGGTTGCCAGCGTGATCGAGCCAGGTGTCAGGTACCTGATCTGTCACGTCGATCACCAGGGTATCGCCCTCGAATTGACCACGTGAATGGCCCATCCAGCTGAATATTGGCGCCTCGAAATCCGGCCTGTTCATATAAACAATACGACTGGCACTGGCAAATTCATAGGCTACCACTACATGCTCCGGTGACTGAATAATCTGAAACGGGAACGGCATGTAGTTGGCCCGTGGTACCCCTGGCATATAGCACTTCACTACCGGGTCGATCTCCAGCCACTGGTTGCGGTTCTCCACCTGAGTTGCCCTGGCAGCACTGGTATAGGGTATTTCACCGCCATCTACGATGCCTAATCCTGCTGGAATGGCGCCAACAGCCCCCAACTGCGCCAGGGGTGGAAAATCGGCGGCATGGGGTTCTATATCGAAGTGGGCACTGCCGATAGTTTGCCAGATACCATTAAAATCGGGCGCACCGTCAGCAGTTCGTGGAATTAAACTATTATCCGCAGCCATTGCGCTATTGCCAAGCAACGCGGACAGCAGCAAGGCTCCACTGAGGGCTCTAGAAAACATTTGCCGGATATCAAACATAGGTCTCTCCGTTTATTCTTATAAGCTGAAACAATCGCGTAAATAGGTCAGCGGAGATTCTATCACAGCATTTTAGCGACGGCTCATCTGATTGTGTATTGACAATAGAGCCCTGAGGGAGCCACTATCCTCGCTACTTTTGCCTATACCAACCGGAAGAATCAGCATGAAACTTACTCGACGACATTTGATCAAGGCGACAGCCAGTGCAGGTTTGGCGGCTGGATTCAGTCCCATAGCACCGGTTTTCGCCCAGGCACCACTGAATAGTGTGACCATCCCCGCCTCCGGACAACAAGTCCCAGGCATTGGCATTGGCTGCCGCAATTACCGCGCGAATCCTAATTCAGCCGAACTTCCGGTATTCCGAGACACCATCGCAACCTACCACCGCCTCGGTGGAAAAATAGTCGATACCTCACCTAACTACGGCAATTCAGAGGAAGTCATCGGCAATATCATGGGAGAACTCGGCATCAGGGATGACCTATGGATTGCCACTAAGGTCGATAGGGAGAATCGCCAGGGCGGGATTGAAAGAATGGAGCGTTCTTTTGAGTTGCTCGGTGGAGACAGTTTTGAACTGATGCAAGTCCACAACTTACGTGGCACCGAGGTCCAGCTGGAAACCATGCGTGCCTGGCAGGAACAGGGCCGTTTTCGCTATATCGGGGTTACTACCTCCAGCGACAGGCAGTACAACACCATAGTGGAAATCATAGAAAATAACACGCTGCAATTTATTCAGGTGGATTATTCGCTGGGAAATCGCAATGTGGCCGATCGCATATTGCCTTTAGCAGTAGACAAAGGCATCGCGGTTCTGGTGAACCTGCCATTCGGCAGGGGCAGACTCTTCAATGCCGTAGGTGACAGGTCGCTGCCGGATTGGGCAAGTGATATCGATGCCACCTCCTGGGCCCAGGTTTTCCTGAAGTATGTCATGTCCTATCCCGGAACCGTGATTCCAATTCCTGGCACCACCAAACCCCATCATGCTGAGGATAATGTTGCAGCAGCGCGCGGTCGTTTACCTGATGCCGACTTACGCCGGGAAATGGAACGCTTCATTGATCCGCTGCTGGCCTAAATAAACAAGATGATGTTTATCAATCAGGTACCTGAGTAGGTACCTTTGCCTTATGCCGGCTAAAACATCCAGGGACTAGAATTTGGAAGCCTTGGCAAGGTTTGAAGAAACAGGATTTAGCATCTGGATGCGAGAATCCGGCGTGGCTTTCTTCGGCACGCTTACCCTGCATTCGCTCGCCATGGCACTGGTCATTGGCATTAATATTGCCCTGAACTTACGCCTGCTGGGATTTGCACCCAGAATAGCCCTGCCCCCCTTCCGGTCCTTTTTCCCGCTACACTGGTACGGCGTGGTTGCCATATCTATTTCGGGCGCACTGTTACTATGCGCATACCCTGCTAAAGCGCTCACCAATCCTGTGTTCTACCTGAAGCTGGTTAGTTTGCTTTCGGCATTAGCCATAGCCCGGCATTTTCAGACTTCAGTTTTACAGCATGAAGTGGCGGGTGATGGCTCCGCACGAATAAAAATGACTGCAAGCCTATCATTGATTCTATGGGCAATAACTATTACCGCTGGCAGGTTTTTAGCCTACACCCATAGTGTACTTTTAGCCTCCAGGTTTTACTGACAGGGATTATTTGTGGAGTTCCTACTCAATTTTTCTCAAAGTACCGGCATCTATGGGTTTATGAATTCACCCTGGGGCTGGCCTGTAGCCGAGTCAATCCACTTCCTCGGATTGTGCCTGCTGATTGGAACTGTAGGAATATTCGATCTGCGCATGCTGGGCATTGGGAAAGGGCTGTCCATGGCCGAGCTACATAAGCTGGTCCCGTTCGGCATCGCAGGATATCTTTTAAATGTGATAACCGGCACTATGTTTCTTACCACGGCTCCGGATCAATACCTGTATAACCCGGCGTTCCAGACGAAAATTCTCTTTATGTTGGCTGCCGGCATCAATATGACTTATTTTTACACCACCACGCTTGCCGCAGTCAGAATCACAGATCCCTTCGACACCGCTTCTCAACGGGCGAAATTAATCGGCTCAATTTCGTTGCTGTGCTGGATTGGGGTAATCGTTTGCGGTCGGCTAATAACCTATTACCGCCCTCCTTATTACTGGTGTCTGTGGTGTTAGCTCCCTCGGCGAACCGACTTCCTCGTACCCGGCCCTGTTATTAGCCCCCAATGCGCCTGATTTAATTGAATTTTACTGCCGCCTGAATTAACCTTGCTGCCCCATTCGTTGATCATCTAAACAGGTCTTCAATCCTTGCAAATTCGAACCGAGCTGAAAATCGGCAGCCTGGATATCAGGGTCAATTACTTAATTGCTGCCTGCGTGTTCATCACGATTGCCTCCTTTGTTCGCCTTGGCATTTGGCAACTTGACCGAGCCGCAGAGAAATTTGAGGCACAACAGGCGCTTGAGGCTGAGCTTAACGGCAATGCCAGCCCCATAGAGGAAATTCCCAACGCACACTTGCATCGTGCCAACCCGGAATTACAGAACAGGTATGTGGAATTGACCGGTGAATTTGTTAACGATCGGGCCATACTGCTGCTGGCACAGTTTTTTGACGGGCAGATTGGCTACGGTGTAGTGACACCATTCAGACTACAGAGTAATGGGCAACTGGTTCTGATTGCGCGCGGCTGGACCTCCGGCATACTGCCACCGAATACGCCGCCAAACTTACGATCGGTCGCCGGGCAATTGTCAGTCACCGCTCAGATCCATGTCCCGGAAGAAAACGCCAGAGTATTTCCCAGTCGGGTAGAGCAAGACACCTGGCCGCTGCGCCTGCGAAGTCTGGAACTGGATGTCATCGCAGATATTCTGGGACAAGAGTTGTTCCCTTTCGAAGTGCGGCTAACCGAGGGTCAACCGGGTGTTCTGGTGCGCCATTGGCCTGCCGTTAGCCCCGATGTGAATACCAATCTATCCTACGCGCTGCAATGGTTCACCTTTGCACTTATCGTCCTGTTCGCCAGTCTGCTCGCCAGCAGCAACCTCTGGTCGCTAATACGCGGCCCTGATGAGGATTAGTGATAAGGATATATCTTATTGATATACATGATATTTTATATCAGATATTTCCGCATATGTTACTAACGATGTGTCTAAAATGAAAAGCATGTCACCCTAACGTCACCCCCTATAAAAAGGCGATGGGGGGTATGGTCAGTAGGGAGTCCCAAGGGCACAATCCCTCTAAACCCAATTTTTTCCACTTTTCCCGAATGTCTGCTTACGGATTAAAAGTGGACCTACGATTATTGCGATATTTCAATTCTGCGACAGGCAGCTCTCGGCCACAACCGGACCTTTCACTGTGGATCAGGTGGAGCCAATCGCTTGAGTTCTTCAAACCAGTTTTCAACCACAGTCAATGTAGCCGGTTCAGTATCGAGTTCGGTTAATTGTTGCTCGTCTGGTATCTCAAACCGGATAAAGCGCTGACCATCGTCAGAGACGACGTAATTAGAATTGTTAGGAAATGTCATATGAAAGTCAGTCAATAACTGTTGAGGTATGCCAGGTGAAAAACTATTATCTGTATCGATGTTTACAGACATCAGGGATCCATCATTTTGTAGATAAAATAACTCGTCGCTGTCTGGCCCCCACTGCGGATACTGCCCGCCTTGCGTGCTGATTGGCCATCTGTTGCTCTCTGTGTCCGGATAGGGGCTTACATAAACCTCATTGCGATTGGGCGCAGTCATAGTAAAAGCAATCCAACGGCCATCCGGAGAGACCCTTTGTCCCCAAGATAAACGCGGAAGATCGAGCGGTGCTGATATCCAGCTGCCGTCGCTTAAACCGAGAGTATTTATGCTGTAAGTGCCATCGGGGCGCGCGCTGTAAATTATCTTCCCGTCATACTTTGAAAATTCCAAGAAGTTAGCCGGCCCGGCAAGAATTCGTTCAGGCTGTCCCGTGCCATCGGCGTTCGTTATCCAGAGCTCTCCACTTCTAAAGGCTGTTACTTGTACATAGATCAATTGAAACCCGTCTGACGTCCACTTGGGAGTCCGAGCGTTTCCCGAGGAAGTCCGGGGTCCAAAGGTTCCACGAGCCAGGTCATAGACCCATATATCGCTGCTACCATCGTCCTGCCATGAGGTCAGGGCCAGAGACTGCCCATCCGGTGATAAGTCTGGATCTTCATACAAGCCCGCTGGAAGTTGAATGGCTTCTGTTTCACCCTGCCGATTCACCCAGGTCAACTTTGACTCTGGAATAAAAATCTCGGCACCTTGCAGATATACCAATCTGCCTGTGTCTGAGAAAGTAAAACTACCCGAAGGTCGCATGGGTGTACTGTGTATGCCTTCCACTACCCTTGCTATTGTCCCGGTGACTTCCATGGCCTCGGGATCAAACGGGGCAGCCAATAAATCGCCGTCGCGCAGGAACACGATATGGCCAGATGGCGCGTACTGGGCCAAATAGCCACCATTGATAACAATCTTGGAGGTATTGTCGTTTAGATCGAAGATATTGATATCTGACTGGTTGCCTGATCCGCTCTAGGCGGTATAGAGAAACGCTCCACCGCCGGGCAATGCCCGTGGAAGAAAATGGAGAGTAGTACCGGCCTCGAGTTGGGTCAGAGCAACATCGACACCAGTCAATAACGATCTGCGATGAATTTTAGAATCCCGCGTCGTATAGATTATCTCGTCGTCGGATAACCAGTCGCCGGGGCGATCCCCTGAGTTCAATAACGGCAGGGTCTGCGTCAGGCCCTCGCCCATAGGCACAATGTCCAGAGTCCCGAAATTCGTCAGTAGAATCCGTTCATCGTCCGGTGAGATCATAGGCGGGTTACGACCCACCCGGGTTTCGTAAAGTATCCGGGTTTGCTGGGTGACCAGGTTTAGGCTGACTACTTCTAATGTCTCCTGCTCCACAAAATCTCGTCTTGTTCTAGTATAAATGAGATGGGATCCATCCGACGTCATGCCGAGTTGAGTGCGGGCACCGTAGCGTGAATTCAGCAACAGGGGTTCATCAAGATTTATCGATGTCCGCACGCTGATATCTTGCGATGCATTGAAGGCAGGCCCGGATTGGTTTGCTCTTTGCTGATTAGAAAGAAGAAACCTGTCTGTAACCTAAAATCCGGCTACTACTAACACCAGTATGAAAGTGGCATAGATGAGACGTTGGCTTTGTGGGGCTTGAATTTGGGCTTGTGTCTAGATTCCTGTGTCGGCTCGAATACCTTCAGGGGTAACTTCATAAGCCCAAGCGGCGATTAGGGTTGGGAAGAAACCAAGAATGAAGAGGAAGATAATGGTCTGGCTTACCCATTCGGGTGCGCCGAATGTGGGCAATACAACATCGGCAACCTGTATCAGCACCCAGGCAGCCACGGCATACACAGCCGCTACGCGGAAGACCTTGCGTCTCTTCAATTCCTCTAACAGCTTGCCCACGGTTGGGCTCCTGTCTTTATTATTCAATTGACGGGAGAGTCTAGCACAATAGAACTATTGGCTTAAATGGCTGCTTTTAGGAGTTGAATTTGCGGGTTTTCTTAGGAATCGCTAACTTCCGGTTTGGGTCGATAGCAGAAGTCAGCCCAAATCCCAACAAGGCCAGTGTTTATGACTACTTTACCCCCGTAAGCGGACCTATGATTATTGTGATAGCTCAATTCTGCGACAGGCAGCTTACGGCCAACACCGGTCATTTACTGTGGATCAGGTGGCGCCAAGCGATTCAATTCTTCAAACCAGTTTTCCACAACTGTTAACACCGCCGGGCCGCTTGTCTGCTGTGCAGTACTACCCTCGGAAATTAGCCTTTTCATAACAAATTTTTCCCCTTCGGGTGACACGGCATAATCACTAAAAGGTGAGCGCGGCGGAAAATCAAAACCTGATAGTAACGCTGTGGGTAATTCCGGAATAAAGCTCTCTTCTTCAACGGAGTACCTAACTGAAATCAGCGTGCTGTCTGATCGTTGAAGAAAAAACAATTCGTTTGTAGCGGGATTCCATTGCAGGTCGGCTCCACCATTGTTACTGATTGCCCATTTCCCTGACTCTATATCTGGCCAAGGACGAACATACACCTCATCCCGACCGGATTCATCGCTGGTATAGCTCAACCAGCGACCATCAGGAGAAATTCTTATGTGACTCACAATATAAGGCTCATCCATTAACTGGCTGGATAGCCACTGGCCATCAGTGTATCTCAGCGAATGAACTTGTAGAGGCGGTCCTGACCCTTGCAATATGAGTAATTCACCAGTGGGTGTAGTGGCTTGCGGAAGCCCGCCCAAGCTCGCCGCAGGGACGTTGAATACTAATTCAGCATCACCAGTGCCGTCTGTATTCATCCGATAGATAGAAGCAGATGAGTCAGTCGCAGCAAACGCGCTCGCAAAGAAGAACGATTCTCCATCACGACTCCAAGTTGCGGAAGCGGTTAAACTGGAGAAAGTTCGGCGCCCAAATGTTCCGCGTTGCAAATCATACAACCAAATATCACGCTCTTGTGCGCCACCGATATATTCCACCAGTAATGATCTACCATCGGGGCTTATTTGTGCGTTGTTTATATTAGCTAATGGCAATTCCAGCACCGTTTCCTGACCCGCTCTATCAATCCAAAAATAGGAATACCCTGATAGAGGCGCTTCTTCCTCTGCCTCCAGATAAATCAGCCTGCCAGAATCAGACAAGCCATAGGCATAGTGGTATAGCTCATCTGAGCCACTAATGTTTTCTACAATTCTTGCCTCGGCACCAACAAGTTGCTGGGTTACCGGGTCAAAAGGGACCGCCCAGATATCTCCATCTCTGATAAATACTATATGGCCAGACTCTGCATAAGCGGGTGCTACCGCGTTGTTCACCAGGGTACGAGTTTCTGCAGTTGTCATATTGTGTATCAGCAGACCCGGTTGCCCGAACGTGGCACCTGTTGCAACAATCAGCATTGCCTCACGGCCAGGTAAAACAACAGGTGTGAAATAGTTAGTCGCACCATACTCCATCTCCAACCTTGGCACTGCAGCGTCCTGCCCAGTCTGAATATTGAATAAGCTAAGATTTCCCAAATCATTAGAGTGTATAAACGTCTGTTCATCCAGCCAATCGCCGCGATAACCATAAGCACGACCAAAGCCACCAGTCATTAAGGGCGACAGGCTACCTGTCGTGCTAAGAAGATTTAATCCGAAACCATCAGGTACGGCTATGCGCTGCCCGTCATTACTGAACGTAGGCGCAAAGGTTTGCACCGCACCTAAAAGGCGCTCGGCTCCGGATGCCAGGTCTTTCAGATAAATCAGATCTGGCCCATCCACAAATTCTATGTAAGCCAACTGTTGGCCATCGGGACTGAGGTCCATTAGCGTTCTGAGTCTCGTTGTTATGCTGGCAGGTAAATCTTGGCCTAACGCTAACTGTAATCGTAGAACACCTGAGCCTGGTGAATTGCTGGCAACTTGAGAATCTGACTCAGCAGAGCGAGTAGCCGTCGTCGCATTGCCAGACAGAAACTGGTCTGATAATTGAAACCCTGCAACCAACACCACAAGGCCAAGAATGGCATAGATGAGTTTTCGGTCTGTCGATTGAACAACTGTTTGCGTTGCTTGTACGGCGGAGTCAGCTTTGATCCCTTCAGGAGTTACTTCGTATGCCCAGGCCAGTAAGAGTGCTATAGGGAACCCAATTGCGAACAGAACGATAGTGACGGTCTGAAACCAGTCAGGCAGGCTTAGGGGGTCATTAATTACATCGACAATTTGAATGGTCAACCAGGCGACTACCGCATATACAGCAGCAATTGTGAAGACTTTTCTCTTTTTCAGATTTTGAAACAGACTGCCCATGGAGGATATCCAGTTCTTCTTATCTACTATCTGGAATTAGCGCTCCATTTGAGCAAAGAATCTAACAAAAGTATTGATATAGCTCAGTTAGTAGCCATTTGGGAGCCTGAATTGAGGGTTTTCTGGAAAATCCCATCCGTCCGCTGTGGGTCGGCAGCTGCCGTTCAGCCTCAAGCCCGATTTCCGCACGATTATGTCTGCTATACCCCCGTAAGCGGACCCTTAATTATCGTGATATTCCAATTCTGCGAACGGCAGCTTCCGGCCAGAGCGGACATAAAAGTCACTCATTTATAGCTCTGTTCCGCTTTTGATTTGTTTGTTATGTTTCGTTGGCATATAGGTGATACTGACTTGTCTAGTATCCTCGTTGTGCCAATTCATAATTTAGGACGTCCCACATGACATTAACTCCCTCATTTAGCTCATAGTCATCTCTTATACTTGCCAAGTATTCCCAATCCCCTGTCGAATTCACAGTTCTTTTTGAACTACAACTCCCGTTGCATTCGCAAGAAAAGTCAGAGAAAACCTATAGTTACAGTCTCGGTTGCTATTTTAATAAAGCGTAGAAGTCAGAGGCTATTGCTTATCTCTCGGTCATCCCTCAGATATAGAAAAGAACTCAAGCGAGCTTGCGTTCTAACCATATAGCACCAACAATAAATATGGGCGCATTGCACACAACATCTTAGTCTAACCTTTTGATTTAAATCGATATATTTGTGGGATACCTCAGGATCTGGGTCCCATTTCTGGATCTGGGGGGGTTATGGATGCTATGGGGTTGTTAGCGTCGGCGCCGGTTTCGCCGTGGTTCGTCGTCATCCAGTCGGATCGTGAAGGGCGGGTCGAAGGTGGGTGGATCCTGGTTTATGATGATGTCTACACTGTTCCCAGAAGATTGACCGGGTCGCAAGCTGGTGCCACCATTTCCCAGCTCTAGCAACAGGGCCGCTGCCTCTTTGCTGACCGAGGGAGGTTCGGCGCCAGGCCCAAAGGCAAAGCTGAAAGTACCTTTCACCAGCCTCTCGTTCAAGGACAGGATTGCCCAGTCAGCTGTGTAGTAGGTTGCCGATTGCAATGCGGGTAAAGACCAGGAGAAGTTGTCTATTGTTGCTGGATTATAGCGAAAATGAATGTCTACCCAGTCGCGCAGCTCATTGTGCAAGGTCAGTTTTACCAGGCGAACCTGCTCGGGAAATGCAAGTAACAACTGATTCGGAGCTAAGGTCAGGACTGAGTTATTAGCAGGCGTAGTTTCTGTTTTGTCCGCAATTCCTGTAATATCCGCCGGTTCTGGATCATCCGACCGAAATGACTGCTGTCCCCAGACAGGAATGGAAACCAGAGCGAGCCAAAGGCCAAAAAGACTTACTTTTGATATTGAATAGTATTTCACTGTTTAATACCGGTTATCCCTTATAGTCAGGCATAGCCAAATAGCCATTGAACAGGGTGGAATTCTACACACTAAGCACTTTTGGAGCAATGCAAGCCGCTACGGATCGTGGGTTACTATGCAAAATTCAAACATTCACGCTATTCTCAGCAGGCTTGAACAGAGTGCTGATAATTCCACCAGTTTTGACGATACCTGGTCTCAGGGCAGATCGGCCTTCGGCGGTTTGTCAGCAGCTTTTGCCACTTGCGCAATGGCCAAGTTACTGGAAACTCCCCAGTCGCTGCGGTCCCTGATGGTTTCCTTCGTTGCGCCGCTACCACCGGGGCAAATTTCAGTTACACCTGTTATCGTACGACAAGGCACGAACGTTACTCAGGCTAGCGCCGATGTAATAGCGGAGGGAAATGTTTGTCTGCAGGCAATGGCTGTGTTTGGCAATCCCAGAGACGCCCTGCGAGTCCCAGCGGATGAGGTATTTCAGCCACGACCAAGAGAAACTGGTCAGCCTTTTTCGGAGTACACGAAGCGAGTCCCTACTTTTCTGCAATACTTCAAAGGCTATTGGGTTGGAGAGGGTATGCCATTTTCAGGGAAACCGGACCGACATTTGAATATGTGGATTCGTCACCGCTCCGATATATCCGATTTTCCAGTGGAAAAGATAGTGACCATTGCTGATATTCCACCACCAGTGATTTTATCCCACTTCGACAAACCACCAGTACCTGCCGCCTCGCTGTCCTGGTCACTGGAATTCTTGCAACCGCCTGAATCCATCACGAGCGACTGGTTTTATCTTGATTATTATCTGGAGGCAGCGGCCGATGGTTACAGTCAGCAATCGGGCAAAGTGTTCGATGAAAAGGGACAGCTCTGCGCCTTGTCGCGTCAGTGTATGGTCTACTTTGGGTGAATACGGCGCTTCGCTGATTTGCAGCTTCACATGTTGATTGTGCGATATTCTTTCATTCCACTTTCATTTAAATTTAAAGCCCTGAGCGGCTAGAAATTCCTTCATATGGGGGCGAACTTTTCCGGATAGAAAATTTGCAACCTGTTCAGACCAGCTAATTCCATGACCGCCTCCGGTTCGAGTTCGGTAGTACTCTCTTACCTGCTCGTCGTATACCGCAATTGCTGCCTTATCGCCTTCTTCGTTGTAAATCTCCTGTTTAACAACGACCGAAGTTGGCAATCGTGGCTTCACTTCCGGGTCCTGATCCGGGTAACCCAGGCACAGGCCAAACACAGGATAGACACCCTTGGGCAACTGCAATAAATTCACCATCTGGGCGGGATCGTTGCGGATACCACCGATATAACAAATACCCAGACCAGCCGATTCGGCGGCAATCACCAGGTTTTGTGCCATCAGTGCCACGTCGACTGTGGCAATTAGAAAGTGCTCTGTGTAGTCTCCTTCGAATGCTTTACCGTACTCATCACAGTAGTTCCCTGCCCTTTTTAAATCCGCACAAAACACGACAAACTCGGCTGCAGTTTCAACGTAGGACTGATTTCCAGCGAGCGCCGCAATTTGTTGTCGAGTTTCCGGATTCTTCACTCGGATGATGGTTGAGCCCTGCAAGAAACTGGACGTCGCTGCGGCCTGGGCAGCATCGATTAAATCCTGAAACAAATCGGCTGCAATTTCTTGCGTGGTGAACTTTCGTATACTGCGGTGGGACTTCAATAACTCGATGACAGAGCCCATGAGTATTTCCTATCTTGTAGTCAGCTTTGAAGATTGCTGCAAACTATCGAGAAACGCAGGAACGACGTCATTGGCCAGATTTGAGTCGGCATTAAATAACAACACCATGCCAATATTGGCCTCGGGCACAAAAGCCATTTCCGAGCGATAGCCTCTGACGCCACCGCCATGATGGATAGCACGCATGCCCTTGTAATCAAACACTCGCCAACCTCTTGCATAATAGGCATGTTCTAAACCACGCCAACGGTTGAAATAGTTGCCCCGAGGAGTAGGGATGACCGGTTCATGTAACTCAGCCAGAAAATTTTCTGACATTACTTCAGGAAAGGCACCGAGGTTGGCGCGCAACCAGAGTGTCATATCGAGAATACTGGCGTTTATACCGGCTGCCGGAGCCGTGGTGTAATAGGCGGGATTGGTTGACGTGGTTTTCCAACGGCTACGCGCCAATTGATGGGGCGATGTAGCATCCGGGTTACTCTCATACGCGCCTATGCCCACCGATGCCGTGAGCATTCCCAGTGGCACGAAAAGCTCTTCGGTTAAATAGTCTTCATAGGAACTACCCGTACTTTCCTCCACCACATCCGCGATCAAAGAAAACACCACGTTTTGATAGCCATAGCACCTACCCGGGGCGCACACAGTGGGTATCTGACTGAATTTCTCCTTTATTTTTTCATACGCAACGCCAGCATCGAGCATGTTTGAATAAGAATGTGGCATTAATCCGGTGGAGTGGCTAACCAGGTGTTTCAGGGTAATTGCCTGGGATGATCTGCCGGTACCAAGCTGCAACTGGGGAAACAGGTCGCTCACCTGCACGTCCCAGGTTTGCAGGTTTTGATTTACCAGCAACGTGGCAGCCGCACCCGCAAATGTCTTCGACATCGAGGCAATACGAAAGATTGAATCGATATTGACCGATGCATTTTCGACAACACTCTTAACACCCCAGGTTTGCAGGTGCAATATGCCTTCCCTAGACACGACGGCCAGGGCAGCGCCGGGTATCCCTTTTTCATCTGCAGCGAGCTTTAGCCAATCTACGAATTCGGCATAAGCCTCACGCGAATCAGCAGAACCCGGATTCCCAATCTCGCCGCCCTGGGACAGCAAAGGTGAAGAAAAAGTGGTTGCCAAGGTTATGGCCAGGAACTTCAGGATAGAATGGATAGTCTTGGAATTTTGCAAACAGCAGTATCTCATATAGTAACAGCAGCTATTTTTCTTATATGTAAACTAAATCCGATTTACCAACGATGTGGTCAGCACCGACGAATAATAATCGCAGAAAATTTAACGATCAACTTCTTTTGCGGGATTCTTTGCAAAAGAAAGCACCTCCAGCAAAAAAAAGCCGACTTATCTGAGGTAATAAGTCGGCCAGAAGGGGCCACTATTTAGGTCGGAGGATGACAGGTGTACCTGTTTACGGCTTTTTTGCTTATGTATTCATCCAGGCAAGATTAACAACATGCGCCTGCCTTCTCTCATCACGGTCAGGGCAGTAAACCGCTCTGTCGATCCAGCCTGTTGACGGAATTCCGCCAAATCCGCTATTTCTTCCCGGTTAACTTCGATTATTACATCACCCGGACGCAGTCCCGCATTCCATGCATTACTGCCAGATTCGACCGTGTCCACGACTACCCCGGGCATCTCTGCATCCGCTTCGGCTGACCTTAAACGTGATCCTCTGAATTGGGATGTTGTAGCTGATCGGGGGTCACTGGGCGAAGCCTGACCCTGATTTCCACCTATTACAGCGCTGATTTTACGCTGCACACCATCCCGATACAGGACCAGGTCAACTTCCTGATCCTGCCGCTTCAGGCCAACTATGTTGCGCAATTCACGGCCACTGTTTACCACTTGATTGTCGATCTCGACTATTACATCCGACACCAGAATGCCTGCTCTTTCGGCCGCGCTATCTGGTACCACGCTGGTCACCAATGCGCCGCTGCTCACTCCAACATCCAAAGCTGCAACAACCTCAGGGGTCACATTGCTAATCTGCACACCGAGCAAGCCCCTGCGCACTTCACCGTCCAGCTCCAGATGTTCCATAACTGCCTGCAACATATCGGCAGGGACAGCAAAGCCAATGCCATTGCTGCCACCGTTACCACTGATGATTGCCGTATTAATACCGATTAAATTACCCTCCATGTCGACCAGGGCTCCACCGGAGTTGCCAAGATTTATGGCGGCATCGGTCTGGATAAAGTCTTCATAATTATTTCTGTTCAGACCGGCTCGACCCAGTGCGCTGACTATTCCAGAGGTCACTGTCTGACCTATACCAAAGGGATTGCCGATTGCGACGACATAGTCGCCAACCTGTACGGTTCCGATATCGGCAAAGTCAATTGCTGTCAGCCCGTCAGCTTCAATTTCCAGCAATGCCACGTCCGTGCTGGCGTCACTGCCCAGCAGATTTGCCCGTACACTCCGGTTATCACTCAGGCTAACTGTGATGCGCTCTGCCCCAACTACAACATGATGATTAGTAAGTATTAATCCCCTGTCCGCATTCACGATCACACCCGATCCGGCACCCGTGGTAGAGGGCCCTCTACCTTGTCCCTGTGGCAGGTCTGGGAACTGCTTAAAAAATCGCTGGATGCCTTCGGGCGCCTGATCACCATTGTAGAAGAAGCGCTTGTTGGCCGGCACAAGCGACTTTCTGACGCGAATACTGACCACTGCAGGAGTGACCTCTTCCAACATTGGCGCGAGTGAGGGTATGCCCTGGCTGGACGCCACTGCACTGACGGCCAGTACCTGGCCGGTTCCCAGTAGCAAAAGCGCGGTCATGATTGACCACAATGTAATTTGTCTACGCATAGTGTTTCCTCCACTATCTATTCAATCCGATTCAATCTTTCAGGTTCACTTACAGTCAGTACTCTTGATTCGGGTACCAACTGACTGGGAAAATTAGCCACTAATTCGTTGAATAACCTGAAATTACGGTGAAATTTATATCCAGAATACCTGCGGAAGGAGAAAATCTTATAAATTCCGGTCTAAATTTATTATGATCGGAATTGACTCTGCCGCTGCCAACCTTTTCGGCTTTGGCCGCGTCAAAATAGCTAACACTGGATAAAACCAGCGATGTCGAACTTTACCCAGGGAATCTCGACAGATGAATGTAACCATCCAATCTGAGTGCCACCAGGCAGCAACGACCGGAGCAGAGCAAGATCGAGCCAAACCAGCGCTCACACAGGCATTTGAGTTGGGAAACTGGCTGGTTGAACCCAGGGGAAACCGGCTGCAATGTTTGCTTGTCAAGACCAGCGTACGTTCTCTCGAACCCCGATTGATGCATTTACTGTGCTATCTGGCAGCTAATCAAGGCCGGGTTCTGGATCGAGACGAACTCATTCAGGAGCTTTGGCCCAGGGTTATTGTCAACGAAAATTCACTGACTCGGGCCGTTTCTGAATTACGTAAGCAATTATCCAGCGGTGAGAAAGCGTCTAAGAGCCCGATCGAGACCATTCCAAAGAAAGGCTACCGCTTAACTTGCGGCGTTAATCTTACACAATCCGGTAACATCGTGTCCTTTGATGGACTTGAAATCTTTGACTCGCACTGGCCAAAATTCGCCACTGCCGCGGTGCTCGTTCTTACTACGGGTGTCTGGATGTCACAAATGCTGGTTGAATTTGACCCCGGCCTGAATGCCAGCGTGGCAGAAAACAGGCAGCTTGCAGATGAAATCGTCGAATCCGATACTGGCTGGTTTGGTGGAGAACTCACGCTAAGCAACGCCACAGAATCTACCGTTTCGAGCCCTGGCACCAGGGCAGCCCCGGTTTTATCTGGCGATGAAAGCAAGCTGGCCTATATTCAGTACGATGGCAGTGGATCAACAATTTTTGTCACCAGCATCGAAAATTTGCCAAACGCGGTGGCAATTTATGCCAGCCCGGATTACCTGCACAATCTGAGTTGGTCACCGGTGGGCAATGCCTTGTTGTTTGCCAGGAAAAAACAGATGACTACTACGGCACTGTTTTCCGGTGAAAGTGATGTGCCCGAGCTAATGCTGCTGGATCTGGACACGATGGAAACCAGCCGCCTGCATAAAGAAGATCTCGAGGAAGAAGAGAGTTCCAGCGGTACAAGTCTGACTTCAAGCTCGGAACTGAATACCGTAGCCTACACGTCTTGATTAATGTTCATCAGGGCCTACTACTGTGGTGAGGTAGGCTGTTACTAACAATATCGCTGTACCGAATGCCATCTCTGTTTTGATACTGTTCCTAAGCTGGCCAATACTATTACCGGAGAGTAAGCGCGGGACCAGGTACACTCTATTGGCTGCAGCCAGGAGCAATAGGACCAGTACGAGTAGCAATTTGATCATCACAGATCTGCCGTAAACGGTTGACAGCAGATCCACGGGCGATTCCAGCAACTGCACTAGCATCAACCCACCCGACAAGATCAACAGGGAAATGATGTAAACGGCGAAATCTCCAAAGCGCTTCATGGTCGATTGCAACGCTTCGAGCTGACTGTCACAGCTTAATGAGTAGAGCGGAAACAAGGCACCCAACCACAAGGCTATCGCTATCACATGCACAGCAATTGCCGCTTGCGCTGTCAAGCTGAGCAAGGAGACGTGACCCGTTACCTGAAAGCTAAGTGCAATTATTATTAACGAAATGCCGTGAACATAGATGACGATTCGATAAAAAAAACGCCCTAGCACCCGGTCCAGCCTGTTGGTATGACGCAGTAACAGGGCACTGGAAAGCAAAGCCAGTAAAAATCCGGCCAGTCTGATCAATGTCGCTTCGCCAAGCGGCAAACTGTAGAGAAACTGGACCATTTCCCAATCCAGAATCCCCATCAAACCGGCATCTTTTATCAGGCCAACCTGCAAGAAGAAGTAAATCACTACAGCATGAAATCCCACTAGTGAACCCACCAGGATATAAGTCAGATGCTGCTGAATGGTAAAACGACGATCGTCGTAAAAGAACAAAAGACAGAAGCTGCCGCCAGCAATGCTAGCGACAGAGGCGAAGAGAAAAAATTTGCTTAGTACACTGGCAAATTCCCAAATATTTGGGAGTGTGAACATCGAGAACCACTACGGCTTTAGTGAGGATTCGCCCCTCCATCGCCGTGATGAGCCGCGTGGTCATCGTGACCACCTTCAGCCTCATGTTCCGCATGGTCTTCAGTGATAGTAGGATCAACCACGAAGGCATAGCTGTTTGTCACAGTGTGGCCGTCTGCACCAATAGCCGCCCAATTGACAGTGAAATTTCCAGCATGCATGCCCGGGGTCACGATGGTGAAGCTGGCATGTGCTTCCGTACTCAGCTTGAATTCTGTTGGCATCTCATGGCCGGTCCCCATTACCTCAAATTTCACTAACTGCACAGGTTCTGTAAACACCAGGTTAATATTGGCAGGCGGTTCTTTAACCATCGCGCCGTCACCGGGAGTGGACTCTGACAGTGCCGTGTGGGCAAACGCAGTGGCCTGAATGGCAGTTGAAGCGCCGATAATGGCAATTAGTCGCAGTAAAGCTGACATTTTCATATCAATTCCTCGTTCGTAAAAGCGGTTGAATTCAACAGTATCGCACTCTTCCAAGGGCAGATTATGGCAGTTTGCCGGATAAAAAGACATAACAACAAGGGCACTGCGACAACTTGTCGCGGGTATGCCGAGCCGCTATCCGCCACCTGCGCGGCACTAACCTCTATCGTCCTTAATCCTTTACTGCTGACGTCGAGGCCCATAGTGAGGTGCAACGGCTCCTACCTCTAACGCCCCCAGGTCGGGTGCGGCCGCTGTAAAGTCATCGGTCACGGTCGGCAACACCATTCCCTGATCCACCGCTGCCAAACCGGGCCGCAACCGAAAATCGAGATCCGACCCGTCGTAGATGTTTTGCAGCGTGCTCACGTTCCGGGCATCGAGTGCGGGCACGTTTATGAACACGTCATATCCAAGCTGTACACTGTTCCGGTCCTGTCCGGTCGCCTCACTGTATTCCTCAAGCGTCGCGAACTCCCGCAACTCGAGTACCGGAGTATGATTTGGGGCGCGGAAATCGGCGGCCACAGCAAATGGCGGACTCTCCCATCGAAACGGCATCGGGGTGTCGGGCGCGGAGCCGAAGCCGTTGTAGTCTGATGAGGTGTAGTTCGTAAACGTCTTGATTCCGAACAGATTCGAACGCTCCCCGCGAAAGTCGGTGGGCGCGTTCTGCCCCAAAATCAGATTGTTCCGCCAATGCGTATTCAGCATCGTGCCAGTCGTCTCAGATAAGATAGTGTTGTTGTAGAACACGACTCCGGCGGCACCAAAGAAACGGCTCGAGCCGCCTGGGAGGTTGTAGGCTATGTTCCGAATCCAGTAAACAGGTCCGCCGAGGACCGGTTGACTGTTGAACGCATGGGATGCGTGGTTGATGAACATGTTCCGCTGCACACGCACGTTGTGCATGCTCCCATCGGCCTCGATCGGATTGTCGTGGGAGTTGGTGATGTAGTTGTTGTAGAAGTCGATCGCGATGGGACGCCGGTCCCAGTACTCCCGCGGCGGATACTTTGGACCATCAGGCATCCCTGGTGCGGAGGCGACGCTGCCATCGGGATTGCCGTAAGTCTCTACATTGATCCCATCATGGAAGTCTGCAATGTAGTTGTAGGCCACGACGTGCCCGGGTCCATAAAGCTTCACCGCCACATAGGAGGCCATGACAGGGGGATGGACCTGACCGTCGACGCCGTCAAACTGCCGCCAGAGGTGCGCGTCGGACCAGCCGATCAGGCGCTCCGAGTCGTTCCGGCCGTAGAACCAGTTGTCGGCGATGTAGAAGTTGCTCGAACCCGAATAGTTGGTGAAGACACCGGCGCCCACGTCCTCGAAACGGGAGTGCTTGACCGAGATCCCCTTCGCCCCCGCGATAAACTGTTCGCCGGCCCAGATAGCGAACTCCGTGTTGCGAAACGTTATGCCCTCAAAATAGGTGTAGTCGGCCGCCATCACGTTAAAGAGGGCGAAGTTGCCATCGCCGTCGAAGATGACTTCGCCGTCACTGGCGGCTTTGATGGCGATCGGCCGTTCGGATGTGCCGTCTGCCGTTAGGTGGTACGTGCCCTCGTAGGGAAAAGCGCGGTTGTTTCCGCCGTACTCGTAACGGTTGTTCCTGTAGAGACCGGCATGCATGAGAAGTGTGTCGCCCGGGCGCACCCGTGGCCGCCCGGCCGTGGCGAAGTCCCCTCCCCCACATGAGGAGTTATACGCGCACATCAGGCCCGCGAATGATGGTTCGAGTTTCGGGCCGGCATAATCCCGTGGATAGACGTGAAAAACACGGCCGTCTTCGGCGGGAACTGGCTCCGCACGGGTCCGCACGGTCACGGTCTTGCTGGCCTCCCCGATCACGCCATCCGGATCAGTCATCACCAGCCGCGTCTCATAGTCCGTGTCAGGTTCCAAATCGAGGATGCTCCCGGCGAACATATTCGGAACGATAACATCGAACTGCGCGCCCACGAAAATCCGCTCACCCTGGAGGCGCAGGAGTGGGAGTGCTGACGACCAGGCCGACTCGTCTGGACTGTCCCCCTGTTTACGAAATGAAACCTCGACAGAGGCGTTCCGGTTGTCATCGCCCTGGATGAACCATTCGAAGCCAAGGTTTATCAGGGTCGGCGGTTCAGTCAGTAACTCACCAGTGGTAACCGCGTTCTGCGGAGTGTCTGCCACTTGCGCCAACACAACCGTATGGCGCTCGTCTTGTAATATGCCGCTGATACATAAACTTAGCACCGCCATACGTACCAGGTGACCGGTTCTCTCAGGCATGGTCGAGTTCCTTTCTGCAGAATTACAGTAATGTGTCACGGCGCGCCGGGATTGCTGCTTACCTAACGGCGTGTCGGCATAGCTCGCCTGCCGTTTACGACAGCTGGAAAGTCCATTACCTCGGCATACACCGCCGTGATAAAACGATTCTTGCTTTGCTGCGTATCGCCCTGGGTGGTCTGCTCATACGGTGCAGTCAGATTCGCAGCTAGAACCTCCTCCAGCGACTTGCCTTCGTCGCGTAGTGCCGTGACTTTCGCCACGATGTCCACCAGCATGGCACGATACGGCAGGAGATCCTCTCTATGGATGAGCGTGCCATGGCCAGGGATCAGCCACGTGTCGGGACCAGCAATCTTCTGAAATAGATCAATCGCCTCGATCATGCCCTTGATCGAGCCGCCACTAGTCTGGGCGGCGAAGGGAAAGCCGTAGTTACGGTAGAAGTCCTCGATGTAGATCACATTGGCATTGCGGAAGCGCATGACCGTGTCACCAGCGGTGTGGGACGGCATCATTGGGATGAAATCTATGGTTTCGCCGTTCATGTTCAGGATAACTGCAGGCTCTCCGGGAGCGGACGGGTCATAGTCATAAGTCACTACCGGAATGGCGGCCGGATCGAGTGGCCGGGCCGGCTGGCCGTTGGGGCGAAGTGGATTGATCATATCAAGCCGCAAATTTTCCTGAGCGAAGATCAATGCCCCCTGCTTCGCAAAAAAGGCGTTGGCACCGGTATGATCGCTATGAATATGGGAGTTGACCAAAACCCTGATGGGTTCGTCGGTAAATGTCCGGATTGCCGCCAGTGTCTTTTCGGCCACCTGTCGGTTCTGGGTGTCCACCATTAGAACGCCATCCGGTCCAAACAGCACCATGGCCCTGCCGCCGGACGCATCGGGGTGTGACCGATCAAGGCCGCTCGAACCGTGCAGAGTAAAGAGATTCGGCGACAATTTTTCTGTCACCATGATCTCAATCTCGTTCCACGGCGTCTGGTAGCCCTCCGGGAACGTGTACTCGCCCTCGTCCGTCGGAACTACGATGATGGGATATTCCGCGTCCTGCGCCCATACCATCGAAGGAATAAGCATCATCAGGGCCAAGTAAATGAACAACAATGTGGATTTTCTCATGAGCTCACTCCTTAAGGTAAAGGAAGAAAAAAAGTTATCACTATTAAAAACTGCGCCTTTTTTTGGCAAAAAATATTATCTTGCCTGCTACAGAATCGCTCCGGAATCTCCCTAAAACTCCGCGATGTTGGCCAATCTAACAGCTCATTCATCCTCTGAGTAGTCGTTTTTAAAATAATTCGAATATCTGTCTACAAAAAGCAGCTTCCGGTAAATATCCCAATCCTGTACGCAAAATTGAAATTCTGGTCAATGCGCTCTGCGCAGCATAGAATCCCATTACGATGAGACCGAATCGCACTAATAGTCTGTTACTGCTACCGCTGCTTATCATTCTACCGGCTGTATCTGCGGCACAATCGAGCCTGCCCGACATCGAGCGCCAAACCGAGTTGGTCGATCCACGGGATGCCGCCTGGTTTTACCGGTCGGAAAGGAGTGAAAGCGAGAAGCCTGAGGAGCTCCTTGATCTCCTCGGGATCAAGGAGGGCGATGTCGTTGCAGATATCGGTGCCGGCGTCGGCTTTTTCTCACTGCGCGCCGCCGAGCGAGTCGGACCAGGAGGCAAGGTATTCGCGGTGGACGTCCAGCCCGAGATGATCGAAGGTCTGGAAATGATGATGAAGAGATTCGGGCACGAAAACATCGAGCCGATTCTCGGCAACGTCGACGATCCGAAGCTGCCTGTAGATAGCGTCGATCATGTCCTGCTCGTCATTTCTTACCATGAGTTTTCCCATCCGATCGAGATGATGCGTCACATCCATAAAGCGATGAAGCGCGACGGGCAGATGCTGATCGTCGAGTACAGGGCCGAGGATCTCAATTCGCGGGTCTCACCTCTCCACAAGATGAGTGAGGCGGAGATCATGGAGGAAATTCCAGCACTGGGTTTCAGGCGCGACAGAGTCATCGACATCATTCCGAGCCAGCATGTTTTCGTTTTCAGGAAAACAGAGTTAGACTAGACGCGGGCCTATGGTTTGAATGAACTGAATGGCTCATGAAGCAAACCTATAAACCTGACCTCCTTGTATAGAAAGTGATGTCAAGTCAATGTCCCAGGAGATATCTATGCTCAGATTTATGTTCACAACTATCGCGCTCTTGACGCTGGCCTTGCCGGCAACAGCACAGGATGCCGAAGTCGGACAGGAATACCAGATCACGATTGCGACCGAAGAAGACAATCAATATACCGGCCCCTACGGCCAGGCGAGAATCGGTTCGATTGCTGTCAATGTGCCCGATGCCAAGGTGGAAGAAAGATATACCGTCAGGATCACAGCCATAGCGCTAAACCAGTACTCCGGAGACAGGCAAGCGTCTTGCGAGTTCACGCAGATTGGCGGAGACAAAGCGGGTAATTGCCTCCCAGCCCCGTAAAGCTTTATTCGGCGCGCCGAGCAGACCCATTGGTGTGGCCCAGGTTTTACTGACTACCTCATAAAGTACAGTGGTAATACTGTCGGGGACTTATAAACTGGAAAAGTGTCTGCTTTACACTATCCAATACCTCAGCTTCATCGCCGGCACTTAGATACACCATTCCATCCTCAACGCTTATTTTTCTGGCGAAGAGCTCTTCGTCCGGATAAAGCGTTAAAATATTTTTGTAAAATTCCTGTGGCATGCGAAACATACCCGTGCTTACCGAGTGAAGCTTTTCGGGTTCAAGCCTACTAAACACATCGCGGAAGAAGTCTTCGAAGGCCACCATCGTCGCACCGGGCGGGCTAATCAATGGTTCAAATCGTAGCGCCACAGGCCAGCCATGATCCTGCAGGCGCTTGAGTGCAAGCAAACGCTTCTCGACAGAGGGAACTTTATGCTCCCATTTATCCGCAACCGCAGCCAAAGTAAAACTCATGGCGATTACAACATTGGGCGAGGGTTCGCTGTTTAGCAGATTTCGAATCTGCGTGCTCTTGGTTCTTAATTCCAGTACTGCATTCTGTTCGCTGGAGAAAAACGGCACAAAGTATTCAGTGAAGGCACTAACCGGCTCCAATGCCAGGCTGTCACAATCATAACCGCTGTAGAACACGGTAGCGGCACTTTCAACTGCAATATTTTCACGGATTGATTCCACAAAATCCTCATAGTTAACAAATAACACAGTGTTTGCCGAGCGATACATGCCTTGCAGAAAACAATAGCGACAGTCATAGACACAATTGAGCATATGAGAAAAATAATAGCTCTGGTTACTATTAAATCCGTATCCAATCGGTGCGGGCAGCACCAGGTTGCCGTATTTTTTTGCCAGAATTAGCGCCGGATTGCGCTTTTGTAATCTGAAGTTTTGTGCTTTGCGGTTAAAAATCTCACCATAACGTTCGCATTGTATCTGCGGGATATCGGGAAAGCGGGCCAGTAATGCTTCAACTCTTGCAAAACCGGCCACTTCCTCTTCGATATAGATGGCGGAAAACATGGTGCTACTTCTCCGGATTCTCACTGACTCTATCAGCTTGATCCTCAAGCGCACGAATAAGCTGCCTGGCGTCATGGAATGAGTGCGGGGAAAGCGCCAGAAGAAAATCCTCACTACCCAGAGCATGGAGGCGCTGAACTAACCGGCAAAGCTGGTTTTTCTGAGTACTACTGAAGTGAAGCCGGGATGAGAATTCGTCAACTTCTTGCGGTAATCGAAAATACAAGTTGGTTTCTACTACAAGTTCAGCCAAACGCTCCAACAAATGTTTCATGTCATTGCTGTTATGCAGGAACCACTGGGAAACAATTGTTTGATTAATTCCCTCAACTGAGTTGGATGGATTGTCCGAGACAACTTTGTAAACCTGAACCAGCTCGCTGGTGGAATGGTTACAGGCGGCAGAGTAAAACCCAAACGCCTCCATCTCATAGGCCGCGTTTTCAGGATAGTTCAGCTCCGGCTGTTCAACCGTGATCACAGCAGAAGTTGGCAAATCTTCTTTGAGTAACATGGGTGGATAAAATGATTTCCCGCTAGTCCGGCTACTGATCTTATGTGCCAGTAATCCACGCCCCAACGCCTCCTGCTGATGTCCTGCAATACCAATATTCAACCATCCGCGCACTTTATCACGGGAATTTTTCTGTTTATCCCCAAGATAAGATACAGCCGAGGCTGTTCGCTCGCTTCCCATGCCTGCCACTATCAGGACCAAGCCGGAATCATTTCCATACAAGGGGTAAGCATCACACTCCAGCTTTTCCAACTCGAATAATTGGATGAGGGGTTTTGCCTCTATTGAGTGTGCAACCACCAGATTAACAGGACTCTCTTTCATTATCCGTTGCAACACTCCAACTCTTGTTTCATGAATGCTGCTCGATAAGTTGCTGATAATATTCGGCCCGCTTACCATTACCACGTTTCTCAGCGCCGGTTTTTAGAATATTACTTTTTTCCACCAACATAGCCTGGGCAGCCTGATAATGTCCGACGCTCAATAAACCCGATTGCAAAATATTTATCAGTGCCTGAACCCGAAAGCGATCCATACCCCAATGTTTCCTCGAGAGCTGATCTTCGTGCCCACCATATTTTTTTATCAGAGCTTGCTCCAGATACAACACCGGATTACGACTGCAAATTTTCAACCATAGATCGTAATCCTCACACGCCGGCAAATCTTCATCAAAACCACCGGCAGCCAGCAACAGTTCCCGGTCCAGTAAAACCGATGAAGGAGAAATAGCACACATGGGCAGGCATTTCTCGAATATCTCACCGCCCTGCTTCCGGTGCTTGTCCATCTGATTAACCCGAACACCGTTGCGTATCCAAATCTCTTCGGTGTGTACCAATTGATACTGGGGATTATCCCTCAGCGCCTGCAACTGTTTTTCCAATTTATCCGGCAGCCACTCATCATCCGAATCGAGAAACGCAATCCACCTCCCGCTTGTCGCCTCAACCCCCCGATTCCGCGCAGAACTAACCCCTCGGTTTTCCTGCGCAAGCGTTGTAACTGCTGGGAATCGCTGTTTTATCCACGCTGCCGTGCCGTCCGTTGAGCCATCATCCACCACGCAGATTTCATCTGGTAACCGTGATTGAGAAAATACGGAATCCAACGCCCTACCGAGTGTATGAATTCGATTGTAGGTAGGAATAATTACACTGACAGATTCAGGCACAGTCTGGAAGAAGAGGTTTTTTAAGCCGCCGACCCACTTGATTGGAAGACATGGGTTTGGTATTCCTTGCGGTGACCTTCGCCCGCAGGGATGCGGGCGCAGAGCCTACATGGACGTATTCACGGCGTGTCACAGCAAGGAATGCTAAACTCATGTCTGAGACACGGCAAGGAAAACCGAACTCATGTCTGATGCAAAGCAAGTTGACCTCATGTCTAATTCAAAACTAGTTATACTTAGCCAATTCTTTCCTGGCAATCACACGACGATGCACCGCATCCGGACCATCCGCCAACCGCAAAGTCCGCTGACTGGTCCAAAGTTCAGCCAAAGGAAAATCCTGCGACACTCCCGCAGCCCCATGCAACTGAATCGCATGATCAATAACCCGTAATGCCATATTCGGCACTGCTACTTTAATCTGGGAGATCGCCGAGCGAGCCGCCTTGTTGCCAATGGTATCCATCAGCCAGGCTGCCTTGAAAGTTAACAACCGACACATTTCGATTTCGATACGACAGTCGGCAATAATGTCATAATTTGCACCCAGTTCCGCCAGCGGTCTACCAAAGGCTTCACGACTCACTGCCCGTTTACACATCAAATCGAGGGCTTTCTCTGCCGCGCCAATAGACCGCATGCAGTGGTGAATCCGGCCCGGCCCAAGGCGCCCCTGGGAAATTTCGAATCCCCGGCCTCGACCGAGAATAATATTGCTTTCCGGTACTCTTACATTATGAAACTTGATATGCATATGGCCGTGAGGGGCACCATCTCCACCGAATACTTCCATGGGCCTGACCACCTCCACCCCCTCTGCGTCCATGGGGACCAGAATCTGAGATTGGCGATTGTGTTTAGGCGCATTCGGATCTGTGACCACCATGGTGATCAGGATCTTGCAGCGGGCATCGCCGGCCCCGGAAATATAAAACTTCTCACCGCTTATTACCCACTCATCACCATCCAAAACAGCAGCGCAGCAAATATTAGTAGCATCAGAAGAAGCCACACCGGGTTCGGTCATAGCGAAAGCCGAGCGAATTTCACCAGCCAGCAGAGGCTTGAGCCATTGCTCCTTTTGCTCTTCAGACCCATAGCGCTCCAGCACTTCCATATTGCCGGTGTCCGGCGCACTGCAATTGAATGCCTCGGACGCCAGTCGGCTACGCCCCATGATTTCAGCGAGGTGGGCATATTCCAGATTTGAGATTCCCGCCCCGCCCTGGCTTTCCGGCAGAAAGAAATTCCACAGACCGAGCGTTCTCGCTTCGGCTTTCAGTGCATCGAGTATTTCATCCTGTCTTGCCGTGTGGGACCACCTATCACCTACCCCAACCTCGTGGTGATACTCCGCTTCAACCGCGTCCACTTTTTCATTTACAAATGTGAGTATTTTTTCCCGTACTTCAGCCAATTCTTCTGATAATCCCAAATCCATCATCTGGAGCAACCCCCTTAAACTGCTAATGCTTGAACTTCGTTAACCGGCGATTGTACCACCGCCATCGATAACAATTGTTTGACCTGTGGTAAAACTTCCTGCATCTGAGGCCAGTAATACGGCAGCGCCGGCTATTTCATCCGGCTCACCTATTCGGCGCAGCGGATATCTGGTTACCGTGGCCTCGTAGATCTCCGGATTCTCCCATAAAGCCCGGGCAAATTCCGTGCGCACCAGACCCGGCGCTATACAATTCACGCGAATATTGCTGGGGCCCCACTCCACAGCCAGGTTTCTGGCTATCTGCATATCCGCTGCCTTGGAGATCGCATAGGCACCCAAATTCGGCGTCCCCTTAAGCCCGCCTATCGAAGAGACAATAATAACCGCGCCGCCTCCGGCTGCGGCCATATCGGGTAAAACCAACTGGCATAGTCGATGTACACTGCCAATATTAGCATGCATTACCTTGTCAAAGAGCGCATCAGGAATATCCTGCGAAGGACCGAAATAAGGATTCAGGGCTGCATTGCAAACCAGAATATCAATCCCGCCCAATTGCTGTTTAGTTTGCTCGACCAGATTCTGCAACTGTTCCTGGTAGTTAATATTGCAAGCGATTGCCAGGGCCTCACCACCCTGTCCGCTTATCTCGCCGGCCACCTCATCGCACGCGTCCTGATTACGGCTGGAAATCACCACTTTCGCGCCCTGCTCAGCCATTCTAACCGCGATGGCCTTACCGATCCCTTTGGTTGAACCGGTTATTATTGCAACTTTGTTTTCCAGGCTGAATAAGCTCATCTTTACTCCTTTTGCGAAAAAACCTGTTACTCGGTCCAGTCTCGCTTGCCTTTGCTGATACTGGTACCGCCGTCGACCGGAATCACAGTGCCATTGGTATAGGCACCAGCGCGCGATACCAGGTAGATCATGATGCCGACTATTTCTTCCGGCTGTCCTACCCGATGTAAGGGACAGTCATCCTCAATATCTTTGAGAAAATGCGCAAAGACATAATCCGTCATTCTGGATTCAAAGAAGCCCGGCGCGACGGCATTCACAGTGATATGTTTTGCCGCCAGATCCACTGCCAGTGTGCGTGTCAAATGGTGCAGCGCTGCCTTACTGGCAGAATAGGCAAACGTCGGCACACGCTGCACGATTGGTACCTGTAGCCCATCCATGGAGCCAATATTGATTACCCGGGCAGGATCCTGCTCGGTGGCCGCTGTTGTCAATGCTGGAATCAGGTCACGGGTAAGGGAAAAAACTGCGTTTAGATTTGTATCGATTACTTTGGCAAATCCCGCATCGGGGTAGTCTTCCAATGTCGCTCCCCAGTTAGCACCGGCATTATTGATCAATATTGATAATCCACCTGCCTGCTCCTGTACTTGCGCAACCAGGGCATGGCGTTGCTCCGTATTGGTCACATCAGCTACCATGGCACTGCACTCACCATATTGCTCCAGTTCAGAAAGTGCCATATCGCACTTTTCCTGTTTGCGAGACGCAATAATTACCCTTGCTCCATTTTGTAACAGGCCTTTAGCCATCATCAGACCGAGGCCACTGCTACCACCTGTTACCAGTGCCAGCTTTCCTGCTACCGAGAACAGCCTCTCTATGTCAAATTGTCCAGCAGAGCCTGGATTCATGCTGCTTCGTTCCCACTGCTGGCAACTGCTAACTGAAAGTCCTGTTTAGTCTTCATATTCCCGGGCCTCGCCCAATATTCATTTAGTAGCGCTGCATACTAACTCAAGAAACCTGATAACAAGTATACTTTTCTTCTTCCAGGCGGCCGTCCAGAAAAGCCAGAACCTCGTGCAAAATTTTCATACTCACTGCCAATTCCTGCTCACTCACTGTAAGAGCTGGAATAAGGCAGATAACCGCATTGCGAGTCGGTGTAATTAGCAGAACCCGGTTTGTATCTCATCCATTATCAATAGTACGCCCTTGCGGCGACACAACTCAGCTACCGAGGTCAGACTATTTTCTATCTCGATTGTGTTCATCTCCTACTCTCCTGTGTGCCTGATCCGGAAAACTCTCTTGTCCTGTACCAGTAGGAATAAAAAGTTCTGAAGCCAAGTTTTCGATAGAGTTTTATGGCCGGGAAATTACCCGCTTCAACCTGCAAATACGCATACGTCGCTTCATTATCTGCTGCCCAGGTCAGCAATTTACTGGCCAGCTGAGTCCCATAGCCCCTGCCCCGGGCATCAGCGTGGGTGACGATATTGTACAATCCTGCTGCCCTGCCTACCACCACAGTAAAACCGCAGCAAAGTGGTTGACCTGACTCGTCTTCCACAGCTAATAGGCAGTGCTCAGCTGGCAATTTCCCCAGCATCTGCCGGTGAATTTTACGCTCTCGCCCGGATAAACCACTGAGTCGATGATAGGTCTGCAACCAGTTGGGGAGTGAATATTCTTTGCTGTTGCCAGAACCCCTGTTTGTGATATTGCCGGTAACAGCGGGAAGGCGGACTGTCATTACATGTTTCTGACCTTCTGCCGGCTCCGCTTGTATACCAGGCAGCAAATTAAGCGAATTGGCTCTTTTACTGTAACCGGAGGAGTATCTCAAAACGCCGTACGGCAGCTCCTGCTCCTCCAGGGCAGGCCAGGCGAATCGGGAGGCCAGTTCTATTTCTTGAATGTTCATATCATCTTTCCCAGGGGCAAAAAAAACCTCTAAGGCCGGAGACACTTAGAGGTTTTATGAATAGTTTATTTAGTCGTTTTTATTTAGAACCTGGCATCTCCTTGGGAAATAACGCACGCGCAAGACGGCGCGCCGCATCAAATGCCGCTACGATTATTAATGTTGCCTGAGGTACTGCCTGAGGTACTAAATGAAACATCAATCTTCTCTAATAAAAAGAATACGAGCGCGGCACTTTATTTGAATCCAGGAAATCTGTCAACTGTTTTCTGTGCTGTGGGGTTTGTGCATAACAGTAAATTTCCAAATCCTGTTGCTGCCGCGTAGCAAGCTATCGACTCGAAGACTCGCGACTATTATTAAACTCTTCAAGGTTGTTTAGGTTCAGATCGAAGAACGGGTTTTCAAAATCAACCAGTCTGGCTTCCCGTCCTGTAATGGCACCCTCGATCACCAGGACCAGCACATAAATGACCACGACCGATAGCAATAATGTATAACGACTTCGAAGTATGTATTGTTGGAAAAATTGTTTCATTGATATACCCCCGCACGAGCCTGATTCGCCTAATCGGTGAACCGCCGCATTAGTATTGCACCACCTATCAGTATAGAGCCAACAAATATGCCAAATAACATATCGTAGTTGAACAACCTGTCGATCACATTTTCAAAACTGAAAATTATATATTGACTGGGATTGGAGCGGCTATCCACCCAGTTACCCAAATACTGGGTAGAAAAAATAAAGTCCTCAAGAAATCCAACGAGAATATAAACTCCCAGTGCCCACAGCAGAGGTGTCTTCCTAGCAAACGCTGAGAACAATAGCAGCCAGCCCACACTTGGCAGCAACCACATCGCCGTAGTAAAGGCTGAGAGATAGACCAGTATCAGACTTGTCAACACCGCCGCAAACATTGAACCCAGACCAACCAGATCAACATCATAAGTGAGCCCAAGAATAGTTAACCACAACATGCCAATTACGTAGATTACAAAAAGTATCCCGACATAGAACACCGGAGCCACCAACGCAACTGTGACCACCTTGGACAGAACAGTTTTGAAATTTGAAACCGGCATAGATTGCCAGAACAACACGCTCTGCTCTTTGCGATCCTGATAGAGTGCATTGGCCAGATAAATCAGACAGCAAACGTAGAGCATCATTATGAACGGCACAGACGCAACCATAAAAAGTGGCGCCATCGCTGTTGGGGACAAACCCTCAAAAAGATTTGCCGCGTATTCCAGCAGTTGCGCTATTGCTTCCGCGTCAAGATTAGACATGGCCCATACAGCGGCAACAAATAACAGAAAACCGAGTACGGCCGGCGCACCAATGAACAGGTTCCGGTGCTCCAATATCTCTCTCTTTAGCAGGGCATAAAATTGAAGCAGGTAGAATTTATTCATATCATTCCTCCTTCATCTTCGCCACGAACAAATCTGCCACACTTGGTGTTACCGTGTCTCCTAGTGATTCAAGCTGTGATCTGGGAATACTCTCAAAAGTATAGGATTTCTTGCCCAACAATTCTCGGACATAAATTGGATTGAGGGAGTTGGCCAATGCGATTTTGTCCGCATCGACCAGGACTTCGGTATAGGTGTCAGCCAGATCGGACATAGCAGCGTCCAGAATAATCTGTCCATTATTAATAAAGATCAAATGAGAGAGTAACGTTTCTATTTCTTCCACCTGGTGCGTACTGATTATTATCGTGCGATTACCATCATAAAAGTCATTCAGCAATCGATCATAAAACTCCTTGCGATAAATAATATCCAGCCCAAGCGTCGGCTCATCCAGAACCAGCAACTGAACTTCAATGGCCATAACAAGGGCAAGGTGCAGTTGTGTCACCATGCCTTTGGAGAGTTCTTTAATTTTTTTGTTAGCAGGGATTTGCGTCGTGCTGAGAAACTTTTCCGACCTGGCCCGATTAAATTTAGGATGAACCCCTTCGACATAATCGATTACCTGAGTAACATTCAACCATTTTGGCAGGATTCCCACATCGGCGATAAAGCACACATCTTCCATCAGTTTATGACGTTGCTCCCTGGGATCCCTGCCAGCCACCTGTAGCTCTCCCTCGACATCACAAAGACCTATCAAACATTTCAACGTCGTTGTCTTACCCGCCCCATTTGGACCAATCAGTCCGACAATTGAACCTTTGGCAATGTTCAAATCCACACTGTCCAGGGCTATAAAATTGCCATAACGCTTTTCCAAATTTCTAGCTTCAACGATATTGCTCATCGCTCGTCCTTACGAGATTTGCCCTTGTCAGCTTCCGAGCTGCCAAGCAATTCATCCAGTCCCAGCCCCAGTCTTTCAATTCGTTCTTCAATTTGCGGCCATTCCTGCTGAAGGAATTTGGCCCGTTCCTGTTTTGCGAGTCTTTCTTTTGCACCTGTAAGCACATACATTCCAAGCCCCCGTTTTTTCTCAACAAGTTCTTCGTCCATTAAAATTTGCATGGCTTTGGAAACCGTATTGGGATTAATTCTCTGCTCACTGGAAATCTGTCGCACAGAGGGTAAGGCATCCCCCTCCAGCAAAAGGCCATCCATGATCAGCTCAACCAGTCGGTCTCTTAGCTGAAGATAAATCGGCTCCTTATTATTCCAGTTAATTTGCAACTCAAACGCCCCAAGGCCTATATAGTGTTATACAGCACTATAACACCATATCAGTAAATTGCAAGCACTCAATTATCGAATTGATAAAAGTCCAGAATGGGGAATTTTATTAATATAATTCAACAGCTTATATGAGAATGGGGTACCGCCTGACCAGCCCGCGAGTCTACCCCTGGCGCTTGTCCAGGACCACCTTTGCCTCGAGTAAACGTCCTATTTCCTCGTCACTGAAGCCAAAGCTGCTCAACAATTCGCTGGTGTGCTCTCCGTACTTTGGCGGCTTGCGGCGTATGGAACCCGGAGTACGCGAGAGTTTGATCGGTGTTCCGGTCATCTTGTACCAGTCCTCTTCGATGCTCATCTCGCGGTGGATCGTGTGTGGGTGAGCAACTACCTGGGCAGTATCGTGAATAGGACCCGCCGCCAGCCCCGCCTGTGCCAGTCTGTCGGCTATCTCACTGCCATCTATTTTCATCATGGCAGATTCCATTTCGACCTTTAGCTCACCACGATTATTTACTCGATCAATATTGTTGATGAAACGCGCATCGTCGATTAAGTCAGGCCGGTCCAACTCATTGCAGAGCTTGGCATAGGCTCTGTTGTTCCCTGCTCCGATGAATATATCCACGGTTTTGGTACGGTAAGTGTCATAGGGGCTTATGTTGGGGTGCGCATTACCCGTTGCCACGGGAACTTTCCCGGAAAAATTGTAATTAACAATGTGGGGGTGCATAAGCGACACGGCACAGTCGTAAAGCGCCATATCGAGATACTGGCCCTGTCCGGATTTTTCCCGCTCCACAATAGCCATCAGGATCGCTATGGCTGAATAAAGCCCCGTGCCCATATCCACCATCGCCAGTCCCAACCGAGTCGGGTTACTCCCGGCTTCGCCGTTGACGCTAAACCAACCCGCCATCGCCTGAATGATGGCATCGTAGCCTGGAAATCCACCGAAGGGACCATCCGCGCCGAAACCACTGACCCGGCAGTGAATTAAGGAGGGGAATTTATGTTTTAATACTTCTTCATAACCCAGGTTCCATTTTTCCATGGTACCTGGTTTGTAGTTCTCGATTAACACATCGGCGTTTTCCAGCACACGCAAAAGCACTTCGCGCCCGCTATCGTTGGTCAGGTCCAGACCCATGGAGCGCTTGTTACGATTTACTCCAAGAAAATAAGCAGCATCTCCCTCGTGAAACGGAGGTCCCCAATCACGGGTTTCATCACCTCTTGGGGGTTCAATCTTAACGACCTCGGCACCATGATCGGCAAGAATCTGCGTGCAATAGGGACCGCCCAGAACACGAGTGAGGTCGATAACCAGTTTCCCGGCAAGAGCGCCTCCGGCCTGATTTGTATCTGCCATATAAATTCCATCGAATTATTGTGCGCCAGACTAAGGCGCGTTCGCTGTATTCTGATATTAATGCGGGCACAAAGAATAAAGCAGGGATAGTTCCCGCACAAGCTTTCCGCAATATTGAAATTACCAGGCCTCAGGTATAATCACCCAGCACCTCTCCGTTAATGCCTTTTTGACCCATGATGAGTTTGAGCTGCTTGAGTGCTTCCAGCTGTATCTGACGGACTCTTTCTCTGGTCAAACCTATTTCATAGCCCACATTTTCCAGCGTATCACTGTCATACCCATTCAATCCAAACCGCCGCGATAAAACCTCTCGTTGTTTTTCGGGTAATTCACGCATCCAACTGGTCAAGCGGCAGGCGAGCTCCGAGGTTTGAAACAAGGCACCCGGGTCCTGCACCCGGTTATCCGGGATAGTATCTACGATCGGTTTACTGATATCCCTGCCAAGAGGGGCATCAGCAGAAGTTACTTTCTCATTTAGCGCCATTATTCGTTTGACATCCTGCACCGGCTTTTCCACCAGTGTTGCTATATCCTCAGCCGTCGGATCTTGCTCTTTTCTGGTGATCAATTCTCGCTCCGCCCGCAAATAGACATTCAACTCTTTTACCACGTGAACGGGCAATCGAATGGTACGGGTCTGATTCATCAGAGCGCGTTCGATATGTTGCCGTATCCACCACGTTGCATAGGTTGAGAAACGGAAGCCTCGTTCCGGATCAAACTTTTCAACGGCGTGAATCAGTCCGAGATTACCCTCCTCTATTAAATCAAGCAGAGACAATCCCCTGTTGATATAGCGACGGGCAATTTTAACTACCAGGCGCAGATTGCTCTCGATCATTCGCTTGCGGCAGGCTTCATCGCCAGCCTGCAATCGACGGGCGAAATAGATTTCCTCCTCCGCGCTGAGCAGTTCGGCGTAGCCTATTTCCTAGAGATAGAGCTATGTAGCATCGACCGCATCGGATTGCACCTGGCTGAATTGGCCAGCCGAGTTCGTCTCAGTGGCTGTCACACCGAAGCTAATGGAGGGGCTCGCTTGCCTGGCCATTGAGCGCTGGCCAGCCAGTTTAAATTCAGATTTGCTATGCGTGGTATTTTGCTTGTTTTCTTCAATCATGACTAATCCCTGTCCTGTTCCTGACGCCTCAAACAAATTGTAGTGCTACACCTTTGCAAACCTGCGGATGCAGCTTCATAATCGGCGCCGTATTTTTTCAACTAACCTGTTCCCTGTTAGTCGATTTAGTATAGACAAATAGTCGAACAAATGCCTGTGATTAATCTATTAAATTACAATAAAAAATAAACCTGGGCTTTTCTGCTCAGATACCAGTGCTATCCCTCAATTCGACAACTATGCCCCTCTAAGCAGATCGGCGGAAAACCCCGGCCTGACTAAGTCACAGCGAGGCTAGGGCTGAATCCGCCTGTGTAGTACAATTCCCGGTCGGTTCCGATGCTATCAAGCGTGGAATAAAATAACCTAAGAGCTTGTTTTTATACTATTTTTTGTGACAGGATAAATAGTTATCATCCAGCCGCTTCGCTCTTGGGCCGAATCGGTAGAATTACAGGCAGGTAGCAAGCAGGTAAAAAGAATAACTATGAAACAGGAAATAAAAGTCGTGCCCAGCGTCGTCAACAAGCACTCGCTAAACGTCGTTAAGCAGGATCCTTTACAGAAAGAGCCTCCAGCAATCGACCTGAATAGCAGTGAACTCTATGAGAATAGAGAGCTGAGCTATCTTAAGTTTAACTTGCGGGTTTTGGACCAGGCCAGAAACCCCAGCAATCCATTGCTTGAACGCCTGATATTTTTATTAATCTTCAGCTCTAATCTGGATGAGTTTTATGAAATTCGCGTCGCGGGGCTTAAGAAGCAACTGGATTTTGGTCGGCAGCGGCCAGGTCCGGATGGCTTGTACCCCGAACACGTTCTGAAAGACACTCACGAGCAGGTCCGAGCTGCCCTGGATGAACAATACCGCATCCTGAATGAAGACCTGCTCCCCTCACTTGCCCGAGAGAAAATACGTTTTCTGCACCGTCACGAGTGGAACGAAAATTTAAATAACTGGGCCAGAGAGTATTTCCTGAGCGAGGTACTACCTGTAATAAGCCCGCTAGGGCTGGACCCGGCCCATCCATTCCCCCGCTTGGTGAACAAGAGTCTTAATTTCATCCTATCCCTGGAGGGTAAGGATGCCTTCGGCCGTGACAGCGGGCTTGCCATGGTTCCAGCGCCGCGCTCCTTACCACGCCTTATCAAGGCCCCTGAGGAGCTGGTGTCTGATGGAGACAATTTCGTCTTCTTGTCTTCAATCATTCATGCCCATGTCGAAGAGTTATTCCCGGGCATGTCAGTATTGGAATGCCATCAATTTCGGGTGACTCGTAATTCTGACCTGGAGATGTCCCAGGTGGAAATCGAGGACGTGGCCAGTGCATTGCAGGGCGAGCTACACAGCCGGCGTTTTGGTGCCGCCACCCGACTCGAAGTGGGCAAAGAATGTCCGGAAGAGTTAACCAATTTCCTGCTTACTCGCTTTAATTTAATGCCAGATGAACTATTTCTTCTGGATGGACCGGTTAACCTGCGACGTATGATAGCGTTGACCCAGATGCTTGGCCGACCCGACCTTTGCTTCCCCAAGTTTTCCCCTGGCACGCCGTCTGCCCTGGAAGAAGGCAATTGCATTTTTGCTTCGGTAGATAAGGAAGATCAGCTCTTACATCATCCATTTCAATCGTTTATCCCCATAATCGATTGGGTAAGAGAGGCAGCGAAAGATCCCGCCGTGTTATCGATAAAACAGACGCTTTACCGGACCAATGAGTCTTCAGAATTGGTGGAAGCACTGGCTGATGCCGCCAGAAACGGCAAAGAAGTCACTGTGGTAATCGAACTCAGAGCGCGGTTCGATGAGGAAGAAAATATAAATTTTGCCAGCATCCTGCAGGAAGCAGGCGCGGTGGTTGTCTATGGCGTTCTGGGCTACAAAACCCATGCCAAGATGCTGTTGTTCGTGCGTCGAGACGGCAAAACACTGAAGCGCTATGCGCATCTGGGCACCGGCAACTACCATCTTAAGAACTCGCTGATTTACACCGATTACAGTCTGCTCACCTGTGAACCAGTTCTTTGCAACGACGTTCACAAGGTATTTCAGCAAATCACCGGAATGGGCAAAAAGATTCACCCCAAATTAATAATCCATGCGCCTTTCAATCTGCGCAAGTCGCTGGTGAAAATGATTAAAAATGAAAAACAGTTCGCTTTGGAGGGCGAGCCAGCAAAAATAGTAGCGAAGTTAAACGCGCTAACGGATCCCGCTGTCATCAGGGAGCTGTATGCGGCTTCACAGGCAGGTGTGCAAATCGAGCTAATCGTAAGAGGTATTTGCTGTCTGAAACCCGGGCTGCCGGGAGTCAGCGAAAACATCCGGGTGATTTCAATTGTTGGCCGGTTCCTCGAACATTCGAGAGTGTATTATTTCCTCAATAGTGCACCGCAGGTATACTGTGCGAGCGCGGACTGGATGGAACGTAATCTGTCTAATCGAATTGAAGTCTGTTTCCCTATCCTGAAGAAGAAACTTGCAAACAGAATTATCAACGAGATGGGAATCTATCTGGACGACAGGACACAGAGTTGGGAATTGCAAAGCGACGGCGATTATATTTCTTATCAACCGGATAACGAAAAAGCCTTGGCCGGAGTCCAGGCATTGTTACTTAATAAGTTAGCCTAATATCCAGCAGTCGATAATCCGGATCAGGGTTAGACCCCGACAATCGAGCGTACCGGCGAATTATCCGCGCCGACTCTTCGTGGCAAATATCACTTCGGGTAAATTACTGTGATTAAAAGCGGGCAGTGTTTTTTTGTTCTTGAGCATAAAACCCAGCATGCCTTCACGGAGGGCGGTGGCACTGAAACTGAGGATGTCTATGGAGTAGGCTTCCATTAACCCGGTCATCACGCTATATCCTGCCAGCAACAGATCTCTCCGCCTTTCATTCATGCCATCCAGTTCAGTCTGGTTAGCAACCGCAGCGACCAGCCTCGGACGTAATTTTTGTAACGCCTCGAAGCGAATTACCCCACTGCCAAAGCCATAGGCTTCACACAGAGAAGCCAGCATTTTTACCGTGCCCGATGCGGCATGTACCTCTGACCAATGTGCTTTTTTAACCCCTGGTGCCACCGCGGAAAATTCGCTACGGGCCGCTTCTATAGCGAGATCTACTGCAAGCTGTAGTTTGTCTGTAGTTGCGGCTGTAGTTGAGAAAAAACGATCTCTCCATGCCACACTGCCAATTGGCAGGCTTTCAGTTAACAAGCGCTTATGCTTCCACCCCACTATTACTTCCGTACTGCCTCCGCCTATGTCGATCACCAGTCGATTGTCTTCGCTTACGGGTAAGGTAGAAATGACCCCGGCATAAATCAACAGGGCTTCCTGAACACCGCTTATCACCGCAATTTCAATTCCCGATTGCTTCGCGGCGGCGAGGAAGGCAGCCGAATTTTGACTGACTCGAAACGTGTTGGTGCCCAGGGCCCAGTATTGACCGATTGGGTATTGATCCATTAGTGACTTAAAGTGCTCCAGACAGAGCAGGCCCCTGGCGAAAGCCGCAGAAGAGATAAGTCCTGTGGTGCCCGCATCTTCGCCGAGTTGGACTTTTTCACTACAGCGCTCAACTATCTCAATACGGTCATTGTTCCACTCGCCAATCAGCAAATGAAAACTGTTGACCCCAGATCCATACACGCATACATAAACTACTTCTCAGCAGGGTGGGCACAAACGCCTAAATCATAGACTGTTGATAGTTTTCCAAACCGACCTTGTCAATTAGCGACAATTGGGTTTCCAGCCAATCGATATGATCTTCTTCACTGTCCAGGATGTTGCTCAATAAATCGCGACTGATAAAATCGTTGACCGATTCGCAACAGGCAATCCCTTCGCGTAGATCGGGGCAGGCAATCATCTCCAGCTTCAGATCGCATTCCAGCATTTCCCTGGTGTTTTCACCGATGAATAATTTGCCCAGGTTTTGCAGGTTTGGCAGTCCTTCAAGAAAGAGTATGCGTTGAATCAGCAAATCAGCGTGTTTCATTTCATCGACGGATTCAGCAAATTGTTTCTCTGCCAATTTAGTAAGTCCCCAGTCTTCAAACATCCGGGAGTGTAAAAAGTACTGGTTGATGGCTATCATCTCGTTAGCGAGCGCCTGATTCAGATGCTTGATTACACTGCTGTCTGCTTTCATGAAGTAGTTCCTCCGGGGAGCGATTTTTGGAAGAATGACTTTTTGATCCGTTTTTGTCAAGAGCTAATATCTGTAAGCTATTGAATTTTCTACGAAATATAAATAAGAAGCAATCCCATTACCATTTACTGGCAGAGGAGAAATCTGGGATTTGGAGGAAGTAATTGGATCAATTATGCAGAGCGTTGATCGAGCAGCTTAAGCACGGGCTTGATAAATAGCGCTTAAGCTGCGTCAACAAAAAGAGCTTTCTTGTTGAATTCATTAACGATTATGCGAGCCTGTTGGCCGCATTTGCCGCACTCACTGGCAACACCCAGCTTTTCCCGCACGCCAGACAAGCTGCTTATGCCGTCCCGGCACAAATCGCGGATCTGGTTATCAGTAATCTGTCGACAAATACAAACGTACATGGCTACTCCCAAAGATAGCGCTTACTATAAATGAGAATGAGAATGATTGTCAACTAGATTTAGATCTGCTACTTTAGCAGCTCCTTTTAGGTAGTGCCAAGCTCACCATATCCTGTTGTTTTCAAAGCACTTAATTAATTATGACTAAAACTGCATTGTCGGAAGCAAAAAATGGCGATCGCTGTATGGTTCTCGATGTTGCTTCGAAACCGGCTGAACTGAAAAGCAGGCTATATGCGCTGGGCATAATTCCGGGTGTTACGGTACACATTCTGCGCTTTGCACCGCTTGGCGATCCCATGCAATTGAAAGTAAGCGGTTGTTTTATCAGCATTCGAAGAGCCGAAGCCGACATTATTGCAGTGGAGATTCAGTAGCACATGGAAAAGCTGGCACTCATTGGCAACCCCAACAGCGGTAAGACAACCTTATTCAATGTGCTGACCGGGGCAAATCAAAAAGTTGGCAACTGGCCCGGGGTTACTGTCGAGAAGAAATTTGGTCATTTCGAGCTGGATGACCTGGCTATCGAGTTAGTGGATTTACCGGGAATATATTCTCTGGAGCAGGAGTACCAGGGCATTGATGAAAAAATAGCCCAGGATTATCTACAGGGCAGTGCGATCGATCTCGTCATCAATATTATCGATGCCACAAACCTGGAAAGAGGACTGGTGCTAACCCAGCAGTTGATGGAGAAACAACTGCCTTTGGTGATTGTGCTGAATATGCTGGATGTAGCGGAGCAGCAGGGAATCACCCTTAAACCGGAAGCACTGTCTGAGCGACTTGGAGTACCGGTAGTACCGATCGTGGCTTCCCGCAAGCAGGGCGTTTCCGAACTGGAATCGTGCCTGAAACGCTGTTTACAAAACCCAACCAGGGTACCCGAGCAACTGGAAGAAACTTCGGACGATGTAACGGAAGACCCGATTCTGAAACGCTATTACCGTTCTCAATCTTTGGTGAGCGGCGTGGTTGAAGTCGCTCCGACCCATCATGGCATGTCTGAGAGAATAGACAACGTAGTCCTGAACCGCTGGCTTGGTATTCCTTTTTTTCTGCTGATGATATATCTCATGTTCACTATCGCGGTGAATCTGGGAGCGGTGTTTATCGATTTCTTCGATATTCTGTTCGGCGCGGTTCTGGTAGATGGTAGCGCCTGGCTGCTACGCCAGATAGCGTCCCCTGAGGTGCTGATCACACTGCTTGCCCAGGGTCTGGGTGGTGGTATTACCCTGGTTGCTACCTTTATCCCGGTGATCGGTTTCCTCTATCTGTGCCTTTCGATCCTGGAAGATTCCGGCTACATGTCCCGGGCTGCCTTCGTTATTGACCGACTGATGGGCGCCATCGGCTTACCTGGCAATGCCTTCGTTCCTCTGATAGTAGGATTTGGCTGCAACGTTCCGGCTATAATGGCTGCCCGCAGTCTGGGTCGGGATAGTGACCGGTTATTAACTATCGCCATGGCCCCATTCATGAGTTGCGGCGCAAGACTCACTGTTTACGCCCTGTTTGCCGCATCCTTCTTTCAGCAAAACGGGCAAAACATTGTATTCGCGCTCTATTTACTGGGCATTGGAATGGCAGTTTTTACTGGCTGGATTTTCCGTAAGCAATTGTTTACAGGTGAGATGACGCCCTCGTTTCAGGAAATGCCGGCTTATCACATTCCGGTTTTACGCAATATTCTTCTCACCACCTGGTTCCGCTTAAAAGGATTCATGCTTCGGGCAGGTAAAACCATCGTCGGCGTCGTAATCGTGCTGAGCTTTCTCAATTCAATCAGTACCGATTTCAGCTTTGGCAACGAGGACTCGGAAAATTCCATGTTAAGTGTCATTGGCAAATCCATAACCCCGGCCTTTGCGCCACTGGGTATCGAGCCGGACAACTGGCCTGCTACCGTGGGTCTGTTTACCGGCATGTTCGCCAAGGAGGCTATTGTCGGCACTTTGGATGCGCTGTATAGCGCTCCGGAGGACGATGCAGATACCGGTGCTCCCGACCTGGTAGCGGCAGCCGGTGCTGCGATTGGATCCATCGGAACCGAACTGGTGGCGCTACGCGATATGCTTACCGATCCTCTGGGTATTTCCATTGGTGATGTCTCCGATGTCGAAGCGGTAGCAGAAGATCAGGAAGTGGCCACCTCAACACTGACCAATATGGCTGCGCTATTCTCCGGCCCCTTCGCCGCTTTCTGCTATCTGGTATTCGTATTGCTGTATGCACCCTGTGTGGCAGTGCTGGGTGTCATCAACAAGGAGGCTGGCTGGCACTGGACCGTGTTAGTCTTTAGCTGGTGCACCGGGCTGGGCTATATTACCGCCAGTGTCATCTATCAAATAGGCACTTTCTCACTTAATCCCGTATTTTCATCCATCTGGATCTTTGCGATGATCACCATTCTGACCGTTTTTATAATAAATCTGAAAAAACTGGCGAGCAGAATGGTACCTAAGAATCTCATCGAAGTGGTGCAAATTTAGGGAACTTCTGCGACAGTCAAGGCCACCAGTCATTCGTGGAGACTCTATTGCAGGATCGCAATCTACAGTTTGCTCCAGCCACAGTAATCAAATTACTGGCGGTTCTGTTTCTTGTGGTATTTATTGTAAAGCTGTACCTGGCCGCCGTACTGGACCTTTATAGCGATGAGATTTTCTACTGGCAGGAGTCTACCCATCCCGCCTTAGCCTATAGTGATCTACCCTTCATGACGGCAATGCTGACAGGATTGGGAGCTCCGCTGGCGCCGGGACAGGCACTTGCTGCAAGATCATTATTTCTGGCTTTGGGCTCAAGCCTACCCTTTCTGGTTTACTGGATAGCCAGACCTGTCACCAGCCATCTGCAGGCACTGGAATCGGCCGTACTGACCTTGTGTTTACCCCTCGGAGCATTTGTCGGTCTGTTAGCCGTGCCCGATGTGCCCCTGCTATTTTTCGGCCTGCTGTCTATTGGCCTGTTCGAGCGGGCTTTGCGCCGCGGCGATCTCAAGTTCTGGCTTGGCACAGGAATCGTAGTCGCCTGTGGCTTGAGTACGCACTATCGCTTTGTCCTTTATCCGCTTGCGACACTGATTTACCTGTTTTTTTTCCATAAGAAACCGGGCCATTGGCGGACTCCCGGACTCTGGGTCGCGATGGGCATTGCCCTGTTAGGACTGGTACCGGTAATCAACTTTAATCTCAGCAACCAGCTAGCCAGTGCCAGTTTCTATTTGCTGGAACGACACCCATGGGAGTTTCAGGTTCAGGGTCTGTTGCATCTGTTCAAGCAGGCCGGCCTTGTTACCCCTCCCCTCTACGCCGTGTTTGCATTGACACTCTGGCATTTACTAGGGCGAGCCCGGCGCGGCGATCAGATAGCCGCCCTGTTTCTTTGCTTCTCGCTTATCAATATTCTGGTCTATATGCTGTTAGCACCGTGGACCGATAGCTCCAGCACCTCGATCCACTGGCCACTATCCGGCTACTTCCCCTTGCTGGTGTTTGTGCCAGCCAGTTTGCGGCAGCTTTATCAGCTATTGCTGGTGCGTTACACACAGAAGACTGCCATTCGTCTGCTGCTCGCCATCCCGGCCCTGGGTTTTGCCGGTACAGTGGTTGCGTTTACCGGTGTCGGCTCACAGGGATTTCAGCAGCAACTGCAAGCTGTTCTCGGTACAGGCGTGCTATCCAATAAAATGGCTGGCTGGAAAGAGTTCAGCGCCTACACAGAGGACCTGATTCAAAAAGTGTTTGCTGTGAAGCAACCGATAATCATCACTGACAACTACTACAGTTCCGCCCAGGTTGAATTCGCCAATCTGACCGAACTAAGCTATACGCTGGATAATGACAAGGCGGTCAATGATGGGCGACTGACGCAGTATCAAATCTGGCAGCGGGATGAAACTGCCTTGCAGAATAGCAACGGCGAAAGCGCGCTATTTCTTACCGAAGATAGCGAACTGACCATTCCTGCCAAGCAGGAAGTTTTACAGCGTATGTGCACCAATACTGACCAGCTTGAATTTCTGGAACAGCTAAATTTGTTCAATGGTGATAAACGCTTCAGTTTCTATAAGGCGAACCGGATAACATCCCGGGCTGGTGCAGGCACTTCACCTTGCCCCTACCCCTCCCAGGGCTGGATCGACAGACCGGTGGATGGCGATCGAGTCTCTGGCGTAATGCTGATTTCCGGCTGGGCCTTCAATGAAGACATTGGCGTCGAACAAATATTTCTGGTGCTAAACGGCACCAGGTTCCAGCAAGTGAGCTATGGTCGGCCCCGGCCCGATGTAGTGGAGGCGATGGGTGTTGACAGTGATCCGAACAAACCAGGGCTCGGATTCAGCTATTCGCTGGATACTCAAACATTGAAAAATGGTAGCAACTCTATTGCCTTGGAAATCATCAATAATGTGGGTGAAGTGCAGCTATACGGCGAACGCGAGGTAATAGTTAGCAATTAACCTGGAGGGTGGGCTTTACCTGATCAATGCCCTCCCGTCATTGTCACTCTCGCCGTCGCTGTCACTGTCACTGTCAACGTCACTGTCAATGTCACCAGAAAATGGATTCAAAACTTCCACAGCGATTTGCCACTCTTCCGCTACAGTATAGCGCCACAAGCGCAGGTAGCTGGCTTGGAAGCCATCGGTTTCAGATTCCAGATCCGTGGTTGCCATGGTGCCATACGTGAAGCCCATGTCCTTGGAAGTCGACATATAGCCGCCGTTATGGATCATGGTTACCGGATTTATCGTGGAGAGCTGAATATCCAGATACGCCCCGTATACCGCGGCAGCCGACTCTGCGCCAACTGCAGGTGCCATGGTGGGCAGATACACCCGCGAATTTTCCAGACCACGCCTGAGCAATGCTCTCTGGCCGCCTCGAACATTGATAGAGAGGGCAAGTCCTTCATCGGCATCGACTAGAGTCTGTAGCGTATTTTCTTCCACGTTAGCCACCGCCGGATGAGCGGTTTCAGCAAATACGGGTGTTGTATCGGCAAAATCCGGCTCGACATTGAGGCTCAGAAAACCAGGGATAGGAACTGCCATGTCCGACATCAACCGCCACTCACCAGCGATTTTTTTCCAGATAGAAACCAGGTAGCCATAGGATGGCTGCTGGTCTTCGCTATTGGTACCCGCCACGTATGGTCCCGCCGAAAAACCCAGATCACCATCCCGTGAGACGTCGATATAGTGTGGCTTCCAATCCAGTTCATCTCCTCCGAGCGGCGTCTCGGAATTGTATAAATTCTGAGCATCCACCGGCCCATTACGGAAGATAATCGATCCCTCACCGAGAAATTCCTGAAAAGCTCTCCTTCTGCCTATCTCAGCCGAACGGCTGGAAAACGCCTGGTCCGCCGCGTAGAGTTCTTCCCAGAATAGCTGCTGGCCCAAATTCTGGCTATAGCCCGGAACGCAGACCAGTAGCCCCGCCAATAACGGGAAAAGCCTAACTGTGGATTTACCTAAAACAGGCATAAGTTTCTGAACCTACACACACGCAGATAGAACAATATACAATCAAATGCCGCTTACTTAAACACCCAACACCTCATAAAGAGCCTGTAATCACATAATAGTCCTTCCAAAATAGGTGTCCGCATTGATTGTTCTGGCCATCGCTTGCCGATAGAATCGGTGAATTGAATTACTCTTAGCACCTTGTCAGTCTGCGTCGCTGATAAATCTGCTCACTTCCATCAATCCAACAAGGGATCCGTGGCAAAATTCTCTTTGTTTAGCATTGCGGTTTTACTGACTTCACTCGGTACTTTTCTGAGTGCCCACGGGCAGGCTGTGCAAGTAGACAACGCGGCCGAATCCACCGCTATTGCTCAGTTCGTTGAATACTATGAAGATGCCTCGGAATTGCTGAGGGTGGAAGATATCCTGGCGCCCAATTTCGATGTCAATTTTATCCCCCATGACAGGGACCGAATCCATTTCGGCATAACCAGTTCGGCGTACTGGTTTCGATTTAATCTGGATTGGTCAACCAGTAATGACACAACCGGCAAAGTGCTTGAATTTGGACCACCCAAACATGTACCGGGGATAATAAGAGGCGGCATCGATATTTATGTAGTAGACGATGCGGGCAATCTGATTTTCAGCTACCGATTGGGATCGCTGGAAGATGCCCGGGAAATCAAAACCCTCAATCGCGGCTTTGCCCTGCGGGTCGATCCTGATTTTGGTGAGCAGATCTATTTTAGAGTTACGAGTGCCCGCCCTTTACGATTACCTATAACACTTTGGGATGAAGACAGTTTTCGGCAGGCTGAAATGCGCGCCAATTCGACTCTTGGTTTGCAGTACGGCATCTTATTCGCAATGATTTTCTATAACTTGTTTCTCTACTTTTCCATTAGGGAAAGCAGTTTTCTGTACTATGTACTGGCAGTAACTTCCCAGGCGGCATTTATTTTTCTGGACACGAAGCATTTACGCTATCTAAATTCAGAATTGAACATCAACAGCTATCTCGTCGACATATCTGAAAGAGCCATTTATCCGCTACTCGCCATCACCGCACTGTTATTCCAGCGTTCGCTGCTAAGAATCTGGGAACACAATGAGAACCTGGATAAGATCGTAAAATTTGTAATCGCCGGTTTCAGCGTGATTGTATTAGCAACGTTTATTCCAAACGAAAAAATATTTCAGTATCCGTTTCTGCTGCTGGTTCTGGTTACCATCCCCCTCGCCTTCTACAATAACTACGACTCTATTAAACGCGGCAATGTAACAGCCATAGTACATATGTTAGCCATCGGGGTATTCCTGCTCGGTGTAGTGATTCTGATGCTCTTACAGCTCTGGTCACTGTTTCCGGACAATGCATTCACCCGATCGGCCTACAACTTCAGCCTTATTGCACAGGCGGTGTTATTATCTTTCGGTCTGGCCTTTCGCTATAACCAGATCAAGCAGGAAAAGGAAGATGCCCAGCACCTGGCCATTACCAACCTGGTTCGTTCCGAGCAAATCAAGGATGATCTACTGGCAAATGTCTCCCATGAATTACGCACACCTCTTTATGGCATCAATGGGCTTGCCGGAACTGCTATTGCCGAGCTGCAAAACAATAGTCAAAACTCTGGCCTGGTGGAAAAGAACCTGGAGTTGATCCAGGCCAGTGGCGACCGCTTAACCAAACTGGTTAACGATTTGCTGGATTTCTCCAGCGCTAAAGACGATGCCACTTATGTCAAATTCAGACCCGTAGATATACATAGCCTGGCTGCTCTTGTTATCGCCATCTGCCAACCATTGGTCGGGGATAAAAAACTGAAACTGTATGCTGAAATAGATGAAGACCTTCCCCTGGTAGCAGGCGATGAAGACCGTCTCCAGCAAATCCTGGTGAACCTGACTTCCAATGCGATAAAATTCACTTACTCAGGAGAAGTGGTAATTTCTGCGGAATTAACCTCTGATTATCATGTCAGAATCGCGGTCAAGGATACAGGTATTGGAATACACAAAACCGACCACAAAACTATCTTTAAAACTTTCGAAAAACTACCTTCGCAACTTCTTAACAGCAGTGGCATAGGGCTGGGATTACCTCTGGCCAAACGCATGGTTGAACTGCACCGCAGTGAGTTGAAACTGGAAAGTGAGTTGGATTTAGGCTCGACCTTCAGCTTTGAACTGAGAGTATCAATCGACCAGACCCGGGCCATCAAAGAACCCAGCATCCACAAACAAATGATACGTAGAGCTGACTACCTGCAACAGGCGAATAAGGAAGAAGTGTTGCCGAAGCTGCGCAACGAGCAGGAAACTACTATTTTGGTTGTTGATGACGATGAGATAAACAGAGTGGTGATGGGACAGCAGCTGGAAGAATACAATGTCATCAAGTGTTCCAATGGCCTCGATGCGTTAACCTCTGTGGAAGAGACCAAGCCCGATCTGATTCTGCTCGATTTAATGATGCCAGGCTTGAATGGCTATGAGGTTTGTCAGAAGCTTCGGCAAAAGTACAGCCAGATTGAACTTCCCATTATCCTGGTCACTGCCAAGAATCACCTGGAAGATCTGACACTGGGTTTTAAGACCGGCGCCAACGATTACCTGTCTAAACCCTTTCATAATGAAGAACTGCACTCAAGAGTAGAAAATCAATTACGTCTTAGTATGCTGCATCGCATTAACGAGGATAATATCCGCCTCCGTGCGCAGATTGAAACCTATGCCAAGGCTGATACCGAACTAAGAAGCTCCCGCTTCAAACTGCAGTAAGTCCTCGAATCTATCGAGGCCGGATTTATCGCATTCGAATTGCCTGGCAAGATATTCAGTCTGAATCAACGGGCCGCTGAACTTCTTGGCAGCAATCGCGATTCTGTACTGGAGAAAAATATTGATTCACTATTTTCCAACTCCGATGCCAACGACGCCATCAAAGCGGCACTGGCTGCCTGGGAAATTGGCGACAACAACGACGGGGCAATAGCTAATGCAGATACTGTAGTAAGTAAATCTTTAAGAATAGAAGCTGTCTACCCTTATAACTCGGATGGGAAGACATCGGACAAAATAGTTTCCTTTAATTGCAAGCTCAATTTGTTTGGCTGTGATGAGGGGACTGGTGTGTTATTTTTAGAAGACACTGAACCCCTGCAATCGTTGACTGATACTGGCATCGTTAAAGACACGGTTGAATTAGTAAGCTTCCTGGGCCAGGCACAGCAAAATATTCGCCGTGTGGGGATACGCTTAAGCGTGATGACTCCAACTGAGATTTCTTCGTACCCGGAGTTACTGAATAAACTCTCGGGCATTGAAGACCTAGTAAATTTTATTGATGAAAGACTCCCGGCTGTCAGCAGCGAGGGTGAGTATCGCCAGCAACTCGTCACACTAATGCGATCTGCCCTGCATACCTGGGAGGTTACAACCCAGAAATCCAAAATTGAGCTGGCCGAGGAAAGCAACATCTGGGCGGTTAGCATCGATGACGGCAGATTGAGAACCCGAACTTTCGATCGATATCTGCGCCTTGAGCAGCTGCCAAAAATTCCCCGCTGGAGAGAAGTAGTACGCACGGCCTATTTTGTCCTGTCTAATCCAACTATCGAACCAGAAACCCGTGCATCGTTGGAAACCGAACTGGAAAAAACCAAGACCATGTTGCAAAAAGCAGCAATAAGTTAGCGTATCCGGGTGTGTATATAGCGCTAATTATTCAGTAATCAAACAATGGTTAGCTGATAATAAAATTCAGGTAAAAAGTTAAAGTAGAGATTAGGGAACCTCTGATTAATTATTCAATGTCTCTGGCCTGCAGAGATATCGAATAATTAATCAGAGGTCCCTTAGGTGATTCCATGTATTTGCAACATTATGGTTTAGCGCAGTATCCTTTTTCTCTCTCTCCAAACACACGGTACTTCTTAAAATTACCGAGCCACCAGGAAGCGTTCAATCTTATCTTAGCGGCACTGGAAGACAGTCGCAGTTTCGCAATAATTACCGGCGAGGTTGGAACCGGAAAGACCATGCTGTGTCGAAAATTTTTGCACACATTGGAGTTTCACCAGAACAGTTATACCACCGCCTATATACCTCACCCGATTCTAACTGAGGAAGGGATCATGCATGCCATTGCAGACGAACTCAGTCTCGAGCGCAGGAGTAATATCTCGTATTATGAAATCCTCAAACTCATTACGGAAAAGTTAATCAGTATTTCCACTAATGATAAGAGAGTAGTTATTTTCATTGATGAAGCGCAGGCGTTGCCCGAAGAAACACTCAAGGCCGTGCACCTCTTAACCACTGCAGCTAGCAGTGAAAAAAAACTACTACAGGTGATACTTTTTGGACAGCCCGAACTTGATTTACTGATGAATCGACCAACGCTGCAGCAGATAAAAAGTAATCTGTCCTGCTCTTACCAGCTCACTGCACTGGACCGTGATGACATGGAATACTATATCGCTTATCGATTAAGTAAATCTGGTCACAACGGCCCACTAATTTTCACCAAAAAAGCATTGGATGGTCTCTACGCAGGCAGCAAGGGTGTACCGCGCCTTATTAATATTCTGGCCCATAAAGCGCTCATGGCAGCTTATGGGAAGGGTGAATCGTTGGTACATTAGGAGCAGGTTGCCGCAGCAGTGCGGGATTCCGAATCGCTGCTTAAGAAGCAGGCTCCGGGTCAGAAGTTATTTGCCAAATAGTCACACCAGCACCACTCCCGCTGCTAATCTGATCCATTCGAGCTTAAATTCCGGTATTGTAAGAATTCAACGAGCCCTTATAATCTGACTTCCAGATTTCAGCAGGAAACACCCGTGACAAACGAACTATGGCAGGAACTAAGGAATGAAGCCCAGCTTACTATCCAACGTGAACCGCTGCTGGCAAGCTATGTGTACGCCTGTGTCTTAAATCATAATTCTTTGCCAGAGGCTCTGAGCTTTATTCTCGCCAACAAGCTATCCGATGATGTTATGCCCGTTGTCACTATGTTGGAGCTTTTCGAAAGTGCATTCTCTTCATCATGCGGCATGACTGAATCTGCGGCCAGCGACATTAGAGCCGTATTTGAGCGCGATGCCGCCATTAGTTCTTATTTACCCGTTATTCTCAATCTCAAGGGATTCCAGGCTATTCAGGTGCACAGATTAGCCCATTGTTTGTGGACTGGAGATAGAAAAGACCTGGCCCTGTTCATACAAAGCAGAAATTCAGAGGTTTTTGGAGTCGATATACACCCTGCCTGTGTAATGGGCCAGGGCATCATGTTTGACCATGCAACGGGTATCGTAATCGGTGAGACGTCAGTAATTGAGGACAATGTTTCGATTCTGCAATCGGTAACATTAGGCGGAACTGGCAACGAGAAAGGCGATCGCCACCCCAAAATCTGCTCTGGCGTGCTAATCGCGGCAGGCGCCAAGGTGTTGGGAAACATTGAGATTGGCGAGGGGGCCAAGATTGGCGCTGGCAGCGTCGTGCTCAGCAATGTCGAGCCCCACACTACTGTCGTAGGCGTACCCGCCAGGGTCGTAGGGACACCTCGCTCTGAAACGCCCGCAGAAACGATGGAACAAAACATATTTAATGATGAATCTACTGGCTAAGGTTGCCGATACTGGTTACCTTTAGCGCTGAAAGGATTCCTCGTCCAACTAGGTCTGATGGCTTAGTACACATTTAACCCGGAGAGCCAAGTCATGAAGATAAAAATGACAAGTACATTAACCTCTGTTTTTGCCATTGTATTAGCCCTGTGTTTCAGCCTGTTTGGACCCTTATCTTTCGCGCAGGAAACCCTGCTAAGCCAGGCCAACCGCGCCCGTCTGCAGGAATTAATCGACAGCCCGTACCGGTCGGAAGATGCCCGGGCACGCAATCAATTCCGCAATCCAATGCCGACACTGGACTTCTTCGATGTACGGCCCGAGTTGACCGTTGTCGAAATTTGGCCCGGTGGCCAGGGCGGCTGGTATAGAAGCATTCTGGAGCCCTATATCACAGGAAATGGAACCTATATACCCGTGCGTGAGGCTTCTGGTTTCCCGAACCCGGTGACCGACCTGGTGGCAAACAACTCCGCAGACCGGGTATTGGTATTCAGAGCCCATGGCTTCATGATCTACGAGCCACCAGCACAGGATTATTATCATGCGCTGTTCGCCATGCTCAAGTCGGGTGGCATTTTCGGTATAGTGGATCACCGTGGTAACGAAGCTGTCCCCCAGGATCCAACCGGCGAGAATGGATATGTCAATCAATCACACGTGATTATGCTGGCTGAAAATGCCGGTTTCCAGCTGCTTGAAACTGCCGAGATTAATGCCAATCCAATGGATAACAAAGAGCATCCCGATGGTGTCTATTCCCTGCCACCTACGCTCAGGGGATCGCTGATCAACCGCCGGTTCAGGGCGGAGATGGTGGAAATAGGGGAAAGTGATCGCATGACGCTGAAGTTTGTAAAGCCCTGAGTTATCTGGCTGGCCCCTTAGGTAACCCCAAAATATATCGAGTTAAATCAAAAGATTAGACAAAAATTGGGTGTGTAATGCACCCATTTTTTTGTGCCATACGTGTAGGATGCAAGCTTGGAACAGGGGGTTGTTTTTTCGTTCCTTTGGGCCATCCTTGGCCCAAAGGAACGGAAAAACAGTAATCCCTATCCAAGCCCCGATACACGCATCAACTAGCTAGGATTGCTAAGCCCAAGCAGTTTAAACACATAATGATTAGAGGATGAACTTTAAGTTTTCGTGGGGATTCCCCCGGGGGTACTGTCCTCATGATTCAGGGCGGATGCCGATTAGCCACCGGCAAACTGGATCAGGATGCCCGCGGCCACGGCTGAGCCAATGACACCCGCCACGTTTGGCCCCATCGCATGCATCAGTAAAAAGTTGTTAGGGTTGGCTTCCATCCCGACTTTGTTAGCTACACGTGCCGCCATCGGTACCGCCGATACACCTGCCGCACCGATCAAGGGATTGATCTTCTGACTGGAGAACAGGTTCATTAACTTGGCCATTAACACACCGGTTGCCGTGCCAATGGAGAACGCCACGATCCCCAGTAGCAGAATACCCAGGGTAGATGCTACCAGGAACTGATCGGCGACCAGCTTCGAACCCACTGACAATCCGAGCAGTATGGTTACTATGTTGATCAGTGAGTTCTGCGCTGTTTCCGATAAGCGGGTCACCACGCCACATTCTTTCATCAAATTGCCGAAGCAAAACATGCCCAACAAGGGCGCTGCGCTGGGGACAACAAGGGCTACCAGTATCAGTAATACCAGGGGAAAGAAAATTTTCTCCGCCTGTGCCACATCCCGGAGCTGCGTCATGGTGATTTGACGCTCAGTCTCTGAGGTTAGGGCACGCATGATTGGCGGTTGAATCAGCGGCACCAGGGCCATATAGGAATAGGCTGCTACCGCGATAGCGCCGAGAATTTCAGGCGCTAACAAACCGGCCACATAGATTGCTGTTGGTCCGTCTGCTCCGCCGATAATACCGATGGCTGCTGCCTGCTGTAGCGTGAAATCAAATACGCCGAACTCAGTAAGGGCCAGAGCGCCCAGCAACGTTGTGAAAATACCAAACTGGGCAGCCGCGCCCAGCAGGAGTGTCTTGGGATTGGCCAGCAGCGGACCGAAATCGGTCATGGCACCGACCCCCATGAAAATCAGCAACGGGAATACGCCTGTTTCCAGTCCCATTACGTAAAACTGGTGCAGTATGCCAGTACCGACCGCGATATCCACACCGGGGATATTTGAGAGAATTCCGCCGAAACCAATGGGAATCAGAAGCAGCGGCTCGAAGCCCTTCTTGATCGCGAGATAGAGCAGCAGCAGCCCTATCAGAATCATTATAAATTGCGGAAAGCTTATCTGATAAAGGCCCGTAGTGTGCCAAAGCTCTGTGAGTTGACTCATTCCAGGCTATCCAAGCGCCATCAGCGTATCGCCAACCTTCACCGCGTCGCCAGCTTGCACGTTAATTTCCTGTACTGTGCCAGAGGCAGGCGATCTGATCTCAGTTTCCATCTTCATGGCTTCCAGTATCAGGATGACATCGCCTTCATTTACGGTGTCTCCTGCACTTACCCGTACCTCGAAAACATTCCCTGCCAATGGTGCCGGTATTGGATTTGCCGCGCCTGAAGTCGGCGCAGGCGCTGCTTTGGGCTGTGGAGCCGCTGTCTGTGGGGCTGCAGTGAGTTGGGAAACATCGCCCCCATCGGTCACCTTCACCACATAGGCTTTGCCCTCAACCTCAATCGTATAAATCCCACTCTGCGCAGCGCTGGTCGATTCCGCTGCTGGCGTGGCAGCCTCGATTGTCGGTGGAGATTCGAAAGCATCGGGATTATCCCGATTCTTGAGAAATTTTAATCCAGCCTGGGGAAACAGGGCATAGGTGAGCGTATCATCTACTTCATTGGCCAGCGTAAAACCATCATCCTGCGCTATTTTTATCAACTCGGCTTTTTGTACTTCGAATTCCGGCTCCAGCAAATCGGCTGGCCTGCAGGTTATTGCCTCCCCGCCATTCAGTACCTGAGCCTGTAATTCAGAGTTCAGTGGGGCCGGTGTAGACCCATATTCGCCCTTCAATACACCCTCAGTTTCTTTGGTAATTGTCTTGTAACGTTCACCCACGAGTACATTCAGCACCGATTGGGAACCGACTATCTGTGAAGTTGGAGTAACCAGCGCAATATAGCCGAGGTCCTTACGTACTCTGGGGATTTCCTCCAGCACTTCATCCAGTTTTTCCGTGGCATTCTGTTCCCTGAGCTGATTTTCCAGGTTAGTGAGCATACCCCCTGGTACCTGTGCCACCAGAATTCGCGAGTCAATTCCTCTCAACGAGCCTTCAAACTTGGCGTATTTCTTCCGTACTTCGCGAAAATAACCGGCGATTTCTTCCAATAGTTCAATATCCAGCCCGGTACTGCGTTCAGTCCCATCCAGCATGGACACCAGAGATTCTGTTGGTGAATGGCCGTAGGTCATGCTCATGGAGGAGATGGCCGTATCCACGTTGTCGATACCGGCTTCTACTGCCTTTAGATAAGTGCTGGTCGATAAGCCGGTAGTGGCATGGCACTGCATATGAATGGGTATTTTGACGGTTTGTTTCAGCTTGCTGATTAATTCATAGGCCACGTAGGGCTTTAACAGCCCCGCCATATCCTTGATGCACAGCGAATCGGCGCCAGCACTCTCAATATTGCTGGCCATGTCCAGCCAATAATCCATGTTGTGGACCGGGCTGATGGTGTAGCTCATGGCTCCCTGTGCATGTTTGTCCTGCTTGCGCACCGCTTTTATTGCAGCTTCCAGATTGCGCATGTCATTCATCGCATCGAAAACACGAAACACATCGACGCCATTGACCGCTGCCCGCTCGACAAATTTATTTACCAAATCATCCGCATAGTGCCGATACCCGAGAATATTCTGCCCTCTGAATAGCATCTGCTGAGGCGTGTTGGGCATGGCTTCTTTAAAGCGGCGAATCCTTTCCCAGGGATCTTCTCCGACAAAGCGGATGCAGGCATCGAAGGTCGCACCGCCCCAACTCTCTAACGACCAGAATCCGACCTGGTCGAGCTTCGCCGCGATAGGCAGCAAATCATCGATGCGCATGCGGGTGGCTAATAGTGACTGATGCGCATCACGAAGTACTACGTCAGTGATTCCCAGTGGTTTCTTGTTTTCACTCATATGCAAAACTCATGTTTAATAGTTCAAATTAGTTTAGCGACTATTGGCTGGCGAACACGCTATCCGGAGGATCGGTGTTGTTTTATTGCGGCGCTGATAACAGCTACTAATTCACCGTCAAGACCATCGTCGCTACCTTGTGTCACTATGCCTGCGCCATCCCGCCCCGAATCCATGCGCAAAACCAATGCGGACATGCCCTGGGTTATCAGCACCAGAACCGTTAGAAATACGAATACGGTACCCATGCCAAAAATTGCGAGTTCCAGACCTTGCGACATGAGATTTTCCATAATAAACCAGCCAACTTATGCTTTGGAATGCGAGATAATACTAGAAGCGGGAGGGAGAATCTAACTCATGCAATTTCGGGCGATTTTGTCGGCGCAAAAAAGACCTATTCAACTGCCAGATTGTATCTCAATGTACCACTGGTCGACTGAGCTACTCCATCGACGAATGGTGGCCGGAACCGCAAGGTTTGCAGCTTACCGAGTAAAGCTCTCTCCTCTTCCGGTGAAACAGTAAACTGATCCAGCACCTGGAGCTCCCGCGCCATGCCGACACCTGTTCTGTAACTGCTGTTAATCCAGCGGGAGTATCCATTCAGGCCTGACAAACTGAATGAATAAAGTGCAAATCGGGCGCTCTCTTCTAAGTCTGCGTACTGATCCGCTAACGGAGATTGGGTGTGGGGAAATGATCGTTACCATTCTGAAAACTGTATTGAATCTGGCACGGTACTAACGTCAGGTCGAGACCCACCCTCCTGCAGCGGACTGCGGGCCAACAGGGCAACATCCACGGCGGCGTAAAAATCAGCCTCGGGCAATACGATGGGATTTACAAAAAACTCATCGATTCGTGCCTTGTCCACACCGGCAGCCTGCAGTCCGGCATAACCTTCACTGTATGACAATTTGGCATCATTGGCACGGGAGAATATCACCTGCCAATCGCCAATATACAGGTCAGCCATGGCCATGCCCTGTCTGTCAGGGGGCTCGGCATTGGCGTGAATATTCTTGATTTGGTTTAACAATTGTATCCCGAGCAGATAAAAAGCCTGTTTGACCGCTTTCCGTTCTCTGACCCAGCCCGAGCCCGGCACTACCTCTCTGAGTTCAATGCTTATTCTCTCTCCCCGCTCCAGTGCCACTAACTGAGCGTGATATTGTTTGACCAGGCGATAGGCCATCGGGCTCAGGCGCGGGTCGTGTTCGCCCCACAGGGCCTTAGCCAGGTTCAAGGCAGCCCAATTCAAAGTAGCTGCCTTGCGAAAGTGAGTACTCTGCTGGCCAATGAAATCTTCCCCTATACCCCGAATGTGAAGCTCACTCAGGTAAAACAGATCATCGATCAACTCTGCGTCGATCTGCAGAGATTTATTAACATAAAGCCAATTCAGATGCTCCATGCCAGCGCGGGCGCTTTCCCAATCTCTTTGAAAAATTAAATTCTCGATTTTCCTGACCTGTAGATCCCGCTGCATGGGCGTAAAGAGACCTTCATTAGCGCGCGTAATCTGTATGGCACGGTCCAGGACACCATGGGCTTCAACATAGAGATTCAGGGCTATCAGCGACTCGGCAAGCTGCTCCAGGGATTCCAGCAGCCGAACATTTGATATGCCAATGGAATCTTCTATTTGCTCAAGGGCAGCTCTGGAATTTTCAAGGTTTCGGACTAATACATCGGGTGGTATTTGTTGGGCAAGGGAAAAACTACCTGGCAGTGACAGGGACATTAAAAGCAGGATGTACAATTTTTTGCTCATTGGTGATTAATCTTCATCGCCAGAATACCTCTTATACAGCCAACTTTAGCAAGCAAAAAGCCGAATATGTAGGTTGCATAGCCAGGTTCGGGCCCTACGATTCATTAATATAGACCCGCTCGCTCTAGGTTTTGTTCCGCAAAACACGACCACAGTTTACAACGGCTTGTGTCGATCCGGTCTGGCCTGGAGTTTGGCTTCCCCGAACTTCAACCGAGTGAGAGGTCTATCGCAATTTGCCGAATCCTTTATTATACTGCGTTCCACAACGAATAAACTACTAGGAGAAAAGAGTGAACAAGCTAATCAAAACTGCCGGTATTTCGCTGATTTCATTGATCATTGGTCTGGGAGCAGGCCTGCTGGTTACCACCTCGGCTCAGGACACAGGTAAGGTATTCGAACTGAGAACTTACACCGCTACTCCGGGAAATCTTGACAATCTGCATGCACGCTTTCGTGATCACACGACACGAATTTTTGCCAATCACGATATGAAAGTGGTCGGTTTCTGGTCGCCAACCAGTGAAGAAGAAGCAGATGATACCTTGATTTACATACTCGAACATGCAAGTCGGGGGGCTGCCGATGCGTCCTGGCGTGCTTTCGGACAGGATCCGGAATGGCAGGCTGTATCCGAGGCCTCCAACGCCAATGGTGCAATCCTCGCCGGAGTCGAAAGAAAATATATGAAGGCAACAGATTACTCACCCATGAAGTAATCGGGTTTTGCATACAAAAAGGGCTGCCAGGTTTCCCTGGCAGCCCTTATCATTTCTACTTTATGCTTGAAATAAACTAAAAGTTATTGACCCTAACAAATTCAAACAATTCACGTACCGCTTGAATTTGAAAGAACCAGTAAACTACAAACCACACAACAAATACCGATGAGGACACTATAGCGGCTATTTGGATGTCATCGAGTTTGGCTTCGGTTTTATTTTCTTCGTTCATGATACAACTCCAGTATTATTAAATTTAGTCAGCTACCAACTATCCTGAATAACCGATCCAGCGACCCAGTGCGGCAACAGTAAACCACACCATGACAGATGCGACAGCGGTGAGTTTTAACACCCAGGGATTAATGTCTTCCAACTCCTTCTCCAGCAAAGGTCGCCTGATGCCATACTCAAACAACATGCCTGCACACAGCGTCAGCATCTTGTACCAGAACACCTTGAGAAAATATATCTTGCCAGCCACACCACAGGCCATAAAAATGCCGGTGGAGAGGGTTAAGATAAGCGCCCAGTTAAAAATGCGGTAAGTCTTGTCAATTATGGCGCGAGGCGGCTGATCGGTGAGAATCAAACCCAGCAAGCGACCATCGCTGGCTACGACGGTACCACCTATAAAGGCAAGACCAACTAGGTGGAAGGCTTCGACCACAGCGAACGCCGCCCCCCAGGTGGTTCCAATATAACCAAACCAGCTTGCAGTCATCCAGTCAAATAAGGGTTCAATACTGGTATGGACGGGGATTCGTATGGTAAGACAAAACACGATTGTCACCACCACGAGTGCTGCGGCAATAATAGTTCTGGTGTAGGGACCCAATATTGATGTGGGCATAGTTAACTCCTTAAATCAAAACCTGATTTGCGTGCAAGTAAATCTGCATTAATTCTTAAAACTGGGTCTGACCATCAACACAGCCCGCTACAAAACTGATGAAAGCAGATTGGCCAAGTTCGCAGTCAAACCAGTCGTAGGCGATGAAGCGGCCACAAATAACAATTGTTGTCCACAGTCCAAGCGACACGGCAGCGCTGGTGCGAATCTGCTTCGGTGCCACGGCGTCATTTTCCCAGCTTGATCCTGATTCGTTCATGCGCTTGTGCAGAAGGTAAGCATTAATCCCGGCGCAAACCAGAAGCACCAGCTTTACACGAAACCACAGACTTTGAGAATTCCTCACCGGAATCGCATAAAACAGGAGCAGCCCCGTGGTAATTGCGACGCCAAAACCTATCCACATGGGCAGGTTCAGTCGACGGGCAATTTGGGTAGAGGGAACATTGGGGAACGCGATTCCAAGCATGCGCAAGTCGATTAAGAACAATACCCCCAGGCTCACCATTAGAGTAAGTACATGAGTGGATTCGACCCAGTTATACATGTAATAGGATTCATGCATCGCCGTGCTCCACTCAAATCCATCCAGCCAGACGGCAAAATTATAGATAACCTGGTTCACTGCAACTACCCTCCCGCAATGTGCGACAAATATTCTTATTGAGACAGCAGGCACCTGCACAGGCCCTGCCGGCATATTTTTACGTTGTTCGCGCCAACGCGTGGCGGTGTCGGAGTAATAGCGATAAATCCACGGCAAATATTGAGATTAGTCAATATTTCCATTCTACATCACCGAGGATTGCTACCGAACAAACTCTAAACGGGCAGAACCGTTTATGCTCCCAATTCGACGCCAGCGGAAGAATACCTCAGAGTTCTGCTTAAATCCACAGTGCCAGCAACCTGAGGAGAAGTAGCCGGCATATTTCATGAAGGCCCGGTGATCAACCAAGGTTTCCTGGTTGCGTAGTTTTCCTGCGAAACTCAGAAGGAGTGACGCCTTTAATTTGGCGGAAGGCGTTGTTAAATGGCGTGATCGATTGATAGCCAACTGAAAGCGCAACCGTTAGTACCGAGACATGCTGGTTGACTTTATCGGCTAGCGCCAGGCTGGCATCCTCTATGCGATATTGATGGAGCATCGCGTTGAAATTTCTGAATCCAAGCTTTTTGTGAATAAATGCCCGCAGACGGTACTCGGGTAAGTTCAATTTCCTGGCCAGCATAGCAATGGTCAAACCTGCTTCCCTGTACATCTTTCCACCCTGAAAAGCCGTGTTAAAGCTATCGACATCGAAAGCAGCTACTCCACTGGACTTGGGCTGATCGCCCATCTCGACAACCTTGCGAATCACATAACCCAGTGAAACATAATCGAAACGCATGGCTACGATCAGCATGCCAAGGGCAAGCAACGCGATGGTATAAACGATCAATGCCTGCACGGTAGCATTGGCACCAGAACCGCCAGCCAGGAGAAAATTTTCTACAAACACGACAGTAAAGATCAAACCGCCCTGCACACCGATAATAAACCAGCGCAGTATGCGCCGATCTTCAACCAGATCCGCTCGCCAGCCTTTGAGCGTCCAGTAGATCGCGAAACCAACAAAAACCAGCATCAGGATATCCAGTAGCGTGCCAAGCACGGATATTACTGAGGCCAAAGCACCTGCCGTGCTCGTATCTGTAAACAGGATTGGCATTAGCAGGTCCAGGCCGACCTGCAAAGCAAAGATCAGCGCCAGTGTGACAGGGAATTTCTGCTGTTCCTGGAAAATCAGAAAGCAGTAGATCATGAACAATCCAGCTATGGAATTCGTACCTGTTTGTATAAGCAAAGAGTAGCCGCTCAGATCCAGTTGGAATTGAGGATCGATGTGCTCGGCGGTCATGCCGTTTACCAGATAAAACACCACAAAAATAGCCAGTAATGCGAATACCCTGGCGCTGGCCGCTTTGGGTTCAGATTTGAGAAATCCAATGGCGAGTAGCAACACTGAGCAACTTGCAATTATTTGTGCCGTAAAGAGAAGAAGCGGATTGGTCAAAGTCACATCCTGTCAGGTGAGCAACTGTGATGACAATAACCGATCATCCTGCAAAATTCAAAATAGTTAAAATCGACAGGAGTAGATTCGGAGAAGCCGTAGTGGGAAACAATACTTCTGTGTTTTCCCTCAATCGCGCACTGACGATAGGTGCCGGTTTATCGATCCAGTTCATTTTTATTCCCTATTCTCCCACCTGTCTTCCACTTCTTTAAGGATGCTGTCGATGCTTCCACCACGCTGCTGCTCAGGGTCATACTGATTAAATAAATTGATCGCTCTTTCGGTTCTCCGACCAAAGCTCAGCACACGCTCGAACAGGCTACCTGCTCCAGAATTTTGCAGCACCAGGTCTATGATAAAGGCACCGATGGACAGGACACTCAGGAAGATGTCACGAAATGCATCCAGATAGAGTTTCAATTGGAATATAAGCAGAGCTCTAAGTTGCGGCCAAAGTTTTGTTCTCGCTTTGATTCTTAAATCTTCAGTCACCTTTCTCTCTCCTCTCTGCCCTCTCTGGCCTCTCTGCTTTCCATGTAGTTAGCGCTCCAATACACCGAGTTTGCGCACCAGGAACAAAAAAAAAGCGGATCACAGGCTCATATTAAACAGATCTGTGACCCGAACCAAGCGCAATACTTAAAAGAGCACACTAACAATCTCTGTAGACCTTACGGTCTACACGAAGTTTATGGTCCTCCGCTAGTTCCCAATACAGGTGCTGCAAGATCAATTGGATCTACCAATAATCCGGTCATAGCGCGGGGTAATTGCGACACCATAATCAGGTCGCCCGCACGCATTTGACTGGATCGAACCAGAATGCCAAATTCCCCGTTGGCAGCAAAGTAATCACCCACAGAATCATAGTGAATCGCTTCAAGCCGGTTTTCTTCCACTTTAAAAAGGGTCTGATTCTCATAGAGTGCATGAACCGGTACCGGGATCACGTTCTTTTCTTTCGGCAGCCGTATCGTGAGGCTCACTACCCGACCAATATCCAATGTCTCACTCATCTCGTTGCGAAAGAAGACGTCGATGCCACTCTGCCTTGGTTTAACGTCTGCTGACATCCCGTCCAGCACAAAATTGAATGGACGGCCGTCTAACTCGGAGAAAGCTACCACTTTAGTCCCCTGCAACATACTCTGATTCAGTGCATAGCCAATCTCAGTGGGAACCGAGGCGCGTACTTCCAGACCCGCCGAGTCAGCGATTTCTATCAGAGGCGTGCCGGCGATAACTCGATCTCCACGGGCGACTCCATTGCTTATCACCCGGCCTGCAAATGGCGCCCTGATGCGGGTTTGCTCCAGATCCAGTACCGACTTCTTGAGTTGTGCCCTGGTCTCATCGACCACAGCCCGTTGTTGTTGCAACTTATTTGGAAAATCGGCCACTGCTGCCGCCTGCTGCGCCAATGCGATACCCCGTTCGCTCGCTTCCTGTCTCGCATCATCGAGCGCGGAATCTGACACCATATCCCTGGAATTTAAATCCGTAGCGCGCCCCAACTTGGAATCTGCGATCGATTTCAGTTCCTGAAAATGGGGGAGTAGATTCTTAGCCAACTCATATTCAGTCTCGACCGATGCAAACTGCGCGGATGCTCTATTGAAATTGGCCTGCGCAATATTCACCGCCAGATCCGCTTCGGCAGCATCCAGCTGAATTAGCAAATCATCCTCCTCCACCTAGGCGCCTTCATGCATGAATACTTCACTCACCGGTGCACTGATGGTGGTCTTCAGATTTGCCTGCTGCCGTGATTCAACCTTGCCGAAGGCGAGCAGAACCGGGGCCAGCGTTGCGGGATTCGCCGTAGTCACGGAAACCGGCCACGAGCGCTCCGACCGTGCCAGCGGCTCCGCACTCGGACCGGTAATAATCACCATGAATCCAAGAAAAGAAAATACCGCCAGCACTGCAATTCCGGCATAACGACGCGCTATCGCCCGAATTGGTATACCCAGCTTTTCCAGTGTTTTTCTAACCATGTTCAAAATCCCTTACTTATTTTATTTTCGCTGTTGTAGTGTCGAATATTAACTCTTAATCATGTCACTGCCGCTTACAGGCAGTGCAGAAGAAGCCCTGAAGAAAGCCGCCAACTTTGCATTGCTGTTCTCTATCATCACAATCAGTGCAGGTATAACCAGTAGCACCAGTAAAGTCGCAAATGCCAACCCGAAACAGAGTGTGATGGCTATAGGTACGATGTACATTGCCAAACTGAATGATTCAAACATCAGCGGTGACAAACCAGCGATGGTGGTTAATGAGGTGAGCATCACCGCTCTGAAGCGGCTCATCGATGCTTCATGAATAGCTTCCTGATAAGTCTTCCCCTCGTCCAGTGAACGGCGGAAAAAACTGACCAGAATAATGGAATCATTCACCACGATTCCCGTGAGGGAAAAGAACGCCAGCATGGACATCGCACCAATATCTGCTCCCATTACCCAGTGACCGGCGATCGCTCAGGTTAATCCAAGCGGGATGGCTAACATAACGGCGAACGGCCACACATAGGATGAGAAGGTCCAGGCGAGAATTAAGTAGATAAATATAACTGTTAACAGGGCTCCAGTTTGCATGGTTTGCATTATCTGTTGGTTACGCAGTGTTACGCCGCTGATGTCTGACGTCAGACCATAGCGCTCCTTGATGTCAGGCAGTGCATTATCACTAACATGGGCCAGAACCTGTTCGGTGTTGTTCTGGCTGGCATCCACACTGGCACTTACAACCACAGACATAAAACCGCTGTTGTGATTGATCACATCGATGCCACTTCTGTTTACCGTGTCTGCCACCAGGCCCATGGCAACTAGGTCCCCGGTCGGCGTCTGAATTGGAAACTGTTTTAATGAATACAAATTGTCTCGCTCCGAATCGGGCAACATCACCGATACTTCAAGCTCGGTATCATTCAGATTAAATATTTGCACGCGACCACCGTTATATGCCGAACGTAGCTGCCGTCCGAGGGATTCGGTAGTGATACCCAGTGATTTTCCCATGGGATTTACCGCGTAAACAATCTGGTCTTCGCCGTAGGGCAGGTTGTCATAGACATTGGACACGCCCGGGTAGGCGTGTAAGGCCGATTGCAGTTCTTCAGACGCCTGTTTCAATGTGGGTATATCCCGCCCCCGCAACACCAGTGACAAATCCGGTTGACCGTTATTGGCACCGCCACTGACTTCCAGTAAAACATCCTCAACATAGGGAGGCTGCACCAGGACCTCCTGCCAGTGATTAATGAATTCCTGCGGAGTAATTAAGCGCTCATCCTCCCACGCATATTCGATTCTAATCGACGCATACTGGCTGCCTGTTTTCCTCTCCTGGTTCAGCATTGCACTGTTGAATTTGCTGACAAAGCCATTGATATTAATGCCACCGTGTTCTTCATCTGTAGCGCGCATGGTTTCTTCAAGGTGGGTCACGAATTGCTGTCGGTCCTCGGCATCTGCTTGCGCACTGAACTGCACATTGGCCTCGAGCATTTCCAAACTCATGCCGGTTACCATGTTAACCCCTACTCGCCCGCTGACAACCAAACTGAAAGCCAGAACTACACAGCCAATTGCCACACAAAGTGTGGTACCTGGCGCTGCAAGCGCCCTGTCAAGCACCGGACGATAGTACCGGTCCCTTTTGTCATAGAACCAGGCATCAAATTTTTGCCGAAAACGACCGGGTTTATTGCGGTTAATTTTGGCGAAGCTATTGCGCAGATGGCCTGGCAGGACCAGAAAACATTCGATCAGAGAAGCTATAATTACGCACAACATCACCATCGGTAAGGTAACTATAACGGCGCCTATCTCACCACCGGTTATTAACAGCGGAACGAACGCTGCCATGGTGGTCAATGACGAAGCGATAACCGGCAAGAACATGCGTTTGGCACCGCCCGCCGCCGCCTCTTCGGGGGACAAGCCCTGCTCAAACAGCGTTACCGCGTCCTCGCCCACAACGATGGCATCATCGACGACAATGCCGAGCGCCATGATAAATGTGATCAATGCCAGGATATTAATGCTGCCACCAAATATGCCAAAGAACAGCAGCGTGGCAAATAGAAAACTGACCGGTATGCCCATCATCACCCACCAGCCAACCTTGCCATTGAGAAACAGAAACAGCGTCAGCAACACCAGTATCAAGCCAGATGTGCCATTTTCAAATATCACCCTGAGTTGCTCTTTCAACAACAACCAGGCTTCCTGATACACGTGAATTTCCACGCCACGGGGCAGATCGGCACGGGTGTCTTCCAGCCAGTTACTGAGGATATTTGCCGTGAGGATCGCATCTGAACTGGTTAGGCGATAAAGCTCCATTTCAATCGCGACCTTGCCCTCGCGAGTCAATCTGGGCTGACCCACCTTCGGTCGTTTCTCTATATCCGCGATAGCGCCAAGGCGCGTTAGTCGACCACCTGACTGCACAGCCACGTCCAGTTGTTCGAAATCTGCAACTGCACGGGCCTGATCGAGACTTCTCAACTGCATCTCTGCCTGGCCTCGACCTACTGTGCCTGCAGGCGCGTTACTGCTGCGCTGACGGAAACCACAGCGATTCCTTCATAGTCGGTTGCCTGTGCGATAACGATGGGCTCCATATCAACTGGGAAATTGCGAATCTGGGCTACCCTGTTCTTTACTATATCCAGGCTCCCGCTCATGTCTGAGTTATAGTCGAATGCTAGTCTGACGCTGGCAGAGCCATTTTGGCTGGTGGAAAACAAACCCTGTAATTCGACCAGATTAGCCAATTGCTGCTCGATGGGCACTACGATGAGTTGCTCAACATCTTCTGCGGAGGCACCTGGCCACGTTGCCTGAATGTTAACCGTGGGTACTACCACGCTCGGGTCGAGTTGCGTGTTGATGGCATTGGCAGCCCACAGGCCGGATAGAATCATCATGACCATGACAAGGTTTGAGGCAACCTTGTGGCGGGCAAAAAGGTCAATTATAGTATTCGATGCGCTCATTTAATTAGTCCACTGCAGTCACTACCCTGTTAAGACGTTCAATCCAGCCGTATAGTTACAGTTCTATAAGGATTGAACCCACCTTGCTCTTCAGTTTTCGTGCCAAAATCGTAACTCATTGATACTTCAACATTAATTTTAAAACACCACTTCCCAAAGTGGCTTGTTTGACTACATTTTGAGAAATAACACCAACCAGAAATACAGGGGACGGAGGTATTGAATTATAGTGCCTCCGTCCCTTTCATCACCCGGGGCGGCAATTTACTCCGCAGCAGATTTTTTGCCGTCAGGCTGCTCTCTACTGTTAGCGAGAGGCTTATGGGTGTACGCTTCACAAAAAAGTATAGCGGTGTGAGTAACAATTTAAGAGAGTAGAAGACAATGGCAAGCAGACGAGAAGTTTTACAGGGCTTAATCGTTTCAATAGGAGGTGCCTCGGCATTGGCTGCCTGCGGTGGCTTGCCCACCGTAGTATCCACCAGCCCTACAGTTGCCGGGCGTTTCTATACCCGAAGAGAAATGGCACTGTTGTCGCGCCTGAGTGATCTCATTATTCCACGCACCGAAACGCCGGGAGCGCTGGATGTCAATGTGCCCGGTTACCTCGATGGCCTGATGAGTGATTGGGCAAACGATGCGACGCGGCGCGCCCATCGGGAATCCCTGTTGCAACTGGAGCGCTCTCTGGAGCAGCGTGCCGGGGGTGAGTTTACCCTCGCAGAAGAGTCTGTTGCCGAGCGCGCATTAACTGAACTGGATGCTGCCGCGTTTAACGGTGATGATAATCTGCGGGGATACCGCAATCTCAAGGGCTATATTACAAGAGCCTATTTTGCCACCGAGGGTGGCGCAGTGGAGGAACTGAAGTGGGTGTCAGTGCCAGGACGCTGGGATCCGGCTGTGGAAATTTCCAGCTAGAACTGGATTAATCCCTGGTAACAAAGAGAATTCGATCAGGAGAGTAAAGCAGTGGCAGATTTTGATGCAATAGTGGTCGGGTCAGGAATGAGCGGTGGCATGTCCGCAAAGGAACTCACCGAACGTGGCCTGAAGGTACTGGTCTTGGAGCGCGGTCCGGAAATTGTGCCCGAGCGAGATTACACCGACCAGCTCGCCCCCTGGCAAAGCCCCAACCTGGACAGTGTAGCCCAGGATGAGATTGCCGAACATTACCCGACCCAGTACGGTGGAGTCGCCTACGCGATCAAGGAATCAACCAAGCACTTCTGGGTGAAAGACGATGAGCATCCCTATGTCGCTGCCGAAGGAACCAGTTATGACTGGTTGCGAGGCTATCACACTGCGGGCCGCTCGATCATGTGGAGCCGGCAGACTTATCGGATGGGTCCTCAGGATTTCGAAGCAAACAAACAGGATGGTAACGGCGTTGACTGGCCGGTGCGTTATGCAGACATCGTGCCGTGGTATGAAAAAGTGGAAACCTTTATCGGCGTGGCTGGCACTGCTGCTGGTTTGCCCCAGCTTCCCGATAGTGTATTTCAGCCGGCATTCGAATTAACCGGTGCAGAGAAAGCTCTGAAGTCAAAAGTGGAGACAGCTTTTCCCGGGCGCAACATCATCCCGGCACGCATCGCTCACATCACCGCGGCCACTGCAGAGCAGCGCGCGCTGGGAAGAAGCAACTGTCAGGCCCGCAACCGCTGTGAGCACGGTTGCACCTTCAAGGCCTATTTCTCATCCCTGAATGCCACGCTGCCAGCAGCCGAGCGTACCGGCAACCTCACCATCATCCATAACGCGATAGTGCAATCGGTGGAATATGACGCGGCTTCGAACCGGGTCAGCGGTGTGCGCGTCGTCGATGCACAAAGCAATGAGAAACGCCTGTATACAGCGCGGGTCATTTTTCTCAACGCCTCTGCCATTGCCTCGGCAATGATTCTGCTGCAATCCAAGTCTGCGACTTTTCCCAATGGTCTGGCGAATCGGTCTGACCAGGTTGGCCGCAATCTGATGGATCACGTCAGTGGGGCCGGTGCCAATGGTTTGATGAGTGGCTTCGACAATATGAAAGTATTTGGTCGCAGACCAAGCGGTGGTATCTATATACCGCGCTATGCCAATATCACCGAAAAGAACAAACCCTATTTGCGCGGTTTCGGCTACCAGGGTGGGGCGAGACCACTGGGCAATGCCAACGGGCAGATTCCGGGTATCGGGCAAGCCTTCAAGGAGGCCCACCGTACTGCGGGCCCCTGGCGAGTATCCGTCGGGGCTTTCGGCGAACAACTGCCCAATCCGAACAATCGTGTAACCCTACACGCCGCCAGACGCGACCGCTGGGGCAATCCGCTGGCCTTATTTGACGTGCGCTATAGCGACAATGAACGCATCATGCTGGAGGAAGCACGCAAAGATGCCGTCGCCATGCTGGAAGTGGCTGGTTGCAGCAATATTAATTCTTCTCCGGTGAATCTCACCCGACCCGGCAATCGCATCCATGAGATGGGCAGTGCAAGAATGGGCCGTGATCCTACAACATCGGTATTAAACGGCTGGTGTCAGGCCCATGATATTCCCAACCTGTTTATTACCGATGGCTCTTTCATGGCTTCTTCGGCTTGCCAGAATCCCTCGCTGAGCTATATGGCATTCAGCGCACGCGCAGTCGATTATGCCGTTGGTCTACTCGCGGAAGGGAAAATCTAGAGCGAATGGCCCAATGGGCAACCACAAAACTGATTATCAAGCCTACTGGTGAAATATCCGTACTAAGGAGCTAACCGAAGCAGCTCGATCTTGCGAAATTCGGTGGGGTGGCTCTCTGCCTGAATTGAAATAGTTCCTTCCTGTACCGCAATAGCTTGACCCTGACCGATGAGACGTTGTGCGTCAGGATCCCGTTCGTCCAGTTGTGTCGCTGAATATTCGAACACTACCTCACCATTCACTGAGTGCCGCAGGAGTTCATCGCCGCGCACCTCGACTTCAACCGTTACCCACTGGTCACCGTGATAGGTAGCAGAACTTGAATTGACACAATGCTGGGTAATCAACCCGCCATTCATGACATAGTTGGTGCCCGGCGAACAAACATTGGCGGTAGCCCTTGGGTCGCTACCATTACCTCCCAGTAATTGCACTTCAATGGAGGCAGGAAACTCCTGCTCGAGCGTCATGGATTCGGGCGCCTGACCGTGCAACATGATGCCGTTATTTCGATATGCCCAGCCTGGACCATTGTTCACCTGCTCGCCGACGAAACGGTACTCAACGCGCAATCGATAATGGGAGAAAACACTATCGTAAAAGAGATGTCCGAACTCACCATTAAAGTCAGGCCAATTAGCGTAGGAAACAATAATCACACCATCCTCAACTTTAAACGTATCGCGATAGTTGACACCCAACTCATGACCAGTAAATTTCGGCACCCAGTTTTCCAGATTGCGGCCATTGAACAGACTGATCCACTCAGCAGAGTCATTCTGACCGTAAACAAAAGAGGAACAATAGAGAAGCCCCAGTACTGGTAATATTTTTTTCACTTGATGCATAAATTCAATCGTCGATTTCAATCGCCGACATAGCCTGGTCCATATATGATTTTGCCCGGTCGTCTTCCGGTGTGACTGCCGTTCTCGACTACGACCTGGCCGTTCACCAGGACAAACTTCATCCCCTCAGCATACTGGTGGGGATTTTCAAAAGTGGCCTTATCGATGATTTCATCTGCATCAAATACGGCCACATCGGCATAATAGCCCTCGGTAAGTAAGCCACGATCATGGATACCGAGCCGGCGCGCTGTCTGACTACTCATCTTCCTGACGGCCTGCTCCAGGGTAATCACCCCCCGTTCGCGAACATAGTGTCCCAGCACCCGGGCAAAAGTGCCGTATTGCCGCGGGTGGGGTGCACCGTCGCCAAACACCGACAGGGGGCCATCGGAGCCAATTGCCGTGGCCGGATGCTGCATGATGCGATCGACATCTTCCGGGCCTATGGCATGATAAACTGCGGTAGCCCCACCACCTTGCAGAATCTCAAAAACCACTTCAGCCGCGTTTTCCGGGGACGGCTCCATACCGCGCTCCACGGTAAGTTCTGCCAGATTCTTTCCCTCCATAGAACGATCCCAGGTGTTACGGGAAATAAATACGTTCTTGGGATCACCACCACCGCGATCATAGAGAATCTTGTCGACCACCTCGTTCTTAACCGATTGTCGGGTTTCCGGGCTTTCGATACGTTCCAGCAGGCGATCTCTACCCCCTTCCTGTGCCCATTGCGGAATCAGGGCGGTGATACCGGTCTGCGATGCCGTGTAAGGATATTGGTCCATGGTGATATCAGTGCCTCTAGCACGCGCCTCATCCACCAGACGTAAGCTCTCGACACTGGCGCCCCAGTTCTCCACGCCTATTACTTTATGGTGGGTCATTTGCACCGGGATTTGCGCGGCCTCGCTGATGCGAATTGTCTCGTTTACCGAATCAATCAACTGCGCCGCTTCTTCACGCATGTGGGAAATATAGATGCCATCGTATTCTGCCGCGACGCGGCTAAGGGCGATTACCTCTTCGGTTGGTGTGAAGCTGCCCGGCACGTAAAACAATCCGGTTGAGATACCCAGTGCACCCTGTTGCATGGCTTCGGCTACCATGTCTTGCATACGTTGCAATTCCGCGGCTGAGGCAGCTCTGTCTTCACTGCCGATCACCCGCGAGCGAATCGTGCCCTGCCCGACGAAAATCCCCCAGTTCGGACTTATCTGCGCCTCGACGATCTCCGCAAAATGTTCATCAACTGGAAATGGCGAGCTGCCGTCGTTGCCTTCGGTGAGCGTGGTAACACCTTGCAGCAGAGCGCTTTCGGCAGTGGGAACATCGAAGATGCCCCGTATGGCGTGCGTATGTGGATCGATAAAACCTGGCGCTACGACCAGACCCGTTGCGTTAATATCCGTGCTTGCGCTGGCCGCTGACAGATTACCAATGCTTGTTATTCGCTCGCCAACGATACCCACATCGGCTTCATACCAGGGATTGCCTGACCCATCGATTATTCTGCCATTGCGAATAATGGTGTCGAAAGACTCCTGCCCATGGGCATTTATAAAGGCGAAAAATCCCAGCAGCAGAATGATTTTCCTGGCTTTCATACTGATTACCTTTTTGTCGTTTTACTGTTTTCGGTTTATTAAACCAACTCACTCGTCACATAATCATAAAGCATCAAATCAAGTTTATTGCAAGCTTCAATTGCCTCCCGCGTATCGGCGTTGATTTCAATTGCACTCGAGTTAGACGCCACATTCTTAAGTAGCACTTCTGTCGGTTGAGACTTCCAGTTCAATTTGCGCCCCAACTCATGCACTGACCTGGTCATGTGCTCGACTACACCGACAAACGCAAAATCCTGCTCGATATGGCTAATGGCCTGCTCCAGTAGTGCCTCATCATTTACCGCCTTGCCATCTGGCGGATAGCCGCTAATCATCCTAACCATGAGATTATTCACTTCAAAGTATTCTGCACTGCTTTGCAACATATCGATTAACGTCACGCCCTAGTTTACGTGTTTAAAATAAGATGAATCACTGTGTCCAAACTGATATTGATAAAAAGAAATGATTCGATCAATGGGGTTTCTGACGAAGGTAACATAGCGCGCTTGCACACCAAGTTGTTGGTGAATCCCATAATAAAAATGGCCATATAATGCTCTGGCTTTTTGTATCTCTTTTGTTTGGGACGCCAACACTTCAGGACGGGGATCATATATTCGCAGGCATTTTTCCTTAGGATATTCCGCTTCAACCAGCTGCCGCAAAGAGGTGCCTGCTGTTTTTGGAATATGTATGAAGGAAATTTTCTCGCTATGCGATTCGGCTCGAAAAAATCCGCCTATCGTTGCCAGCAAATTGTGCAGGTGAGAATTAGTTTGGCCTGGCTTTTCCATAATAAAGGGGGCTCACACCCTTCATAACCGAATCACATGGAAATTGAGGGCGCAGAATCATTCTAGTTAAAAACTGAAAGTCAGCCCCAGGGTCGCTCCCCAATCTGCTGCCTCATCACTGACGCCGTGGCGAATACCCACATCGAACACCATATCGGGTACGGATTCCGGCTCCCAGATAAAACCTATCAGGGCGGAATTCTCCACAGCTTCATTATTCAGTTTCTCACCGTTGAGCTCAGCTACAAATCGCAGACTCGGGCTCACCGGACGTTCTATGATCACTCCCCACAGAGAAAAACTGTTATGATCGATACGGTCTACACCGCCTCCGAAATTAAGGTGCCAGGTATAACTGGAAAGCATGCCGCTGACAATACCAATAGCCTCGAACCCGGTCCGGTCTTCCTCGCTGATAGCCGATGGCAGTAGCGCCCCCACCTCCAGCGCAAAACTCACGCCCGGCCGCTCCTGCAGAACACCCTGCTTGATCACTGTCTTTAAAAATATCCCGGGATCGATGAGCTGGCTTTTCCCACCCGGATCATGCTCCACATCGAATTCCGCAATCACTTCAAAGGCACTGGTAAGACCGTAGTTGAGGACCAACTGGGGGGTGAAATAAACGCTGTCACCTTCGGCACGCTCCCAGCCAAAGTAACCCAGTTCAATTTCCAGCTCTGCGGCATCGGCTACGTCGGCATCGGTGGAGTCGAAGGGTCGATACGCCCTAGCATTTACCGAAACGAATAACAGTCCGAATAGAAGCGAAACCCGGCAAACCGTCTGCAACAGGCGCCTGTTCCTACTTAAACGGTAACTCATCCACTTCATGACAGGTTCCGCAGGAGTTGGTGTAAGGAACAGGCATTGCCTGCCCCGGCTCCACCCCCCTGACCATCACATTGGTCTTGAATGGCACATCAAACACATGGGAGCGCATGGGCCCCTCCCAGTACGCGTTCTGCTGTTCTTCGGTAGCGTTAGCATACGGCGGGGTCTGGAGCAGCCTGCCATAGCTGCCGGCTATGCCGCCGGTATTTGCTGTCGGTGCCATGTGGCAATCGATACAGCGGGTTAGATGACCCTTCATTGTGGCGCCCAGTTTGGTTTGCATGTGATCGTTGATCTCTACCTCATGACAGCGCTGGCATAAGGGGGAACTGGAGTCGTGCTGGTCGTATAGCAGCCAGCGGTAATTCGGCGTGCCACCGTGCAAGTCATGACAGTCCGAGCAAGTAACCAGCAGACGATCGTTGCGGTGCATCTTCGACTTCAGGAAGTCTGAGTATTGTTGATGGGGTTTGCTCGAGTGAATATCGTCGGGCCAGATGTTGTACTCCGTATCCGGCCCCCGCATGGTTGGCCCCTTCTTGACCGGATCGGTGAATTTGCTAAGCAACTCATGTCGGCTTATGCCAGGCTTGGCCAGTTCACCATCGGCGCTGAGTGCCTGGGTATAACCGAAGACCTCGCCGCCATACCCCTGACGTCGGTCATGGCAGCGGCCACAAACCACGCTGGAGCGTTCCGCCGAGAGCAGTTTGGGGTTAACGATATAGCGGCTTTGGCCCGCATTGGCCACATGCTCCGAACCGGGGCCATGGCAGCGCTCGCAGCCGATATTGATCTCATCCATCTCCGGGTCATCGTCTATATTGATTGCACCACCGGGATCGTTCACGGCGCGCACCAGCATCTGCCCGGTGGCCTGATCCTCATAGCGTTCCCAACCGGTTAAGTGACAACTGGCACACATAGTCTGGATGGTATTCTGATTGACAGGTGGGGCTGTAATCACGTCGTCCAAAGTGCCGTAGTTCGAGTCCACACCGGCGTTCCACCACAGGTAAAATTTGTAGTCGTGCCAGACGCGCCGCGACCGATTCAATCGGCTGTCACTGCCGCTCAGGTTATAACGTAGCAGCGTATACCAGCCCGGCCCATTTGCCAGGCGCTCCGGTGCTGCGACGATATAGCGCTGGTCATGTACCGCGCCACCATATATTAGTTTTATTTCCAGATGGGCAGGACTATTGGGGTCGTCCGGGTTGAGACTGTTCTCCATGGTGATGTAGTACTTACCTGCCTCCTCTGCTGATTCTTCAGTTGGCTCCTGCCACAGGTACACATCAGAAAATACAGTTTCGATAGGTAGCCGGGCATCGCCGGCAATTCGAAGCTTGAATTTATCGTTACCTCTGCCGGGATCGTAATCACCTAATTCGAGGTGGGTTCCATTGCGGTAATCATCTGTCTCAATATAGGAATCCAGTGCGTTGAAGAAATCCGGAAACCTGGAGTAATCCTGCATGGGCCCGGGCGCACCCGGTGCAGTCCAGGCAATCTTGTGGCCAGTCTGTTGCCAGTGTCGTTCGTCCTGATGACAGCCCAGACAGGTTGAACTGCCCACTGCCCGCGCGGCTGGCGAGGGGCTACTGGAGATCTCGATTGCCATCTCTGCACTTGATAATTGTTCCCTCGAGTAGGCCTCTCGACTCTTGTCCCCACCAGGCAGGTGTTCGCTGTCATCAGCCGCTGGTGTCACGTGGACAAAAAAGTTGCCCTCCGGCAGATTCTCTAATTTGAAATTACCCTCGGCATCGGTGATTATCTGGGGAAAGTCTGTCCCGCCGGAGCGAATGGCATCCTCCAGTGGTTCATCGTAGGCCTCCGCAGGATAAGGCGCCTCGTAGATAGCACTGGCGGTCATTTTCGTGGTGGTATCTATGGCCGTGGTGGGTACGAGGTAAACTGTGGCGCCCACAACGGGGTGACCGGGGTCGTTGGCCTCGGCGCCGACAGTCAGGGCACCGGAAGCGCTCAATACATTACCGGAGAAAGTAGTTGCACTGCCTGTTGCCAATCCAGCAGGGGTTGACGAAGCTATTCCGGTTGAATTGTCATCCTCAGTTGCGGACAGTAACAGCAGGATGCCAAGACCGAGCAATGCGCCTATTGCCATGCCACCAAGTAGCTTACTCATGTGTCTTCTCCGATGAATCCTGTGCTGTGCCCTACACTAACACAGAACCCTATTGTGGATGGGAAGATATAATTTGGATATTTCATTACGATTTTTGCTTGCCACACTGGCTAGATTACAGGGCTTAACGCCTTTTTGAGGGGCTCCAAATATTTTTCATAGCGCTTCCAGACCTCAGAACTGCCTTGATACATTGGGCGTTTTACTTGAGCCCGACTCGCGGTTTTTGCATCCCTGGGGTTTTTGTGGAATTCCAGACAGACATCTTCCCAATCAAGACCACAGTAATCCAACAATTTTCCTGTCTCTTCTTTACTACTAATTGTGAGTTGTTCGTAGTTAAGGTCGTATATCTTCCCAGGGAATTTCTCATGCCAGAATTCCATCAGATCGACGTATAGTTTATAGAATTCGCCTATATCGTTCAGGTCACAGGAATAACCGTTCGAGCCACCCACGAAATCTGTTTTGTAATTGGACCAACAGACAGCCATTGGATCTCTCATTGTGTGAATAATTTTAGCGGACGGAAATACCGACAGGATGAAACCCGTCCACAAAAAATTGACCGGCATCTTGTCGGTAAAAAATTTGTCCACGTCCAGTTTCTTGAGTCCATTCAGATAGTGCCTTCTTAAGTCGAATAAATAGAAATCAGACAAAACACTGTCAGGATTAGCTGCACAAAGCTTTAGAAAACCCACACACCATTGGCCCATCATGACCAATTCCCCACCACCACGAACCAGCGGGTGAGTGGCTAAAATCTGCTCAACCAGACTTGTACCAGATCGGGGCATTCCCAATATATAGAGTGGTTGGCATGCGACAGAATCCTCCAGGCTGCGAATTGTCTGAGTAGAGAACAGTTGCTTAACACTGGAAATAGTCGCTCTCGCATCCTCTATCGTATCGATTTTTCCACTCTTATGGTGTTGATTCCCTTCAACCAGAAGTTTGAAACATCTGTCGACTTCACCTAAATCGTCGTAAACCTTCGCCAATGCAAAACAAAGCACTATGCCTTCCCTGGTGCCATGATTTACCTGTGAGTAGAGACTCTCCATTTTCTCCAGACGTGTGTCTCGTCTCGACCAGGTTTTTAGCAGAGTCAGATTGCTGAATTCCTGTATTTCTTGTTGGGTCGAAGACAGAGGCATGCGTGCAATATAATGCAGGGAAATAGCAGGATCAAATGAAAGCTAGCATCTATGGATGCACAGTAAATAGTAGTTCAACTGAACCGGTCTGTTGATTCTTGCTCCTCTCGGGCAGGTTTTCGCCGTCACTGAGCCGCGACCAGTTCTACCTGTACCGATTCGACAATGCCCAGAAGATTTATGTAGATATTATTCACATCATAGCTGTGCATGAGCCGACCAGCGACCCAGTTTCTGAATTCCGGAGTTCCAAACATTCGGGATTGGTCAGACGCACTAGTGCCGATGCCCAGATCGCGTTCCGAGTTGGCCAGATAAAGATCCGACATATTCATGCTGCTACTCCAGAATTCCCGACCTACATGGCTCCAATGATCCATGAATAATTCCTGCACAAGCCCTATGTCAACCTGGCTTCGACTATGCCACCGGGTCAGGGTCTGACGCACACTACTACTTGAGATTAGAGACAACTCCCCGGTTGCAATGAGCTGGTCGACGGCAACTGTCGGGGGGACTGTGAATGAGTAATAATGGAAATCGTTCAGCCGCTCTAAAATCGATTCACCGGGCAATTCCTCTCCGGTCAACGAGACACGAATCAGGTCTTCACCGAGCTCAATCCGTGCATTCTCAGTCGCGACCAAGCTCGCAAGTTCGTCACGGACATTTGCAAACTCGATCGTCAATGTTTCCAAATACTCCCGTTCCCGGGCCCGCTCACCCCGTTGCTCCAGCCACGATTCCGCCATTAGACCGAGTAGGATACCCAGGGCGATCAGCAGTACTTCAGCAGCCGCCCGAGTCGCTTTCAGTTGCCGTTCGAACATAATAATTTTCACCTGATGTTGATTTGTCCCCTGCTGAGCGCTTTAGATTATCGGTGTTGTTTCCCTAATTCAATGACGTGGTCCAGCTTTTCTTTACAACCCAGTTAAGCAACTTTCTTTAATCCAGCCATCTCCGATTCATATTGATTTGGGCACACATAGCCTAGGTATGAATGCAGACGATAGCTGTTGTAAAACA